>Ga0310344_10000076_pt1 | contig 82194 bp, 76 predicted proteins | sample HC15DNA20200_MG_FD_203801 | JGI IMG/M metagenome (GOLD analysis project Ga0310344, IMG submission 203801) | Marine microbial communities from station ALOHA, North Pacific Subtropical Gyre - HC15-DNA-20-200_MG | ecosystem: Environmental > Aquatic > Marine > Oceanic | place: Pacific Ocean: North... | reverse complement strand
CGACCCAAATCCTATGCTGACAATTTTATTCGCAAAGTCTAATTCTGTAATATTGGCATTGATTTGAGTTGGATGGACATAAGTGTCTAAACTGCTTAATGAAAAGCATTTAATGCGTGCTTCCTCTATATCTAAATTTGGATAAGGAATATAGGTTAGCGTAGTGTTTGCCCATGTATCTATTTTTAAATTTAGCGCTTTCTTTGATTACTGGGAACTTATGTAAATAATCTGGAGATAATTATTGAGGGTCATAGTTTTTGGTGGCGGCGTGGTGGGTATAGCTACAGCTTATTATCTTAACCAGGCTGGACATGAAGTTACTGTAGTCGAACAAAACGAAGGCGTAGGTTTAGGCACAAGCTTTGCCAATGGGGGCATTGTAAGTGCATTTACAGCTCGTCCTTGGGCTGGCCCACAAGTCCCTCTAATGCTATTGAAATGGTTTGGTCGAGAGGATGCGCCTTATTTATTTCGGCTACGTCCTGACATGCAGCAGATCTCATGGGCCATAAAGTTTCTTCGTCAATGCACGAAAAAACAATTTTTAAAGAACCAGGAAATTTCATTACGGCTTTCAACTTATAGCTACGCATGCTTAACAGAAGTTCGGGAAAAAGAACAAATTGAATATGATCAGCTTTCTCAAGGCGTGTTACACTTGTGTGAGACCGAAAGGGAACTGAATGAAGCCGCACATTCGGAGCTGGGTTTTGAGGATAAGCGGTTTCATCCTGAGATTATTAACATGGCCGAATGTCTCAAAATTGAACCTGCATTGGAATCTAGTGCAAAAAATTATGCAGGCGCGCTTTATTATCCACAGGATGAGTCAGGGGATGCACATAAATTCACTTTGGGTCTTGCAAAGGCAGCAGAAAGGCAAGGTGTGAAATTTTGCTATAAAACTTCTCTAGAAAGATTTGTGGGTCAAGGTCGTAAAGTTTCTGAGGCTATAACAGACAGAGGCTTACTGGAAGGGGATGCCTATGTCGTGTGCCTCGGAAGTTTTAGTCCTATTGTTCTTAAACAGATTGGTATCCGAATGCCTATCTATCCTTTAAAGGGTTATTCTATAACTATACCTACCCTAGGCTACTCTGGTGCCCCAAAAGTTGCTCTCCATGAGAGTTCCAGAAGAGTTGTAATGAGTCGTCTTGGCGAACGTCTCCGAGTTGCAGGTACGGCAGAACTGACTGGTTATGATAATACGATTACACCGGCAAGAATTAACGCTTTAATTGATGTCACTAAAAATATTTTTCCAAATTGTGGAGATTTTGGTAAAGCAAAACATTGGGCGGGGTTGCGACCCATGACACCGGATTGTTTACCTATTTTAGGGACTACTTGTTTTGATAACTTGTATATTAACACAGGTCACGGCAGTACAGGCTGGACTTACGCATGTGGCTCAGGCCAAGTTCTAACTGATATTATTAGTGGTGTTAAGCCTGAGATGGATTTATCTGGACTTACGTCAGAGAGATTCTAAGCTGATGGTTTTGTTTGATAATATTTGGACATTTTTGGCATTGGCGGGTGCAGGGGTGTGGTTGGGAATACTTTTATTACCCTGGCAGCCGTTTCGAACCCGTGAGAGCTTGGATTGCACAAAAGAGTTATCAGATAATCATGAGATGCGGAGCCTTACAGTTTTAATACCTGCCCGTAACGAATCTCAATTTATTCAGGGCACTCTGAAAAGTTTAATGACTCAAAGTAGAGATATTACTATTATCGTAATCAATGACCGTTCAGAGGATGAAACAGGAGAGATTGCCCGGCAAACCTTTCTTGGAAAAGAGAAATGTTTTGTCATCGATGGAGAACCGCTCCCCGCAGGCTGGACAGGCAAGGTATGGGCCCTTCACCAAGGGCTAAAATTAGTCAAAACTCCTCTTGTCTTACTGCTTGATGCCGATGTTAAATTGAAAAAGGGCCTTTTAAGCCAACTCCTATCTGATAAAAATGAAAAGGGGGTGGCACTTATATCCTTAATGGTAAGGTTGAATATGTCGGGTTTCTGGCAGGCTATGCTGATACCTGCATTTATCTATTTTTTTAAGTTGCTTTATCCATTTCATTTATCAAATAGTAGTGGTCGACTTGTTTCTGCCGGTGCAGGTGGATGTATTCTCACTGAGAGTCAGTTGCTTAAGGACATTGGTGGTTTTGAATCTATTCGAGATGCGATTATTGATGATTGTTCTCTCGTTCGTGTAGTCAAGCAAACCGGTATGCGGACGTGGATTGGGTTGACACATTCGGCCGAAAGTATGCGAGTATATCGAAGTATAAGTGGAATATGGGGTATGGTAGTGAGGAGTGCCTTTACACAACTTCGAGGCTCCATAGTTTTGCTTTTACTTTGCAGTGCCATTTTTATACTTGCATTTTTAATCCCGACTATAATATTGGCTGGTATTCCCGTACTATCGGCTAAGGTGATATCTGTTTTAGCAATAATATTCATGGTTTTTGGTTATTTGCCTACCTTGAAATATTATGAAATGCCCCCTTTACTTGCGTTAACAATGCCGTTGGTGGGAATACTTTATCTCAGCATGACCTGGCATTCTGCTATAAATCATTGGAGAGGTCGCGGAAGTCTGTGGAAGGGAAGAGTTTATGTGGCTTCTTCCGACCAACTAGGTAGTAAACTTTAGGAATAATTTGGTTGTGAAAAATAGATCAAAATATGGGCAGTTTTCACGCGTTAGCGAACGTAATCGGCCTAAAATAAAAATATTAATTGATGGAACTCCATTCGAAGCTTTAGCTGGCGACACTGTATTAACTGCTTTAATGCTTGCTGGCAGAAACTTGCGTAAGTTTGAATTTGGCTTGGGATCACGGGGCGGTTTTTGTTTGATGGGAGCGTGTCAGGATTGTTGGGTTAAAATGGAGAATGGTGGTAGCTTAAGAGCTTGTACAAGTTATGTTGAAGAAGGGCTAAGCTTAATAACTAACAACGAAGAATCATGACAAATACCAAAAATATACTTATTGTGGGTGCTGGGCCTGCCGGGATAAGAGCGGCTAAAGTGTTAGTTGAAAATGGATTGCATCCAATTGTTGTAGATGAGGCACCGGCAAGTGGCGGGCAGATATACCGTCAACAGCCTCCAGGGTTTATACGTTCATCTAGGGATCGGTACGGATTTGAGTCGGATAAAGCGGATTTTCTTCATTCCTCGTTTGAAAGATTATTAGATAACATTGATTATCGTCCAAACACGGGCGTATGGTCGTTAGAAAAAAATATTGCCTTCACAAGTGGGCCTGAGGGAATTAATCGAATACCATTTGAAAATCTGTTTCTTTGCACAGGCGGGGTCGATCGAGTGCTTCCTATTCCGGGGTGGACACTTCCTGGCACTTATACTCTGGGTGGCGCCCAGATTGCTTTGAAGGCTCAAGGCTGCCTTATTGGTGAGCAAGTAGTGTTTATGGGTAGTGGGCCTCTTCTCTACCTTGTTGCATACCAGTATGCAAAAGTAGGCGCCAGAGTATCAGGAGTTTTTGACACTGCCAAATTGAGTGATGCGTTGCCAGTACTCCCCGGACTCTTATCGGGTGGCGTAACATTAGCTAAAGGTATTTGGTATCAAAATTGGTTGAGATTACGTGGAATAACACTAAGGCGCGGAATTGTTCCAATTAAAATTGAAGGAGATAGCGCTATATCTGGTTTCCTATATAGAAATAGCCGGGGTCGTGAGAAATACCAGAAATGTGATTCTTTAGCTTTTAGTTGGGGCGTAAAACCAGAATGTCAATTGGCTGAATTAGCAGGTTGCAAAATGGTATTTGATGATATGGCTAGGCAGTGGTTGCCAGAAACTGATGAGGACTGCAGATCAGATATTAAAGGTATTTATTTGGCAGGTGATGGTGCCAGTGTTATGGGTGCGGATGCAGCAGAATTTCGTGGTGAATTAGCTGCACTTACTATGCTCGCCGATAGTGATAGTGATCAAAGTTCTGACAACTCTCGACGATCATACTTAAAACAGCGTCTAAAACGTCTTGCACATTTTAGGGAAGCGCTTGAGCACGCATTGCCTTATCCGAAAGGTTTAATGGCAAGTTTACCCAACAATACTTTAATATGCCGATGTGAGGGTGTTACCGCAGGAGATATACGACTAGGACAGGCCTTGCGACCTCAAGAAATTAATCGCGCTAAAGCATATACGCGAGTTGGTATGGGCCGATGTCAGGGAAGAATGTGCGGTATAGCAGCAGCGGAAATACTGGCTGACGAAAAAGGTGTGAGTTTAGAAGAAGTTGGCCGTTTAAGGGGGCAGGCACCGATAAAACCACTTAATATTGGAATAGCGGGCGCAGCTGCCCAAGATGACCCTGGTCGGGCGGCATCGATATGAGTATTGTAGAGACCGAAATTGCTATTATTGGTGGGGGCATAGTGGGCCTTTCCACAGCTTTGCACGTAGCTCGTAGAGGCGTACCCGTTGTTGTGTTGGAAAAGCGTCAACCAGGAGCCGCTGCTAGCGGTGTGAACTTTGGAGGAGTTAGAAGAAATGGTCGTTCTTTAGAAGAGTTGCCTCTTGCAGCGCGAGCACTTGAAATTTGGAAATCTTTACCTGTTTTGGTGGGGAATGATTGTGAATATCAAGAAACTGGCCATCTAAAAGTGGCTCGTAATGAAGATGACATGGAAGCAATGGCAGCACATGCCAATGAGCAGGCAGCATATGACTGTGGTGTTGAAATGATAAGCCGGAATGCGTTGAGAGCAAAATACCCTTGGTTTGGGGATGTTGCATACGGGGCTGCATGGTGCCCAACTGATGGTCAGGCTAACCCACGGCTTTTAGGTCCAGCTTTTGCGGAAGCTGCCCGCCAAGCGGGTGCTCATGTTTATGAAGATCAAGCTGTAGTTTCAATTGAAAAAGATGGGGAAACATTATTATTACAAACTGAACATGGTCTAGAATTACGCGCATCTCAAGTGGTTAACGCCGCCGGTGCCTGGGCGGGCTTGTTAGCTGGTTTATTGAGGGAGCCAGTTGAGTTATGGCCTATGATGCCACAGATGGCTGTAACAGAACCTGTACCCTATTTTATTGAACCTGCTCTGGGTGTTGTTGGTGGTGATGTATATCTAAGACAAATACCCCGGGGAAATATTATTTTTGGTGGTCGTAGTGGAAGTGCTGATTTGGAGGAAGGCTTTGGTCATGCTATTTCAGAGGAGACACTGTGCACACTAGAGCGTGTGGCTATGGTAATTCCAGATATGGCTAATATCAATGTAATCCGTTTATGGTCTGGTGTAGAAGGTTGCACCACGGATCATTTGCCGGTTATTAGTCCCAGTCAGACCACGCCAGGAGTTTTCCACGCATTTGGATTTAGTGGACACGGGTTTTGTTTGGGTCCCGGAACAGGAGCTGTGCTTTCAGAAATTCTATTAGATGGTGAGACGCAAACAGACATAGCAGCATTCGATATTGGCCGTTTTTCATAAGTAGTACGTTTATTTTAACGCAAGAAGCGAGGAGGCATAGAAGAATCGTAGCTGTATTCTATTAAAGAATATTGCTAAGGTTTCAGAGATCTATTTCCAATATCACATTTCCCATTTGATTTGCAGTATCTAGATAATGCATGGCTTCTACTCCCTTCGATAACGGAAACGTCCGATCAATTACTGGCCTAATCTTATGTTTGTTTACAAACTGGAGCATTTTTTGAAATTCATCTCTACTGCCCATGGTTGTACCGATAATTTTTTGCCAACGAAGAAATAAATTTCCTAAGTCAATTTCGACTGCGCCTCCACTAGTGGCGCCAAATACTACCAAGCAACCCCCGTTTGCAAGTATTTCCATGGACTGTTTCCAGGTTGCAGCGCCGACGGTTTCTACTACTACGTCCGCACCTTTTCCGGAGGTAAGCGAATTCAGGGGGGTAGACCAATCATCGCCACTTAATATCCCAGCATCAGCTCCAAGTTGGGTGGCCTGATCTAGTTTTTTCATTGAACGGGATGTTACTAATACTTTGGCTCCTGCAGCTTTAGCAAATAGTAGAGCTTGTGTAGCTGCGCCACCACCAATTCCAGGAATAACCACAGTTTGTCCAGCTTTAAGTCTGCTTTCTGTAAAAAGAGCTCTATAGGTAGTTATGCCGACCAAACAAAATGCTGCTGCTTCTTTCCAGTCTAAAAACGTGGGTTTCGGCTCAATCTGATGTCGTGCAATTACGATATATTCTGCAAACGTTCCATGATCTGGATAGCCTAAAATTTTGTAGCCTTTATTGTAGTCGCCTATCGGTACCTCGTCTTGCTTCTCCCAATCTAAACTTGAGTTGATAACTACTTCGTCGCCAATAGAAAGATCCTTGACTCCGTCTCCTAACTCACAGACTACTCCCGCTCCATCCGATCCAAGAATTACCGGCGTCTCTATCTCTGTGGTTCGTATGCATGTCCAAATATCTCTATGATTAAGAGCTGCTGTCTTGAGCTTCACGCAAACGTCATTTGGACCTATTGGCCGTCGCTCTATTTCAGAATATGTTGCTCCGTTGATACCTTCTTTTTGCAAGATAATTGCTTTCAAAACATGCCCCCTAATTTCACATTATTTTAATTTTTGATTATATGCATCCTGGAGCTACAAAAAAAGTAACATTATTATGTATCAATTAATAAGTGATGATAAATGGGACATTCGGTGAAAATTCCGTTACAAATTTGAATGTCATTTAATTCTGATTTGTATAATAAAGGGGTTAAAGTGGAATTTGCCATTAAACCAGATCCAGACAATCAAGCACTTACCCGTAATATGTGTGGACTGGACCATGAGGGCCGTCAAACAAATTTAAGGGTGATTGAGGAGCGTCCACTGACAATTTTCTTAAACGGTCAGGAGGTAGTTACTGTAATGACTATTAGAGATCATCCCAAATACCTGGCTTTAGGTTATCTCCTTAACCAACGTATGCTTTTATCGGATGATACGGTGACGGGAATTGATTATGACGAAGATATAGAAACTATTGTTGTACGCACTTCTAGAAAAACTGATTATGAGGCCAAGTTACAAAAAAAGACTCTGACGTCAGGATGTGCACAAGGCACTGTATTTGGAGACTTAATGGACTATATTGATAGCGTTGAGTTGTCCTCTGCAGAAGTCATTAAAACTTCTTGGTTGTACAGTTTAAGTCGTAAGATTAATACTCAACCAAGCCTTTATTTAACTGCTGGCGCTATACACGGTTGTGTCCTTTGTGAGGAAGATCGTCCTCTAATATATATGGAAGATGTTGGTCGCCATAACGCTATTGATAAAATTGCAGGTTATATGTTCAAGAATGAGTTAAACTCAACGGGCAAGCTGATGTATACGACGGGCCGCTTGACGAGTGAAATGGTTCTTAAAACAGTTCAAATGGGCATCCCTATACTTATTTCGCGTTCAGGATTTACTGCTTGGGGTGTAGAATTAGCGCGCCAAACCGGTTTAACTTTGATAGGTCGGGCCAAGGGGAAGAGGTTCATAGCACTTGCTGGTTCTGATAGGGTTGTGTTTGATAAATAATCTGTTCGGCATGAGTAAAACTATAATGGCCTAATGTTTTGTATTTTTAATTATTAAAAAATTATAGATATCCTAAATGACTAAGCGATCAAAAATACTGTTAGTGTGGAGAAAATTGGTTAGGGCTAAGGATGCCTGCTAATGGACCGTCCGTAGTGGGCGTTTTGTTGGCGGGAGGATTGTCACGTCGTATGGGCGGGGGATTCAAGTGTCTACGTTTAATTGATGGAGTGCCGATACTTGATCTAGTTGTAGATCGAGCCAAGCCACAGGTATCTTCGCTGTTGTTAAATGTCAATGGTGATCCTAAGCTTTTTCAAAACTATGATTTACCTATTATCCAGGATGTTATAGATGGATATGTTGGCCCTTTAGCAGGGATATTAAGTGGTATGGAATGGGTGGCTGTGCATAAGCCTGATTGCTTGTGGTTAGTAAGTTTTGCTACAGATGCTCCCTTTATTCCACGTGATCTTGTTAATCGATTGTTGCATTCAGTGGAAGTGAAGAATGGCGAAATAGCTTGTGCGATATCTAATAATCGAACACAACCGGTCTTTGCTTTATGGCCTGTGAAGTTACGACACGATTTACGACAGGCTATCGTTGATGGTAATATTCGAAAAATTGAGGCGTGGACTTCGCAGTATAGAGTTGTATTGGTTGAATTTGATACTCAGACCTACGATCCATTTTTTAACGCCAACCATCGCGAAGACATTGAAGAAGCAGAACAAATATTGAAAAAAATGAATCATTGAGATTGAAGCGTTATATAGTTGCCTAAATCCTTAATAGAGGAAAATGCAGCACCTTCGGAAATCCTGATTCCCATAGAATTGGGATTGTTTACAATAAATCCAGAAATTGCTGTGATCCCAATGTCAAATAGGTTGGGAGATAGAGGTGCGCTAGCGCCTATTAGTATTACACTGGCATCAGATGGTACGTTTTCGAGAATAAAGCCCAGAGTTCCATTTGATAGAGTCGATGCAGTTATAGCGAGGCATTTTGCGTTGCTAACAAAACTTCGTATGTTTCCAGTTGGATAGTTATAGTCGGTATTTTCTTTTTCAATGATAATAGCGGCGGGTAATTTTTTTTCTATTCCCGGGAAACGTCCAAAAATAACAGTTTGTTCTCCATAGTCCTTAATTAAGTCTAGCCCATTAACATTATTCCCTGTCATGTCATATCTATTGTAGTGAGCGTTGATTGCGGCAAACCCCAATACTCGCTCGTACATGTTCTCTGATCCAGCCAAATTCGCCAAATCTACTAACGCTTGTCCTTGGTAATAGCCTGATGAAGGGAGGGTTTGGCAACCGGTTGTATCTTTGGTCGGCGTATGAATTAAGCCAGCACCATGAGGCCCTTCAACATAAGACCAATTTAAACCGATAATTACATGCTTTGCATGACCATTAATTCCTTCAGCGAGGGAGCCAATGAAATTACCATTTAATATTGTCACGAAATTATTCTCTTAATATGGCTTCTGCCTTTTCAACTTTGGCAGCGCAATACTTGAATTCTGGTATCTTCCCCAGTGGGTCAAGAGCTGGATTAGTTAGAATATTTGCAGCAGCTTCGGCGTAACAGAACGGTACAAATACAACACCATCAGGAATCCCAGCATCTGCTCGAGCTTTAAGTGAAATGCACCCGCGTCGAGTAGCAACTTCTATAAGGTCACCCGGAACAATACTAAGTCGCAACATTTCCGAGGGGGCCAGATGAGCCACAGCTTCCGGTTCTAATTCATCAAGGGTTTGTGAGCGGCGAGTCATAGATCCGGTATGCCAGTGTTCTAATTGACGTCCAGTAGACAAGATCATCGGATAATCTTCGTTAGGCATCTCGTCGGGAGGGATGATATCAGCGGGCACAAATTTACCACGCTTCGATTTAGTTGGAAATCCATCAAGGAAGATTACATCATTGCCAGGACTATTTTCATCATCACACGGATAGGTTACAGCGCTTTCAGATTCTAGTCTGTCCCATGTTATGTTATTTAAGGATGGCATGCATGTTTTCATTTCAGCAAAAACATCAGAGGGGTCATTATAGTTCCAATCTAGTCCGATGCGCTTGGCTAATTCTTGAATTATCCACCAGTCGGGTTTAACACCTTTGGGACGGATTACAGCTTCACGACCCATTTGTATCTGGCGATTTGTATTTGTAACTGTACCCACTTTCTCTGGCCAGGCAGTGGCTGGTAAAATTACATCAGCAAAAAAGGCAGTTTCGGTGAGAAAAATTTCCTGAACCACCAGATGTTCAAGTTTAGAAAAGGCTTCGCGTACATGATGTGTGTTGGGATCTGACATGGCTGGGTTCTCTCCCATTATATACATTCCACGAATATTACCTGCGTGCACTGCATCCATAATCTCAACAACAGTAAGACCGCGTTCAGGATCTAGCGCAGTTCCCCACAACTCTTCAAACTGTATCTGAATTTTGGGCTCAGTTACTGTTTGGTAATCTGGGTAGAACATTGGGATGAGTCCAGCATCTGAAGCGCCCTGTACATTATTTTGCCCACGTAACGGGTGTAGGCCGGTACCTGGTCGTCCAACCTGACCACTCATAAGAGCTAGGGAGATTAGGCAGCGAGCATTGTCAGTTCCGTGGATATGTTGCGAAATCCCCATGCCCCAAAATATTATGGCTGCTTCTGCCTGGGCGTACAGGCGAGCCACTTGACGAATTGTATCCGCCGAAATACCTGAAATTGTCGCCATTGCTTCTGGTGAAAAGTTTTTTAAATGATTTCGTAAATTTTCAAAACCTTCGGTATGAGATTGCACATATTGTTCATCATAAAGTTTTTCTGAAACAATTACGTGCATAATGGAATTCAATAATGCGACGTCTTGCCCGCTTTTAAATTGTAGGAAATGACTAGCGTGACGAGATAGTGCCGACCCTCTTGGATCCATTACTATTAGTTTCGCGCCACGTTTAGCTGCATTTTTTATAAAGGTGGCAGCTACAGGGTGGTTGGAAGTAGGGTGAGCGCCAATTACTATTATGACATCGGAGTTTTTTGCTTCGTTAAAACTAGCGGTTACAGCTCCTGAACCTATGGTTTCCAGTAGCGCAGCAACGGATGATGCATGGCAAAGGCGGGTGCAGTGATCAACATTATTGCTGCCAAACCCTGAACGAACTATTTTCTGGAAAAGATATGCTTCTTCGTTGGAGCACTTAGCAGACCCAAACCCCGCCAGTGACTTCCCCCCTTCTTGATCACGGATATATTTTAAACCCTGTGCAGCATAGTCCAGTGCTTCATCCCAACTTGCTTCTCGGAAATGGGTCAGAGGGTTGGCAGGGTCTAGATCAATATCAGCAGTCTTATCGGGTGCATCTTGTTTCCGAATAAGTGGCGTGGTTAAGCGGTGTGCATGGTTGATATAATCAAAACCAAAACGGCCTTTGACGCACAATCTTTCTGAATTGGAAGGCCCGTTGCGTCCTTCTACTGAAAGTATAGTATTGTTTTTTACATTAAAGGTAAGCTGACATCCAACGCCGCAGTAAGGGCAGACGCTTTCAACCTTTTTATCAGGGTTAATTTTACCAACGCCGTTGGCTGGCATTAATGCTCCTGTAGGACAAGCTTGAACACATTCTCCGCATGCAACGCAGCTAGAGTCACCCATGGAATCATCAAAGTCGAAGACTATTTTGTTATTGGCGCCTCTTCTTGCCATACCGATTACATCGTTGACTTGGACGTCACGGCATGCGCGGACGCAACGAGTGCAGTGGATGCAAGCATCTAAGTTAACCGACATTGCATTGTGAGAATTGTCAGCGACCGGAGCCTGACGAATGGGAAACCTACTTTCAGTTTGACCGACCGTTTCAGCCCAGTTCCAGAACTCGGAATTGGGGTCATGGCTATTTTCACGTGGCGGTTGATCAGTAACTAGTAATTCCATTACCATTTTTTGCGCTGTTTTTGAACGGGTATTTTCCGAATTTACTACCATTCCTTCTGTTGGTTTACGTATGCACGAGGCTGCTAAAACGCGTTCACCTTCTATTTCAACCATACATACTCGACAATTACCGTCTGGGCGATAACCTGGTGCTTGCGTATAGCAAAGATGCGGGATCGTATTCCCGTGACGCCTAGCACTTTGCCAGATAGTTTCATCAGGTAATGCATCTACGCGTTTACCATTTAAAGTATATCTGACTTTTTTATTCATTATGCTTCCTTGCTCAAATCTGCTGGAAAATATTTTAGCACGTTTAATAATGGATTGGGTGCGGCCTGACCTAGCCCGCATATCGATGCGTCCATCATAGTTTCACTTAACTCTTCAAGTAATTGTTTGTTCCAAGAGCTTTCTAACATAAGCTTTACAGCTTTTTCTGTACCCACTCGACAGGGAGTACATTGACCACAGCTTTCATATTCAAAGAAGCGCATGAGGTTTAGAGCTACAGACCGCATATTATCATGATCGGACAAGATGATCACGGCAGCAGAGCCAATAAAGCAACCCTCATTCTCCAAGGTGCCGAAGTCGAGCGGAATATCACCTTTCGACGCTGGCAGAATGCCTCCTGAAGCTCCTCCCGGCAGATAGGCCTTAAATCTATGTCCTTCCGCCATACCACCGCAATATTCCCGTATTAATTCGTTTGCCGTTATGCCTGCAGGAGCCAGCTTAACGCCTGGGTCATTCACGCGCCCAGACACGGAGTAGCTACGAAGACCTTTGCCACCATTTCTTCCTTCGTTTGCAAACCATTCTGGCCCACGTTCTAGGATATCACGAACCCAAAAAAGGGTTTCCACATTATTAATAAGAGTTGGCCGACTAAATAAACCAACTTGAGATGGAAAAGGCGGTTTGTGACGGGGTTCGCCTCGTTTTCCTTCTAAGCTTTCCAACATAGCCGATTCCTCGCCGCAGATATATGCTCCAGCACCTCTACGCAAATGAATTGTTGTATGTTTTAAATAGCCTGCTTCAGAAAGATTATGTATTTCAGCGGACAAAATTTTATGCAAACCTGGGTATTCATCCCGCAAATATATATATATATCATTTGCTTCAATGACGTGAGACGCAATTAACATACCCTCGAGGAACCGATGAGGATCTCGTTCCATATAAAATCGATCTTTAAAAGTTCCGGGTTCTCCTTCATCAGCATTTACTGCCATTAGTCTTGGTTTAGCTTCTGCTCGCACAAATTTCCATTTTTTACCTGTAGGAAAGCCAGCTCCACCCAATCCTCGTAGATCGCTAGATTCCATTATTGATAATATGTTTTCAGTACGTAAGTCTCCATTTTTACATTTATTAAGAACATTATAACCCCCATTTTTAATGTAATCACTTAAGTCAATATATGGTGGGACCTGGGGTTCAATTTTATTTTCTTTAATGCACTGAGAGATTTTTTCGTGGGTAGCATTCAATATATGGTGATGTCCAATTTCAACAATTGGAGCGGTTTCACAACGTCCCATACATGGAGCCCTGACAATCCGAACATTTTTTTTATCTATGCTTTTTGATATGTTTTGAAATAATTTCTCTGACTCATACATTTCGCAGGTAAGGCTGTCACAGACACGAATTGTAAGAGGAGCTGGAACATTTTTTCCGTCCTCGATTACATCAAAATGAGCATAGAATGTTGCCACCTCGTAAACTTCTGCGAGAGATATACCCAGTTCGATCGAAATAGCGGTTAAATGTTTTCCTGAAAGATGCCCAAATTTATCTTGAACCTTATGGAGATATTCAATGAGCATATCCCGTTGTAGGGGTAAGTGTGTTAGCAACTTTCTGATTTCTAATTGTGCCTGAGGGTCAGCTTGTCGCCCTTTTCCCGTATACCTAGCCCCTCTTTTGCCTTTTCCAGGGTGCCCAAACTTTCTCACACTATCTTTTGTATTAGTCATAATATTTGCCGCTAGTTATACCGATAGTATCAAAATTGCAAAATATGGTTAATTTGTAAAATTTATTAAAATAATAATATCATTGATAATATCTATTAAACATGCTGTAGATTTTGTCTTGGTGTCAAACAGTTTTAACTATTCTTAACATTGCTTTTGCAGTTGGCGAGGTTGGATCCTTTACAGACCATACAACACCAATCGAATGAGATATCGTTGGATTATTAAGGTTTAGTATTGATGTTTCGTGTGGTAAGGAGAGCATTTTTAAAGCTTGTTCCGGAACTATACTGGCCCATTTTCTAGTTTTTACGTGAAGTCCAATGTCAGTAAGATCATTTGTTTCGATTTGTGGTTTTGGGGCGACCCCTGCAGCCGCAAATGCCGAATCAATAATACGGCGATTTTGCATGTCTCTACTGAGAAGACAAAGTGGAAATAACGCTGCTTCTCTCCAACTTATTTCTGTTTCTTTTTTTCTAAGTTTTTGTTTAATCAAGTGAATAAGGCAGTATCGTTCGTTATAAAGTGGGACGGATCTTATTCTCAGCATTGCTTCGTTATCGAGGTAAGTAATTCCTAGATCAATATCGTAGTTATCTAACCCTTGTTGAATTTCTGAGGAGCTCAAAGCTCTCGCAGTAACTGACACTTTTGGATGTTGTTGGCAAAATGGAAGAGTAAGTCGGGAAACCACACTAAGAGCAGTAGGGATAACGCCGATACGTAGTTGACCAAATAGATTACCTTTCATTTCACTTAGTTCTTGGATCAGTGTGTCCTGGTTTGCTAAAGTTTTTTGTGCCCATTCTAATACCCTTTTCCCTTCAGCTGTAAGACCAAAATATCTTTGTCCCCTCATGACAATTGGCACACCTAATTCGTCTTCTAAATTTTGAATTGCACTTGAAAGGGTTGGCTGAGTTACCCCACAGCGTTTTGCCGCACGACCAAAATGCTTTTCCTGTGCAAGTGCGGTGAGATATTGGAATTGTCTAATAATCACACTTTTCTCAATTGTTATCACGATTTAATTTAACTACAGTTAAATTAGCGTCCTCCAAATTTATTAACTGTTTCCCTACATTTTCAAAACTTACGGTTACTCGTGAGCCAAGGGAAGATTGTACTCTCCCGACTCCCCACTCAGGATAGTTTTCGAGTTTCACTAGATCACCTGGAGCAAAAAACGATAAATTGTCGGGCCTATACATCTGTATAGAATAATCATATCTTTAGTTTTCGTCGATATGTCGTATTTCTTGAAAATTGTAATCGAATCGTTCTTGAATATGATTTTGGAAGATGTTTATTTGATTAATTTATTTTTATCTACCTGAAATATATATTCTTTTTAAAGGTAATATAAATTTTATTGTATTTATATTTATTTTTATAAATATAAAACCTTTTGTAAATTAATTAGTACGACAGGCTATTCTGGTTGTTGAAACATTATTAGTTTTCTAGTTAATCTAGAAATTATTAAAAAGTACGCTTGACAGAATTGACTAAATCGCCTCAACTCAGCGCGGTTAGCGTCTCAAGGAGATAATGGATGTTTAAAAATAGAGTTTTTGCCCGATCTGCGCTCTTGGCATTACCGGTGGCTTTGGTGGTGGCCGGTTGTCAAACAGCGCCAAGTGATACTGGTGCCGTTCAGAGCGATGGCGCGCTTGAGACGGCTCAAAGCGCTAAGCAGGACGCCTTGCGGAATCAGGCATCTGTTACGGCTATGCGTGAGAAAATCGCAGCGCTTCGTGATGAAATTCTGAAGCTACAGGGAAACGATGCTGCGGAGCGAGCAGCAGAGGCTGGAGAGCGGGCAGCGGCGGCTGCAGAGAGGGCGGCAGAGGCCGCACAGGCAGCTGCGGATAAAGCAGACCGTATTTTTCAGAGAAAATTGCGCAAATAATTCGGCATGGTTATACGCTGGTGAGTTGGCGTTGGCTTGATTCGGGCTCGCGTATGCGAGGGCGTATTTAATAAGTAATTTTCACAGGAACTCCGGTTCGTTGTTTAAGTGCTGTTCTTATAGTGGGCCAGTCTAATTCTTTTTTAAATTTTTCTGCGACTGTGCGGATTCTAAAAAAGGTGTCGTTTTGTGCTCCCTTAGAAAGGGAAGAGCTATCTACCCGTCCGTTTGCTTCAAGCTTATCGACTTGCTTTGGTTCAGGGTAGGCTTCTAAATAGAGATCGTCCTGATATTTTCCAATTTTAATCGGTTGGTTTACTACCAGCACATTTGTACCAATGGCGATTTCGAAAAATAGCTTTTCAATAGCTTCGGGATATAATCGAATACATCCATGACTAACTCTTCGGCCAACACCCCATGGCATGTTTGTACCGTGAACTAAATATCCTGGCCAGTCAAAATAAAGAGCATACTGTCCAAGTGGGTTATTGGGTCCGGCACGCACTGCTATTGGTAAATCAGGCTTTTCTTTTCTAATTGAGTCAGGTGGAAACCATATTGGATTGGCTTGTTTCCTTATAATTTTTGTTGTGCCTATGGGGGTATCCCAACCTTCACGTCCTACACCAATTGCGTAAGTAGTTATGGTTTCTAATCCAAAATTATATAATCGATGTTCCGCCAGATTAATTACCAGACCTTCTCTTGGGGTATTAGGAATTAAGTGCCCTGTAGGGAGGGTAATTAGAGTTTTATCACCAGGTATCCAAGGGTCTATTCCTTGATTAGCAGCGACAATCTCTATAAATCCAAGTCCATTATCTCGAGCTAAATCCAAAAGCGTATCTTCATGGGAGGCGGTATGATAGCGGATAGTTCCAAGCATATCGCCATTTAATCTAGGGTCGGCGTTTCCTGATTTAACACAGCTTAGAGTAGAAATACTGCATATTGTCACTATGGAAGTGAAGTAAATCTTTTGAAGAAGCCAACGTATAAAATCTGACATAGTTTCAAATGGTTACGTTTCTATAATGTTAATCAAAATGATACCATATTATAAAAAATTATATCTCATTGTTAGGATCAAAAACCGTACGCGGTAGTAATAAAATTGGCTTATGATATTTTAACATGTAAGAGCAACAGACTTTGCTATTATTCAAAGAGAAATTGGAGTGTCTTTACGTCCTCCCCACTCGGTCCAAGACCCGTCGTAAACAGCCACATTTTGGTTTCCGCATACATATAAGGCTAAAGCTAATAAAGACGCACTTATACCCGAACCGCAGGTTGTTATTATTGGACGTGTCAGGTCGATGCGTAATTCTTCAAATATTTCTTTTAGTCGATTAGTAGATAGAAGAAGGTTGGTGTTTTGGTCAATCAGCGCTCCGTAAGGGAGGTTTACACTATTTGGGATGTGTCCTGATCGAAGATTAGGTCTAGGCTCTGGTTCTGAACCGTGAAATCGCCCGTGACTACGAGCATCCACTACCTGTTCATAGTTTTCTTGGAGGTTGCTAATAATCTGATCAACATCACGGATTAGGCTGGAGTTAAAGTTTGACTGGTATGAAGTATTTTTTATCGTGGGTCGGCCAGAAGTTAAAGGCAAACCTGCATTCTTCCAATTAGGTAAGCCACCATCTAATATGGCGACATTCTTATGGCCGAATACTCTAAATGTCCACCACGCCCGCGGCGAACTGAAGATGCCGACCCTATCATAAATAATTATGATATCGTCGTTGGAGAGACCCAATTCCACCATCTTTTTGGAGAAAAACTTAGGTTTGGGCAGCATGTGTGGAAGAGAACTTAATCCGTCACTAATTTTATCTATATCGAAGAAAACCGCTCCTTCTATGTGCTCCAAATGGAACTCAGCTTCAGCATCACCATCTTGATTCGGCAGGTACCATGATGCATCCAAAGGTTTCACATTTGGCTCTGTCACATAAGTCTTTAACCATGTTTCTGAAACTAGTGGCCCTGGTAATTCCAATGCTGTCATTGTTCGGCAAAGCTCACATGGATTCGACGGTTATGCTTGCCTTTGTTCTGGATCTTGTGAATTCTTACTGTACCGATCTCGCTTGTAGATTTAACGTGTGTGCCACCACATGGTTGTAAATCAATATTTCCAATTTTTAAAAGGCGCACTTTGCCTTTGCCGGCTGGCGGTTTTACTTTCATAGTTCTGACTAAATCTGGTTGCATTGCAAGATCTTCGTCAGTTATCCAGCTTATTGTTGTAGGCTGACTGCTCTGGATTATCTCGTTAAGTCGTAATTCAATTTGTTCTTTGCTCAAATCTAAGTTAGGTAAGTCGAAATCAAGCCTTCCTTTGTTCTCTCCCAATTGTCCGCCTGTTATCGGTGCATCTATAATTGCCCCCAATAAGTGAAGGCAGGTATGCATTTTCATATGTCGATAGCGTCGATCCCAATCAATGGTAGCGATTACAGTTTCTCCTAATACGGATGGCGCTTTGCAGTCATTTATCTGATGGAATACTTGACCAGTATTCAGGTCCTTTAAAGTGTTAAGCACTGTAATTTTAGTTCCGTTTTTCAAATTTATAAAACCAGTGTCACCAGGTTGCCCTCCACCTGTTGGATAGAATACGGTGCTATCTAGCTCTATACTTTCTTCTGAGGCAAAAATAACCCGTGCTTCACATTCGCGCGTATAGGGATCCTCAGAAAAAATGTGTTTAGTCATGATGAATCGCTTTCCAACCAACTTGGCAAGGGTAGATTTTTTGATTTAAGAAATTCTGGGTTGAAGAGCCTACTCTGATAGCGCATGCCGTAGTCGCAGAGAATAGTCACTATGGTATGTCCCGGTCCCATCTTCTGTGCCAGTCTAATAGCCCCCGCAATATTGATGCCACTTGATCCTCCCAATATATGTCCCTCCCGCTGTACCAACTCAAAAATTATGGGAAGTGCGTCTTCGTCAGTAATTTGGAATTGTTCGTCAACTGGAGCACCTTCAAGATTTGCGGTAATCCGGCCTTGTCCAATACCCTCCATAATTGAACTTCCTTCCGCCTTTAATTCGCCATTTTCATAATAGTTGAAAAGGGATGCTCCCATTGGGTCTGCAAGACCTATAGTAATGCTTGGATCTTGTTCCTTTAAGTACTCGCCAGTCCCTGCTAATGTTCCACCGCTACCAACAGCGCAGATAAAAGCATCTAGCTTTCCATCAGTTTGAGTCCAAATTTCTGGTCCAGTAGTTTCAAAATGAATATTTTTGTTTGCTAGATTATCAAATTGATTAGCCCAGATTGCTCCATTAGCGTTCGTGGAGGCTATTTCTTCTGCTATTCGGCCAGAATACTTTACGTAATTATTTGGGTCGCGATATGGAACTGCTGGAACTTCTATTAATTTTGCTCCACAAAGTCTGAGCATCTCTTTTTTTTCATTGCTTTGTGTTTCTGGGATAACGATTGTAGCTTTGTAACCGAGAGCTTTCCCGACTAATGCTAACCCAATTCCTGTATTCCCTGCCGTACCCTCAACAATTATGCCACCCGGTTTTAATAAGCCTTTTTTCTCTGCATCACGTACAATTCCCAAAGCTGTTCTGTCTTTTACTGAACCTCCAGGATTTAAAAATTCACATTTACCCAAAATGTTGCAACCGGTCATTTCGGATGCCGACCGCAACGAAACCATCGGTGTATTGCCAATAAGTTCAATAAAATCTTTTTTTACAAACATACAAAATATTTGATTTAGGTGTACACTTAAATCAATTTACCTCGGTATACAGAAGCAATCAATGATTGTGAGGTTAGTTTACATTAACGTTACATTACATTTAGTTAGGTTTTAAGGCCACTTAAACTATATTGAAACTAACAAAAACGGAAGTCTAGGGACTATGAATAGAACCAAATTAATACAGCAACCGTACCTACTATTTTTAGGTGATGCTCATGATCAATTAGCGGCCAAAACCGCTAAAGGTATTAAAGACTGGCGACCAGAATGGTGTATTGGCCAGATTCGTTTAGAAAATTGTAACGCTGACGCAGGCGTCCCAGATATATCGATCAAAGAAGCAACAGAAAAAGGTGCAAAAACTATGGTAGTAGGTGTTGCCAATAGAGGAGGGATTATTCCTCCTCACTGGCATAGGCCACTTTTGGAAGCTCTTGACTCAGGAATGGATTTGGCTAGCGGCTTGCATATGCGACTTGGGGATGTAATTGTGTTAAAAGATAAGGCAGAGCAGCGTGGAGCTAAACTCTTTGATGTTCGCCACAGTGACCTTGAATTTCCTCTTGGATCTGGAGAGAAGCGATCAGGGAAAAGGCTTCTAACTGTTGGGAGTGATGCTTCAGTTGGAAAAATGTATACAACATTGGCAATCGACAAAGAATTTAAACGCGTCGGTTTAAAATCAAGTTTTCGAGCTACAGGACAAACAGGAATATTTATCGCTGGAGATGGAGTTTCTGTTGACGCAATAATTTCAGATTTTGTTTCTGGAGCAGCTGAATATCTTTCACCTCCCAATGATATTGATCATTGGGACTTAGTCGAGGGTCAAGGTTCATTATTCCATCCATCGTTTGCCGGGGTCACATTAGGGTTGATTCATGGGACACAGCCAGATGCAATTGTTCTATGTCATGAACCAACCAGAAAACACATGCGTGGTTTGCCAAATTGGCCCATCCCTGATTTAGATGTCTGTCTTAAAGCTAATTTAGAAGCGGCTCGTTTAACCAACCCTAATGTGTTTTGTGCGGGAGTATCCGTTAACACTAGTGGTCTTGATATTGATACTGCAACCAATATTTTAGAGGATATTTCATCTACGCTTGAATTGCCTTGCGTAGATCCTATGAGAGATCAAGGCAGCTGTACTTTCGGAGGTATTTCAGCAATTGTTGAGAGATTATGTTGATCAATGCGTACAATTGAAGCGCGGGTAGAAACTTGGCCTTTAAAACAATCATTTCGAATTTCACGTGGCGTTCGATCTGAAACAAATTCTATTGTTGTAGTGTTGAGGGAAGGCGAGAACGTTGGTTTAGGTGAATGTGTTCCTTATCCTCACTATGGTGAGTCTATAGAAAGTGTACTGTCGCAAATTAGGTCTGTGTCCTCACAAATTGAGGAAGGAATGCAAAGGGGGCCTTTGCAGGCTGCGCTATCAGCGGGGGCTGCAAGAAATGCAATTGATTGCGCATTATGGGATTTGGAAGCAAAACAAACTAATACTAGGGTATGGGATTTGGCGGGTGTTAATATCCCGACCAGGGTATTGAGCGCTATGACTATTGGATTAGATACACCAAAAAAAATGGGAGATAGGGCCAAAGCATTATCCCATTGTCCATTGCTTAAACTTAAAGTTACAGGAGAGGGTGATTTAAAACGTCTAGAGGCAGTGAAACGTGGGGCGCCTAGTTCTCGGCTTATAGTTGATGCCAATGAAGGGTGGCAACCTCAAATGTTGGATAAATTGTTGCCATTACTTTCGAATGTAGGAGTTGAGTTGATTGAGCAACCGCTTCCCGTACATGATGATAAATATTTACTCAACAGTAAGTCGCCAATTCCATTTTGTGCTGACGAAGCCTGTCATACACGTGAAGATTTGCCACGCTTGCACGGGTGTTATTCCGTGGTAAATGTAAAACTAGATAAAACTGGTGGTTTAACAGAGGCATTTGCGCTTATATCTGACGCAAGAAAGCTTGGTTTTAAAATTATGATAGGATGTATGGTTGGGTCATCTCTCTCAATCGCGCCAGCGTTACTTTTAACCACATACGCTGATTATGTTGATCTTGACGGGCCTTTGTTGTTAGCGAGGGATCACGTGCCAAGCCTTAAATATGATGGAATGGAAATAAGTGTCCCTGAACCTGCATTATGGGGTTGATTGACGGGTATAGATCAATAACGCATAATTTTCGATAGAAAAATAATTACTGGATTTTTTGATGACCCACACTCCCAAAAATGATCTTAAGGACTGGCATTCATTGGCTAGAAGCGAATTAAAAGGCCAAGACCCAGACTCTTTAATTTGGGATACACCTGAAGGATTACAGGTAAAGTCACTCTACACAGCAGAGGACTTAGATTCGCTGCAATATACGGATACTCTTCCTGGTTTTTCTCCGTTTACTAGAGGCGTTAAGGCCACCATGTATTCCAATAGACCTTGGACGATACGCCAATACGCGGGTTTTGCTACTGCTGAAGAATCAAATGCTTTTTACAAACGAAATTTAGCAGGTGGCCAAAAGGGTCTTTCAGTTGCGTTCGATCTTGCTACACATAGAGGTTATGACAGTGATCATCCAAGAGTTCGCGGGGACGTAGGAAAGGCCGGGGTGGCAATAGATAGCGTCGAAGACATGAAAATTCTGTTCGATGGTATAGCACTTGAAGATGTAAGTGTTTCTATGACGATGAATGGGGCTGTTTTACCAGTTCTGTCTGCGTACATAGTTGCTGCTGAGGAACAGGGTGTCGCTCAGAGCCAGCTTTCTGGTACAATTCAGAATGATATACTCAAGGAATTTATGGTAAGGAATACTTACATTTACCCTCCTGAACCTTCCATGCGTATCGTTGCGGATATTATTTCGTATACTGCTAATCACATGCCAAAATACAATTCGGTATCGATATCTGGATACCATATGCAGGAAGCAGGAGCTAATTTAGTCCAGGAATTAGCTTTTACTCTAGCAGATGGCCTTGAATATGTTCGCGCAGCAGTTGATCGTGGACTTAATGTAGATGATTTTGCTCCCCGGTTATCCTTCTTTTTTTGTGTAGGAATGAATTTTTTTATGGAGGTTGCTAAACTCCGAGCAGCGAGGCTGTTGTGGGCTCGAATAATGAAAACATTTGAACCACAAAATGACAGATCGCTAATGCTAAGAATGCATGTTCAGACATCGGGGGTGTCCCTAACTGCACAGGATCCTTACAATAATGTTATACGTACTGCATATGAAGCACTATCGGCAGTTTTGGGCGGTACTCAATCTTTACACACTAACTCGCTTGATGAAGCTGTGGCTTTGCCAACTGATTTTTCTGCGCGAATTGCACGAAACACCCAATTAATTTTGGCTGAAGAGACAGGAGTCTCGCAGGTAGTGGACCCTCTTGGAGGTTCTTACTATGTGGAAACTCTCACTCGGTCAATTGCAGAAGAAGCTTGGAAGTTAATAGACGAAGTGGAAAATTTAGGAGGCATGACCAAAGCCGTAATTGCGGGTATGCCAAAGTTAAAGATTGAGGAATCTGCTGCTAAACGTCAAACCCGTATCGACCAGTGTAAAGATATTGTCGTTGGTGTTAATAAATATCAGACCCAAGAAACGGATATGCCAGAATTGTTAGACGTAGATAATACGATAGTTAGGGACTCACAAATTTCACGACTAGAAAAAGTAAAGAATGATAGGGATAATGAAGCATGTTTGAAAGCCTTAGAGTTGCTTGCAGTGGGCGCTTGTAGTGAAGCAAACTTATTAGAACTGTCGATTAGGGCGGTTAGATTAAGGGCTACTGTAGGCGAAGTTTCTCAAGCGCTAGAGAAACATTTCACTCGGCATCGAGCTTCAGCTCAATCTATATCAGGGATTTATTCTACGGCATATGCAAATGATGAATCGTTCAAAAAGATTCGCGAAGATGTTACAGCTTTTTTTGATAGAGAAGGAAGGAGGCCAAGATTATTAGTTGTGAAGCTTGGTCAGGACGGTCATGACAGGGGATCAAAAGTAATTGCTACAGCTTTTGCAGATATTGGTTTTGATGTTGATATAGGTGCTTTGTTTCAGACGCCTAGCGAAGCTGCTCGTGAAGCCGTCGAGAATGACGTTCATGTAGTCGGAGTTTCTAGCCTAGCGGCTGGTCATAAAACTCTTGTGCCAGAGTTGCTATCAGAGCTGAAGTCTCAAGGGGCAGAAAACACTCTTGTTGTATGTGGTGGGGTAATACCTCCAAATGATGAAAAATTTTTACTTGATGCTGGAGTATCTGCAGTCTACGGCCCAGGCACTAATATTCCGAAGGCTGCTGCTGAAATCATGTGTCTTATTGCTAGACAATGACGTCCTTATTTATTTACTGTGCGCAAGTCAAAATATCTCAACTATAAATTTGGCTGATGGGTAATTTAGGCATTTGCCAAGGGTAACTTATGGGTGTGATTCGCCTGTGGTATATTTTTTGATGATTGGGACACTGCATGGTGAATATTCCGCGTGAGGCGCAAAGTTCAAAAGCTGATTCTCCACGCTCTCATATTCATACGATAAGCACGTTACTGCCATATTTATGGCAGAAATCACTAGAAATGAGAACTCGGGTTGTTTTAGCCATTGTTCTGCTCATATTAGCAAAAATTGCTAATGTTTATGTTCCGATCTTATATAAAGAAGCGATAGATATATTAGGCGCTGACAATGCTCCCTTTATTGTAGTACCAGTTAGTTTACTAGTGGTTTATGGTTTGTTACGCGTTGCAACTGTAGCGTTTGGAGAGTTGCGAGATGCGGTGTTCGCCAAAGTAGCAGAACGATCAATTCGCACTATTTCCCTTAAGGTTTTCCAGCATTTGCATCAATTATCCCTTAGATTTCATCTAGAAAGAAGGACTGGTGGTTTATCTCGTGCTATAGAGCGGGGGGTAAAGGGCATAGAATTTTTACTAACATTCATGTTGTTCAATATACTGCCGACCCTAGTTGAAATTATTTTGGTATGTGGGTTTCTATGGTGGTTATATGGAGTGGAATATGCCGCTATCACATTTGTTACTATTACCCTATTTATTATTTTTACGTTAGCAGTAACCGAGTGGAGACTGAAATATCGGCGCAGAATGAATCATCAAGATTCTGAAGCCCATACTAAAGCTATAGATAGTTTATTGAACTACGAAACCGTTAAATATTTCGGCAATGAGGCTCATGAAGCCCGTCGTTTTGATGAGTCGCGGCAGCGTTACGAGAAAGCGGCAATACAAAGCAAAACTAGTCTCTCAATATTAAATATTGGTCAGGGGGCTATTATAGCAATTGGTCTGACAGGCATTACAATTATGGCGGGTTACGAGGTTGCGGCTGGTACAATGACAATTGGGGACTTTGTATTAGTTAACACCTATCTTATCCAATTATATATACCATTAAATTTTCTTGGATTTGTTTATAGAGAAATTAAGCAGTCTTTAACTGATATGGAGGCAATGTTTGAACTTACCCATGTTGTGCCAGAGATAAAAGATGATCCGGATGCAAAAAATATTGAGGTTTCTGCAGGCAAAATAAGTTTTGAAAATGTTTCTTTCAGTTATGATGATCGTCGACTGATTTTAGATAATATAAGTTTCAGTGTGCCCGCGGGGGGGACGGTAGCTATTTGCGGAGCCAGCGGCGCCGGTAAGTCAACAATTTCTCGTATTCTTTTTAGATTCTACGACATTCAGAGTGGGAGTGTTTGTATAGACAGTCAGGATATTAGGGAGGTCAAACAAGAATCTTTGCGAGCAGCTATCGGTATAGTTCCCCAAGATACCGTTATGTTTAATGACAATATTGACTATAACATAGCTTACGGGATGCCAGGTGCTACTCGACTAGATATTGAGAAGGCTGCAAGTCTTGCACATATACACGACTTTATAGAGACTTTGCCAGACGGATACGAAACTCAGGTTGGTGAGAGAGGTTTAAAACTTTCGGGTGGTGAGAAACAGAGAGTAGCAATTGCCCGAACTATTCTTAAGGATCCAAAGATAATGCTTTTTGATGAAGCAACATCTGCTTTGGACTCTGAGACAGAAAAGGAAATACAGGATAATCTAAAGGAGGTTAGTCGCGGAAGGTCTACTTTAATAATTGCCCATCGTCTCTCCACAATAGTTGATTGTGATCAAATTTTAGTTCTTGATAAGGGGCAAATTATAGAGCGTGGTAGCCACAGGGATTTATTATCGCTTGGTGGAAAATACTCTGACATGTGGCACCGACAGCAAAAAACTGACGAACTTCAAAAGGAGCTTGCTAAAAGGTTAGCAATGGATTGAAAAGAATGAAGCGTAAATTATTTATTAGTTTATATTAACAAAACAAAGATAAATTATTTGGTTTTAGGCGCTCCACGAGCGAGCAGGCCCAACGTCCAAATGAACAAATTGTGAACTGTTATATAGGCCTGCACCACCGATGCCCATCGAAGTTGCGACTTCCCAAATCTGCTCTACAGTAAAAGTTTTTATTCTAATATCTATAGCCATTCCATACGTGTGCAAGCTATTTTTTGCTACTCCCTCATTATTTGTTTGAAGGACCTTATTTGTAGAAATTGATCTAAATCCAGAAACGACTTCAAATGGATATGTGTTATTTAAAGCTTTATTTAGCCAAAATAACTGATCAAATACACCGCGGAAAATATCTCCTATTTCTCCTGTGCGCCAATCACGAAGTAAATAATTAAAACTTGACATTGAGTCCTTCAAATAGACCCCATCCTTCCAATAACACAAATCTAGATACTGATCTGTCCAGAGGTTATGTAGTTGAATTCGTCTTTCTTTTATTTTCCAATAACTGGCTGGAGCAGTTTTAAAAAAAGAAACTCCAGTAATAAATGCTGTGGCGCTCGTTGTAATGAGGCATTGCCTACGCGTAATTCCAGTTTTTAAGGCACTCATAAATTATTTACTCAGCACTAAATATCTAAATATGAAATTGACACATTATTATTAATAAATTGATATTACGGTTCACCGTGGTTGCCCACCAAGATTTCCGAGGATAGTGTGTGAATATAGGATGCGTAATAATAGCACAATAATTTCTGATGTGCTTTGAATTTTTAATATATGGAGTAGATTAACATGGCCAATATCGTTGCAGATCCAGGTTTGGGAGTTCCCCTTTCAGATCCATCATTGCTAAGACAGCAGTGTTATATAGATGGTGTCTGGACTGATGCTGACAGTAAAGAAACAATTAATGTTTCTAATCCTGCTGATAACAATGTAATTGGAACTGTACCAAACATGGGTGCTCGGGAAACGAGGCAGGCAATTGAAGCTGCAAATCGTGCGTATCCCAGCTGGCGATCTAAAACCGCGAAAGAACGGTCCTCAATTTTGCGAAAATGGTTTAATTTGATGATAGAAAACCAGGAAGATTTAGCCATTATTATGACGGCTGAACAAGGTAAACCGATGGCTGAATCCCGAGGTGAAATTACCTATGGGGCATCCTTCGTTGAGTGGTTTGCCGAGGAAGGTAAGAGAGCTTATGGTGACGTTATACCTCAGCCATTAAACGATAGGCGAATAGTGGTAACTAAGGAGCCGGTCGGTGTGGTCGGCCTGATCACACCTTGGAATTTTCCAAATGCGATGATAACCCGCAAGGCAGGCCCAGCGTTGGCGGCTGGATGTACGGTCGTTGCACGCCCCGCGACTTCTACACCATACTCGGCTCTCGCACTTTGTGAGTTGGGAGAGAGAGCAGGCATTCCAGCTGGAGTTTTAAATATATTAACGGGTTCTTCGCGTGAAATGGGAGGGGAATTAACATCCAACCCGATCGTACGTAAACTTTCATTTACTGGCTCTACTGAAGTAGGTAAAATATTGATAGAACAATGTGCGGCTACCGTAAAAAAAGTGTCTATGGAACTTGGTGGTAATGCGCCATTTATAGTATTCGAAGATGCAGATATGGATGCTGCTATAACTGGGGCTATCGCTTCAAAATATCGAAATACTGGACAAACCTGTGTATGTGCTAACAGGTTTCTCGTTCAGGATGGGGTGTATAACGAGTTTGCTGATAAACTTAGTGAAGCTACGGATAAGTTACGCGTAGGCCCCGGGCTTAAGGGGGAAACGGAACAGGGGCCGCTGATCGACATGGCTGCCGTGGAAAAGGTGGAAGAACATATTCAAGATGCGTTAGAAAAAGGTGCTAGAGTCGTAACCGGTGGAGAACGGCACGAACTTGGTGGTAGTTTCTTTCAACCCACGGTGATTGCAGATGTTAATACTCAAATGAAAGTTGCTCGTGAGGAAACGTTTGGACCCCTAGCGCCTCTTTTCCGCTTTAAAACAGATGCGGAAGCAGTAGAACTCGCAAATGATACAGAATTTGGCCTAGCTGCGTACTTTTATAGTAGGGACATAGGACGCATATGGCGTGTGGCTGAACAACTCGAATATGGAATTGTTGGTATTAATGCAGGGATTATCTCTACTGAGGTAGCGCCTTTTGGAGGAATGAAAGAGTCTGGGGTTGGCCGTGAGGGATCTCATTACGGCCTAGACGAGTTTATGGAGGTAAAATATCTCTGTATGGGAGGTATAGATACATAATCTGTTATGAGTAATTTTGACTTAATCGTTCTGGGCGGAGGTTCGGGAGGAGTTGCGTGCGCTCGGCGTGCAGCTAAGTATGGTGCTAGAGTTGCTTTGATAGAAGAAAAGCAGATGGGAGGCACATGTGTCCATCGCGGATGCATCCCCAAAAAGCTACTCGTTTATGCATCCCACTTTTCCAATGATTTTGAAGATGCTGCAGGATACGGCTGGAAGGTTGATGGGGCCAAACTGGATTGGGAGGCGCTTCTTAAAGCTAAGAATGATGAACTCAACCGGCTAGAGAATATCTATCGGGACTTATTAAATGAATCTGGCGTTACTATTCTCGATGGAAGAGGTGTGTTTTCTGATGTGCATAGAGTTGAAGTCAATGGAGAGTTTTACTGCGCCGATACAGTCCTTATTGCTACAGGCGGGTGGCCATTCATCCCAGATATTCCTGGTAGAGAGCTTGCCATATCATCAAATGAAGCCTTGGAACTGAGTTCACTCCCGGATCGTATAGTTATTGTGGGAGGCGGATATATCGCATGTGAGTTTGCATGTATTTTTAATGGCTTAAATGTAGAAACAATCCTAATACACAGATCAGATATGATTCTCCGCGGGTTTGATAGAGAAACATGTGAAGTATGCTTTGAGGAAATAAAACAATCGGGTGTGGATTTCCGACTTAATACAGAGGTGGCAGAAATAAAAAGTATTGAAACTGGTTTATCTATTACTACTTCAAGCGGAGAACAAATTGAGACTGATAAAATTTTAATGGCGACGGGTCGAGTGCCAAACACAAAGGATTTACATTTGAAAAAGGTGGGGGTGGAAATAAATGAAAAAGGTGCAGTGTTAGTTGGACCCGATTCTAAAACAACTACTTCGCATATTTATGCAATTGGAGATTGCACAGATCGCGTAAACCTTACACCGGTTGCAATTCACGAGGGTAGGTGTTTAGCGGAGACGATTTTTAATAATAATTATCAGATACCAGACTACAAAAATATACCGACAGCGATTTTTACTCAACCTGAGGTTGGAACTGTAGGTATGAGCGAAGAAGAGGCTAAGTCTAACAATAGTTCCGTCGATATCTATAAAACGCGTTTTAGGCCACTTAAGCATACACTTACGGGAAGGAGTGAGACAATATTTATGAAATTGGTAGTCGATTCTCTTTCTGATCGAGTACTAGGAGGGCATATGGTTGGTGAAGGTGCTGGGGAGTTGTCGCAACTACTTGGTGTTGCTATTAAGGTGGGAGCAACGAAGGAACAATTTGATCAAACCGTAGCAGTTCATCCAACAGCGTCAGAAGAATTTGTTACAATGTACGAGACTGCGGACTAAGTTAGTGCTTGAATATTAATTTATAACTCAATTTAATCGCCCAGAGGGATCACAGAATTGGCAGAAAAATTTCAATTTAGGGCGTATTGCCATCACCTAAATATTAGATTTCCCGATTGAGAGGGTATGAAATGGTTCGAAAATGGAGTCCTGAATGTTGGCGAGAGTTTCCAATTCTTCAACAGCCAAATTGGCCGGATGTAGGCGAGCTGGATAAAGTAGAGAATCGTTTGAAGGGTTCTCCACCTTTAGTGTTTGCGGGCGAAGCTCGGAGCCTTCGAAATAGATTGGCGGAAGCATGTGAAGGTAGGGCTTTCCTTCTACAGGGGGGTGATTGCGCCGAAAGTTTTGCAGAATTCCATGCAGATAATATTAGAGATACGTTTCGTGTATTGTTGCAAATGGCAGTGGTGCTTACTTATGGTGCGAAATGTCCTGTCATTAAGGTCGGTCGTCTTGCTGGGCAATTCGCAAAACCGCGTTCCTCTGACTCAGAAACTGTAGATGGAATCACTTTGCCGGCTTACAGGGGTGATATGGTAAATGGTATGAAATTTAGTGACTCAACCAGAGAACCCAATCCAGAAAGACTTTTACAGGCGTATGCTCAATCAGCATCAACATTGAATTTATTGCGTGCATTTGCTCAGGGAGGGTATGCTGATTTGCACAAGGTACAGAATTGGAATTTAGGTTTTGTGGCGAATAGCCCACTTGGCGAGAGATACAAAGATTTAGCTGATCGTCTAACTGACTCACTTGAATTTATGGCTGCATGTGGTTTAACTTCTGAGACAGTTCCACAAATTCGGGAGACAGAATTTTATACTTCCCATGAATCGCTTTTGCTAGGTTTTGAACAAGCTTTGACACGTATAGATTCTACCTCAGGAGATTGGTATGCGTGTTCTGCTCATATGCTGTGGATAGGAGATCGCACACGACAACTAGATGGTGCGCATGTAGAATTTCTTCGGGGAGTTAATAATCCGATAGCTATCAAGGCAGGCCCATCACTTGAACCTGATGAATTGATTAGATTAATTGATATTTTAAATCCAAATAACGAACCTGGGCGCTTAACTGTTATAGTTCGTATGGGTGCTGGTAGTATCGATTCCGCATTGCCGCCGCTATTGCGAGCGGTTACTAAAGAGGGTCGTAAAGTACTGTGGTCTAGTGATCCGATGCACGGAAATACTATTAAATCGTCAAACGGTTATAAGACGCGAGTTTTTGATCATATACTAAATGAGGTTAGTTCATTTTTTGCAGTACATAGAGCAGAAGGCACACATCCTGGGGGAGTTCATTTTGAAATGACGGGGCAGGATGTAACGGAGTGTCTTGGTGGTGCACAGGCCATTACTGAAGAAGGTTTGTCAGATAGATATCACACTCATTGCGATCCACGACTTAATGCTTCTCAGGCTTTGGAGCTTGCGTTTTTGATTTCAGAACGCTTAAAAACCGAACGAGAAGAAAATGCCTGCTACATGCAGGCTTCTTAGCGCGAAGGTTTCAATTTAAATTAGTTAGCAGAGTACTATCCATGGATAACTTTCCCTCCCAAGACGAAATTACTCGCTATACTGATAGGTATTTTGTTAAGACTCGTGAAGTTGTTGGTAAGTATGGTGATAAAGAAGTTACATATGCAGTTTTCATGCGTCGACCAGTATGTTACGCGCCAAAGCTAATGATTGAATGGCTTCAATCAATTGCAGCAAGCAGAGATACTGAGTTCAAAATTGAGAGTCGCCTGAATGAAGGGGATTGGGTCGGGGCAGGAGAACCATTGCTTTTCATTAGTGGACAGTTATATCATTTAGTAGATTTGGAAACATTGTATCTGCAATTATTAGGTTCAACATGCGTTGCTGCATATAATGCTTACTCCATGTGCGTAACACTTCCCAATACAGGTTTTCTAGCAATGGATGCCCGTCATTGCGCTGGGCAGGAAATGGCAAAAATGATGGCTTATGCGGCGTCAGTAGGTTCTAAAAGCGCAAAACAGGATAGTGATGCAATTGGATTTATTGGAAATTCTAATGATGCTACTGCTAGCTATTTTGGAAATGAGTTTGGTCTTGGTACCATGCCTCATGCTTTCGTTGGGTATGCTGGTTCAACTATTCGAGCTGCGGAAATGTACAATGAAATGTTTCCTAATGAACCCTTAACTGTATTAATTGACTACTATGGTTCTGAAATTACTGACGCGCTTAATGTATGTCACACTTATTCAGATCTGGCTAAAAAAGGTAAATTAAGGGTTCGCATTGATACCCACGGTGGTCGATATGTAGAGGGTCTCGATATGGCAACTTCATATTCAGTATTAGAAAAACATAAACCGAAGGCAGTACGGCAATATCGAAGCGAATCAGAGCTGAAATGGTTAGTCGGTACAGGAGTAAGTGCGGCAGCGGTTTTTCACCTTCGTGACTCGTTAGATGAAGCTGGTTTTGAATCTGTAAAAATCATTGCTAGTTCCGGGTTTGGGCCAGGAAAATGTAGAATTATGGCTAGTGCAGGAGCCCCTATTGACATTATTGGCACAGGATCTTTTTTACCTGATACTTGGTCAGAAACCTATGCTACAGCTGATATTATATCTTATGATGGCAGTGTAGATGTAAAGGTGGGTAGAGAGTTTCTTCTTCCAAAACATATTGCTAAAAAAGGGTAGTGTTAGTAATGACTACTGAAGTGAGTCATTAACTTTTTAATAGTAAATTACTTATATGTCAGAATCGTTCGTTATTGCAGTTGCCCAAATAAATCCCACCGTCGGAGATATCGATGGGAACATAGATTTGATTCGAGCTGCACGCTGTTCTGCGGCAGCAAAGGGTGCGGATTTAGTTATATTTAGTGAATTAGTTATAACTGGGTATCCACCGGAAGACCTAATACTCAAGCCCATGTTTTATCAAAAAACGGAAGAAGCAGTATATGTGCTTGCAAACGAGACGAATGATGGTGGCCCTTCAATATTAATTGGTGCCCCATGGCACGATGATGGAAAACTTTATAATGCTGCGCTTCTACTGGCAGACGGGAAGATAGTTGCTCGACGCTATAAGTTTGCGTTACCTAACTATGGAGTTTTTGATGAACTCAGAGTTTTCTCACAAGGCCCTTTACCTGGACCAATTTCAATCGGAAATATTAGATTCGGTGTTATGATTTGTGAAGATATGTGGGTAGATGAGGTATCAGAATGTCTTATGGAATCTGGTGCTGATATTCTCGTGGTAATTAATGGGTCGCCATTTGAAAAGTCTAAAACCGACGAGAGGCTCAGTAATGCTGTTGCCAGGGTAGTTGAGACAGGTTTGCCACTAATTTATGTAAATCAGGTGGGCGGGCAGGATGAACTAGTTTTTGATGGAGGATCATTTATTTTGAGTGCTGAGAGGCATCTTTGTGCACAAAGTGAAAGATTTTCTGAGGATATGACAATTTCCTCTTGGTCCATAGGCTGCAATGGAAAATGGGTTTGCCAACCTAATATTGAGAATTCAAACATGGATTCTCTAGCGTCAATCTACCATGCCATGGTGTTAGGACTAAGGGATTATGTAATAAAGAATAATTTCCCTGGTGTACTAATTGGGTTATCGGGGGGAGTCGACTCGGCTCTCTCGGCAGCAGTCGCAGTAGATGCATTGGGTTCAGACCGCGTTCAATGTGTTCGCATGCCATCTAAATATACCTCACAGGCGTCATTTGATGATAGTGCAGAGTCAACAGAATTGCTTGAACTTACGGCAGTAGATGTCGACATAGAACTTGCTGTGATAGCATTTGATAAAATGATGTCTGATATATTTGAGGGGCATGAGGCTGATTCCACGGAAGAAAACATTCAGGCAAGGGTGCGTGGTATAATCCTTATGGCGATGAGCAATAAATTAGGTTACATGGTTATGACTACAGGAAATAAATCTGAGATGTCTATTGGGTATGCAACGCTCTATGGCGACATGTGTGGCGGGTATTCAGTTCTTAAAGATGTTTATAAAACGGTTGCTTATGATCTTGCAAAGTGGAGGAATAAAAATTGGTTTGAGTTATTTAAGGGGCCTAATTCCAAAGTTGTACCAGAAAATGTATTACTCAAGCGACCATCAGCTGAATTGCGGCCAGATCAATTTGATGAGGACACATTACCCTCTTACCACATATTAGATGATATTTTAGAGTGTTTAATAGAGAGTGAGATGCCGGTGTCTGAAATCGCTGATCGAGGTCACGATATTGAAACTATCGTCAAGATTTGGGAAATGTTAGATGCTGCAGAATATAAGCGTAGACAGGCTCCCCCTGGCGTAAAGCTTACTGGCCGGGCTCTTAGCAAAGATCGTCGTTACCCAATAACTAATCGGTTTCGATGCACTTAAATAAATATATCAGGAATATTGTGCACCTACTTAATATCATTAAAAAGTTAATTACCATGAAATATTTGCAGCAGATAGATTTTGGAAAAGATAGCGTTAACACTTCAACTGTTTTATCTGTTTGAGAATACTTAAATATGTTCAATCTTTGTAATCCGGGGGTAAAATAAGTGCTTACCCTATATAATACCAAGAAGCGACAAAAACAGGCGTTTGTACCCCACAATTCCAAATTGGTGGGCATGTATGTTTGTGGCCCGACAGTATATGATTTAGCACATATCGGGAATGCGCGCCCAATAATTGTATTTGATGTATTATACCGATTGTTACGTTATCTGTATGGTTCTTCTCATGTAAAATATGTCAGAAATATTACAGATGTAGACGATAAAATAAATTCTGCTGCTAAATTGGCCTCTACCTCTATTGAGAGCATAACTAATACAACCATAAAGGCTTTTCATGAAGATATTGCTGAATTGAATGTTTTAGTGCCAGACATCGAACCAAGAGCAACACAACATATTCCAGAGATGATAGAAATGATATCTGATCTTATTATTTCTAATCATGCGTATGAAGTAGAGGGTCACGTCCTATTTCATGTGCCTTCATATACAAACTATGGTAAATTATCTAGGCGATCTACTGATGAGATGATTGCAGGGGCAAGGATAGAGATTGCGCCCTATAAGCGGAATGCTGCTGATTTTATTTTGTGGAAACCGAGTTCTGATGATCTGCCAGGATGGGAGAGCCCATGGGGTCGTGGTCGCCCAGGGTGGCATATTGAATGCTCGGCTATGAGCAGAAAACATCTTGGGAATACTGTTGATATTCATGGTGGTGGGATTGATTTAATATTTCCGCACCACGAAAATGAGATTGCCCAAAGTGAATGTTCCTGTACTGATGAGGAATTTGTACGATATTGGGTGCATAATGGCTTTCTTTCAGTCGATGGCCAAAAAATGTCGAAATCTTTAGGTAATTTTATAACCATCCGCAGTGCTTTGGGAAAAGCACCAGGTGAGGTCTTACGTTTAATGATGTTAAATTCTCATTACCGAAAGCCACTTAACTGGACAAATATTGGAATTGAACAGGCAAAAGAGACTATTAAATATATATATAATGCGCTTTGGCTGGCACAGCAAAACGGGATTTCAATGACCCCGTGTAGTAACGTCCCAAAAAGTATATTAGAGGCTCTTACGGACGATATACACACGCCACTAGCTGTTTCCAGTCTTCATAGTATTGCTTCAAAATTATATAGTGAGCACAAAAAAGGCGATAGACATGGGCAGGCGCAATACACTGGAGAATTGCTGGCTGCTGGGGGACTTTTGGGTATACTTCAGTATAATCCAAGTGAGTGGTTTCAGGGAAAACGTTATGCTTTAGATATAAATTCGAAGCAACATGCGCTGACTAATAGTCTTTGTGGAGACATGCATTCAGATATAGATGAAACACACATCCTATCTGAGATAGAGTTACGAAATCAGGCTAGAAAAATGAAAGATTTTCAAAAAGCAGATCAAATTCGCGACAATTTGGCTCGCGAGGGTATTTTATTAGAGGATAGGTCTGACGGTACAACTGTTTGGCGTCTTTCAGATTAAAGTTTGGATTTTCAAAATACCTCGTTTTACTATAACTCAAGAATTTGGTTAGATCACTGACCCGGATAGGTTATTTTGTTTATAGGACTTACCAGCGCATGGCTATCAAATCTTTTGAAACAGATATGATATTTTATGATTGATAGTACCGGGCGAAAATCAAAAATGGAGGCAATGCAGTTTGCCGTTAAAAATGGGCCTGCGATAATCTTAGTTCGTCCTCAATTAGGCGAAAATATTGGAGCGGCAGCCCGAGCAATGTTAAATTGTGGTTTGACGAAATTACGAATTGTTAAACCGAGAGATGGTTGGCCAAACATAAAAGCACTAAACACTGCATCTGGTGCAGATGCAGTGATAGGTGAAGCTCTTATTTTTGATGATGTGTCAGATGCTATTGCAGATCTCGATTTAATTTTCGCAACAACATCACGTGCGCGTGATCAGGTGAAAGATGTTATTTTTCCAGATCAAGCATTCCAAAAATTACCGCAACAAATCCATGCAGGAATAATGTTCGGGTCTGAGAGAAATGGACTTGATAATGATGAAATTTGTGTCGCTGACTCAATTATAGAAATTCCTTTAAATCCTGCTTTCCCTTCTTTGAATTTAGCACAGGCAGTGTTATTGGTCTCGTATGAGTGGAGGCGTTCTCATGTGAAAAATCATCCACCCTCAGTTGTTAAGAGGGCTGCAGCAAAAAAGTCAGATATAATTAGTTTTTTTAATATGTTAGAGAAGGAACTTGAGTACAAAGGGTTTTATCCGAGCCCTTCTATGCAGCAAAAAATGTCAAGAAACATGCGGAATATGTTTCAAAGGATACAATTGTCTGAACAGGATATTCAGAGTTTATATGGAATAGTTAAAGCTTTGAGTCGAAACATACCTGATAAGAAGGTATAGAGAAAACTATGATCCAACTTTGCTTTCGTGTAGTTAGTATTTATGCGAGTTTGACAAGTAAGACTTCACGTATATAGTGCCGGAGCTTGTGATGGATGATAGATAAAGAGATAGGTTTTTGTAATTTTTTGATATGAGTAAACGTATAGAAGCTAAATATAAAGTATGTAGAAGGTTAGGGGTTAATCTATGGGGTCGACCAAAAAGTCCAACCAATAAACGTGAGTATGGTCCTGGGCAACATGGTCAGCGTCGCAGAAAACCCTCCGATTTTGGAAATCAATTACAAGCTAAGCAAAAGCTTCGTTGCTATTACGGCAATATTACCGAAAAACAGTTTCAGCGATATTATCAGAAAGCTGCCACTGTAAAGGGTGACACTGGCGAAAATCTCATAGGTATTCTAGAACGAAGACTAGATTCAGTTGTTTATCGAATGAAGTTTGTTCCAACAGTTTTTGCAGCACGCCAGTTTATAAGCCATGGTCACGTAAGGGTTAACGGAATTCGAGTAACTGTCGCCAGTTATTTGGTGGATGAGGGCGATATTGTTACTATTAAGCAAAAGTCAAAAGAATTACCCTTAGTTTTGACTGCTATTGATTCTCCAGAGCGTGAGGTTCCTGACTATATAGACGTAAGTCACGAGCGTATGGAAGGCACATTCGTTCGTGTGCCAAAACTTGCGGATGTCCCCTATCCTGTACAAATGGAGCCAAACTTGGTGGTTGAGTATTACTCTAGATAGCTAGTAGTCGGCGTTTGTTTGGCTAATTAATTGTATTTAACATCTCTTTGATGACTTTTGGGTAAGTTGATTAACAGCTTCGAGGGCAATTAGTGCCTTATTATATGCACTTTTGTGCTAAATATATTAATGTATGAAATGACATACTATGATAACTCTAGATGACGTCGCCATGGTCATCGCAGTCTTAGGCATTATTGTGCTAGCACTTTGGCCACTCCAACGACATTAAATATCAGATAATCCCGAGAATTCTGCACGTAACGATGAACTTTCTAACTAAATTATATTGATTAGTTTAGCTTTGCAAAACTCATGTTATTGTTAACTCTGTCTATGGCAGCTTAGGCGACTTTTGTCACTATTTTTCAGTGTTATTATAACGTAGGTTATACAATATTATTTTGTAATATCTTTTACGATTTAGTTAGCTTGTCTAAATCTAGTAAAAGTGACCTTCCCAGCCATAATGGGTAGTTTTTATGGTCTTCCACATCTCTACCGGTATTCGGGTGTACAAGAACGCTTAATCCCTGACGGTTTAACATGAGCCAAGGTACTATACGGGAAAACTGACCCGGTTTGAATGCAACCTGGTACATAGACTGTGGGTGCGGGCCAATGGGATTTTCATGGATCTTACCAAGTGTCACGTGAAAGAATTTATTAAGAGGTTCTCGGAGAGAGATAGCCATATCCCGCGATTCAGAGTCAAAATATACATGCGCATGATACCCCTGAATTTTTTCAGGATCGAGAATCATAGGTTATATTTATCCAAATAATTAATTTAATCTTGCTGTGGCTGTTGTTCTATGCCTTGTTCAGTAAGTAGGTTTGTTAATTCCCCAGTTTCATACATTTCACGTACAATATCACAGCCACCGATAAATTCACCTTTTACATAAAGTTGAGGTATAGTCGGCCAATCACTGAAACTTTTTATTCCTTCGCGTATTTCTGGATCCTCGAGCACATTGACACCCTGAAATTTCACACCTAACAATGAGAGCACCTGAACGAGGGTGGCGGAGAACCCACACTGTGGAAATACAGGAGTACCCTTCATAAATAATACGATATCCGAATTATCAATTGTTTGACGAATACGGTTGCTAACTGGATTTTCACTAGATGTATTCATGTGCCTATTCCTTAGAATAATTTAACGGAGAACTATTTAAATAAATTCAATGCGGTACGTCTGTCTTGAGTGCTAAAGCGTGGAGTTGTTCGCCCATCCGGCCTTTTAAGGCTTTATACACTAACTGGTGTTGTTTGATACGGGAAATATTTCGAAAACTTTCAGAAATTATTAAGGCGGAATAGTGATCGCCATCACCTCTTAGGTCATCAATCGTAACTTCCGCATCCGGTATGCTTTCTTGTATTAATTTCGTAATTTGATCGGGGCTCATAGCCATAGATTAAATCTCCAAAGTCTGCAAATTCAAACTAATCTTTCATGAAAGCAGGAAACCAACTCTCGTATGCTTGCATAATCTCATCAATGGATATGGCATCTGAGTTGCGAAGTGTCAACGTAGAGCTATCTGTAAATCCTATGACTCTAGTTGAAACGCTTTGTTTCTCAGCTTCTTCAATTAAGTTGTCTGTTTTATCCGTATTAGCGCAAACAATATATCGCGACTGGTCTTCACCAAAAAACCAATTAACTGGGGGTATATTATCGGTCGGCATGTAAATTGTTGCTCCAATCTGACGGCCTTCTTTTAAAGCAGCCAAAGACATCTCAGCTATAGCTACTAGTAGTCCGCCATCGGAGATATCATGGCAGGTTTTTATATTTCCATTCTGGATTAAAGAACGTACAAAATTGCCATTTTTACGTTCTTGATCAAGGTTAATAGGTGGTGGAGGTCCATCCTCACGTCCTAATATTTCATTAGCATACATGGAAGTATGCAGATGACCTCTAGTTTCTCCTATTAAAATTATTTGCTCATCAGTTTTGGCAAATGAGGTTTTGGCAATATTATCGATGTCAGATATTAATCCTACGCCGCCAATTGTAGGGGTTGGCATAATACTCTCACCATTAGTTTCATTATAAAACGATACATTCCCTGATACGACGGGATAATTTAATGACTGGCAAGCTTGTGACATACCTTTTATACATCCCACAAATTGCCCCATAATATCTGGTCGTTCTGGATTTCCAAAATTTAGGCAGTCTGTAATTGCTAAAGGTGTAGCTCCCACTGCTGTAAGATTTCGCCATGTTTCTGCCACAGCCTGAGCCCCGCCAGTTTCAGGGTGTGAGGCGCAATATCGAGGTGTACAATCAGTAGCAATAGCTAATGCCTTATTTGTACCGTGTATTCGAACGATAGAAGCATCTTCACCTGGTTGTGCGATGGTATCGGCCATGACCATATGGTCGTATTGTTCCCATATCCACCTCTTAGAGCATAAATTTGGTGATGAAATTAGTTTTGTGAGAGTACCAAAGAGTGATTCATTATCTTTATCAAATTCTAGTTTCAAAATAGGTTTAGGAATTTCTTGTAGTTGATAGGGTCGCTCTAAAATAGGGGCATCATCAACAAGCGGGCTAATTGGAATATCCCCAATAATTGAGTCGTTTTGTTTTAATACCATGCGTTTGGTATTAGTAATTTTACCAACAATTTCAAAATCTACCTGCCACTTGTTAAATATTTTTCTCGCATTTGTCTCTGACCCAGGTTTAAGCACCATCAACATACGTTCCTGACTCTCGGACAACATTATTTCGTACGGTGTCATTCCAGGTTCGCGGGTCGGTATGCAGTCCAGATGCAATTCAATCCCTGTATTTCCTTTACTGGCCATTTCCACGGAAGAACATGTTAGTCCAGCTGCCCCCATGTCTTGTATCGCTAGAATTGCGTCTGTTTCCATCAATTCTAGACAGGCCTCAAGGACAAGTTTTTCGGTAAAAGGGTCACCAACCTGGACAGTGGGTCTTTTCTCCTCCGAATCATGCCCAAATTCACTAGAAGCCATTGTTGCCCCGTGAATACCATCTCGCCCAGTTTTTGACCCGACATAGACCACGGGAAAGCCAACGGCAGCGGCAGCAGAATAAAATATTTTTTGTTTATCGGCGATTCCTACTGTCATAGCATTTACTAGGATGTTCCCATCATAGGCCTGGTGAAAATTGCATTCCCCGCCAATGGTCGGAATGCCGATACAGTTTCCGTATCCACCTATACCGGAAACCACACCTGATACTAGGTGGCGAGTTTTATGATGAGTTATGTCTCCAAATCGAAGGGAATTCATGTTTGCTATCGGCCTAGCACCCATAGTGAAAATATCTCTTAATATTCCCCCTACACCAGTGGCTGCGCCTTGATAGGGTTCTATGAATGATGGATGATTATGGCTTTCCATCTTAAATACGGCTGCTTGTTCATCACCAATGTCAATTACACCTGCATTTTCGCCTGGCCCACAAATTACCCAAGGTGCGTCTACAGGCAGAGTTTTTAGCCAAATTTTTGATGATTTATAAGAGCAGTGCTCGCTCCACATAACCGAAAATATGCCTAATTCTGTAATATTTGGATTACGTCCAAGGCGTTTTACAATCAAATTATATTCTTGTTCGCTTAATCCGTGCGCAGCAATAATTTCTGCTTCTGCTCTAATGTTACTCGTTTTAAAATTTTGCATATCTTATGAAAGTTGTTGTAGCAGGCATTCAAACATTACCTTGCCGTCCAATCCACCTAGGCGTGAATCCACCACCCTTTCAGGATGTGGCATCATGCCGAGAATATTTTTTTCTTCATTTAGTATTCCAGCAATATTTCCCGCCGAACCATTGGGATTTGCCTTTGTCGTCGGTCTTCCTGTTGAGTCACAATAACGGAAAGCTACTAAGTTATTCTGCTCTAAATATTCTAATTCTTTAGGTGGTGCAAAATAATTGCCATCTCTATGTGCAATAGGCATTGTAATTACGTCACCTTTAGAATAATTGATCGTAAAATCGGATTTAACACTCTCCACTTTAAGTAAAACATTTCTGCAAATAAATTTTAATGAAGCATTGGGCATGAGTATACCTGGCAGAAGCCCTGCTTCAGTTGCTATCTGGAAACCATTGCATATAGCTAGTAGCCTTGTTCCCCGCCTAGTAGCTTCAATGACTTCTCTCATTATTGGGGAATTTGCTGCCATAGCTCCTGATCTTAAATAATCTCCATAGGAAAATCCACCTGGCAAAACTATGAGATCACACTTAGGAAGACCCGAGTCTCCATGCCATACCATTTCGGGTTTTGCACCAATACTGCACTCAAGCGCTACTTTAATATCCCTATCACAGTTTGAACCTGGAAATACTATAATGGCTGCTTTCATCACTCTGCTCTATGAATTTTCATTCGTAAGTCTAACTTATTATTTAAATATTTTAACTAATCTAATATTTCTATGGAGTAATCCTCAATTACTGTATTTGCTAGAAGTTTTTCGCACATTCGACGTAGGTTTTTAAGCGCTAATTCTTCATTTTCCTCGTCAATATTTAATTCAATGCATTTACCTTGACGGACATTGTTTACGGTATGGAAGTCAAGGTCATGTAAAGATGTTTGTATTGCTTTCCCTTGAGGATCTAACACACCAGCTTTAAGTGAAATAATAATTCTAGCTTTCATAGTCTAACAATCTTGCAATCTGTTAAATGTTTACATGGCTTCTCTGATGAATATTTATTACATCAGATTCTGGTAATATACCTAGGCGGCGCGCTACTTCTTGATAAGCTGCGGCTGCCTCACCAATGCTGAGTCTTGCTCGTTCACTATCTAGGCGCTCATCTGTTTCCAAATCCCATAATCTGCACGAATCTGGACTTATTTCATCAGCTAATATTATCCTAATTTCTTCTCCTTGCCAGTATCGACCGAATTCTAATTTAAAATCTATAAGTCGAATGCCAACTCCGTAAAATAACCCCATTAAAAAATCGTTAGCCCTAAGTGACATAGACATCACTTCGTCCAATTCTTGAGATGACGCCCAGCCGAATGCGGTTATATGTTCGTCGGAAACCATCGGAGTTTCTAATTCATCGCTTTTATAATAATACTCGATTATCGATCTGGGTAGCGAAGCACCTTCTTCTATGGCAAGTCGCTTAGCAAGGGAACCAGCAGCCATATTACGTACTACCACCTTAATTGGAATTATTTCAACTTCCCTTATAAGTTGTTCGCGCATATTTAATCTGCGAATTAGGTGTGTTGGTATTCCAATATCAGCTATGCGATTCATTAAATATTCAGAAATTCTATTGTTTAATACACCTTTGCCCGTAATTGTCGAGTTTGCATCAAACCCTTCAATATTTGAATCATCCTTAAAATATTGAACCAGTGTACCCAACTCAGTTCCTTCGTAAATCACCTTATTTTTGCCCTCGTAGATTCGCCTTCTTTGCGCTACCACTTGACCTCCAGACGTGTAAAAGAGTTTTAGTTAAACTCATTATCTTACACTAACGATATTTATATTTTTGATCACATAACTCCAAGTAACCTGTCTCTGCGCTATAATATCAATAAGATATTACGGTTTTGCAAATCATTGTCTAAATTAAATTATTTTGTAGATATTTCGTTGGCTATAAAGGGACAGCAAGAAAAGAGTTTATGTTTGGAGGGCCAGGTGAAAAGCGCCACACAGGTTTCAGAATTTTTCCCGAATCTAAGTTAGGTACTGCAACAAGGGACGAATTTACTGTGCCGAAACCAGATATTGGAGGTACGCAGATAGCGGTACTGTGACTTGATATATTATGTGCAGAACCGATTCCAGCCAAAAGCTCTTCCCAGTCTTTCCAATTATTAACGTCTGGATTTGGAACATTAACAGTTTGAAAACGCGGAAAATTAAATTGGACACGGGGACAATGAGGGGAATTCATATCTTCTGCTGTAAACATTGAAAAACCATCGGGAATATTGTGGCATTCGATACTATTTTTGCCAATACTTCGCAACCAAAATGCGGTTTTGTAGTCGGCAATTATCAAATTAAATGGTCTATAATTCTCTCCATTAAAATGTAAAAACGTTTTCGCTGCACTTTGAGCGTCCAAGTGATTAAGGGCTTTTAACACCAGTTCACCACGGGATCGTTTTCCATGTAACGGTCCCAGGGAATCTTTACGGTTTAAGACGCTAGCAAATACTCCTTCATCATTAATACCTAACCAACTTCCACCGGCAAATTTATCAAGTCCACCCACGATATTGTTTTTATTGACCCAGTGCCTGCCCGGAAATTTCCACTCTCTATCAAGCATTTCGTCTCTATTGCTGCCAATAATTAATGGCCATTTATGCGCTGGGCGACGACAAAGTATCAGTGTACACATGTACTAATTTGCTTTCTTTTATTCTTTATATGATCCCAATTCGCATTGAAATTCATGTTAGTCAACAGAATGGTTTGTTTACAAAGAGCTTAAAGCAATTCATAAATTGGTTATCTAAAGTGAGAAGTTATAAAACAAATTTTACCTTTGTGTTGTAATGGGAACTTCTGTAGACCATTTTGGTGCTAGTCTTTAAGAATTTTCTACGCTTGATAGTGTTTGACAAAAGATTTTAGGAGTTAATATCAATGAGCAATGGATTTGAAGAAAGAAAAACAGCGGCAGAAGCAAAATTTAAGCATGATGAGGAATTCAAGTTCAAAGTCATTGCTCGGAGAAATAAATTACTTGGATTTTGGGCTGCCAAGTTAATGAATATTTCAGGTTCCGAGGCAGATGATTATGCAAAGCAGGTGGTCAGGTCTGATTTTGACGAGCCTGGTGATGATGACGTCCTTCGAAAAGTGTTGGGTGATTTGAAGGCTAATGGTCTTAGTGAGGATGAAACATCAGTTCGTCATCAAATGAACGTGCTTCTTGAAGAGGCAAAACAGCAGTTAACTTCAGAATAAGTTTAGCCAAGTATACTATTAGTAGTCTTATTCGGTGTTTTGGTAATGGGTGAAGGTTTAGATTGGGGTTCAGGTGCCTACGAGGCATTGGTAAAGTGTGGTGTGCGCCAAATTGCTTATGTTCCAGATGCAGGTTTGAGCAATTTATTAAATCTTTGTAAACAGAATAAAGAAATGACCTCTACACTACTGTCCTCTGAGGAAGAAGGTATTGCTGTAGCAGCAGGTGCCTGGCTTGGTGGCGAGCGATCAGCTGTGTTAATGCAATCAAGTGGCGTAGGAAATTGCATGAATGCTCTCTCCCTTATTCACAGTTGCAGATTTCCCTTACTCATGGTTATTACAATGCGTGGTGAGTGGCGAGAGTTTAACCCATGGCAACTGCCAATGGGTCAGAACGCCGGAGGTTATCTACAACGCTCTGGTTGCATTGTACACAGACTAATTGATGTCGATGATTCAGCTGAGACAATAGCTGGTTCTGCAGCCCTAGCTTTTGAGACTATGAGTGCAGTTGCAGTCCTTGTAAGTCAAAAGGTAATTGGTGTTAAGCATTTTACAAAGGAAGGTATTTTTGACTGATTTTAGTAAGTCAGCGCTGTCAAGGCGGGATGTCGTCCAAGAAATTCTTTGTCGTCGTGGTGATGCATTGGTGGTTGCTGGTTTAGGTTCATCAGCTTGGGACTGCGCAGCTGTTTCTGATTGTGCATTAGATTTTCTTCTTTGGGGCGCAATGGGAAGCGCTGCAGCCATAGGGTTGGGCCTTGCTCAAGCACAGCCTAATAGGAGGGTTCTAGTGATAACTGGTGATGGCGAAATTGTCATGGGGTTAGGCTCCTTGGCATCTATTGGAGGTGCTCGGGTAGGCAATTTTGCTTTAATAGTTCTCGATAATGAGCATTATGGTGAGACCGGAATGCAGCCCAGCCACACATCTGGACTACTTGACCTTGTTGGTCTAGCCAGAAGTTGTGGTTTCACTCAGGCTCAAGAAGTGACTGATATAAATTTACTTCAGCAATCAATTCCAATTATTTACGATGAACCTGGGCCAATAGCTATAAATATAAAAGTTAAGGCTGAAGAAATTTCTCGAGTTCTGCCACCGCGCGATGGAGTGTATCTGAAGAATCGGTTTCGATCCGCGCTTGGCGTTGAAGAGGTGTAGATTAGTCTGACGTAGTTTAATATCGTCCGACAGTAAGTCCTCCATCTACTATTATGGTTTGACCAGTTATATAACGAGCACCATCTGAACAAAGGAAGAAGATAACTTCTGCAATATCCTCTGGCTCGCCATATCGGTTCAGTGGAATATATTCAGAAGCAGCTTTTAATCCTTTCAATCCGACGGAATGCTCTGTTGATAATGCTTGAGCTGTCCTGATAAAACCAGGGGCAATTCCATTAATTCGAATTCCATTCGTTCCTAAATCACATGCTAAGCCTCTTACTAAACCAACAACTCCGGACTTTGCTGCATTATATTGGACATGATCATGCCATCCGTAAGTTGTGCCCATAACTGAGGATAGTGCTGCGATTGATCCATGCCCGGCTGACTGCATAGCAGGTATTGCAGCTCTACACACCCGAAAAACGCCATTTAAATCAACGTCTAAGGTATGATTCCACTTATCATCGCTCATATCATCAAGATGGACTTTATGAGCAATTCCAGCGTTTGCAACTATTGAATCCAACGCTCCATAATGTTTTTCAGCTAATTTAACGGTAGAATTAACATTAGAAGAATCAGTAACATCTAAATAATGAAACTCAGCAGAACCACCGTCATTTTGTATAGACTTAACCGTGTCCGAACCTTCCTGCTCTAAAATATCTGTAACGAAAACATGATAACCCTTTTTTCCGAACATCAGAGCCGTAGACCGGCCAATTCCAATTCCAGCTCCTGTTATTAGCACGGTTTCTTTGCTCACAAGTTTTGCTCCTCATTTTTTATTATTTAGCTTTTGGACGTTTATATTTAGAATTGGGGGTAAATACGCGATCAAATATTGTTTCAACATGGTTAAGATAAGGGGCTGGATCAAAGCATTCTGCTAGTTGAGAACGGCTTATTCGCTTATTGATTTCTTTATTTAACCAGAGCAAGTCTTCAAAACTTTGTCCACTTTTCCAAGCCTGCATCGCACTATCTTGAACGAAATGGTACGCGTCCTCCCGGGAAATTCCTGCCTGTATAAGCTCGATAAGAACTCTTTGACTATATACCAATCCACCAAGGTTCATTAGATTTGACTTCATTGCTTTTGGGTAGACTATAAGATTTTGCATTACATCTGCTAGGCGAAAGAGGGCAAAGTCTAAAGCTATTGTTGCATCTGGAGCGAATACCCGCTCCACTGATGAATGGGAAATATCCCGCTCGTGCCAGAGTGCTACATTTTCTAATGTCGGATTGACCGCAGCTCTCACTATTCGGGCGAGACCCGTTAGATTCTCGCTTAAAATTGGATTCCGTTTGTGCGGCATGGCAGAAGAACCTTTTTGACCTTCCGCAAAAAATTCTTCTGCTTCTCTAACTTCTGTACGTTGCAAGTGACGAATTTCAATCGCTAGACGCTCTAGTGTTCCCGCAATAACTCCAAGTGTTGCAAAATAAGTTGCATGGCGATCTCTGGGAATTACCTGACTAGATATTGTTTCTGGTCGTAGGCCTAATCGTTTAGACACATGAGCTTCAACACGGGGGTCAATTGAGGCAAACGTACCTACTGGGCCTGAAATTGCACACGTAGAAACTTCGTTTTTTGCAATCAGGAGTCGTTCATGGGCACGTTTGAACTCGGCAAAGTGACCTGCCAATTTCAAGCCAAAACTAGTAGGTTCTGCATGGATGCCGTGACTCCGACCTACGCAAATTGTGTGTTTGTATTGATTAGCCCGACGCTTTAAAGCTTTTAAGACCAACTCTACATCAGAGATAAGAAGGTCAGATGCTTGGCACAATTGTACTGAAAAGCAAGTGTCTAAAACGTCGGAAGAAGTTAAGCCTTGATGTATAAAACGAGCTTGGGGCCCAACATATTTAGCAAGATTCGTGAGAAAGGCTATTACATCATGCCGTGTTTTACGTTCAATTCTATCGATGCTACGCGGGTCTGTAATTTGAGGAAGATATTTCTTTGCTGCCCGTTGCAAGGCAGTAATAGCACCTTTTGGCGCGCTCCCCAAATCTACCTGCTTTTCCAGTGCGTAGGTTTCGATATCCAACCAAATTCTAAAGCGGTTTTTTGGCTCCCAAATCGAAGCCATTTCTTTTCGGCTATAACGAGGAATCATAATGGTGCCATTTTTCTACTTACAAAATTACCCAATTAATTTACTCGGCGGCTTCCTTCTGTCCACCTGCAGAACCATCTGTTGAAAAATGTGAGAATATTCCCTTAAATCGTTTTTGTTCCGGTGGCCGATAAGTTTTTAGTTTGCTAGTTTTTTTATTTAATTCGACTAGGACTTCCGCTTGCTTAGTGGCGCATACTACACCGTCCAAAACAGGTACGCAAAGTTCGTCTTCTAGTTCTTGTGCAAATTGGGCGAATCCGGCGCACCCCAGACATACAGCTTCAGCTTCATCGTTCTTTACTGAGCGGCGTACTTCATCGCGCAACTTTTCGAATGACCCCTCTGGATCTTTTTCAATATCAAGCACGTAAAGCGGTGTTGTACGGATAGCGACACATTTATCCTGCATTCCGTAACTCTTAACTAGTTCTTCTAGCATTGTACGGATACGTGGAACAACTGATACGACTGAGAAACGCGCGGCCAACATGGAAGCTGTGTAAAAAGAAGCTTCAGCGATGCCAATTACCGGTTTTTCAGTTAATTCTCTAGCCGCATGAAGGCCAGGATCCCCGTAACAGGCAATGACGTAAGCATCAATATCCTCATCATTTCCTTTTCTTACCTCATCCAGGACGCCACACGCTGATACATATTCGTCATAATAGGACTCAATAGATACTGGCCCAAATTCGGGACTTACACTAATGATTTCTGTTCCTTCACGAGCTACGGACCTGGCAGCATCACCAATTCCTTCAGTCATTTCCATAGTTGTATTTGGATTAATGATTTTAATTCGCATAATTATCTCCTTGAATTATTGTCACTTAGTCTTATCTCGAAGTTTCATAGTGGCTTCAGAATCCAGTTCGCAATTGGCTGAAATTACGACAGAGTAATCATTTCGTGCATTTTCAATTGAAATATATTCATCCAGCACGTCTTCCAAAACGTCTTGAGATGGTCTTTCCAGAGGATTCCCGTAACCACCACCACAAGTTCCAGTAAGAGATAATGATTCACCCGCCTTAACTGCTCTATTAGGCATCATTGAGGGAAGACTATGTTGGATTCCAGATGCGTCAATATAATCAAGGCTGGCTGTATTACCGTCCGACCCTCCACTAAAACCCCAGGGTGGATATTTGTGGCCATCTCCTTCAATGGATATAAAACTATCTTCAAGAAATTCTACATTACGTATAGACCCTATTCCACCACGCCATCTTCCGGGGGCAGCAGTATTGTTACGTAATTCATATCGTGTCACCCGAAGAGGAGTGTGTGATTCTATGTCCTCAATTGGATTGTTTCGCGTATTCGCATACAAAGTATCCACCGCATCCATGCCATCTTTTCCATATCTTCCGCCATAACTACCCTCATGAATTTCCATATGAACCCAATGCTGCGCACCTTTAATTCCACTGAATGCAACAACCTTTAAATTTCCGACACCTGCACCAACCTTTTGAGGTACTGCTGTGGCCAGAGCCTTCATCAGTGTGTCTGCGACTATATTGCCTGGGGCAAACCTTGCAATAGTCGGAGCCGGGAAAATGGGATTCGCTAAGCAACCTTCTGGAGCTACAATTTTTATTGGTCGAATTAAGCCAGAATTTTGAGGAATGCTTCCGTAGACAGTACTATCCAGTAATATTGACCTTAATGTGAGCCAAATTGCACAATCAACGGTACCTTCCAAAGGCATGTTAATGGGTCTATCGTCGCATTGAGGAGAAGTTCCATTCAAATCTACTATAAGATTGCTATCCTCAACGTTAACTGTGACAGCAATTTTAAAATCTCTCCTGTTTGGGTCATCAAGAAATCCGTCGAAGTGCCCGGTAGCACTGTAGCTGCCATTTGGGAGTTCTTCAATTGCCTGGCGCATAAGTCTTTCGGAGTAATCCATCAAAGCATCAGCAGCTGCCTCTATTGTTTCAAGACTATAGCGTTCAATCAACTCTACAAATCTTTCTGCACCTATTCGAGAAGCAGCAACTTGAGCTTCCATATCTCCAACGACGAGATCAGATGCCCGAATATTATCGCGGAGTATAGACCAAAGAGCCTCGTTCTTCTTGCCCTTTTCGTAGGCCTTTAAGGCCTTAAACTGAAGTCCTTCAGCGTAAGCATCCATAGCATCTACTATGCCACAACTTCCCGGGCTGAGAGCACCTATATCAAGATGATGTGCTGTAGTAACAGAATACCCTATTAGATTGTTTTTATTAATGAAAACTGGAATAATGAAAGCAACATCTGGCCCATGACTAGCCCCATGATAGGCAGAGTTATGAATGATTACATCGCCCGGGTCGAGACTATCGTTTCTTTCACTAAGGAGTTTATTCATTCCTTTAATGTATCCGGGAATAGGGCCACTTTGTAACGGTGTGCTTTGCTTTGACTCGCATAATTGTCGTCCTTTGGCATCGATAAGTGCCGCACCAAAGTCTTCAGATTCCCGGATTATACTCGAATAAGACATGCGCATTAACTTGTAGCCCATTTCTATAGCAATGTTTTCGAGCGCACCCTGTATAACGTTAGCCGTAACCGGGTCTATAGTTTCCACATTCTTTCCTTTTTGGTCTTTGCTAGACATGAGAGTCTACTCTTTCATTGTATTGGTTAGTATAAGGTTTGCACCATTATCCAACTTTGCAGTCCAGCCTGGTGGTACAACTGTGGTGGTATCCTTTTGAATTACAATTGCAGGTCCATTGAATAGTACATCTAGGGGAAGTTTATCTCGAAGATAAAAGTCAGTTTGCATCTGCTGAAGTGCGCCTTCATATCTGAAACCAGACTTTGCCGATTTTATATGGGCAGATTTAAGAGTTCCAGCTTGCGGGCATTCCGGATTGGCAATTTTGGGCATCGTTCCGATTCCGGTAAGGCGAATGTTTACAATCTCAATAGGGCTATCCATGAAGTAATGCCCATATTCTTGTTCATGTAATTTATGAAAACTTTTCCAAACTTGTTCGAGCGCTTCTTGATTCAATAATCCTTCTGGAAAGTTTACGCGTAACTCGTACCCTTGACCCACATACCTCAAATCTCCGTAACGATATTGCTTAACGTCTTTATCAGTTAGTCCGTCAGATGAGAATTGGAGTAGTAAATGCTTGCTTAGAATATTAAAGTCGCTGTTAATGATATCGAGATTGATACTTCCTTTGACCTGAAATTCCGTCTTTATTTGGTCATATTTTAGATCTGTAGTTAAAAGTCCTGCTGCAGAAGTTATACCTGGATGAGGTGGAACTACTACTTCTGGAATGTTGAGCATAGCTGCAACTTCTGCCCCATGGAGTGGCCCCGCGCCCCCGAAAGCAACAAGTGAAAATCCTCGTGGGTCGATACCTTTTTGTATAGTTTTAGCGCGAATAGCATTGGCCATGTTGCTATTGATTATAGTGAGAGTACCTTCTGCAGCTTCCAGACGGTCGAGGTTAAGGCCATCAGCTAACTTGTCTATAACGTTCTCAGATGCTTCTATGTCAAGAGCCATACTCCCACCAAGAAAATTTTCAGCGTCTAGCCGGCCAAGCACTAAATTTGCGTCTGTAACAGTCGGTTCTATACCTCCGTGTCCATAACAAGCTGGCCCCGGTCGTGCTCCCGCGCTCTGAGGGCCAACTTTGAAGCCACCACCAGCATCTACATGAGCTATTGATCCTCCGCCAGCACCAATTGTGCCAATATCAATCATAGGAACCAGAACGGGATAGCCGCCAATCCATGTATCCCGTGCGGTAGCTTCACTGTATTGGCCATCAACTACAATCCCGATATCTGCACTCGTACCTCCGACGTCAAATGTAATAAGGCGATTGCGACTTGAAAGTCCAGCAGTCCACGCCCCACCAAGAACACCTGCAGCTGGACCCGATAATAAAGTTATCACGGGTAATTCCGCCACTGTTTTCGCAGTGGCTACTCCACCATTAGAGCCCATAATATGTAGGTCTGCTACTAGTCCAAGCTTGTTAAGTCTCTCGCTAAATTTTTTAACGTAAGTCCTAACTTTAGGCCCAATAAATGCATTCATTGCTGCGGTGGTGAAGCGTTCAAATTCTCGGAATTGTGGAGCAACGCTGGCGGAGGTAGACACGAAAGCTTCTGGGTATTCTTCTAATACTATTTCTCGTGCTCGCAATTCATGTTTGGCGTCGAGGTAAGAGAACAAAAAACATATAGCTATAGCTTCCACACCCTTTGCTTTAAGTTCTTGTACAGACTCTCGCAAAGCATTTTCATCTAAAGGTATTAATACCTCGCCGTTAGGGGGAGTTAAACGTTCAGCTACTGTTTTTCGATACCGTCGTTGAACTAATGGCCTGGTTTGCCATGCAATATCTTGCATAATTGAGTAATTTTCAGGTCGCTGATGACGACCAATATGTATAATATCTCGGTAACCATCGCTGGTAATCATGCCAGTTCGTGCACCATTGTACTCGAGTACAGCGTTTGTTGCTATTGTAGTTCCATGAAAAACATGGTCAATAGTTTCGGTTGCCACCGTATTGCGATCGCATAGTTCTCGTATACCCTCTGAAGCTCCAACGCTGGGATCATCTGGTGTGGTAGGTACCTTATGGATGTCGGTAAGTTGGGTATTCGTATCTGTGATTATAAGGTCGGTGAAAGTACCTCCGACATCTACGCCGATCAATTTCATAAGATTTACCTAATTTATAATTTTCTAATTACCAAAAAATATAATACTACTCATTGTGAGGATTTTGTCTTTATTTCGGTGAAGAATTAGTATTACCAAGAATTATTGTAATGGAGCTTTTGCTTCCTTCATGGGTATATTCTCCAAGTGCTGCATAACTAACGACTATTCTAGCGAGTTACATTAAAACTAACAAATTTTTAAGGAGGCGGAAGTGCCAAAAATATTAGTAATTGTCCCATTTGCATTTAAAGAAGACGGAATGGCTAATCGCAGTCTCCAATTAGAGTCGATCACAATTGCCCCAAATGTTGAATTTGATTTTAGGGGTGTTAAGGCAGGTCCGGCAATTTTAGATTGTTATCACGACTATGTACTGGGGGATATTGCCCTTCTTGAGGCTGCGGTAACAGCACAAGACGACGGTTATGATGCGGTATGTATTGATACGATGAGTGACTCGGGTATGAATGCTATGCGCTCAGTACTAGACATTCCAGTAATCGGCCCTGGAAAAGCATCTTATTTAATGGCTCTTATGTTGGGAAATCAGTTCTCTGTAGTAACACAGTGGGATGGATGGATTCCACTTTATAAAAAAAGTGCGCAAGAATATGGAATGAATGAACGATTAGCTTCCATCAGGTCAATAAATGTTATGCCCGATGTAGAAAATTTGCTTGGTGGAAAGGAAGAGGTCGTTTTCCCCAAGTTGATTGATTGTGCGACTCAATGCATAGAGCAAGATGGTGCTGACGTAATTTTATTAGGTTCGACCACAATGCACCAGGCGCATAGTCATATGGTCAAAAACTTGCCCGTACCGGTAATTAACCCAGGTCCGTTAACTTATAAACTAGCCGAGATGTGTATCGATTTAGGCCTTTCTCAAAGTCGAAAAGCTTACCCGAAACCGAGCGTGCCAAAGTTAGATATGCTTCGAGAAATGATGGAGGCTGCATCTGGGAGTCAAGATGCTTAAGTTTAATGTATTTCGGTGGACGGAAAGGTTTAACAACCAAATTAGTGTTTAATTATATGTAAGGGGGCTTAGTATAGCCGGCTGGTGAGAGGGTAAAAATCTCAGCTCCGTCTGCTGTGATGCCGATGGTGTGTTCAAATTGAGCGGATAATGACCTATCTTTAGTTACTGCTGTCCAGCCATCGTTCAGCAGCTTTACTTTCCACGTGCCTAAATTAATCATGGGTTCTATAGTAAAAAACATACCGCTTTGGAGTTCTAAACCTGCGCCTTTTTCGCCATAATGAACAACGTTGGGAGCGTCATGAAAAATACGACCTATACCGTGGCCACAAAAATCTCTAACAACGCCACAGCGTTCTCCTTCAGCGTAACTTTGGATGGCATAGCCGATATCGCCTAACGTGGCTCCTGGTTTGCTCACTGTTATACCCCGCATCATCGCTTCGTATGTGACTTCCACCAACCGACGAGCCTTGGCAGAAGGGGTTCCAACGTAGAACATGCGACTTGAATCTCCATGCCAGCCATTCAATAAAACGGTTACATCGATATTCACTATATCCCCATTTTCGAGACGCTTGCCACTTGGAATCCCATGACAAACAACATGATTTACAGAAGTACAGATAGATTTTGGGTACCCTCGATAACCTAGTGGGGCGGAAACAGCGCCACGTTCGTTAGTCATTTTGTCACAAAGACTATCCAAAGTTTCTGTGGTGACTCCAGGGACAACATGCGGAGAAATATAATCTAGAATCTCCGCAGCTAGTCTGCCGGCTTTTCGCATAGCCTCAAATTCATCTGGGCCATGGATTTTCACGCTTCTTTCGTAATACTTTTCGTTTTGCACTTTTCTAGCCTATTAGTTGTAGCAATTGATAGCACAATACTCTTTGGAGGGTATTGGCACCTAGAGAGAAAGATATAATTAACATTAAATAAAAGTGAAGATAATAATATGATTAAAAACTAAAACAATTTGTAGTTTTATTAAGATAATTCGTACCAGGGATAACCAATTAACTGATTGGGTATTTGATTGGTAGTGATCTAGAAAGAATTATTTCTTGGGTGCTTAGCTTACAGTCATAGCAAATAGCTTCAACGCCACTTTCTTTTGCCTCGATAAAAGCGCTGGCGTAAACGGGATCTATGTCGTCTGCAATCCTAAAATATTTGCAGTCTTCCCGTTGCACTACGTATAACATTACCGCTCGACCACCAGCTTTTACCACCTCGGTTAGTTCCCGCAGGTGTTTTGTTCCTCTAGCCGTTACAGAGTCTGGAAATTCTGCACACGCTGGTTTACGTAGAAGGTGAACATTTTTAACTTCTACGAAACACGGTGAGGAGTCGCGTGCCTCAAGTAAGAAATCAATTCGTGAATTTTTACCGTAAGGTACTTCAGGTCGAAAAGAACCGTATTCTTTTAGCTCGCTAATAGTTTTCTTATTAAGAGCTTCTGCTACAATACGATTTGGATGGTTTGTATTGATTCCTACCAAACCTTGTGAACCTCTCGAAATTCGGATCAATTCCCAGGTGTATTTTAGCTTACGATTAGGATTGGTTGCTGGAGACAACCATACCTCTGATTCAGGCATTGTTAAGCCAAGCATAGCGCCAGGGTTAGGACAGTGTGCTGTAACGACTTCTGCATTTTCTAGCCTGTGGTCAGATAGAAATCGTTTGTAACGTTTGATAAGGGTGCCACGTATTAGTTCATTAGTAAATTGCATTGGCGCTTTATTGTAACAGATTAAAGAAAAGCTAGGATTGATTTAGTAGGAGTAATTTAGGAACAATTCAACTTAATTATGATTATTTTGGAGTACGTGATCTTATGACTAAAAAACCTGACATAGTAACTGCTGCCATATTATTAATCGGAAACGAACTTCTTTCAGGTAGAACTAAGGATGCTAATTTAAATTATATTGCTCGACAACTTGTTGTCATGGGAATCCATTTGCGTGAGGTTAGAGTTATAGCCGACGAAGAGGGGGATATTGTCTCTGCAGTTAATGATTTGAGGGTTAGGTACAATTACGTGTTTACGACTGGCGGCATTGGCCCGACACACGACGATATCACTTCAAAAAGTATTGCTAAAGCCATGGGAAGGCCCTACGTGCTTAGTAAGAAAGCTAAAAGTATTCTGCAGGAATATTACGATGGATTAGACCGTGAATTGAATAGTGCTCGGCTTCAAATGGCTCACATCCCAGAGGGTGCGAAATTAATCAGGAACTCAATCAGTCAGGCTCCAGGTTTTAGAATTGAAAATGTAATTGTTATGGCGGGCATTCCGGCGGTTATGCGGGCAATGTTTGAAGATGTTGCCGGTGTCTTGAAATGCGGAACTAAAACTCATTCACGATCAATGTCCGTGATGTTGGGTGAGGGTGATATCGCCACCCCATTGAGTGATTTGCAGCAACGTTATGCTTGCGTCGAGATTGGAAGTTATCCTTTTAATAAGGATCGTAGATTTGGGACTACCCTGGTACTTCGTGGAATTCAGGTAGAACAGGTGAATTCAGCATATGAGGAATTATGGGACATAATTATGGGTCTTGGAGTTTTGCCTGAAGAAGAGACAGCCTCTTCCGATGGGACATAGCTCATTCAACCCTAATTCTGCAATTGAAGGAAAATGGGAATTAGGTAATCTAACCGATTTTCTGATTAATCACCAATCGGTTGCACGGGGTTTCGGTATGGTGTATCGCCTTGAGTAGAAAGAATAATTAAGTCAGTTATTAGATTTGTTAATTGAAGTAGATAATTTGGGCTAGTGAGTAATGCTAAAGTGAAGTAAATTTGAAAAATCTTTTCAAAATGTGATAAGCGTTGTAAAGATTGAGTTGGTTGGGTCTGTGCCCTCGTGGTGGAATTGGTATACACAACAGACTTAATTTAAATTGAGTGCCTTGTCGGAAACGACGAGTGCAGAACGTGTCAAATTAGGGGAAACCTTAACAGATAATGCTGATGGCAATCCCTAGCGAAGCCTACTAACTATCTCTAGTAGGAACGTGTAGAGACTTGACGGCACGCACCTAAGGCCTTCAGGCTATGGTGAAGGGAAAGTCCAGACTACGAACACATCGTCCTATAGGTGTGGCGACGAAAGTCGTAGATAGTAAGAAAATCTGTCCCGCTTAGCGGTTACGCGTTCGAGTCGCGTCGAGGGCACCAACCAACCATTCATTTTCTAGGAACCTTAATTGATAAGGTTCTAATATGGCTCATGGAATGAAAAATGGAACTATATTAGGAGAGATCCGTGAATAAGACGGCAGTGTTATTATTTTTGGCAGTTCTAGCTTGGTCTGGGAATGCATTCAGTTGGGACAAAAGAACATTATATATGTACTTTCACGAGGTGAAGCCTACGCCGAGGGAGTGTTTAGATGCTGCCGCTCATGGTAAGGAGGTTCTAAACAGCCATTATATTCTACATGATTCGAGGTTTTATGAACTCTGGATAGATACTTGGTCAAACAGTGATCCTCAGGAGGCTTATAGAATGCATTGCAAGGCACTTGAGCCAACTACAGATGAAGCAGAAATTCGTTCGATATACAAACGTAAATAAAAACTTATCAGTGTATTTGTTGAATCATATCAAAAGAAGTAAAAGGCGTGTAAGTTGGAGAAAAATAGGCCTATTCTTGCGGTTAAGTTTTAAAGACATGCTTTAGGTGATCTAAGGCGACTTTGTGTAGCTCTGCTGTACTTGCTGCAATTACCCACCCTCCATCACTGATTTCCGCGCCGTTCCAATTAGTAATAGTGCCTCCCGCCCCTTTTACAATCGGTATTAGAGCCTGGATATCCCAAGGCATAAGGCTTCCCTCTATCACAAGATCAATGTATCCAGCTGCCAGTAGCGAATAATTATAACAATCGCCGCCAAATCGTATGTTTTTGACTTTAGTGGCAATACTGTTAAACGCTTCGTGTTGTTCAATAGTTTGAAGCATCTCTTTGTCTGTGATTGCTAATGTCGCATCTTCAAGTCGTTTGCATGGTCGGGTAGTGATTTTATTATTATTTAATGTAGTTAGATTATGCACGCCGATAAAACGATCTCCAACAAAAGGTTGATTCATCGCACCCAAAATTGGTTCATCATCTTTAAGTAAAGCGATGAGTGTCCCCCAAGTTGGCAATCCTGATATAAAAGATTTAGTTCCATCGATTGGATCCAAAATCCATACAAATCTCGCTTCAGTATTAAACTCGCCATATTCTTCCCCGCGAATCCCATGTTCTGGAAAAGTTTGTTTAATTGCATTCCGAATGGCTTCCTCCGCACGCCTATCAGCTTCAGTTACAGGAGAATAAATGCGAGGGCCTTTGTCTTCTTTATTAATAATTTCAATGGGTTGTCTGAAATATTCCATGATAATACTGCCAGACTTGTCACACAGTTCATGGCAAAGATTTATAAATAAATCCAAGTCATTATTTGTTGTGGATACTTGTTTAATGATTTTAATGCCTCCAAATCAGCTTAATTTTATTATATCAATAAATGGGATAGCGATCCAAAGGTAAATTTTTAGACAGTTAGCCTGATTATTGTCATATAATTCAATTGATAACTGACAAATTAAAAAAGCGAAATATACTGATATTAGTGGACTAGATGGATACTTATAAAATAAAATTGGATCTAATCTCTCGGCGACAGAAACTTTCAGATTTATCTAAGGAAGTGAAAGGCGTGCGTGGGTCTGTTGAGTTAGATCAGACACGAGTAGGCAGATTATCTCGTATGGATGCTCTACAGCTAGGTGCCATGGCGGAAGAAACGGCAAGGCGCCGAACTAGGGAGATTCTGCAAATAGAAGCAGCGATTGCCCGAATAGATGATGATGAATATGGTTGGTGCGTTAAATGTGGTCAGAATATTGGTGAAAAACGGCTGTTACTTCAGCCGATGGTGGCATTGTGCATAGATTGCGCTGCTAACAATTAAATTATTTTACCGCATGCATTGTGGTACTGGTACAAGCGAGAGGTTTTGGTTATAATTGGGTGTAGCCTGCATAACATTGGGAGAATAGATTAATGAAGCACGCACTTTTTATGATGCCTATTCATGCGCGTGACAAGGATTACCATACGGCTTTAATGGAAGACCGGGAAGCAATAATACTTGCCGACAAATTAGGCTATTCGGAGGCTTGGGTTGGAGAGCATTATGCTGCTGGACCGGAGCAGATCACTAATCCTATGATATTTCTTGCAAATCTTGCTAGTGAAACCAAGAATATTATATTTGCTACTGGGGTTATATGCTTGCCTCAATACCATCCAGGTGTTGTTGCGGGTCAAGCGGCAATGTTTGATCACCTTACCAAAGGGCGTTTTATAATGGGTGTCGGGCCCGGAGGGCTGCCGTCTGATTTTGAAATGTTTGGAACAATGGAAGCAGATCGAAATGAAATGATGGCTGAATCCATTGATATTATGCGGGAGATATGGGCTGGGGACCCACCGTATGATATTCAAGGAAAATATTGGCAGGTTAAAGTGCAGGACTGGGTGCACGAGGATATTGGTATGGGCTATATGTGCAAACCGTATCAAAAACCACATCCGAGGATGGCAATATCTGCAATGAGCCCATTCTCGAGTTCGATCCGCTATGCAGCTAAAATGGATTTTATTCCCATTTCGGCTAATTTTATCGGTACATGGTCTGTAAAATCGCATTGGGAAGTTTACACTGAAGAGTGCGAAAAAATGGGTCGTGTCGCAGATCCTGAGATCTGGCATGTTGCTCGAAATGTATACGTTGGTGAGACAGACGCGGAAGCAGAGGCATTTGTAAAGCAAGCTGGCGGTAGTTGTGACTGGTATTTTAAGTATCTTCACACAATATTTGATCGAGCTCAAATGAAAGGTGCGTTTGTGGTCAACAAGGGTGACGATGCTGAAGCCCTTACTTACGAATCTCTCCGTGATAGTTATACGATTTACGGGAGCCCAAGTACTGTTGCAGAACAAATACTGGCCTTGAGGGAAGATGTCGGTCACTTTGGCACACTAGCCGTAACCGCTCAGGATTGGACGGATGCTGATGCAATGAAACGATCGATGGAGTTGCTTGCGCGAGAAGTCATGCCATCGGTTAATTTAGCCATCGGTAGTAAGGAAGCGGCTGAATAATCAGGAATGTGCACCAGAAGAATTGGTGCTTATATGCAAGGTTCAGCTATAGTCACAGGGGGATCAAAGGGCATCGGCCTCGCGGTTTGTCGCCGGCTTCACCAAGAGGGTCTTGGAGTAATCAATTTAGACAAATCTGAGCCAGAAGATTGCGCATCGAGTAATTTTATTCATGTTGATTTATCTGATTCACGTGCAACACAAAATGCTTTAACTAAAGCGTTGAAGATGGGTGATATTAAATATCTCGTAAATAACGTTGGCGTGGTAATGCCGGCTAATCTAGGTGATACTAATTTACAAGATTTTGATTCGGTAATGGCATTAAACGTACGTTGTGCAATACAATGTACACAGTTTTTAGTGCCTGAGATGCAGGAACATCGCGCGGGTAGGATTGTTAATATTTCAAGTAGGGCGGCTCTTGGTAAAGAGCTTAGAACTAATTATTCAGCTAGTAAGGCAGCGTTGATTGGTCTTACTCGTACATGGGCATTAGAGCTTGCATCAGACAAAATTACGGTGAATTGTGTTTGCCCCGGACCGATAGCAACCGAATTATACACTCGGGCAAACCCACCGGATAGTGAGAGAACAAAGGAATCAATCAGATCAATTCCCATGGGTAGAATTGGTGAACCAGAGGATATTGCCCAAGCAGTTTCGTTCTTTTTAAGCGAAAATAGTTCTTTCATTACGGGACAAACTCTCTATGTCTGTGGTGGGTCAAGTGTTGGTAGATCTGGTGTCTAAATAAATTCTGTTTTATTGCAATATTACGGTTGAATAGAAAGCCCGGTACTTCACAAAGGGAGGGTGGTGAAAATGGGGGAAGTAAGTATTGGATGTGATCGAGTTACATTAGAAATTATACGTGGAAAGCTCCTAGCCACCGTAGATGAAATGGGAATTGTTATATCCCGAACTTCCATGAGCCCTGTAATATATGAGGTCTTAGATTTTGCATGTGGTATACTAGATACTAAAGCGCAGTTAATTGCGCAGACCAATGGTATAACACTATTTACAGGAACATTTTCGTTTCAGTTGCAATCCATAATACGAAAATATGGTGAGGATATGCAGCCTGGTGACGTGTTCCTGACTAATGATCCATTTGAAGGTGGCACTCATACATGTGATGTAGCTTTGATCCGACCTTTATTTTCAGACGGTAGTCTCAGTGCATTTGCAATTGCAGTTGCTCATTGGAGTGAAGTTGGTGGATCCGTAGCCGGAAGCATAGCTCCAAATGCAACGGAAATCTATCAGGAGGGTATAAGATTTCCTGGTATGAGAGTTTGTCGGAAAGACAAATTATTGACAGATGTAGTCGATTTAATACGAGAGAATGTAAGGTTGCCAACCATGTGTCTTGGTGATTTGAATGCGGAACTGGCAGCAGTCCGTATCGCCGAAGTTCGATTTCATGAAATGTCTGATAAATACGGATTTGAGGCTGTAGAAAGTGCTTTCAACTACATATTAGATTCTAGCGAAACGCTTAGCAGAGAAGCGGTTGCGGCAATGCCAGACGGGGTATATCAAGCTAAAGACTTAATTGACGGTGATGGTATTACTGATGAACAGATTCCAGTCTGTGTAGAAGTAAGCATTTCTGGGGATCAGATGACATTCGACTTTACCGGTACTAGTGATCAGAGACCAGGTCCAATAAATTGTGCTTTTGGCGCCTTGCACTCCGCGGTTAAAACTGTTTTTAAGTCTCTTGTAGATCCGCAGGGTGCATCTAACGAGGGGTGGTTTAAACCTATAGAAATTATTTGTCCTTCTGGTACTGTTTTTACCGCAAAAAAGCCCTCACCAACAGGATGGTATTATGAAGGGTCGGCACACGCGTCTGAGTTAGTCTGGAAGGCTCTTGCTGAAATTGTTCCGGGACGATTTAGTGCAGGCAGTTACATGAGCCTTTGTGGAGCATATGTTTGCGGAAAGGAGCCAGAAAGTGGAGAAATGTTTGTACATATTGAGCCTGCAGTAGGAGGGTGGGGAGCAACATCTCAACGTGATGGCACTGGAGCATTGATTGCAACAACTGATGGAGACACTTACAATTATTCAGTTGAATTATTCGAGGCAAAATTTCCGCTCTATATTCGACAGTATTCCCTTAATATCGCTGAGGGGGTTGGTAAGGGGCGTTTTAGAGGCGGTTTTGGTGCTGTGCGCGAGTTCGAAATTCTAGCGGATGGGGCTTTTACGTACGCTAGTTTTGGGCGTACTGTTGAAGCACCTTGGGGTTTGTTTGGAGGTGGGGAGGGAAGTTGCAATTTTATGGAAATCTGTAATGGAAATAAGACTAAGCGGGTTTCCCGAATACCTTACCAATCATTGCAGCAAGGTGACCGAGTAAAAATTGTGACTGGTGGTGGCGGTGGCTATGGAGACGCATTTAATCGGCCTCCAGAAGAAGTAATAGAAGACTTTCTCAATGATTATATCACGCGTGAGATAGCGCGCGAACAGTATGGTGTGGTGCTTACAGGCGATGGTAGTAGTTACGATGAAGCTGCTACAAATGAGCTGCGAAATTCAGGGGAATAATCGTGGGAAGATTAGCGAGTGATATAGGTGGTACGTTTACAGACCTTGTGTATTTTGACGAAGATAAAAGGGAGTTAAAGGTCGAAAAGTCATTGACCACGCCAAAAAATTTAACCGTGGGTGTCGAGCATACAATAAGTTTGGCTGATATCCGAGGTTCGGATGTTGACTTTTTCGTACATGGCGGCACTACCGTTATCAATGCGATTACCGAGCGAAAAGGAGCAAAAACCGCGCTCGTTACAACGTCAGGGTTTAGGGATGTTCTGGAAATCGCTAGAGGCAACCGTCCCGACTTGTATAATTTAAATTTTGAAAAGCCTGCACCTTTTGTACCCCGGCGTCTGAGATTCGAAGTACGTGGACGAGTAGACTCGATGGGTAAAGAGATAGAACCTTTGATTCTGTCTGATCTCAATGCGGTGGTAGATAGGTGTCGCGCTGAAAAGGTTGAAGCAATAGCTATCCAATTATTACATAGCTATGTTGCGCCTGATCATGAGAAGGAGTGTGCAGAATTTTTACGGAAAAAATTGCCAAATATTTCAGTGACGGCGTCCTATGAAATCACTCGCGAGTGGCGAGAATATGAACGGGCTAATACTGCAGTGCTAAATGCTTATGTTCAACCAATTGTTCATACATATTTTGATAAGTTAGAGGATAGTTTGGTAAAACAAGGCTTAACTTGTCCGTTTGGGGCAATGCAATCTAACGGTGGCTCAACTAGTTTTGCTTGGGCAAAAGAACATCCAATTACTTTAGTTGAGTCTGGCCCGTCCGCCGGGGTTAATGGCGCAGCTTTAGTGGGGAAATTATGCCATGAAGAGGATATTATATACTTAGATATTGGTGGAACTACGGCTAAGTGTTCTGTAATTGAAGGGGGTCAAGTTAAGGTTACCACTGATTATAAATTGGAATGGACCCGCATCAATCCAGGATATCCAGTTAAGGTGCCGGTTGTAGATATTGTTGAAATTGGAACAGGCGGAGGTTCTATAGCCTGGTTCGATCGAGCTGGGGGTCTCAAAGTTGGTCCGGTTAGTGCTGGGTCAGACCCTGGGCCTGCTAGTTACGGACAAGGCGGCCTAGAACCGACGGTAACGGATGCTAAGCTATTAACTGGTGTGCTTGATCCCAGTTACTTTGCCGATGGCAGAATCCAGTTAGATGTTAATGCTGCTCAAAACGCAATGCAGAAAATAGCGAAGGGTTTGAATTGCGGAGTGGAGGAAGCCGCCGTCGCCGTATTACGTATTGCTGATGCTGATGCTATTAACGCTTTAAAGCTCGTTTCCATACAACGTGGTCATGACCCAAGAGATTTTGTACTTATAGTTGGTGGTGGCGGTGGTGCGATGCATGCGGCTACATTAGGTCGCGAACTAGGTGTTCGGGAAATTATTATACCGCTATACCCAGGGTATTTTTCTGCTTGGGGAATGTTAGCAACTAAGCCTCGTCGTGATTTTGTGCAAACAGCATTAGAGCGGGCCGAGAATATGACTGGAGAAAAGCTTTTGAATTTATTCTCTCAGTTAAAGCAAGATGCTGAAACTTATTTCCGAGAACAGGATAACGCACAAATTAATCAATTGAATTTTGAGTTTGGAATCGATCTTAGATATCTTGGGCAGGAACACTGGGTTACTGTTACCGCTAAATTGGAACATATAAGTGTTGATCAGATTTTGAATGACTTCCATGTTGCTCATGAGCGTGCCTATACCTTTTTGCTTGAGAATACTGCAGTAGAATTTGTAAATTTTCGTCTTACCGCAACAGCTGAAGTACCGAGACCACAAATTAGGGTGCTTGATAATGCTGGTAGAAGTGAAAGTATTGCAGAAAAGGGTTTAAGGCCTGTTCATTTCGGCGATGATGGCACCCACGATACCCGTATTTTCGATAGAGACTTACTACCATCAGGATTTGAGACTTTGGGCCCTGTAATTATTGAGGAACCTTCCTCAAATACGATTGTTCATCCTGATCAACGTTTGCAAGTAGATGAATTGGGCTTTCTCCATATCACTCAAAAATAATAGTAATCTAATGTATTCTTTTCAGAAGGTATCGCTTCCAAACGAAATACCCTGGGCTAGCGGTAGGCTGGATGAATAATTCACAGTATTGGTAGCTCTACGCATATAATTTTTCCAGGCGTCGCTTCCAGATTCTCGTCCACCCCCTGTTTCCTTTTCTCCACCGAAGGCACCGCCTATTTCTGCACCACTTGGTCCAATATTTACATTCACTATGCCACAATCACTGCCGGCAGGGGACATGAATAACTCAGCCTCACGTAGATCGTTGGTAAATATGCAAGAAGATAATCCTTGTCCTACACTATTATTCATTAAGATAGCATTTTGAATATCGTCATATTTCATTATATAAAGTATTGGGGCGAAAGTTTCCTTCATAACTATCGAGGTTTGTTCCGGCATTTCTACGAGAGCTGGGTTTACATAATAGGCGGCCGGATACTTTTCTGCTAACACACGCTCTCCACCAGTTACTTTTCCGCCCTGATGCGATGCTTGCAACAATGCTGTTTGCATATTGGTGTATGCATCCTTGCTTATTAAAGGACCAATTAATATGCCCTCATTTAGCGGTGATCCAATAGAAATAGATTTGTAAGCTTTTTTTAAACTACTTAATAATTTACTATAAATATCTTCGTGAATTATTAATCTACGTAATGAGGTGCATCGCTGACCCGCGGTTCCGACAGCACTAAATACTATAGCTTCTTCAGCCATTTCAAGATCAGCAGTTGGAGCGACTATCATTGCATTGTTGCCACCCAATTCAAGAAGAGGGCGACCAAAACGCTTTATGATTTTTGGACCTACCACTTGGCCCATAAGAGAGCTGCCAGTAGCGCTAATAATTGCAACATTTTTGTTTGTGACAATTTCGTTGCCTACGTGTTTGTCACCTAAAATTATTTGTAGAAGATTATCTGGAATTTGGATATTGCAACGTTGTATGGCTCGATTAAAGAGTGTGTTACAAGCTAGGGCAGTTAGCGGAGTTTTTTCTGATGGTTTCCATAAAACTGGGTTGCCGCATACCAGGGAGAGTGTAAAATTCCAGGACCAGACCGCTACAGGAAAGTTAAAGGCACTAATAACCCCGCAAACCCCGATCGGGTGCCAGGTTTCCATCATTCGGTGGCCGACCCGTTCAGAAGCAATGGTCAATCCATAAAGTTGACGTGATAATCCTACAGCGAAATCACATATGTCTATCATTTCTTGTACTTCACCTATACCCTCTTCAAGAATTTTACCACTCTCCAATGTTACCAATTGACCAAGTAGTTCCTTGTTTGCTCTTAGTTCCTCTCCTAGCAGTCGAACAATTTCACCTCTTTTAGGCGCTGGAATATTACGCCAGATTTTAAATGTGAGATAGGAAAGTTCAATTTTTTCTCTAACTGATCTCTCATTATCGCTTTGTACGCGAGCAATTTTTTCACCATTAATTGGGCTAAATACACAAAGGTTGCCCTTGTTAGTGCTTTGAGGCAAGAGTTCATGTTTTTCAATGATTGAACTAATATTCATTAATTCTTTCCTGTTCGTATTCTTATTACTTATAGGTTTCAATAGTGCATCATAACTGTGGTATAGCTCAATAACCACTTAACAAAATTAAATGGAATTAGAAGATAGATATGAAGAACAAACGTGAATTAGGTTTAACTATTTGGCAATTTGTAAGGGTAATGGTTGAACTAGAAGGCTCTGGTAAACGCTCGCTACTTTATAAGTCTTGGGAAACGGTTTGGAGGGAGGTTGATGCACAACTATGTCGGTTAAGCAAAGAAGACCATAAAGCTTATTCTGATTTGATGATGAATCAGGAGGTCGTATTAAAGATTGAGAAGTCTAGATTTTGGAGTGAGATTAGAACTACATTGTTGCGTGTAATCAAGGATATTGATGACGAATTGAAATTCATTAAGCAAAATGACCCCAGAAGGGAGGACTTGTTATTCGAACGGCGGGAACTTGGTAATTTGTGCCAATCCATAGCTAGTAAGAAGAATGCTGCTAGAGGATAGTGTCGGCATATGTCCTTTATTTAATTAATAAGTGAATTTGTGTATCCGTTATATTTTATTTATTTTAATGGGTTGTTTTTTTGTCCCAGATTAACAAGGGCTACTCCAAAGAATATCAGTGCCAGAGCTAGCCAAATCCATAGGCTATGCTGTTCGTCAAATATAAATACTCCCCACATTATAGCATTCAAAGTTACAATAAATGCTACTTGGCTGAAGTAAACTGGTCCTGCGCGGCGAAGAAGTAAAAAATACATAAAAAATGTAATCGCAGCTAAAACCATATGTAACAGTATTAGGCCATCTTCAAGTTCAAAATTATTCCACATTGGGTGGAATGTGTCGGTTGCAAGGGATGCAAAAATTAACATGAATGAAGAAGATAGCATCATTCCTGTGGCTGTGTGTATAGGATCTATATACAAAGATTGAAATTTAGACACATAGATAGAGTTTATTGAATAAAATAACGGTGATATAAATGCCAGCAAAACAAATGGGACTAGGTCACGACTTGGTAAACTGCTTTCAGGCAACAATAGTATGATAGATCCTGCAAATCCAAGGCTGATGCCTAGAGCCCGCCGCCAATCATAGTGTTCTAGGCGAACTACAAGTGAAAGTAGGTAAGTAAAAAGTGGTACGGTTGTAATAACAAGGGCCACAATTCCTGTGGGCAGTTTTGATAAGGAATAAAATAAATTTGTTGTAGGAATCGCACTTCCTAAAGCACCAACAATTAAATAATGACGTAGAGCCTTATAGCTTAATGGAGGTGGTTTTTTTAAAATTATACAGGTTATAGACAATATTAAACCCGCACCTAGTGTTTGCCAAAAGGCATAGCCAAGAGCGGGTACTCCGGCAGTAGTGACAACTTTTGCCAGTGCTGTCATGCCGCCCCAAAGAGAGCCTAGCGTGACCAGAAGTAATATAGATAATGTTAAAGGATTTTTTTCTGGTGATATTGAGGATGTAGGGTTATTTGAAAACATTCTCGTTAATGTGACACTCTATTAGTGTTTAGTCGAATATTATACGTTTTTGTAGTAATTTTTGAGTTCTCGTCAGTTGGTAAAGTGATAAGATATAGACACCGTTAACTAGAGCTTTTATTGCACCCGTAGCTCAGCTGGATAGAGCAACGGATTTCTAATCCGTAGGTCAGAGGTTCGAGTCCTCTCGGGTGCGCCAATTCTAACCATGAGTTTATCCTAGCGCATTCGCATTTTGGCATATATTCATATTATGGCCTATGGGGTTAGACTTCTATTAACCTTCTATGAGGTACGCACACGATTGCTTAGTGTATCCCAGAAATTAACTAAGAATAACCCAGAGAAGACAAATAAGACTGCGATCCATATCCAAATCGAAGGTACGTCGCCAAAAACAAAAGTTCCCATACCTACACCGACGAGTGTACCGACGTAGTTAGAAGTTGAAAAGAAAAGTGGTCCAGTTAGTCTTATTAGTTCATAGATTAATGACAACATGATCACATTATTTATGATCGCCGCTATCACAGCCCACTCGACAATAGTAAATTCATTTTGAAAATACCAAAAATTCCCGCTGCTTAAAACCATGACCGAAAGCATTAAGGTAGAAGCCACAAGTAGTCCTGCGATTAGGGGTAACGATTTCATAAGTTTTGGTCGGAGAATAGGTAATAAGACAGATCGCAGTGACCAACACACTGGTGCCAAGAGGCCGAGCACAACCCAACCCACCATATTTTGATCTGGCAGGCTAGTTCGGGGTATTAGGACTAATAGAACGCCAGTAAGTCCTAAAGCTAGACCGATCATTTTGTGTAATTGTAATTTCTCTAATTTTAAGGGGAGTGACATTCCATAAATAAAGAAAGGGATTAGGGCAAGTCCAATACTTAGAACTCCAGTTGGAACCCGAGACGCTACGGTAGCAAGTGTTAAAAAAGGAATTACAAAGTTGAGCAAAGCGAGGATGATATATACCAATAAAATATGGCGAGGGGTAATTGGGGGAAGGTTGCGTTTCCATATGCATATGAAAAGAACGATTATCATTGAACCAAGGGCTTGCCAGAACACATAAGACAAAACAGGCACGCCCCCGTCAGTGACAATACGGTTGAGAGTGAGCATGCCGCCGAAACATATTCCTAATAAAATTAACATGCTGAAATTCAGTTTTGTGGTCGCCTGACGGTTAATATTACTAGTAATTTTTATGTTTCTTGACGACATTAAGAGGCCTTATCATTTTGAGCTGGTCTTAGAGGCAGCTAATTTTTTGTTAATATACTAAGTAATGTATTTCCGCTTCCTAACAAAATGCTATGACTAAACATTTTCACAAGTTTCATATAAGCTTTTTGTATTAGATGTATCTTAACATTCCTATTCTTGAGTTTTTTCATAGTTCTTACATATATTTCTCAAGACGCTGAAGCTAGCTTTTTAGAAGATCTGCCTAATAGTAAGAGTGATGTTGAAGAAGATTTATATTGGAGCCAGTAGGGGACTTGCATCTTCTTATCTGAATTTAAAAGGCCACAATGATTTAAAATACAATTGTGCTCAGAGGCTGTTGGGCCAGGCTAAAATTAACCGATGCGCTTTTCAATGTATTCGGATGTTATAATATGACTACCTCCAAACCCCATATAAAGACGAACGTGCCATGCTTTCAGTATTTTTATGAAGCAGACAATTTTCTTTTATAAGAGAAACAAAAGATGAAGAAACGATTAGAGAAGAAAGAGAGGAGGGGTATTTTATGCATGAAATCGGCGCAAAAATGTTGCCTCAATTTAAAGAGAGAAATATACAGTGGGAAACTTTTGTTGCTGTTATGAGAAAAGACTCTGACGACCCTGAATAACTTGTTTTCGCATGTGGTTCAAAGCCCGATAAAGTTAACAATCAAAACCTTCTCGGGCGCATCATAATTTGATATTATGACAGTAATGTTGAGGCGTGGTTGGGGAAAGTTGAATAATGATGGTAGCAGCTACAATTCCTTCCCGGTGGTACTGGGATCCTGATATCTATGCAGTGGAACGGAAAAATATATTTGCCCGTCAATGGTTATGTATCGGGCGGGAGGAGGAAGTCGCAGATCCCGGCCAATATTTGACGGCAACAACGGCAGGATATCCAGTATTCGTATTGCGAACCAGAGAAGGGGAGCTTCGCGGTTTTCACAATGTATGCCGGCATAGAGCTGCAAAATTACTATGTAGTCGACATGGCAAGTATATTTCCCTAACCTGCCCCTATCATGGGTGGCAGTATAGTGATAATGGGTTGTTGCTTAACGCTCCCTATTTTAGTTCATATGAAGAATTGGCGACTAAAGATTTATCTTTGTTCGCGCTGCAGGTGGAAACATGGTCCGGAATGATATTTATCAACATGGATTTAGAAGCGCCAACTCTTATAGATTGCTTGGGCTCAATTGCAACCGCTGTAAAGGAGACTGCGCCAGCGTCATTAGAATTTTATCGTGACGTTGAATTTAAGGTTTCTTGTAACTGGAAAAATTACATAGACAACTATCAGGAAGGATATCATATACCGATGATTCATCCTGGTCTTAATCGGGATCTTGATTGGAAAGAGTATAAAGTTACCAATCATGCGCGGGGGAGCTTACATCAAAGTTTAGCAAGAAATGGTTCAACACATCCTGGTTCTTTTGGGTGGCATTTTCCAAATTTTGCTTTTAATTCATACCATCATGGCGTGTCTTTTTTAAGAATAGAGCCCAAGGGCGCAAGGCATACACTTCTTACCTATAGTTTTTTTCGGCCTACCAATATAACAAAAGAAAATTTCCAAAATATTTTTGATTATGGAATTGAGGTTTCTAAAGAGGATCAAAGGATTACACCATTAGTTCAAGAAAACCTTGAAGCCGGGATTTATGATACTGGTCCGCTGAGTCCAACTCATGAAACTGGAGTTTTTCATTTTCATGAATTAATACGAAAGGCGATTGATGGTGATTTATCACAGTAACAATATGTAACTTCACTACAAAGCATAATGACTGGGGAATAGTATGGCTAAGATAATTGATTATTAAACCTTGGGATGACTTAGTTTAAATCTGGCTTTTGTATGGGCTAATCTGCACTGGATAAGGATTTCTAACAATATGAAAAATAAAAAGTTTTTATTTTGTATTGCACTGGCTGCAATAATTGTCCCTAGCATGACATTTAATATTGGGAGAGCGCAGGAAGTTACCTGGGATGACTATATTGAGTCGGTGCATGCAGGTCAGGAAGTGCAAATAGCGGGATTGTCCTCTGGCGATAACAAAGATTTAACAGGACGTATTTATGTGCCAGATGAAGGTACAGGGCCATATCCAGCATTAGTTGCATTACATGGTGCAGGAGGTATTTTCCCTTATCAGCTATGGTGGGCAAATTGGATTTCTCAGCAAGGGTTTATTGTTCTATCAATTGATAGCTATTGTACTCGAGGACATCTTTGCGAGCATTTCAGCAGTGACAAAGATAACAGCCGTGGAAAAATAATGAGAAATTGGAAAAAAGTAAGTCTAAAACAAAGAATGTTTGATGCGGTGGCTGGCTATCAGTTTCTTTGGAAAAACTCGTTGGTAAAAAAGGATTCAATAGGCCTTATTGGATGGTCTTGGGGAGGCACAGCAGCGCTTTTTGCTCAAAAATTTGCCAAGCGTTTAAGTTTGCCTGAAAAGGGATTTAAGGGAACAATAGCATTTTATCCGAATTTTAAATATGTTCAAAACAATCGACAGTGGAAGGGCTCTGGAAAGATTACGCAACCAACATTAATTCTCTATGGCAAGTCAGATACCTTAGAATCTGCTGCTAGTTATAAGAAACTTAAAGCGGCAAGACATCCTGGCCCCTTAACGGTTATTGGTTATGAAGGGGCGGTTAGGAAATTCGATGAGTTGGGGTCGCACAGAATGAAAAAACATCCAAGTGTCGGAAGCTTTGCTAAGGCGTTTCATAAAAAATCATTTGAGAAAAGTATGAAAGACTTGGGAAAATTTTTAACTGATAATTTTAGGGTAAGATAATGATGGGCCTTCAGAGGAAATTGTAGTTCCGTCTGAATTGTGTTGAGTTTCTTTAGAGTAGGTCTAATAATCATTACCCTTCCTAGAACAAATATTCACATGCGTTCATTGAAAACTAATAAATTTTTGAAAACTTCGGTGTGAAACGGCAACCGTCTGGTTAACCACCGACTATTGATGGAGAGGCGAATGACATATACAGTAATCGCAAGTAACCCTAATACTAATGAAATCGGCATTGCATCCACCACAATTACTATAAACTTTGGTAGAGCCTTCCCTGTTACACGCCATCTTGCGCCAGAGTTATTGGATAGGGGAATTATTGTAGCTCCGATGGCAACTGTTCATCCGCAAAATGGTCATAGGTTGTGCGATTTGCGGGATGCGGGTGTGAGTTGGGACGACATGGAGGCAGAATTACAGAAACATGATGAGCATTGGAGCTGGAGGCAAATTGGTGCGGTAAGTGCTACAGGTGATACTTGGGTTCGGACGGGAAGTAACGCTTGGGATCATGCCAGTCATGTAGTAGCCGAAGGTTCGGTTGCCATGGGTAACTATATGGATGGCCCGGAGCCTGTTCAGGCCATGGCTAAGGCCTTAGAAGATAACCGTGATGAAGTTATGGACGAACGCTTACTTAGGGCTTTGGAAGCTGCCAAAGCTGCTGGGGGACAAGGGCAACCAGATATTGGCCCAGTGCCTGAGGCATGGGCTATGATCAAGACCTTTAATGGTAAGCAACCCTGGCCTGCTGTTGATGTACGCGTTGATTTTGATGTTGAACCACTTCCTAAATTGCGACGATTAGTTAAACAATTAAAGAACATGGATAAAGTGCTCCATACTATGTCATTTGATCCCTCAAAAACCTTTGATGTGTATGGGGTAGTATTTGATATGTATAATGCTCAGGTATAATTACATGAAATACGCAGTATCCTCAGCCGTAATATTTGTAAAAATAAAGCCTTCCAGGTTAAGTTTATTAGTTATCTAGGTGCTATAGTTGGACTTAATGTGTGATTAGGAGGGGTAACCTTTGTAAGGTGACTATTATATGAAGCTGTATTCGACATTGACCAGCCCGTACGCGCGCATGGCGCGAATCGTGCGGCTAGAGAAAGGTCTTGATAAAAAAGTTTCATTGGAGATTGTCTCAACCCGAGGGGATAATAATCCCTATTATGCTGTAAACCCCTCTGGGCGTGTTCCATCTCTTGAATTAGATGACGGAACAGTTCTTGAGGATTCAGGTCTAATTTGTTGGTACTTAGATAAAATCGATGGACGAGCAACTTTACACCCTTCGGAAGATGTATCCGGGTTAGAGGATAGGCGTATTGAGGCAATTGCTCGAAGCATGTTGGATGGTACCAGTTTATGGTGGAGGGAGTATCTTTATAGACCTCCTGAGATTCATTCAGTCACAATAATGAACCATGAAAATAAAAGGGCTTTTAGGTTAGCAGATGTTTTTGAGGAAGAGGTTAAAAACGCAACACTGTCAGGCCCTCTAAATATGGCTCAAATTACCTTAGCATGTGTATTGCATGGACGGAAGAATGCCGGTCCAGCTGAGTTTTTGTGGGAAGAAAATCGCCCTAATCTTTGCGCTTGGGTAAAGCATATTGGGAATATCAATTCGATTAAGGAAACTGCACCCCCCTCAGTATAGAGATGATATACGGCAGCAAAAATACTAAATAGCTAGTAAATTGGCTGATCGGTTGAGTTTAACAAAATAACTAAAAAATACTTTTAATTATTCGTTGTAATATTAAAGTTAATTGTATCAATGTTTTTTCGATTTTGATGCTATGTAATCCATGAAGGCGAGCATTACACCGGATCCTATGAAAGCTGCATGAATAATCAAAAGCCACTTAATGTCTCTATCAGATTTATCAGAAATATCCATAAATGTTTCGAGTAGGTTAATCCCTGAAATTGCAACAATAGAGGCGACAAGCTTAAGTTTAAGTTCGCTAAAATCTACCTTACCCATCCAACTTGGCTTGTCTTCACTACTTTCTGCGACAGAAATTCTTGAAACAAAGTTTTCGTAACCAGCGAAAATAATCATTAATATTAAATTGCCGACTAATGCCAAATCCACTATGTGCAAAACGAATAGCATAAGGTCTTTAATTTTCATATCAAACATTAATGGCAGTATATGAATAAATTCTTGCACAACTTTTACGGCAATAAAGCCGAGAGAAATGGCCAACACCACGTAAACTGGTGCCATAAACCAACGGCTAGCGAATATTCCTCTTTCGAGAATATTTTCAAGAAAATCTTTCATATTAATCAGGTTAAACCTCAGTTTTTAAATAAATATTATGTAGTTCACGATGTTCATTCTAAGCTAAAAAAGTCTAGATATTCTATGAGATACTAAAAATATTGGCACTATTTATGGTTATGAATCAAAAATTTCCAAAGGTAAAAATGCTGATACAGTTACATTTGGTACATTAACAATTTGGCTAATTCTAAGGTTTACAGAAACGCTCGCTAACACTAGAGCATTTTCAGGTGAGAACCCAAATCGATCTACAATATAGTCAACAATGTTTAAAAGAGCATTTCTGGTAGCTAATGAAAGGTCTTCTGAAAGGTTTTTGCCATTCTCTCTTATACAGGTTCCAGTAGTTGCGTAGAAGCGTCTAGAGTCGTCGATTGGTTCTCTCATGGCGTTTTCATTACCAAAGGAAATATCACTTTGGCGTCGCCGATTTGCTTCACCCTTTAAAATTCGAAATTGGGCATGAAGTACGGCTGAGGTTTCAATAGCAGCACCACAAGATTCACCATCGCCTTGGGCGAAATGCGCATCCCCTACAGAAAACAAGGCACCATCTTTATAAACGGGCAGATAGATTGTGGTGCCTTTAATAAACTGTTTTATATCAAGATTTCCGCCTGTTTCATGAGGAGCAATAGTTTTAATTGCTTCGCTGGCAATATTTGGATCAGAAGGTATAGCTTTTTCTTTATCTGGTAAAAAAACTGCTCCACCCTGATCGTGTAATTTCCTTTCTCTACTATTAATCCGTTGAAGCAACTCATGAGAAGGAGCTAATCCCATAACACCAAAAAACGGAGCGCCCTTAATGCGTACACCAGGTAATGAAGAAGAGGTTGCAAAACCATCATTCATTTTCCAGTGTACGATATGAGGAGAAGTAAATCTATCGCGCAGAAAACCAAAGCCAGGGGCAATAACCGTAAAGCCCTCATTATGAGATTGAACATCAAGAATATCTACGGCTAATAGGTCCCCCGGTTCGGCACCATCGACATAGACTGGGCCAGTTAGAGGGTGAACGCGTCCTAGGTTAACCTTGGCTAAATCTGATCCAGACATGTCGTTGCAAATTTGGCAGTCAAACGAGTCGCGCGTATGGATCTCTGCCTCGTCGCCATCACGAATTTGTGTCATAGGCTCTATATCTGGATGCCAACGGTTATGGCCTTCTGACGGGCATTCTGCCAAAGGTTTTGTGCGGTTGATAGGAACATGATGTTTACCCAATTTATACTCTCCCCAATGAGTGTTCAGACAGGCTCAAAAATGTTCTGCTAACGTCTAAAACACAGCAATTTGATCATAGCTAAAAAACAAATTCGAGTTGCTTATTATTCTATTATCATCGTGTAGGTCAAAAATTTATCATTGGCTATTGCTAGCCCAATGTCAAAAGATCTGGTTGGTATTGGATTAGTATTTAATTATATGATAAATGGTCACTATGGAAATTCGAATTATTCTTTGCGATCTAACCTATACGCAACAGACTATATCGTCTGACGTAATGCCTGCCGCCGTCGGCAATATAGGCGCGTACATCAAGGCCAATATAACTTCTGACATAGATTTAAAGATTTTTAAGTATCCTGAAGATTTAGCAAAATATCTAGAATATCTAGACAAGGAAAGACTTCCATTACATATTGTGGGTTTTTCTAATTACGTGTGGAACTCAAATCTCTCTATAGAATTCGCTAAACTCATTAAGAAAAAGTTTGTTGATTCTATAATTGTATTTGGCGGGCCAAACCTTCCCACAGACCAAGGAGAACAGGAGTCGTTTTTAAGGAAAAACAGGGTGGTAGATTTTCATATTGTGAAGGAAGGAGAAAAAGCCTTTCACAGCTTGGTAGAGTCCCTAATAGTTAGTAATTTTGATAAAACAAAAATAGATTGTGACATTCCTAGCCTCATATTTATAGGCGAAAATGATTTATTCAATGCAAGTTATAAAGTGGAAAGAACACTAAACCTTGAGGAAATACCTTCGCCATATCTTACTGGCCTAATGGATGAATATTTTGATGGCAAGCTACTTCCTATTATTCAAACTAACAGGGGGTGTCCGTTTATGTGCACTTTTTGTACAGAAGGAATGAATTACTGGAATAAAGTGTATAAAAACAGCCAAAAGAAAGTGGATGAAGAAATTTACTATATAGCAAAACAAATGGATTCAATAGGTCATAATAAGAGAAGTGATTTACATATAGCAGACTCGAACTTTGGAATGTACAAACAAGACCTTGATACAGCGAAAACACTTAGTCAGGTGCAGGACAAGTATAATTACCCAAAATATATTAACGTGGCCACGGGAAAGAATAAAAAAGAACGTGTTCTTGAAGTCGCAAAGATAGTAAATGGTGCAATGAAGTTAGCTGGGTCAGTCCAAAGTTTAGATGCGGATGTACTTACCCACATTAAGCGGTCAAATATTAGTGCGGATCAGATAATTGAATTAGCAAAAAATGCAGATGAAGTCGGAGCAAATAGTTATAGCGAAGTTATACTAGGTTTGCCAGGTGATTCATTTCAGTCACATTTCGATACAATAGAGATTCTGGTTGACGCCGGATTTAATACTATTTCTATGTACCAGTTTATGATTCTCCCTGGTACGGAGTCCGGATCCAGCGTGACCAGAGATAAGTTTGGTATGACAACCCGTTGGCGTCTACTGCCAAGGTGTTATGGATATTTTGATGTCTTGGGGGAGGAAATAAATGTTGCTGAAACCGAAGAGATTTGTGTGGCGAATAATACGCTGAATTTTGATGATTACCTGAATTGTCGAAAAATGAACTTAATTGTTAATCTTTTTTTTAATGACGGTGTATTTCGAGAGTTAATACAATTTCTTAAATTAGAAGGTATCCCTATTTGGAAATGGCTTTTACACATTTATAATGACATGGATGATTTAGAAGGTTGGGGAACTCTCCTTGCGTATTTTCTTGAAGAGACTCAACAGGAGTTATGGTCTGATCGTGAGGCATTGCTGGAGACTATTGATGATCGAGAGGGGATCAGTCAATACATAGATGGTCAATTGGGCGGAAACCTGATGTTCAAGTATAAAGGACTAAGTATGACCCATTACCTTAAACCCGTAGCAGATGTGGCGAGAAAAGCGGCACACAAAGTTCTGAGTGCTTACGGGAAAAGGACTGATGATAAAGAAGAATTTGTGAATGAGATAGTAAAGTATAACGAGTGTCGAATGGAAGGGATCTTTGTTTATAATCCCAAAAATATATCCCATGCTTTTTCTTATGATATTTTATCATTTTCGAATGAGGAAATTGTTGGGGATATTTCAAAATATGCTTATTCTAAACCAGTGCAGGTAGAATTCGGGTTTGATTCTAAACAACGTATTGAATTAAATAATTACATGAAGCTGTTTGGAAATTCTGAGCATGGAATTAGTAGGATCTTGTCCAGAGTTTACATTAGGAAGTTATTTAGAAACGTCGTAAAAGATGACAATAATACTTCTGAGGACGACGCCAGTTTAGCTATTGGCCAAGCTACTTTGAGCGGCCTTAACGAGTTTGGCGCCTAAGAAATCATTATTATAATCAATTAAAATTCAACCATAGATAGTAGTTATTAGGTGGCAATAAAACTGCATCGGGTCAATAAGCGTATATTAAGTTTGAGTGTTAGCCTTTCTCGAGGTAAGAAATGACTAGCTAAATTGATTAGAAATGGATGCCGTAATGCCTAACCCACTGTTGAGAAGAGTTCCGCCAGAAGAGATGAACCCAAAACTTAGGAAGGCTTACGAAAAGTCGTTAAATTTGCAAACCAGTAAGGGTGGCGACGCAACATTCTTTGAGGTTGGGGCAAATGCTCCAGAACTTATGGAGTGGTATTCTGAAGAATTCTATGGAAAATTATTCTATGGTGGCCGAGTAGATATTAGGACGAAAGAGCTAATGCGCTATAGGTTGTCTATGACTCATGGGTGTGCCTTTTGTAATAAGGGAAACATTGAAGATGCGCGGTCTGCTGGTATTACTGAGCGGCAACTTGATAATATCATGAACGAAGGTAGCGATGCTTTCTCTGAAAAAGATGCAGTAGTACTGCAACTGGTTGATGAAATTGTTCTTCAGAACATGAACGGCAATTTATCAGGAAAATTATATAATAACTTAAAAGAATTTTTTTCTGATGCAGAAATTTTTGAGTTGGGGATGGTTGCGAGTTTGATGACGGGGATGGCAAAGTTTTTGTTTGTCTATGATTTGGTAGAGAAAGAAAAAAATTGTCCAATTGTAGCAAATTGATTTTACGGAGTAATACTTAATACCTGAGCCTTTTCATTATTGTAAAAGAGAGAATGGTGAGGTGTAAAATTAACTCCTTAGTTAATTGCATGGAACGGGATACGTAATATATCCGACGTCAAAGATTCTGTCTGGTTCAAAACATGTAACTATTCAGACACCGTCGGCCCAGTAGTTGTGTAGGCTAAGGCTGTTGCGGTCATCTTTTAGAAAGTATCCCCTTAACACCCAGATTAATCGAGCGAATAGACTAGAACCTTTTATGAACTGGAGCTCATTTAAATTTATCAGTATTTTTTGGACGAAATAAACTTATAAAAATGATGCCCATACGCTATTGATTGGTCTATCAAGATAAATATCGCTTTTCATGTAGTTATTTATTTCGGTTATGTTTGAAAAACCTTTTAGAAATTTATTCAGACATGGTCTGCGAGAATCAGTAATTGAACCGGGTGCCATTATGCTCGCTTGCCAGATAAGCTCATAGAGAACAAAATCGACTGAGGACAACTGATTTCCAACGAAATAGGATTGATTGGTACGACTTTCCAAATAGCGCTCAAAACCATTTAAATATCGGGGAATGGAAATGTTTACAAATTCATTATATGCAGCCTGATATTCGTTGCCCAAAGTATAGGCAGCTCCTACAATTTTGTTGCGAAAATCATATGCTTCATCTTGTAAAAGATCGATTTCCATGCACTCTGATTGCGTTGTGCCATATAAATTAAATTTTCGGGCAAGGTAACGGATTATTGAATTGCTTTGTGTTAGTTGAACGTTTTGAGCTGAACTATAATCTATAAGGTAGGGAAGGTTGGGAAAGGATAAATTGAGTGTGGATTTATGTGCTTCCCAATCCGCGTCTTCATCAGAGATGGGGCTCCCGTCTTGATTAATTCCTAGTCGTATTTCCATGACCGGTTCTTTAACGTAAGCCAATAGAAATCTAATTGGTTGTGCAAGGCCACGTATTGCCCAATAGCCCAATTCAAACTTCGCGTCTGTCTTGTATATTTTCTGTACCAAGATAGTTGTCTTTCGTTAAGCGTTGTTAAACGTTACAATCAAATTTTCATTAATTATAAGTGAGAAAAAATTAATCGTTTACGTAAATAGGTATAATGAAGATAATTGGTCAGCATTCTCGCCAAAACGTTAATTAATATTCCATCAAATTATGAGGATTCCCTTTGGCATGACGTCTTGTGTTCTGGAGGTTTTTTAATATGGAATTAACTTATTCCACAATTGCTCTTTTATTTCCAGCAATTCCATTAATGTTTCTAGTTTACTCAAATACATCTATGGGTATTGGCGCACGACTTCGTGAAATATTGGAAAAAGCTCATGAGGAAACTATAACTGAGACGGTCAAACAGCGTATACGGGATGAAGCTTTGTATCTGAGTAAACGACTTGCTTTACTAAGGATCTGTCAAGTATTTGCTGGATTAACATTTTTGTTAAATATCTCAACAATGTTTAGTATTTATGCAATGGAGCAAGTCTTAGCCCAATCTTTATTTGCTGGTGCAGTTATCGTATTTATGATTTCTATAATATGTTATCTTGTAGAAATTTTTATTGCTGTAGCAGCTATTCGCACAATTTGGAATAAAATAAAGTAATGTAACTATATATTCTTAGGCCCTTAGGATTTTCTTTAGTTAATAAACTTTTGTTCCGTACTGCCAGTATTATAAAAAGTGGTTTTTGTGTTTTCTTTAATCATAAGACAGGGTTTTCTGACAGTGAAATTGTTCCAAAGAATTTTTTAATTGATTTACTATTATTTTCCATGGCTCGGTAACCAGCTAATTGCTGGGTACTGGGTGGTGCTAGGGCTGCAAGTCGAACCGTAAAATCGTAGTAAGGAAGAAGTCTTTCGTCTCTTTCTATAGCGTATTTTGCTAATTGCTCTTCGAGGGTTGTTCCCCCATCAACTAGTCCATTATGAACAGAGGTGGCTAACTTATCAGCGTACTCAAATGCAACAGCGATACCCTGTGCTGTTATAGGATCTTTCTTCATTCCTGCATCCCCCACCAAAGCCCATCCTTTACCAACTGTTTCGCGTACAAAGCTTCTAGTACAGCCAGCAAAAAAGCGGTCAACTCTTGTAGCTTTGCGTGTCTGTTCATAAAGTATTGGAGCTGCTGTAGCTAGCATTTGCCAGTAATGATGTTCACGCTGATCTCGAACAGTTCTAAACAAATCATAGGGAAGATTAGCGGCTACCAAAACAGTATCATCACTTGTAGGAAATGCAAATGCACCCTGACGGGGGCCGACATAAATCCTCAAGCAGTTAATCGACATATTTTGCCAGTAACTCCAAATATTGCTTTGTAGTGGGGGTACATTTTTGTACTCACGAGCGTTTACGCACTTCGCAACAATAGAGGCAGGGCCGTCCGCGCCTATGACTATGTGTGCATCTTCAGTAAATGTACGGCCGTTTTGATTACGGGCTTTGACGCCTGTTACTGTACCATCATTAAATGTGAGCGCTACTACCCGGCAATTTTCACGTATCACGGCGCCACTCGCATTTGCACCTTCCAAGAGGATACCGTCTAGAATATTTCGTCTTGGTGCGATTGATTCTTCTATATTACCCTCTGCCGCCGGAGGTATCCCTTCAAGATGTATGCCATGTAAATCAATTGACCAGGTTTTGAAAGGTTTACAGCGTTTTAAAATAGCGTCGTATAAACCCCACTTAATTAAACGAGCAACCCCCTCAGGGTGAATCAGGTGTGTAGAATGTGCCATATTTGAGTTGATGGGATCACGCTCTAACAGCAAAACCTTATGACCTTTGCGTGCTAACTGCATCGCTGTGGGAGCTCCCGCGCATCGACCGCCAACAATAATTGCATCGTACATGGTTTACCTGACTTTCCAAGGTATTGACGCTGGCATTATTAATCCGGAGAACCAGAGGGTCTATAAATATTTTATTTATATTCGTTTTGTATTGTTACTTTTCTGGCCAAAGTTAACGAGCCCGACGCCTAAAAACATAAGAACCACAGCTCCCCAAATGTAAAGGCTAGGGTTTTCACCAAGTATTAATACCCCCCAGCCAATACTGGAGAGTACAACTACGTAATTTGAAGGTGTAAAAAATATTGGCCCTTCATTACGAACAATTTCCAGAAACATCCACCAAATCGTTATATTTACCAAAATAGCAATAACTAACGCCAAGTTTCCAAGTTCATTGGATGCTGGAGGATGCCAGGTTTGTCCAGATAGGATCATAGTGGGCAGCATAATTAATGCTGCACCTAGTAGAATACCGGTTGACATTGTTAGAGACGAGACTTTGGGCGGTCTAATTGTAGCCGCAAATACATTCGTAGCAGCAAAACTTATCGGGGCAAGTAGCGCCAGTAAAAGCCAAGCAGACATACTGGGATCGGGTAAACTTGCTTCTGGCAAATAAATTAACAGTACACTTCCAAAGCCCAGTAAGATACCAGTGACACTAACCCAGCTAAAGCGTTCTATTTTAAGAACCATAGAAAATATGTATGTAAAAATAGGTGCAATTACGACGACTAATCCAATTGCACTGGCAGGTAATTTAGGAGCTATCCATGTTAGTAAAGCTATGGGTGCTGCAATACCGGTCATGCCCATTACTAAGTAAACAAAACAGTCTTTGATTCTGGGCTTAGGTATTTCCTTAAAGGCTATGCAAAAACTTAAAAGTATTATCCCAGAAAACAAACAATACCAAAACACATATGCGAAAATTGGTATACCTTCTTCATTTGCCCACTTGTTGGCTATAAAATGAAGACCGTAGATAATTCCATTTGCAAATAAGAGTACTAATAATATCGGGCGACCAGGGGATATGGACGAACGGTGGCGGTTTTGGTTTGTTTCCATTTTTTTAATATCCCGCACTATTTCTGAGTAAGTCACATTTAATCTTATTATGTATTAAATGTTTGTCCTGATTTCACAAGCAATTTTGGTCAGTTGAACAGCTCTCAGGCCGAATTCATTAGTATTAGGTGCACTCGCATTCCCTTGCATTGATCTCGAATATTCACCCTGAGAAATAGTTGCCAGTCTAAACATTGCAAATGTAAGGTAAAATTTTCAGGCGGTGATTTCCCTAGTTTCATCAATTTCCTGACAATAGATTGACCACCAATTAACTGAACCATGGAAAATTCCCCCGATAACTCGGGAAAAATGTCCCTTAAATAGCTCTTCAAACGATTAGCCGAAAAAGGTTCATCGAAACTAACATTATATAAACTATTTTTGTCCACCATACTTTTTGCTGCGATCAATTTTATGCTATTTAGTATTCTCTTTACATCATAAATCAGTCTAGAAAACTGAGTATAAGTTGACATAGCGGATGGGTTAATTTGCTATACATACAGAAACATTATTATTCGAAAATTTGCCTTGCTTAAATATTCAGGTTTTCACTAGAGTTTTTTAATTGGGAGTTAGCAAATGGACATGGTCACTATGAACGTCATCGATTCCACCATGGTATCGATTTGCCGTGAGATGGGCATTACTCTGATGAAGACTTCTTATTCTACGGTATTTAACGAAGGCCTCGATTTCACGTGCGGTCTTGCAGATGATAAGGGCGATATGATTGCAGTGGCGGAGTTCTGCCCTGCACAGATTGGCGGCATGCCGCTACTCATAAAGACTTGTGCGGAAGAGTTTCCCATAGAGTCGCTTGATGAGGGTGATGTATTAATACACAACGACCCGTACCGTGGTGGCCTCCACGTCCCGGAACACACC
>Ga0310344_10000075_pt1 | contig 82756 bp, 108 predicted proteins | sample HC15DNA20200_MG_FD_203801 | JGI IMG/M metagenome (GOLD analysis project Ga0310344, IMG submission 203801) | Marine microbial communities from station ALOHA, North Pacific Subtropical Gyre - HC15-DNA-20-200_MG | ecosystem: Environmental > Aquatic > Marine > Oceanic | place: Pacific Ocean: North... | reverse complement strand
TGAACTAAAACACAGGCTCGAAATTGGGTGAGAGATGTTTATAATAAGCTTTCAGATGATGATAAAGTCAAGTATGTCCAAACAGCGGGAGGTATTCAGATAGGTAGTCCAGCTGGAACTGATAAACAGGACCCATTCGATCAGATTGATCCAGCGTTAGAAGGGTTAAATCCAGCACAACTGGAAATATTAGCCGCTATGGAAACCGCAGGACAAGATCGAACAGAGGCTATAGAAAAAGTAAGGGCTATGTCTGATGAGGATATAGTAGCTTGGCAGGCGGAAAACGATGCTCAACCAGTAGATTCCGAAGTATCAGAAATATTAAATAGGGCGGGCATTCCTTTAGACGATCCTCGATTTGAAGGGGTTATTCAACCAGAACTTGCTATTGAAATGTTAAATGATATTGAATCAAATTGGCGAGGACCAAAATTAGAGTTTAACGCTTTAGACTCTGAGATAGTTACAGACGAACCAAAGGCCCAAGAAGTCGTCGAGACAGGAGGCCAATGGGCGAAAGTCAGACAGCAGGCGTTAGCAGAAGCAGCAGAAGAAGCAACGGACGAAGCAATAGAAGGGCAGGAAGCTACTTATGTGCTTCGAGATCAAAATGGTCGCCCAATGTTAACCTTAATTGGAGAGCAGGGTTCATTGCAATGGGCATTTGCTAAATCTGATGGAACTCCCGGTGATGTACTAAGTCCTGAATATGCAGAATCTTTTATCGCATTATTCCCTAATTTAGAAGAGATGCGTATTCAAAGTAATAGAAATATTCCAACAGAAACCTTATCTATCGAAGATTTCAACTCTAAGATTCAAGCTGGGGTAGATGCAAATCGTGATCCTGCGACCGCTTCTTATTTCCGTCGTAGAGGATTAACCCTACGAGAACAGCAGATGGAAGATATTATGAAGCAACGCTTCGGAAATGATTGGGAATATTCGTCTTGGAATATAAGAGAACTGGATGATAATAGTACTCCACGAGGTTACTATGCATTTCTAGAGAGGATGGAGGATAAGGAATTTAAAAATCTCCATAAAGATGTAGTTGATGCTTCACAATTTGAAGATAAGGATACTTTAATTACTAAAGTTCAAGAGGCTTATCAACGAGCCAATAGGAATGCTGCGGAATTAACTACGGAATTTTTACAGAATAAAACTGTTCAAGAGTTAGATAAAGATTATAAACAATATGAACAAGATTATAAAGAGAAAGAAGATGCGGCAACAGTAAGTGGTTTACGTTTACAAGCCCAGCAAATGATAGGGACTTTACAGTCTCCGTTGGCTCCAAACGCAACAGTAGATGATACTATGCAGTATGCTAGACAGTTAGTGTTATTTAATGCTAAATATCTACAAGCGACTGATATTAATAAGAAGCTTATTTTTGATGAGAAAGATCAGATACGGCAAATACATGCTCAATTAATGGGGGCTGTTCAACAACACCCTAATTTTAATGGTCAACAGTTAATTGCTGAATTACAACTGTTACATTCAGATCAGCCCGATAGTGGCTTAGATGAATTAGAGGATTACGTTGAGAAGAACGAAAAAGCATTAGAAGAAAAACGTAAAACCTATCAAGAGTTCCAAGATTTTGTTGCTAATACAGATTTAAATACATTATTCTCTGATGAGTATGAGGATGAGATTATGCCTCCTATTATACAGGGTATAACCCCAGAACAACAAGAAGCCTTCAATGAATATCATATAAATAAACTTTATGCCAAGGAAGCGGAAAGTCTTCGAGAACAATATGAAGCTATAGAAGGGGGTGAAAAACGATTACAAGAAATCCAAGATAAATTAAAACTGACGGAACTTCGGTTCTTAGAAAATAAAACTTTTACACAGGAACAATTAGATAGGGCAGGCTTAACTAAAACTGAACGTCAAGAAGCCTTAAATAGACCTATGCCTGATGAAATGCCTACCTTTACCGATCCTGAAACAGGGGAAACTATAGAAGGTATATATAGTCCTGAACTACACGCAATGGTACATCCACGCTTTTTAGAGGAACATCAAAGGCATATAGAGGATTCTCCAAATAATGCGGTCTTATATCGTAATCCGGGTATCTTAGCTACCCAAGTAGGAGATCAGACTATTAGTCCAATCATTCCTTTGGAAGGTAGCCCCTTAGAACAAAGCCCGTCAATTATGATTACGGATAAAGGTGAAATCCATCATATTCCTGATAATTCAACAACTCCTGATATGCAACTTCCATTATACCCGGATGAAATAAAGCCGTCAATAATGGCACACCAATTAGGATTGGATATGGATAATAATGCACAGGGATATTATTTAGATGATCAATCTATTAATCCAATTATTCCATTAAATATAAATGAGAAAGGACAATATTCCGCAGCCCCTCTAGAGAACTTAGGAAATAATCCAATTATACAACGAAATCCTGTTCCTGAAGAATCTTCTAAGGGTTTCGATGCGGACCCGATAGGGGCAGCAGAAGGGGCAGCAGCAAGATTTTTACAGATGCTTGAATCTCGTAAATGGACTCCGGGAGAGGTTGCTCCAAATGTAATGGAAAGAGCCTCTGTAATGCGTTCTTTGAAAAGGATTACACGAGACTTTTTAAATACCCCTCTTGGACTATTCAATTTAAATTTTGGAGGATTAATTCCTCGTAGTAAAACAGACATATTTATAGAGGGTATGAATCAATATGCACAACGACGTTTTGATGAGCAAAAATTCTTAGAGTCACATAAAGAATTAATATCTTCCGTTGTTAATCCACAAGCACAACAAGATAAACGACAACAAGTTACAGAACATTTAAATAATATATTATCACCTGACGACCCTAGATATCAAATTGTTATGACGAGTTTAGAAGACCCGAAAAATGTAGATCGTATACATGCTCAAATTGCTAATCAAGGCATTGCAGATGCTTCTAAGCCTCCAAAAGAGCCAGAACCAATTGAACAACCAACTAGTTCAGTAGAAGCCTTTTATCAGCAATATGGTGGTCCACTCACAGGTCAAACACCTCAAACAACGGTTCAACCTTCTAACGTAGAGGAAATGGATACTCCTGAACCAGAAACGGTAGAACCTGAACAAGGGAGATTTGCTGGCTTATAGTATAATATATTGAGGTGATCTATGGAAGCAACAAAAATTGAAAAGGGGCGGCAACCATATGGTAAACCGTCTAAAGATGATCCATATGCTTGGGCAACCGCAGCTTTAATACAAGTCAACCCTAGTTGGAAAGGAGATCGTCATAAAGAAAATGCGAAATGGTTTCCTAGAGGTACGGGTGATGCTCCTCCGTGGTTTGAGGGTATATTTTCATCAGGCAATTTGGGAGGTCAATTACGAGATAGATTAGTTTCCGATATAATTCCGGGTATTACTGAGCGAGAAGGTTTCTCAGGACAAGGTTATGCCGAATTAGTACGAGAAGCTGAAAAATTAATGAGTGGTGTCCAGTCTTCAGACGAATCTGATGAATTACCTTGGGGGCCTGAACCAGAAACCCCGAAAACGGAGGCTCCATCGAGAAGGCCAAACCCATTTGCAGATTTTGCCCCAAAGGGCATGGACTTAGAAAAAGCTAAATTAAATGCACCTCCTGACTTAATAGAACAATATAAAGAACGTTATGGAGAAGAACCCTCTGAAGATGATAGACGATTCCAACAATTTATGCAAGAGGCAATGGGAGCATGGCAAGGAGAGGGAGGTAATCTTGGAAGTGGGGGTTATCCGTGGGATAAGCCTAACATGTCAGGAGAAAATGTAAAACGATATTGGGAGTATGGACAACAAGATGCTCCTAAAAGGGCGTATAAACCATATGAAGGAATGGAGAAAACTATGGATTTAACAAAGATGGGACCCGATTTAGCTAGATTATTAGCTGCGGCGGCAGGCTGGGCATTAAGTGATGATACGGTTCGATCAGGAGGAGGTTCTCCAAGAGGAGAGAGGACTGCTGCTCAAGAATCAGAATGGGCTGAAGCTTTACGTCGTCAAGCACGTCGAGAGGAGATGGAGGAACGAAGACGAGAAGAAAAACGTTCAGCCGCAGATAGACGACGACATGAACGATCAATGCGACGGGCTATGAGAACTAAAAAATCAGTTGATGACTTCCCTGAATTTATGAAGATTCAAAATTTCTGGTCTGAAAAAACTGATGATTATCATCAAAAGACTCCTGCTAAAGGTGGGGCTATTGCTAAAGCAATGGATATCATGGTAGACTTATTGAAGGACCATGCTCCTGTGCCACCACGACAGGGGTTAGTTTGGGACGCAGTTAAACATAAATGGGTACGTCCTGAAAATCATGGGCATAGCGTATCAGAAGTACAGGGAGGTAAGCGTATTAGAGGACATGGTACAGGTGTTCATGAAAGACGTGTTGGAGGTCATGGAAGAGGACCAATTCGTAGGCAGCAAGAGGGACGTAGATTTAGAGGAGTTGCGGATAGTGGAACGGCTCGACCTCATGAGGCTCCACATCCTTCTCAACGATATTTATCGGCGAAGGGAGCAGCCTCTCCAAAATTACAAAGACGGAAAACAGTTAAGAGATTTAAATAGGAGGTCAATATGACTACAGATAATAGCACAGAAAAACGTAAAAGGGGAAGACCTAAGAAAGTCCAACCTGTTGAAGAGAGGGCTTTACCTAAAAAATATTGGGGGTATTTATATTTTAAGCCTGCTGATCCATCACGAGGTGGAGAACGATTAGCAGGACAAATAATGTACGTAGAGTCTACAGATATTTTAGAAGCTACTCCTAATGGAGAATTCCCTAGTTGGAGAGAGTTTCTTGACATTTTAAATTTAGGTAGTTATCCTGTTACTGATCCTTCTACAGGTAGTACATCAGATATGGTTAAATCTGTAGTTGGTGGTGTAGAATGGTTTATTAATTTAGACAAAGGAAAATTTGAAATGAAGTATGGAGATCAGTATATAATTAAAGGAATTGATTCAGAATATGAAACTACGTGATTATAATAATTCAACTCCTGTAAAAAGAAAAATTAAATCACCAGTTGTTAAATTAATAAATAATGAAGTTCAAACTTCTAAATTAGAAAATCAAATTAAAGATTTAACTAGTGATAATAAGAAATATCAAGAGTTGATTCAACAACATAATGAATTACAAATAAGATTTAATGATAATTCAGAAAGACTTACAGTAATTACTAATGAAAATGGACAATTAGGTATACAATTACAGCAACAACAACTTGCTCAAGACTTATTAAAAGAGAATAATGAAGATTTACGTAAAATGCTTGATCAAATTCCCTCTTTAGAAAATAATCTTCAACAAGTAACTACTGAACGTAATGAATTAAAATTAGAAACTAACCATTATATTAATGTATTAGAGACTTTTGAAACTAATTTAGCAGAGAGTCAGAAGAAACAAGAAGAACAATCTATTGAGATACATGACCAAAATGTAAAAATGTTCGATCAAGAAAATAAATTAACTGAATTAACTAATTTAAATACAACTCTTGTTAGTGACAATAGTGAATATTCAAAGACTCTTTCATTAACTCTTAATAATTTTAAAGACTTAGAGTTAGAGACTCAACAATTAATTAATGATAATAGAGCAGCTAGAGAGAAAATAGAGACTTTAGAAGGAATTAAAAGCCAATTAGATAATTGGATCAAGAGGTTAAGTAAAGAATCTTCAACAACAACCTCAAAATCATCTGCTTTAGAACAAAAGCTATCTGATAGTACAATAGTTATAGAAGAATTAGGAGAGACAGTTAATTATTTATTGCAGGAGAAAGAAGAATTAATTGAATTTAATTCTGCATTATTAACTGAGGTTAGGAAGCCTAGGTATTTTTCAACTGCTCCGATAATGAAACGAGCAGGATTACCAGTAGCTTCACAAGCAGTCCATAGAAAATATATGGGGTTAGGCTCACCAACCCTTTTGAAATTTAAACGGGAGGACGGAAATGACGACGAGAAATAAGCCTTGGAGAAATGAAATTGAACTGCTCCAAAATTATAGTAAAAATAAAACCTTTACCGTTGAAACAACAGATGGTAATGCCACAACTGCTGTAGATATAACAACAGCTATGGAAGAGTGTAATAAAGTTTCGTTTGTAGTAGAGAATGGTCCAGCCTATATAGCATTCGATGAGGATGCATCAACATCAACTATGCTAGTACCTCAAGATGAAGGGTATTTTGATGACTCTGTTTATATTGGTTCTAAGATCAGTATATTACGAGCCACATCAACTAATGCCAGAATTCGAGGTATTATCTGGGGGAGGTAACATATGCCAATCCGTAGAGGAATGGGAGGCTTATCGTCTGGAGCCGGGGGCAATTTATTTGACCGCCCCGGTTTTTTCGATTATGCGGAAATCGACTCTTTAGTTCTTAATACAGCTTTATTACTTAAATTACCTACGGAAACCTACGGTATTTATTTAGGTCACGGAGATACCTCTGAAGCCAGCCAACATTACACGGCTACAATTCCAGCTTTATCTGCTGATGGTGAGATGGTAATCACAACCGCCGCACAGACTTTAACAAATAAGACTTATGTCAATCCCGTTCTAACTACAATTTTAGATGCAAATGGTAATGAACAAATAGTCTTTTCTCCTGTAGCAAGTGCAGTTAACTATTTACAAATTACAAATAGTGCTGTAAATAATCCTCCAATATTAAAAGCTTTAGGAACCGATACAAATATTGATTTACGTCTTGAACCTAAAGGGTCTGGTAAAGTTGTAATTACTGGTGATGTAGATATTCAAGGAACGTCTACCACAGTTAATTCAACAACATTAGATGTAGACGATAAAAATATTACGATGGGTTCTGTTGGAACTCCTACCAACACGACAGCTAATGGCGGTGGAATAACACTTAAAGGTGCTACAGATAAAACTATTATATGGGATAGTTCTAATACAAATTGGACCTCTAGCGAACATTGGAATATAGCATCAGGAAAAGAGTTTAAGATAAATAATGCGTCTACCTTAAACGCTACAACATTGGGTTCGGCTGTTGTTACCTCATCGTTAACTACAGTAGGTATACTAGCTTCTGGAGCAGTTTCTAGCAGCTTTGGAAATATTGATATTGGAACATCTGTTCTTACAGCGGGGCAACTTAACGTAGATAATATACGAATTGATGGAAATACCATTAGTTCAACTAGTGGGGAATTAATTCTTGATGCTGTATCAGGATTAAACTTTAGTGATGATGCCATTTTAAATATTGGTAGTTTAGCTATTGATTCTTTAACGGGTGACAATAACGCAATTCAAATTGGAGATAATTCAGACGATGCTGTAAGTATCTATCGAGTTACGGCTCTAACTGCAATGGGTAACCTAGATATAGGAACACATGGTTTTAGGGCAAATACCTTAACAGCCGATGGATTAACAGCAGGGGAAGTTATTTATACAGGAGCGAATGGGCTTCTTTCTTCTGAAGGAGGATTTGAATATAACGCATCTACTAATATATTAACTGTTAATACAATTGCCGCCACAACTATCGGTAATTTTAGTCTATCAGGTAAATTAACGGCAGGCAGTACTGAAATTGAAGGTAGTGCTTTTGATATCAATGGAGGAAACATTGATAGCACAACATTAGGAGCCAGTTCAGCGATTACGGTATCAGGCGGTGAGATAGCTGTTGATCTTACATGGTCAACGGCCCAAACAGGCATAGATATTAATTCAGGCACAATTAATGGTCTTACTTCTTTTGGTATTAAACAGGCAGCTACGGCATATGAAATGCAGATAGCAATGGGGGCTACTACGTTAACAGCAAATAGAGTAGTTACTATTGATCCGAATAATGCTGCTAGAACATTAGAAATTTCCGGGGATTTAACTTTTGGTAACGCCTTTACAACAGGTAGTCATGCTTTAACATTGACTACGGGTGGGACGACAAACATTACATTACCAACATCAGGAACATTGGCAACAGTAGCAAATAGTGAAACATTGACCAATAAAACAATTGACTTAGATGCAAACACAGTCACAGGAACATTAGCTGAGTTTAATACTGCTCTACAAGGAGATAGCTTCGTTTCTTTAACGGGTAGTGAAACTTTAACGAGTAAAACTTTAACAACGCCAACTATTGGAAGTTTTGTAAATTCAACTCATGATCATACCAATGCAGCTGGTGGCGGGACACTTGCTATAGCTGATACTACAGGAACGTTAGCAGTCGCTAGAGGCGGTACAGGAGCGACAACATTAAATAACTTAATTACATTAGGTACGCATACTACAGGAAATTATATAGCTACTATTACAGGCACAGCAAATGAAGTCGAGGTTACGGGAAGCGGGTCTGAGACAGCAGGCGTAACTATCGGACTTCCTAATAACGTAACTATTACAGGTAACTTAACGGTTAATGGAACAACTACAACTGTTAATAGTACGACAGTTACAGTTGATGATCCTATTTTCCAAGTGGGTGGAGATACTGCCCCGTCGTCAGACGATAATAAAGATAGAGGAATTGCTTTTAGGTGGCACAATGGTACGACTGCGAAAAACGGATTTTTTGGTTACGACGATAATACGGGTAAGTTTACTTTTATTCCCGATGCTACTATTACTAGTGAAGTCGTGTCAGGTACTGCTGGAACGATAGTAGCTACAACCTTTGAAGGGAATGCTACTACAGCAACAGAAGCTACGAATGTAACGTCAACTGCGAATAATTCAACTAATGAAACGGTGTATCCAACATTTGTGGACGGACAAACAGGCGCACAAGGAATTGAAACGGATTCAGGCTTAACCTATAATCCTAATACTGGAGTACTTACTGCTTCAGGAGGGTTCTCTGGAGTAGTCACAGGAACCGCTCAATCAGCTGCTTCTTTAGCTAACCCTAGAACTATAGGAATGACAGGAGATGTTGTTTGGACTTCTGCTGCATTCGATGGTACTGCAAACGTAACGGGAACCTCAACTATACAAGCTACGGCAGTTGAAGGAACAATGTTAAATACTAATGTTATTACAGGACATTCAGAAATAACTTCTTCGTCAGGTATTGATACAGCCCAAGATATGGTAATGGTATGGGATCAAAATGCAAATGCATTAAAGAAAGTAAAACTTGATAATCTAGGTATTAGTGGTACAGCAGTCGGATCAGGTAATGAAATTCAATATAATAACAGTAATAGCTTTGCTGCTGCCTCTAATGTAGAAATTAAAAATAATTCATTAGCTCTTAAAGAACAAGCTACACCAAATGCAACAAGTGGTTATGGAATGGTGTATGCTAAAACAGATAATGAATTATATTATCGTAATGATACAAATTCTGAAGTAAAATTAACTGATGGAGGAGCAATTGCTGGAGGCGGAGCCTTTAGAGGAATTAAAGCCTATTTAAATGCCGATCTAGCTATTACTACTGCTACATCTACAACGTTAGGATCAGGTAGTAATGGGATATGGTCAGAAGCGTATGATATAGGAGCCTTTCATGGGGCTTCTCCTACGAATAGATTTACTTTTGGAGGCACAGGATATTACCATGTAGCTATCGGACATGAATGGGCAGTAGACTCCGCAGGCTATAGGGAAATGAAAGTCACACAACGAGATGTATCAGGTAGTACTGATATTGTATTGCTAACAGATAGAATAGTGGCTCCTTCTAATCAAGCAACAGCAATTGGAGGTAATTCAGTTACGGTTTATGTAGATGATCCAACTGACTATTTAACTGTTCAGCTTTATCAAAATAGCGGGGCTAATCTTAATGTGGAGGGTGGAGCCGTTGGTAGTACTTTTATAACGATTACACGATTAGATATGGCTACACAAGCATCAGGAACAGCTGATGGTGTTGTTGGACGTGTACAACTTTCAGATGGTAGCGGAGGATTTACTTCGGACGGAGATATCGTATTTGCATCTGGTACTGATACCTTAACGGTAACTAAATTAGGAGCCTTCACAGCAGCTGGAGCAATAAATTTTGATAGCCAGAATATGACAAATGTTGATATTGATTCTGGAGATATGACAGGAGTTACTATTTCTGGAGCCTTAACTTGGAGTGCTGCACAAAACCTTAATTCTCAAGCATTAACAAATGTTAATATTGATTCGGGGGATATTTCTGCGGCAACTATTTCAGGAGGCTTAACATGGAGTTCGGCTCAAGACCTTAATTCCCAAGCTTTAACGAATGCAAATATTGATTCAGGAGATATTAATTCAGCAGTAACTATTAATAAGTCTCCCGTTATTACTTTAGGAGGAGATTTATCTGGAAATGCTACTTTAACGACATTAGGTAATGCTACACTAACAGCTACTATTGCAGCTACTTCTGTTGAAGGTTCTATGCTAAATACTAATGTTATTTCAGGACAAACAGAGTTATCAAGTGGATTAGCAACAACAGATGAACTTATGGTTTCCGATGCAGGGACTTTGAAAAGAATGGATATGTCTGTTCTTTATGCTGCTACAGGAACACTTACAAATAAATCTATTGATCTAGGTACAAACACACTTACAGGTTCTATTGCGGAATTTAATACTGCATTACAAAGTGAAAGTTTTGCCACATTAGGTGGAACCGAAACTCTCGCAGCTAAAACATTAACGACACCAACTATTTCTGGTACAGGTTTTGCAAATGCAAATCATACCCACGCTGCCTCTAATAGTGGTGGGCAGATTACATTAGGCTCTGGCACAACTGGAAATTATGTTGCTACCGTGGCAGGAACTTCTAATGAAGTAGACGTATCTGCTAGTACAGGAGCGGTTACTATAGGATTACCTAATGACGTAACCATTGGAAATAATTTAACTGTCTCAGGAAATTTACAGGTGGATGGAACTACTACTACAGTTAATACAACTAATTTATTAGTAGAAGACCCATTAATAGTATTAGCTAAAAATGTTTCAAGTACTCCTTCATACGATGCTGGATTCATTATTGAACGTGGCAATCAGAATAATATGGGTTTGATATGGGATGAGTCTACAGATAAATTCTCATTCGTTCAAGCTAATGCAGAAGTTGGAGCAACTGCTGGAAACGTAACAATAGATAATTATGCAGACCTTAAAGCAAAAAGTATTGAAGCCACAAATACATTAACAGTTACTGGTAATACTACGTTAAGTGGTGATCTTACTCTAGACGGTGATTCCGATAACATAGTTCTGCAAAAGTCATATATAGAATTTCAAGAAGACCCAAGTGAACCGGGATATTTATCTGATCATGTACGTATATTTGCTACTGACATACATGGTTTAGGAATTGTTACTGAAGAACATACCACCGCTAATAAATATACTTCTATAGGTGCAGATCATCTGGAATTTGATGTTGCATCAACTATTAGCACAAATGCTGGTGACTTAACATTAAATCCTGCATCTCAAGTTGAAATAACAAGTGCTACTAATTTTGGAGTAGATGATACTGGAGTAGATGTTACTTTCTTTGGTGCTACCGCTGGGCGACATGTGCTTTGGGATGAAGACCAAAACAGAATGCACTTCTTGGATAATACCTATCTAGCTTTTGGTGGCACTTCTGGGAATGCTTCTACTGATATGCAGATGTATCATACTGGTAATAGCTTTACAATGGATAATAATACTGGTAGCTTCACAATGGACACGGCAAATAATTCAGATTTCATTTGGAAGCATAACAATGTTCAAGTAGGGTTCATAGACACTAGTGCAGCTACTATGTATATCGGGTTAAATGATACAACTCCCGGTATATTCCATGCCTTGGGCGGTGATGGAAATGGTTCAGGTACTGCAAACAAAGAAGGTGGAGAACTACGACTTGGTACTGCCGCTGATTTTGACTCCACATATAACTATTACTTTATGGATGTTTATGAAGATGATTTAAGAATGGGTAGAGCAGGGGTTGTCGATTTTACTTTAACAGCCGCTGGAACACATACTTGGAAAGGTTCTGGAGATTTCTCATACGGTAGTGGTGGTGCAGTAAACGGAATAAAGTATTTTGACTTACATAACCAATCTACTACAGCAACAACTGATGCCATAGATATAAGATTAATTACTCGCAATACTGCTAATAACGCTACTTCAGCAGCAAACATTCTTAAACGCTATAATGGTGAATTCACTATTAACAATGCGGATACTCATGCAAATGCGTATATGATGTTGTATGTTGGTAGTACAACTACTAATGGAATACGTATTAATAGTAGTGGAAATGTAGGAGTTGGTGTAGCTGATCCCGATCAAAAACTAGAGGTGGCTGGTGCTATACATATGTCTGGTGAAGTTTCTTCACCTTCTGCTCCTTCTGATGGAGATGGGGTTATATTGTATGCTAAATCAGACGGAAAATTATATTTCATTTCAAATGAGGAAGCGGAGACTGAAATTGGTGGAGGTGGCGGAGGCGGTTTTGCAACTTCATATGCAGCAGGCTTATTAAGTATATAAGACAAAATTGAGTATAATATAAAGAAATACTTTTTGAAGGAGAACTAAATGGCAAATCCAAATATAGCAGCTTTAACAAATTTAGCAACAGGAACGTTGTCGTGGACAATTACTGCTGATCAAGTAACTTTGTTTGGGGCAGGACATGCAACAAGCAATGGTTCATCTTCTATTACAGGTAAATGCCCAACACCGACTAATTATCGCAATATGGGTGGTTATACTGATGACGGTTCATCAGAGGCAATTGCAAATACAATGACTTTGTGTTCTGTAGCCAATTACGATTCGTCAGCATCAAGTGGTGTAACTCAAAATGGGGATGCGATGACCTTATTAGACAAAGCAGATGCAATAGCCGGGCAGTCAATATCAATGGCTCATTATTACCGTACTAATCCTGATAAATCTACAGATGATTCTATAGGTAGTTGGGGAACAGTTCCATATAGTATAGATCATGTTGCTACGCAGGGAGGGTATGCTTTTTTGGGGATAGGCTATTTTGGTAATGTAGACCAAACAAATCCTTTTGGAATTGTTAATTCGGGGCGTAGTGAACAACGAACTGCTGACAAAGTTATTTGGACACAGGAGGGTTACCAATATAATACTTTTGCTCATGTTAGACCCATTAAAACTCGTATGGGTGATCTTATTATCGGATTTGCGACAGGAACACATTACCCTTATTTTAATATTACTGACCCCAATGCCCGAACTATAACTGGAAATATGGATTCTAATGCATCATATGGAACTTTGAATGGAAGTCATATGTGGTATCTAATGCCGAACAATAATTTTGAACTTCCTCAAGTTAAAAAGGCTAGTAATTATTGGGGACATAAGACTCATACATGGGGGGATTATGGTGTCAGTAATTACAGTTTTCTGAATATACAATCGCCTCGTACTCACTCAGAGTTATTTACTGTGCCTGCTGATAAGACTATAAAAATAAATAGCATTCAAATTATTAACCCAGATGTCCCTAATATGCATGTTGATATGCAGATAGAGGGATTAGCAACAGGAAATACAGGTATTTTAGATTCAGGAAATAGTTCTATTATTACTGTACCTTCTTCACCCGGTTCTGTTGCAATAACAAATCTTTGTCAGACAAAAAAAGCTACAATGGACAAGCCGACTAATGTTATCGAGCAACCCATATGGTTAGGGGCTGGAGATAAACTAACTGCGAAAGTAGTTTGTAATGATAATAGTCCGCAATTCTATCGAAAAAATTGCGATATTTTAATTAGCTTTGAAGTTGTTAATGACGCATAAGGAGACTATAAAATGACAGTTAATTTAAAAACATGTGAGTATTCAATCCCCAAAACTATTTTTGGTAAAACAGGTGGTCAAAGTAGTTGGAGTACTTATATGACAGACAACAATGGACAATCTTATGGATATATGAACTATGTTATGTTACGAGGAATTCCGGGTAAAGTACTAGAAGTAACTGGTATTTGGACAGAGCCTTCGTACGTAACAGTTGCCATGTCTAGAAGCCAATTCCCTATGGCTTGGGCGAATCAATGGTCTGGAAGTTGGGGGGGTTATGAACATAGCATAAATAATGAGGAAGCTATGCCCGGATATAATATGGAGTTAGAAGACGGTAACACAACAGAAGGGGCGTTGTATGGGCATTGGTGGGTTCCAATACCTCAAACCCATGCTAACTCTGGTGAAGAAACTTCACTTCATAATAGATATAATCCAGTTAATACAATTACAGGGCCAATTTATATGGAAGGTGCAGATTTATTACGAATTGCTAATGAATCAAGTAACGTAGGCACAAGCAATGCCGCTAAGAAGTACTTAGATTCTGGATGGGGTTACTATATCTCGTATATTGAGCATTTTTAAGGAGGCTAAATAGATTAAATGGCAATACAATATTTAGGCACTACCGTATCTGGTTTAGCAGGAGACACAAAACCTACACTTACAGCAAACGAGTTAGGTGTAATTTTTGTTGAGACTGATACAGATAAAATATATCAATGGGATGGTGATAGTTGGAATCTAACTACTGCTGCCGATGCTACAACAGCTGCCAAAGGTGTCGCATCTTTTAATAGTGATAATTTTGCTGTATCATCAGGAGTTGTAACTATTAAAGATGGGGGCGTAATTTTAGGAACAGAGACAACAGGTAACTATGCAGCCACAATTGCGGGTACAGCAAATCAAATCGCTGCCTCTGCTTCGACAGGAGCCATTACATTAAGCATTCCTAACAATCCAACCCTTCCCGGAAACGTAACAGTTTCTGGGAACTTTACGGTGTCAGGAGATACTACTACCGTGAATACGGCAACATTAGCAGTAGAAGACCCGTTGATTTCTCTTGCAACAGGTAATACTTCATCTGATGCAATAGATATTGGTATCTATGGACTATATGATACATCTGGTTCACAAGACTTATATGGCGGCTTATTTAGAGATGCGAATGATTCTGGTAAATGGAAACTTTTTAAAGACTTACAAGCTACCCCAACTACAACAGTTAATGTTTCTGGAACTGGTTATACAGTAGGAACATTAGTGGCTAATCTAGAAGGAAATATTACTGGTACTGCTCCTGCGGGAACTTTAACTGGAAATACATTAGCTTCTGGAGTTACTGCATCATCTTTAACATCTGTTGGTACGTTAACTGATCTTACAGTTAGCGGTACTAGTACAACTATTGGAACTGTAACCTCTGGGGTATGGAACGCCGGGGCAGTAACAAGTTCTGGAACGATTACAGGAACCACTTTAGATATTAGTGATAATGCAACTATAGGAGATACAACAGATACTGCCGACAGAACTCTTACTATCTCGTCTGACGATGGATATGCTAGTGCAGTTATTTTTGGAAATAATGGGGATGCCGATAGAGCATGGTGGAAATATTATGGGAGTGACGATTCTCCAGCTGACCAAATGGAATTAAAGGTTACGGGTTCTTCCCATTCTAGATATCAAGTAGCTTCTAATGTTGCTACAGTTGCATTTCAAGCATCTAGTGGGGCTAAATTAAGCACAACTGCTGGTGACTTAGTATTAGACCCTGCTGGTAACGTAACTCTTGCAGATAATGACAAAATTGTTCTTGGTACTAGTTCCGATTTTGAGATTTATCACGATGCTAGTAATAGTGTTCTTCTTGATAATGGGACGGGCAACCTTCTTATTGGCAGTAATGGATCAGAAGTAAGGATAAATAAAGGTGTTGGCGATGAATTTATGGCGAGATTCATTGTTGATGCTGGAGTCAATCTTTATCATAATAATGTTCTAAAATTCTATACTTCTGCTACAGGAATAGTTGTTCCCGGAAGTGGGTTATTTGATGACACTAATAGTGGTGCTGCTAGCTATGTGAGAGCATATAACCAAAGTACTGGTTCTGGTTCGTCAGCCCATATGGAAATCAGAACACTTGGTTCAGGTGACGTTAAAACACTTTATATGTTAGAGAATATTGATGGTGGTTCTAACGATATCTACTATTCTGTAGGTATAGACCACAGCAATTCAGATAATTTTAAAATATCTAATTCATCTGCACTTGGCACTAATGATAGATTAATTATTGACACTAATGGAAGGGTGGCAATAGGCGGTGGGATAACTACCCCTGAAGCTATGTTACATATCATTTCTGCATCAACCGCAGGACTAGATATCGAAACAACTGGTGCTGATTCAAATGCAATGCTAACATTTGATAATGACGCTAGATGGATGCAAGTAGGATTATTTGGAGATGATGGTGACAGCTTTAAAATAAGAGATTCTGCTGGTAGCGGTACTGACATATTCAAAGTAGAACCTAGTGGGGATGTTAGACTCTTTAACAGCGGAACATCTAAGGTAGTTTGGGATGCTTCTGATAACGGATTAGAGTTTGTAGACGGTGCTAACGCATTATTTGGTACTGGCGGCGATATGAAAATATGGCACAACGGTAACGTCAATAGAATTGATTTAACTAGTCCATTACAGATAGAAGGAGACGGGTCTTCTTTTGACTTATTGCAATTACAGATGTCGGGTGGGTCTGGTAAAACAATAGAACTGACTGCGGATAACAGCGGTACATATTGGGACTTTACTGGATATGCTTACTTACGACCTGAAAGAAGTACAGCAAACGCTTTAAAGATAGACACTAATGGTAATGTGGATGTCAATGGAAATTTGAACGTTATTCAAGGTTCGAATGATACTGCTTCTATCGTTAAGGTAATAGGAGATGGTGAAACCGCAGGAGATGTGTTTGCAAGAATCGGGGCGCAAAATCTACATCATGGAACTGGAACGAATGGTGGAGAAGCCTTCATAGACTTCAGGATGGCTAGCTATCAACACTCAGATAGAGATGGCGCAGATATATTAATGCAAGTAGCTGATTCGGTTGGAGTTATGGCTCCCGCTCTAGCTATAGAAAGTCCATCAACTGCTGGTACTGGTACTACTACTAAAACTACTGTGTTTGGGACTTTAAAAATTAAGGGTGGTTCACCCGGAGCGGATAAAGTATTAACTTCAGATGCTAATGGAGATGCTACATGGGAAGATGCTGCTGGCGGTGGCGGCGGGACTATAGAATTAACCGTTGCTAGTGGTCAGACTATTACACCGGGAATGGCTGTAGGGGTAAATAGTAGCGGTCAGGCAGTTGAATATACTACTACTGGAGCGGATTATATTCCTCCAATAATGTATAGCTATCCTGAAACTCAGTCTACTTATGCTATAAGATCGCCTGAAATTGCCTATGATACTGAAACAAATATTCATGTAATGATATTTACCAAATATACCGCCTCAAACGGAGAGGATGTACGGGACGGTGGGGTTAATCAAGGAATATTTGCTGTACCTTTTGAGATTGATGCAAACGATAATATTACTTTTGGCACAGAGATGCGTATAACCTCTGATCGTTCTCTATATGGTTATAGTATACATTTGCAGTATTTAGAAACTAGGCAACAGATGGTGGCTACCATAACTGTTTCTACTAGTGAAACAGTAGTGTTTTTACTTAAACCTAAAGCTACAAATCCTACTACTGTTGTAGCTAGTTCTGAGTTGAGTATTTCTACAGGTAGCGTTAATTATTATAAGACTATGTTTGCTGATGCTAGTAGTGGTTCGGATCATAGAGGAATAATTAGTTATACGGGAGGCAGTTACTACACTAAAGTTAGGGTGCTAGATTTTGGAACTGCTTGGAATGAGACTCAGGGTGCTGCTCATGGTATTACAGCAGGAAGCGAAACTAATCTATATAATCAGGCAAGTTACAATGAAAAACCGGGGGTATGGATGCGGTCAACCCATTCTGGTGGCGGTAAACAGATGTGTGTGTTTGGTTATTATGCGTTTAAATTTGGCTTCGATATAGGAACAAGCGGCACTACTATTTCTAACATAACTATTGGTCATTGGGGATCGTCTCAACCTAGACCTCACGTAGCGGTATATACTGGAACGCCGGGATGGGCTTTCGTTTTTGCTAGCTATAGTTCATACCAAAGCTATCTGATTCCTGTAGCTATAGGTAGTGATAACTCAACTTCTGAAGGTGCTGTCGCAAATAGTGTTGCAGGAGGGGGTGCTGGAGATTCAGGCATGCTGGGTCTGGTGTATACAGGAACTACAAATACCATGATGGTAATAAGTGGTAGAAATTCTGGTGCGCCATCTGGTGGTGTGCTTCCGGGAAATGGTGCTTGGAGTAACCAGAGAGGAAAATATACAAAACGTATGACTTACAATAGTGGATGGGTGGTGGCATCTCCAAATACTTCCGTAGATACTGCTGATTTATTTTTGAATCCTTATGCACAGGGTGAACATGAGGGTCTGGGGAGTATAGGGCATGATTTTGATCCAGATAGAAGTAGGGTTGTTATAGCTTCGACTACTACTGCTGGTAATCCATCAAGAGGGGACCTTAGTGAGTCCCGATTTGGTACTTATGCTGGAAGAACGACAGGTATATGGATGATGAAGATTTCTGGTACAACTGCCCCTCTTGATAATTATGGGACATTGTCTGGAATGTTTGTAGGATTTGGAGCAGATGCCAGTAATGTAACTGCTGGTAATACGGTTACCGTTACGATTAAGGGAGGCGTTAACGAGCAGCAGTCTGGTCTAGCAATCGGACAACATTATTTTATGAATGAGTTCGGCACTCTTTATGCAAATGGTCTGCCAGATATGCATCAAGCCTCGCTATATGTGGGGAGAGCAATATCAGCTACTAAGCTACTAGTAGACGGTTCAAAAGGTTGGGCATTTAGGTAGTATAGGAGGTTTTTTATGCAAACATTAGTAGATACAGCTACAGGTATATCTCATTATGTATTTAATGATGGTAGAACTATTACTATCAGTAGTACGGAAACAGTAGTTTCTCCTACTTCAGAAGATAAATATGAACTTACAGAAGAACTTGTTATTCTTTCCATGACGACTAGTAACACAACTAAATATACAGGGGTCACAGAACCCGCAGATTGGGTAGGAAATAAGTATAAGTTTGATGGTTCCAATTGGACGAAGAATACGGATTTTAAAATAGTATGTCCTAATAAATGTAGGATAGAAGATGGTATAGTTACTTTGAATAATTATGATGCGACTAAATGTTCTGACTGTGGAGAAGATTTAGGTGCATCATAATAATTTTTGGTAGTTAGTAATAAATATAAATATATATGGTATAATAATATAGAGAACGATTGGTTCTCAGCTAAGTAGAGTATAGGAGGTTTTGAATGACCACGATGAATGAAGTAGATGTGCAGAATGATTTGAATGCTGTAAATGATCAGCTAACTAAGTTAGTTGAAGAATTAAACAAAATGAACTCAGCACGAGAAAATTTAGTTACACAGATACAGAATTTAAATGGGGTGGCAATGTATTTGCGAGGAAAATTACCCCCTGAAGAAGAGCCAATAGAAGAAGTTCAAACGGAAGAAGCAGTTATAGTAGAAGATGAGTTAGAGAGAAGTACTGAATATCCTGTAAATACTACGTAGGAGGGGATATGGCTTCATCAGCAAGCTTATTTTTTGACACCATATTTAATTGGGATGGGGCAGGGACTGCATCTAGCAATTATACGGATGTGACTTTGGAGGCACAATCTCCAGCAGGAACAACCTTTGATATTTTTGATAGTGCAGCCCACTACCTCTATTTAGGTCATGCCGAAAAATTTGATATGGCTATTTTTGATTTAGATACTTTTGGTAGTCTTGGAGCCTTAACATGGCAGTATTCTATAGGTACAGGGACAGGTTGGACTACGTTTACTCCTGCATCAGGACGATACAATCTTGATCCTGATGATGATGAAGGTAAACAATATGATTTTACTGAAGACGGTATAGAACAATTCCCTTCTAATACGTTATCTGGATGGGCGCAGACAGCCCATAACAGTACAACTAAATATTGGGTCAGAGTAACCGCTGCGACTGTAGCAGCAAATCCGACAGTTAAAAGAATTCAAATGCGTCCTATAAATGCTTATTGTACAACGGGCGACGTATTTAGATTTATGCAGTTAAATAATATTTTAGGAGGAACTGATTTTACAACAACAACAATTCCAAGTAAAGAAACTGTAGAAGATTATATTATTGCTGCTCAATCTTTTATTGATTTTACTACTCGTAAATCATGGCGACCATCATTAATTACAGATGAATATCATCAATTTAATTTAAATGGTTTTAAACCACAAAATTCAGATATTTATAAGATTTTAAGTGTTGAAATTTGGAGTGGCGCATCATGGGATAAAAAAGAGTATGGAAGAAAAAATGATTTCTTCTATGTTCCTGATACAGGAATGGTTCACTTCTCAAGATATTTCTTACTTCCCGCAAGATTCGCTTCTTATAATGCTCCTGTATGGAGATGGGGAGGTGGAGAGTTTACCCAACCAATTAAAATTAGCTATTTAGCAGGACGAGATATCCATGTAGATCAACGAGAATCAGGTATTATTACCGAAGCGGCTCGTAAATTAGCGGCAATAAATATTATTCAATCTGGAGATTTCGGTAATTTAACAGTTAGTGGAGCAGACCGAATTATGGCTGCCCAAAGAGCCGAATCATGGTCATTAGAAGTTCAGGATGAATTAGACAGATTGAAAGCTTTTGAGGTCTTTTAATGCCTACAGAACCAATGCCTACCAATGAAATTTTAGATGAGATTAATTCTCAATGGACAACGGGTAATGTTGATAATACTACCCCCACTTTTTTAGAGGCAACGGGGACAGGCACAGATAATGTAGCTGACCCTATTAGATTTGATTTAAATAGAGGGGATGTAATAGTTACAAGACCCGGTTCTCCTTCTTTTGAAGAAGAACCTATCGGTAATTGGTTATATGGAAATCGAACTTATAATATATCAATGGAAATTTATACACGAAAAAGTAGGCAACAATTATATAATTTAATGCGAGAAGTAAGACGTATTTGCCATGCAAGAAGACATTCATTAACAAACTTTCAACGATTACAATTTGAAGCTTTTAATGAAGAGACACAACAGCAAGTAAATCTATGGCATGGTATAGCAAGCTTACAGGTTGTTAATCAAATGGTTTTACTCGAAACCTAGTATAATATATAATAGGTCAAGAAACTAATAGGGGGAACTTATTATGGCTATATATCGAAGTGATCAAGCACAATTTACATTCGCAGCGGGTGAAGGACCGCCTGAAGCGCAGTTAGCTACGCCTTTACCGTCAGGTTCTACGTTAACTACTACTCTTACTGAGGCAACAAATCCGGGAGATACTGTTCTTACGTTAGCATCTGCGGGTAGTTTAAAAGGATCACATGTTTCAGGATCAGACTTAGATCAACGATTCATTATTATTGATTCTACAGCTACCACAGCGAATCAGGTTACATCAGGAGCGGTAACTCATTACTCTGTTCCTGAAGTACGTAGAGTTACACATGTAAGTGGAACCTCAGTTACAGTCGATCCTCCTGTAGCCTTTCCTCATGGAATTGGGGCAGTTGTTCGCAACATGGATTATAGTGCTGGATTAACGGCTCAATCACAGGCAGAATCCTCTAATTATGGAGGACCTGATATTGATAGATATATAACATGGTTTCCCGGTGTTTATGACTCTGTAGATTGCCCTGACGTTGAAGAATCTTTTGATCAGAGATACGTTTTAGGACAAAATACTAATCGTAATGTATACCAATACTATAAAGGACAGCAAGCTTATTCAGGTTCTGTATCAGGTATGGTATTGTTAAACGGATTCCCTCTTCGTTTTCCTTTAGGTAAAGTAATTTCTGTACCAGCGGCTGCTCCGTCTGCAATTAGTAATTGTGCTGGAATAGTAGGAACCGCAGGATCACCAATGGTACAAGTAAAAGCTACGGGTGGTACAGGCACAGTTGCGATTGCTAATGGGGCAACACTCTGTCTTGGAGGAAATGGGGCGGCAGGCTCGACTCAATTAACTGGATCAGCCACTCCAACAGCAGATGCTCGACAAGAAATTCGTCGAGTTGTTTCAGGAGGAGGAACCCTAGCACACGATGCATTTATTAGACTTAACTATCCTTTATTCTTTGATCATGAAAGTGGATCGAATAGTGGGACAACAACAAGCATAGCTGCTTCTGGAGCAACCTTCGTACACCATCTAATGGAAGACGTTAAATTACCCTCTCTTGCGTGGAATGTTAATGTAAAGGATGATGAGGGGGCTAATGCTTTCCAAAGAAGATATTATGGCGGTAAAATAGACGGGCTTACATTAAGTGCAGATGCAGGGGGTTTAATTACATGCGATTGGAATGCGTCCTCTTTCTTAGGAATGAATCATAATATAGCCCTTTCTGATAGTTCTGGTTCAAATACAGGACAGCTTACATCATCAGAAAATGTTAGAGGCTTTACCTTTATGCATGATATTGCAAAGACAGATATTGGATCACCAGCATTAAGTGGAAGTTCAAATGTGGATGGAAGATATTTGCCCACTACAGAACCATACTATTTTTCAGAGGGGGAGATTAAGTTCTTTGGAACTACAGTCGGAAGGATTCAAAACTTCTCATTAGATATATCTAATGCATTAGAACCAAAATATTATGTTGAACAGAGAGGAAATGATAATAGAGGACCTAAAGAGATTTTTGAAGGGCAACGTACTTATAGTATGACGGCGACAGTTGGATTGCCTGATTCAGCAGATTTCGTGTCTGCGACTCAGCATAGCTTGTTTAAAGAAATAATGCAGGCTAGTGATCACCCAACATCAAGTAACTATACTAACTTAGAAGGTGTTACAATTAGTTTAATATTCCAACGAGCCAATAACTCGGCGGATCAAATCTCTATTCAGATTCCAAGTGATGGAGCAGAAGGAGAAGGAGGATTAAATCAAGGTGCAATATTAACAGCGGCTCCCATTAATGTAGATGGGGCCAATCCAATGGAACAATCAGTTAACTTTATGGTTCCAAATTTAAAAATTAAAATTTCAGATTCAGAATATTTTTATCCATAGATTATGAGGAGGACTAGATGGCAGAAGAAAAGCAAACAGCACAGGAAAATTTTAAAGCACAGGAAATAGGGAAACCCTTTGATTTTAAAAATTACCAAATTACAACGACACCAGAAACACAGACTCTTACAATAGAGGATACAAAAGAAACATTTGAAGTACAAGTTAAAAAGCTTTCATGGGCTAGACGGAATCAAATTCTTTCAAAGGCGGTTAAGTGGGGAACTGATGGACAAACATCTTTTGATGGAGATGCCTATGTACGAATGTGTTTACGAGAAATGATTGTTGATGCTCCGTGGGGAAAGACGACTGAAAGTTTTCTACTTTCAATTGATGAACGATTAGGAGGAGCCTTGGAAGAAGTCGTACCAAAAGCATTTGGTGGAGATGATACAGAAGCAGGAGGTTTAGAACAGATTGACAATTTAAAAGACGAGTCCTAGTTTTTCTTGCGGGAGTACAAGGAACTTCTCAAACTGAGGGCTTAGTATTTCAGTATTGGACGGTAATACTAAAATTGTTGAGATTAGGTATTCCGTGGGATAAGATAGAGGAACTAGGAGAAACGGATATCGCAGTTATATTAGGCGTTGAACTAGCAATAGAGGAACGTCAACAGCAACAGCAAGCAAGGAGTATGCGTTAATGGCATCAGGTGCAACGTATTTTATTAAGTTTCAGTCCGAAGGGGCTGCGGCGGTCGCCAACGGTGGTGGGTCCCCAGCAGTTCCCGGTGACATGCCAGCCGAAATACAGGCTGGACTTAAAAATGTACAGAGAGAAATACAAAACCGTGTTCCTCCTTTAACAGGCTTCTTTAAACAGATGGGAATTGAAGTCAGTTTAAAGTCTATGTTAAAACAATCTCAGATTTTTACTAGCTATGTAGGTTCTTTATTCCAAATTTTTGGAGCAATGGTTGACGTTATGTTGGCTCCATTAATGCCTATTTTAATTCCTGCTATGCAATGGCTTGCAAGTAAAGTTCCTGTTGTTGCAGATTGGGCGCAGAAAAAAATTGATCGGCTAGTCGAAATATTAACTCCTCTGTGGAATTGGTTAAGAACTGTTTTTGCGGGCGGTTGGGAATCAGGAATGGAAATTCTTAGTCAGAAGATGCAGGGTTGGATGGACGATCATGGACTAGGGTTTGCTAAAGGTCTAGTAGCAGGCATAACTGAATGGATGGGAGATCATCCCGGTTGGTCCACGATTGGTGGAATAATCGCCTTGGCTATGATGCGAAAACTTTCTTTTAAAATCGCTCCGCTTGCTATTGGATTAGGGTGGGGAGCATTGAAATGGGCAGCTTCTCCCGGATTAGGGAAAGCGGCCTCTGCTACTGCGGATGCTGCTGGGGATGTAGGTAAATCAGGTAGAGTTGGGAAAGTTGTGACTAGTATAGCGGATACAGGACGAAAAGTAGCTTCATGGGGCGGACTAAGTCAAAAAGCTATTATGGGAGGCAAAATTCCTGCGGGTTTAGCCAATTTAACTAAACAAGCAAGAGATTATTCGCTAGGTTTTAGAGAAATTGAGGGGAAGAGAGTTAATATTTATACAAAAGCAGGAGCAGGAGCATTAGCTAAATTAGGAAGGGCAGGACAAGTTTTCGCAATAATGGGCGGTGCATATAAAATTGGTAAGGAATGGTTGGCAGATCAACATGAAAGAAAGCTAATAGCTGATGCAATACAAGCTGCTGGTGTTCCTGAAGGTCGAGTAGACATGGTCGATTCCCTACAAGCCATGAAATTTTTACGTTATGCGGAAGGAGCAACTGATATCGCCTTTGGTAAATCACGAAGTCCTATGATGATGATGGCGTTACTTCCAGCGATGATAGGTCTTGGCGGTGCTTATGCAGGAATGCAAGATGAATTAAATCGCCAATTTCAACTGTTAACTCCTGAAAAGTTAAATGATCCAAATTATATGCAGAATTGGGCTGGTAAATTCATGAATCAAATGCAAAGTTTTGCTGGTACAGAAGTAGGTATAGAAGGTATAAATAAAGAATCAGGTATATGGGATATGGCATGGAGAATGGCCTTTGGAGGGACAGGAGATTTGGGCGTAGCGTCTATGGCAAATATCTGGAAATATGTAGGTTCAGGACAAAAACCGTGGGTTCCGGGAGGTGAGGTTACACCCGGTAACGTAACATTTACAGTACAATTCGGAGGTCCGATGGGACATGGTCCTGAACAATATTATCAAATGTCTTGGGCAGAATCTTTTAATCATTATACGGAATTAATTGCGGCGGGGCATAGAGTTGAAGTAGATGCCAGTAACGTATTAAGATAGGAGAATTTAATGGCAGATATAGCAGTTTTATTTAGAAATGGTCCTCATGCATTAGCAACTAAAATACGTTACGCATTAAAATGTTCTGATGTAGCTGTTCAAGTTACAAAGACACCCATTCAAATTCCAGTAGCACGACTATCCCCAATACTACTAGATATTGGTATGTTTCGTCCATCAATTACCTTAACTGGAATAGTTGATGGGTCATCAGTTAATACAAATACTACTAAAACAGGAGGAGATAGCGTAATTGATTTTGAAGGAATGGAAATTATTCCCCATACAAATAAACATGTAGCGACTACCCTTACAGCAGCGTCTGGAACTGGTGTAACATGCTCTGTAGCAAATGTTAATGGACTTCAAGTAGGCTACTCGATTATTATTAATGGAGATACATCAAATCCAAGAACTATAAGTTCAATTGCTCCCGCCAAAGGTAATCCTGATCTTGCAGTAAGACCGGGTAATATAACCGTAACTAGTGGATTTCAAAGTAATTATGCTAATGCTTCTGTTGTAGAACATACGGGGCAAACTTTAAATTACTATATTCCATATAAAAATAAATTAGAGGATCATATATATACATTAGTTGCGGAAAACGATATAAATTTAGAGTTAGAAGTCGGAGCCGCCGAACACCATGAATTATTAACACATACTCATGGCTCTGGTTCGCATACACATGGTTCAACAGGTGGTGGTATTTATCAAGTAGCCATTCAACAGGCACGATTTCAATTAAATGCTGCTAAAGAAGATAGGTGGGATTTTACAATGCAATTAGTTTCCCGTTCACGAGAAGGTTATTTATAAATGGCAGCCCCTAAATTAAATTTATATTATTGGAATAGTTTACGTTGGGAAGCTGTTACAACTAACAATGATGCAAGTGCTGTTATCGGGCTTGAATTAGAAGACAGTTTAGGAAATGGTAGAATTGCTACTATTACTATTTCAAATCGTGCGCCTGATAGATCACTTGTAGATGATGAAGATAGTCGTACAGGTCCATATACAGATAAATTTAATTTATTTAAACCTATTATATTAGTTGATGACGAAACACATATGATTGTTTTTGCAGGCTATTGTTACGAAGCAGACACTAAATGGGACGCACAATGGGGAGATTCAATTAGACTAGTAGCTAATGACGCATTAGGAGAATTAAGAGATTATCCTGCAAGAGAATTAGGTGTTGATGTATTACCTCAAAAGAAACAAGGAATTCTCTATAGTCTTGCTAATACCAAACAGAAACAAATTGAATATTTAATTGAAAGTACAGATTGTGTTAATAGTAAGATTTTAGGGGTTACCGATGTTGCGACAGGAACAAGTGGTGCTACAGTTACAAAATCTCGTAATCAATTATCAATAGAAAATGTTAAAAGTAATTTAATATTAGAGCATTCACAACGATCTGTTCTTCAAACAATTAACGAAATAGCTATGGATGATCCTCATAATACTTCTCGTTATGAAAATATTGGTTTTGATTATTATGTCGATCCTAATTTTACGTATCCAAAACCCGATCAGTCTACAAGTTTAACAGTATTATTATCCGCTAGTCCAAGTGCTACTACAGTAACAGTTGCATCTACAATAGGCTTTGCTACTTCTGATGCTATTGTGATTGGCTCCGAACAAATGACAATTACTGGTATACCTGATAGTACAACACTCACAGTTGCTACTCGAATTACACCTACTGACCCACCTACTTTTAACCAAGCTACTACCCATCTAATAGGAGCCACGGTTGAACGGGCATGGATATTACCAAATGGCGGAACTCATAAACAAGAATTTAACTATCATAAACGAGGAACTCGACCACTATCAGCAAACTTCGCAACAAATGGTTTAATTATAACAGACCCTACATCTAACTCATATGTTGAACAAGGAGTACAACCCAGAGATGGGACTACTACGTTGCCCGCTCGACGACTTATGTTACCGAATTCAGATTTTATTGATCCTAGTACGAATTTAAATAGTCACGTAATAGTAACTTATAATGCAAGAGATAACTCCTCATCAAATGTTAAAACATCTGGTGGGGCTGCCGCAGACTTTGCTACTGAAGAGTCAGATCGAGAAGATATACGAGCCACTACTATTTTTGAATTATGGTATACTTATGATTTCGCTCTTTCCCTTGGCAATAGCTTTGCTTGTTTTCCAAGATTTAAGACTCATAATGCTAAAAAAATTAGTACCGATTCAAATAATGAGGTTGCGGGTGCAGGAGCAGCTGAAACCTTTAGTGTATTTAAAGCAGAGTCAGGAACTCCTAGTTTTAATGCTAATGACGGTTCTTGTTTAGCTTTAAACGTTGGCACAATCCAATATAATTCGGTAGAAACAGGGGGGGTTAATACTCAAGCTGGCATAGAACATATTTTAGTATCAGATGTAAGAAATACTGATGCCGCAAGTACTACTACCTCTACTGGAGCAGGAAAAGCCTTCCCTTTAAATAACTTTGGAACCGATACTTATGTATATATTAGAGGAGATACATCAGGAGCCTATTGTAAATTTAATGCTTCTCCTAACATTACCCATGCTTATGAAGGTCGTGCTTTAAACGCATGGAATGTTCGTAGACCTGTAAGAATGATGCATAGAAATGATGATCATCCAGATAGTTTACGAGAAGCTGTTTTATCTAAATTAAGACGGACTACAAAAGATATTAGACGGGGTAGTTTCGCAACTACAAGAAGCCCCTACTACTATCTAGATATTCAAATTAGTTCTAATCCGGGTGGTAGCGGAACTCGTCAACGAACAATGGGATTTACAAATATAGATGGCTCAACTACCGTACCTATAAATGAGTATGGAGTTAGAGTAGGTATGACAGCTAGATTTTATGGTACGGATGCTTCTTTCACTACTGAAGTAGCGCATGGACAAATAGCTGCATATGCTTCAGATACTACGCTTACAATTAATATGAACAAGGCGACAACAAATACAGAAATGGGAGCCGATCATTATGTCCGAATTTATATTCCTGTACGAGCAGGAGATGATTTACGAGTTGAAAATTTGGCTCAAGGCGTAAAAGGAAACCACTTAGTTACAAAGACTATATATCTGGAAGGTGCTGGTAAATCAGATTCAACATGGCATACTGTAGGTGAAAATAATGATACAGATGTTTTCAATGTTCCCGGAGGAGAAAGTGGATTTGCAGGAATTATTGATGCCGCAAGAGGAGATACTCTTGAAGCAGAAACAGGTATTGGTACATTAGGATGGAGATATGAAACAGGTGAATTTGTAGCAGGAGTTAGTGGAAATAATAAGGGTGATAGATTAGAATGGACTACAGGAACATTATATAGTGCATCAGGAACTGAAACTATCGCAGCAGGAAATACTTATGCTAAATTAAGTAATACCGCCTTATCCGGGTCTACAATATATTATGTTTATTATGATCCAAGTGTAAGTAAGTCAGAATTTCAAGTAAAAGCTGAAGCTTCATACGTTGAGAGTTCTAATAAAATTCGTATTTTATGGGTACGTTATGGTGACCCTGAAGTAGAATTTGGTATTTTTGGAGCCTCTTCTCCCGGTCAAGCAGCAAATAAAATGGCTGCATCTAATATTATAACTTCAGGATCAATTTCCGCTACAGAAATTGCAAAGAATATTCAACCGTGGGCCACTAACTTACGTTGGACAGGCACGGCATGGAATGCATTAAAATGGGATAATGGAACAAATAATGGTAACGGATCAATAGAGTTCGATGATGGTACAGTCTGTACTATTAATGCGGGCGTAGCAGCAAGTTTGGCACAGAATACTGGTTATTATTTCTATGTAGATGCAGGAAGTAGCGGATTTCTTAATGGGCAAACATATAGTATGGCAACTCCTTCAACAACATATTCAGATGCAATTGGAGCAAATAAAGTAATGCTTGCTACTGTTCAAACAAGTTTAAATGGATGGGGAGATGCACCAACAATACTTCCGTTTGGCTCTAGGATACCTACATTAAATGCTGTACAGATAGCAACTGGCTCTCTTACAGCCACACAAATTAGGGCTAATACAATTGATACAGGTCAAATAGCTGCTAACGCTATTACAGTAAATGAGATAGCTTCTGGTCAGATTACAGCAGCTGAAATTAATACATCCTCTTTTAATACTACGGGGTTATCGGCAATAAATGCTAATATAGGGTCTATAACTAGCGGGACTATTACAGGCACAACTATACAAACTTCCGCCAATTCTGGGGTTTCTCGGTATGTATTAGATAGTAATGACGCAAAATTTTATGGTGTTAGTGGAGACTCACCTAGTATCTATTTTTATAATGGAGGTAGTAATCAATATAGATTGCGTAGTACAACAGGGTACGTATACGAGAATTATTTTGATGATTTATTTTTCTGGATGAGTACTAATTACCATGTTAATGCATTTAATAATGGGAATACTGATTGGGGAACAAATAGCTATAGATGGAAAGATGGTTATTTTGCAGGGGATGTATATTATAACGGAGGTAATACTGGATCAGATTCACGACTGAAATCTAATATAGTCGAGTTTACAAATGCTGATTCATTAGCATTCATAAATGCTTTAACCCCACGCAAATTCAATAAGCATGGAGGTGATATCCTACATTATGGATTGGTTGCTCAAGAAGTTGAAGATGTTTTAACTGGACTAAGTATTGATAAAACGAAGTCAGGGCTAATTAAAATACCCACAGCAGAAACTTCGGATATTACTAGAGATACTGTAGACCCAACAACAGGAGAGATTACAGGTAATTCAACTGTAAGTGAAGCAAATATGAGAACATTAAATTATGAACAGTTTATTGCCCCTCTTATTGGGGCCGTAAAAGAATTAAAAAGACGGATTGAGATATTAGAGTCTAGCTAATGAAAGCTAAAAATAGGATTGTACGGTTACGTAAGAAGTATCCTTTATTACCTTCTATTGATATTGCAAAAACAGTAGGAGTTAGTAAACAATATGTATCCTATATACTTCAGAAAAATGATTTAATTACATGTGTGCCAAAAGCTAAAAAAGATTTGCGTACCTGTACTGGTTGTAGTATACTTCATGGGTACAATAGAAAGTTCTGCTCTAATGCGTGTCGATTTAAATACACTAATATTGAAGTAGAATGTTCGTTTTGCCATGTTAAGTTTTATCGTAAACGACATGTATTATTAAAAAATTATAGATACGGCTATAAGAATATTTATTGTAGTCGTTCATGTACTTATAGAGGATGGAGGGATGGCTAATGACAATTGAGATAAATGATGATCTAATTAAACAATGGGAACCTAAGATACACCGCTTATTACAGAATACTTTTGTAATCGGTATGGATCACGGAGATTTAGAACAGGAGTTACGAATAGCAATTATTAAAGCAGCACGAGGATTTAATGAAGATAAAGGAGTTTTATTCCATACTTATTTACATACAGCAATGGTAAATACATTACGAACATTAATTTCAAAAGCCCAACGACAAGTAATTTCAGATAGCTTAGATCAGATTACAGATGCTGAAGTTATACCAACAAAGATATTAAACCTTTTACAAGCTGCTGATGATAAGGAACGATTTGAAATAGCAGATGTATTAAACCAGTATGATTTAACATTAAAAGAACAACGATTTGTCTTTTTACGTTTAGAAGGATTAACAATGGAAGAAATTTCTCATGAACTTGAAGATTCAGCGTACCGAATACGTCAAAGTCTTCAAAATAAAATTGGAGGTAATGATGCCTTACATGAAGCGTGGGCAACGGGGATCGCTGATTAAAAAGAGCCTCTTGACACCTACACCTACTTACTATAGAGTTTTAGCTGAGACAGATTTATCTGAGATTGCCGACTTCGGAAAGCATACAAATTTAAAAGAAGCTGTCTTAATTGCCCGAATACAGGCATCTAACTACTTGACATGTTCTGTATATGGGGAAGATAATGAAGGAAACCTTATGGAAGAAGTCTTTTCGACAAGGAGGTAAGTAGTGGAAAGCTTTGAGTTTATTGAGTCAGGAATAGTATTTGGATTGGAAAGTCCGAAAGCGTTACGACAGTTTAGGTATACAACTAAAGATTTTGCAATTCATGGGGATGCATATGAATTTCTTCTTAGGCATTTTGATAACTATGGAGAGTTCCCTTCGCCTGAGATATTACAAGAGAATTTTCCAACCTTAGACCCTGCGGCTCAAACATTACAGTTAGAGTATACTTTAGATAGTTTTAAACGACAGGTTCTATATCGTCAGATTGTAGGAGTTTTTCAAGATAATAAACCATTATTGCAAGATGATCCTAAGAAAGCATATGCGTCTATTACAACTGCATTGAATGATGTTGGTGTAGTTTATGATGAAGATGTAGTACCTTATGGATCAGGCGCATTAACTAGGTATGAAGAGTGGCAAGCCCGAAATGCTCAACGAAATATTCAAGGAGGCATTTTAGGGATGCCTACTATATTTGATGCTATTAATAAGACAGGTGTTGGATGGTTGTCGGGAGAATTGATTTCAGTTTTTGCTCGACCCTCTATTGGAAAGACTTGGTTATTGGTACATTCAGCTGCCGTAGCAGCTTCTCAAGGATATAAAACCTTATTAATTTCTACGGAGATGCCCTTATCAGCAATTAGTTTACGAGCAGACGTAATTATGGCTAATATAATGGGGTATAACTTTTCGCATAGAGCCTTACGAAGTGGCGAAGCTATAGATGAAAACGCCTATAAAACTTTCTTACAAGAACTAGATGGTAGACCACTATTAATTTGTGACCATATTGCAGGACAAAATGGTATTACCTTATCTTCTATTGCTAATTTAATTAGGAAACACTCTCCTGATTTTGTAGTGATTGATGGTGTATATTTAATTCAAAGTGGAAACGGTAGACGACAAGCATGGGAAGAAAGTCATGCATTATTTTACGGATTAAAGAACTTATGTACATCGAATGATGTAAGCATGTTAGCCGCTACACAAGCAAATAGAGATGCGGCAGATATATATAGACCCCCACAAGCTGACCAAGTTGCATTTGGAGATGCTTTACTAAGAGCGTCTGATGTAGTACTCTCAATGTGCGAGGTAGAAGATATGCCTACTAGAAGGCTAATTCAATACCAAAAATACAGAGATGCTGAGTCATTTGTAGAAACGTCAGTTATGCATTGGAACCCAGATATAGGCGAGATTTATGAAGTAAACCCGGATTATTAGGAGGTAAGTAATGATTATGAATTGGTTATTAGATAAGAGTAGGGTAGCAGTAGGCAAACCAAAATTATGTAAGGGTTGTAGACAACGAATTGATGCAACGGTTGGACATATTCAGCAAGGGTCACTACCCTGCCCGTATTGTGGTTATAAGAATGAGGTAGTCTTTTTCTTGAGGAAGGATAAAAAAGCGTAATGGTAAATTGGGCCTCTGTACTATTAGAGTCAGGAATTAATGTTCCAGCAGATCGTGATGAATTTAACATGACTTGCCCATTTCATTCTGACGTAGAACCATCACTCTCAGTTAATTTAGATAAAGGAGTATGGATTTGTCATGCAGGATGTGGACAAGGGGGGTTAAAAGGATTTCTCGCCAAGTATTTAAAGATATCATGGGATGCTATAGATGAAGTACTCTTAACAAAACAATTAACATTTGATTTAAATATGTTTGATACTGAAGAAGATGTTGACATAGTAGAGATGTCTGAAGTAGAATTTCCGTATGAGATGGGATATGTCCCTGAGTGGATATTCAATAGAGAGTTTAATAAAGAAACATTAAGTAAATGGAGGTGTGCAGTTGATTTAGAGAATAGTTTGGTAATCCCTATTTTTGAGGGAAAGAAGGTAGTTGGATGGATCACTAGAAGATTATATATGACTCCGAAGTATTTATACTCCAAAGGTTTAAAGAAGTCGCAAGTTTTATTTGGAAATAATCATGTTACTCCACAACCATTTATTTGCGTAACGGAGGGATGCTTAGATACAATGTGGCTTGACCAACATGGATACACGTCTGTAGCACTTCTAGGAGCCAATGCATCTAGGGTCCAACAAGAAAAGTTATTACAGCTACCAACAAATGAGATAGTGCTTTGTTTAGATAACGATGAAGCAGGCTCAAAAGCTACAGAAAAAGTTTTGACGACTCTTAGCCAAAGGTGTATAGTAAGTACTGTACAGATTCCTAAAGGTTATAAGGATGTTCAAGATATACGAGATTCACAAATATTACACGAGGCTTTAGAGAATAGGGCTTTGTGGTAGGAGGAAAATTAAATGGGCGGTATAAGTAAAATAGCAGCGACAAGAGTAGAAACATGGTCACAGACCAGACAAGATTCACAACCTCCACGACGAGAGATTTGGTTTAAGGATGGAGATCAGGCATTTATTACCCCTGTAGCCACAGGTGATGAGGGCGATAATTTACTTGATGAACTATATTTATATACCTATCAGTCAGGTGGACGTTGGATAAATCTCCTGTCTGATAAGGATGTGGATACTAGTATGGTTCCAGATACTTACAGACCTTCACACAAATTTGCCTTTTGGGGATATGTACATGAGATTGTTCATCCAGATAAACGAACAGACGATTGTATTGAAGTTACAGGTCCCGGTGGGAGAAAACTTTTCAAAGAAGAAGTTAATGACTTTAGGGTGATTACATTAACCTTTGGACGAAGTGATTATATTTGGAACCAGTTAGTAGATATTTACCACGATTGGGGAACTCTAAATAAGGGTGTCATTCGAGTAAAAAGAACTGGTACAGGTATGTACGATACGTCATATACTATAGCAGCAACAGCACGAGATACTGATGTTCCTGATGATAGGTCGGAAGATGTTACAGACCTTCCTACTATTCGAGAATATTTCCTTAGTCGTTATGGCGGAGGAAATGAAGAGTCTCAAAATGGGACAGGTGATGTAGTGAAAGTTGATGCCGAAAGCGACGATTTATTTTAAAGTTCGGGAGGGGAGATGCTTGTCGAAACACTTGCTCAATATAATGAAGTTGAGCAAATATTAAAAATACAAGACACCTTAATTGTGGATGTAGAAACAAATGGGTTAGATGCGTTTGGCATGAATCAAATTTGTGGGGTTGGTGTAGCAGGATTGAATGGGGACACATACTATTTCCCCTTTAGGCATCAACAGGGAAGCAATCTTCCTCCCGAAACAATAAACAATTTAATGACCATACTGAGTGGTTGTTCGACTCTAATCGGATATAACATTAAATTCGATTTACATTTTTTAGAGAAGGAGGGGTTAAACACCTTAGAGAGTAGATTAGTGGATGTAATTGTAATGGTACGTCTAATCGAGTCAGCTTCAGTTAAAGATTTAGGACTGACTCAGACGATAAAACGGCGGTATGGAGAGTCGGACGCTCAGTATGATATAGATACCAAAAAACAGTTACGTAGTAATAAATGGAATAAAGATTTTTCTTTAGCCCCTCCCGATATATTAGGACCGTATTGTGAGAAAGATGTCTATTGGACACGGAAGTTATATCATGATGCATTAGGAATAATAAAGAAATCAAATCAAGAAGAGATATTAGAGTTAGAGATTGAATTAACTTATGCTCTCTTTAAAATGGAACATAGAGGGATTCAAATTGATACAGAGTATGTTGATACGGCGATGCAAAAGATTGAAAAGCGTAAAGACTATTTACAAACAAAGATTCATTCTTTGGTTGGCGAGTTTAATATTAATAGTACAAAGCAAATGGGGGAGATATTAAATTCTCACGGTATATATTCTCCTGTATTAACTCCTAAAGGGGCGCAGTCATGGAGTGAAGCAGCTTTAGTCAGATTAAATCATCCTGTTGCAGGATATATACGACAGTATAGAACATTAGAAAAATTACGTTCTACCTATCTTGAACCTAATAAAGAGGTAACAGAATTACATACAGGTTTCTGTAATTGGGGAACGGTTACAGGAAGACTATCTTCTAGGGAACCAAACCTACAGAACATACCTCGTAATCATTTTAAGTTAGCAGATTTAGATTTATCAGATGAAGATAGAGAAGAAGTGGCGCAGAGGGTTAATGCAATTTTAGCAGCGAAAGGAGATTCAGGAACCGCTAATCTAAGTCCCGAAGTAATTGATACATGGGCTTTTATAGGAGATGAATCCTTTGACGAGTCTATAGATTATCAAATTGCAATCCGTAGATTATTTAGACCTCGCCCTGATTATTATTTGGTAGGTTTTGATTACTCACAGATGGAAGTAAGAGTCTTTCTAAGTTATTTACAAAATGAAGAGATCAATACATTATTAAATCGAACAGATGTAGACTTTCATGGGGAAGCAGCAAAGCTTGCGTTTAATACAGATGAAGATAAAGATGATTTTAAGTTCTATAGACAGATGGCAAAGGCCATAACCTTCGGAACTATTTATGGTATCGGTAATAAGAAATTAGCGATTCAATTAGGAACTAGTCCTAAAGAGGCGGGGCAATATAAAAAACGCTATTTCGCAGGGCTAAAGGGGTCTAAGCCGTTCTTTGATTCCGTAGTTCAAACTGTAGAGACACGGGGATGGATTAAGAATAGATATGGTCGGATATATAAGATTCCTGCCGATTTAGGGTATAAAGGAGTTAACTACTTAGTTCAAGGAACTAGTGCTGATATATTAAATGAACGCTTAATTGAAGTACATAAGTTATTACAAGATACTAAAAGTCATTTATTATTACAGGTACATGACGAAGTGATATGTGAAATACATAAAGACGACATTAGAACCTTGCCAGATCAGATTAAAGATGTTATGATTACAAATAGTTTGAACATACCACTCCAAGTGGATATGGAATTATGTGATCCATCGTGGGCAACCAAAGTAGATTTAGATAAGGCATTGTCCAATGGACATTTTAAAACAAGAATGGAGGATTTTATAGATTGGGAATAATTAGACAAGGTACGTGGGTAGGTTTAGGCGATTGCCTAGGAGGTTCAAAAACTGGATATAACCAGACGTGGTAAGCCTTGCTAGAGGGATAAGCCTGAAAGCCCTCATAAGTCAAATAGTAGGAGGAAAGAATGCCAAAAGTTAGTATGCATTTAGGATTTACATTTAGAGTAGGAGATTTACAAACTAATCAGTATGGTCGTATAGATTTATCCGTCGATCAGATTGATACCGAGTTACCTATTCAACAGCAATTAGAGGAGTCTAAAGAAGCTGCTGATCAGGTCTGGACATTTATAAAAGAGAGAGTTGATCATGATATAGATGAGATGCTAGATGAGTCAGGAGGATAATATGGAAAATGAAGTGGCGAGAGCAATAGTATTAGAAGATGTTTTAAAAGAACGAGAAAGACAAGATTCCATGTATGGAGATCAAAAAGCCCATTCTGATGAATATTGGAATGTAATTGCTACAGAAGAGAATGGTGAAGTAGCTAGAGCAATTTGGGAACAAGATGATATCCACATGTATGAAGAAATTATTCAATGTTGTGCTGTTTATTTTGCATGGGCAGAAGCAGTACATAGGAGGCAACGAGAATGAAGAAGACTGCGGATGAAGCAATTGAAAGTTTATTAAAATCAAAATCGTTAAATTTACTGCGAGGTGATAGCGATGATTTTTCCTATGGACGTATCGCTTTCGGGATTCCTGCTCTTGATACTCTTACTGGTGGTGGTATACCTAAGAAAAGAATGACTCTTGTATACGGACCAACTAACGTAGGGAAGTCTTATTTAGCCTCTCAAGCAGTTGTTAGTGTTCAACGAGAGGGGGGAATCGCAGCATGGATTGATACTGAATTGTCATGGGATGCAGCATGGGTAGAGAAATGTGGAGTAGATAGCAGTAATGTTATGGTAGCCCAACCCACGAATGGGGAAGAAGCAATGGACACAGTTAGGGAACTCATGCAGGCTGGAGTGGATTTAATTGTTTTAGATAGTATTGCAGGAATTGTTCCAACAGCTATTCATGATGAAGATTTTTCATATAGTCCAATTGCATGGCAAGCACGATTTGTAAACAGTTCTTTACCAAGACTATTACCTAATTTAAAACATGGATCAGCATTTATTGCTATTAATCAAGTTCGATCAAGTATGGGACCTGTAGCATTAGATAATATGCCCGGAGGATTAGCACAAGGGTTCTTCGCTCATTTTCTATTACAGGTACGTCGTAATGGTTGGATTAAGGAGGGAAATGATAATGTGGGATTTGACATGGAAGTACGCCTTAGAAAGAGTAAAGTGGGAGGGGAAAACTGGAAATCTGCGGTCGTACCCTTCCGTGTGGAAGGCGGTATTGACATATTGGAAAGCTATATTAGAGAAGGATTAGCACGAAAATTAATTACACAAGCGGGGCCGTGGTATACTTATGGAGAAGAAAAGGCAATGGGAATGAATGGGATTAAAGAATTCTTTTTAACTAATACAGATGCCTATACAAAATTACAAAATGAATTTACCGCCTAAAGATAATACCCCACAGGAGAAAATTATTGAAAAGATATTGGATGAGTTTGGGTTACGATATGATACACAGCATTTTCTTATGCGGTATGTCGTTGATTTCTGGATTCCTGAGATCAACATGATTATTGAAGCAGATGGTATATACGGACATTATAAAAAACGAGATATTAAAAGAGATATGGACTTAATGGAATTACCTATGGTACAACATGTTTTACATATTAAAGAGGTAGGATATAAAGATATAAAGGAGACATTATGGCAGGCATTAAGCAAATTGGAGTGACCTTCCCACAAGATAAATGGCTTTTAAAAGAGTTGGATAAATATCTAACAGGAGAGTTTAGTCCAATGGAAGCAGGAAAGTTTTATCCTTCTGCTTTAGGAAATACTTGCGATAGATATTTGTATTTAGCTTATAATGGTTTTATTAAAGAACGACCGTTAGACGCAAAACTACAACGTATTTTTGATAATGGGTCTTATTTGGAAGAACGAATGGAGGACTATTTTGCAAATTTAGATATATTAATTTCTCGTGAACTACGAGTTAAGTTGGAGTATCCTGTTATTTCAGGGCGGGTAGACTTTATATTGGCTCACGAGAAGTATGAAGAGATAGCTTTGGAGTTAAAGTCAATTAATTCAAGGGGCTTTAATGCACTTAAAAATGCCCCAAAACCAGAACATGAGATTCAATTACAGATTTATTTAAATCTATTACCAATGGATCATGGTGTGGTATTATATGAGAATAAGAATGATCAACAACTAAAGGCGTTTGAATTACAGCGTGACCCGGTGAAATGGAAAGAGATTACAGATCGGTGTTTACGTATTATGGAAATGATTGAAGTACCAAGTAAATGTGGAGGTAATAGATGGTGTCAATGCAAAGACGTGACTCTAGCTGGTCCCCAATGAAAGCGTTAGGGTCTGCATCTAGATATGTAGATTCTTTAATGGTTCCAACCTTGGGGGTTAATTTAGAAGATCGAGAACATTTAGAATTCTCAGATTTGATGAATTCAACTAATAAAGAATTAGAAGAATTTTTAGTTGTGTACGGGGGGTATAAAGCCTATCTTGAAAGTCAAATATCTGACGCACAAGCTAAGAAAAATGCTTTAATTGCAGCCTTTGAGGAGGGATATGCAACTGCCGTTAGTCGAGTTGCTGATGAACGAGAGGAGGCAGGAAAAAAGAAATTGACACGAGAAGAAGTTCGAGGGGCTGTAATGGATAAATATGATTCTCTTAAAGAATTAAAACGAGAGATTATTGAACAAGAAGCTGTTGAAACTCGTATAACGGGTCTATTAAATACATACACTACAGCGTATAATACAGTCTCTAGAGTAGTCACTATCCGTATGGATAATACACATAGGGGGATGTAAATGAAAGGATTAATACCATTTACAGTTATTGTTTCTATATTACATTTTTTTGAGGATGCTCTTTTAATAATATTAGGACGGTATACTGAGATTAATATATTTATATTATTTATAGCAACTATCACATTCGGATTTGTAGTAGCGGCTGTTGCAAAGCATCCAAAGGTACATAAGGTGTTTCATGACGACTAAAGAACAAACAGCATATTTAGGATTCGATTGCTCTAGTAAAGCAATTCATTGCGCTGTTTTAGACGGTGATTATAATCTTATTACTCAGAAGAAATGGAGTAGTAAAGAGAAGACATTTGAAAAAAGATTCATGGAATTTGCGGTGAATTTTTGGCATGATTTGAGTAAAATATACATAAGAAGTTCAGAAAATGAAAAGGTTTATGTAGCAATTGAACAAGCTATTTTTATTCAAAATCCTAAGACAACTGTAGAGATTGCCAATGTTATTGGCTGTGTTCGTACTGCTTGTCTCGTTAATGGATTTGATGTAGAGGTTGTAGACAATCGCAAATGGAAAAAAGAAATTATTGGTAATGGTAATGCAAAGAAGACAGATATTATGGAATATGCAATAGAAAAATGGGGCGAAGAGTTTCCCGAACAAGATTTTGCAGACGCAACTTGTATAGCAGCTTGGAAAGTTAAGGAGAGATTAAATGGTAAATAGTTATGGTAATACAAATCAACGACCGAGTAGATCAATAAAAAAGACGAATGAGGGACAGATTAAAGTTCAATTTACTGATGAGTATACTGATAAAATTGAATATGAAGATAAGCTTCCTGAAGGAACAACTGAAGAAGATATTAAAGAGAAATATGGAAAACTTGTTTGGTGTGAGTTCAAAGACTGTTTTTGGAATGATACAGTTAAAGATTTACAAAAGACATGGGGAACAATTCAAGGTAATCCTAATTATCAACCGATAGGAACAAACGCTGGAGAAGCAGTATTCCACCGAATTTGTTCTCGACCTACTGAGATTGCTTTACGGTTCCGTCCAATTCGTGGAGCCACGGGTGATAAAGTAATGGTTCCTTATTGCTATACAGCAGCTAAAAATGGAAAGACAGGTCATATAGACTTTTCTAAATTAATACAGGGTGACGGTTCTCCGTATGGGGGAAATATAGATTCTCAAACTGTTAACTCTAATGATTATTCATATGGACTTCCTAGCCAATGGGGAGGAGGACGAGAAAGAATTGTTAATTATGGTGGACAAGGTAGCAAGAATAACCGAAGTACAGACCACACTATCGGAGAGTAATAGATGCCCAAATTAATACCTCAAGAGGTTCAGATGAAAGCAATGGACCTATATTTAGAAGGGAATTTATCTGCGGCTAATATAGCCCGAAAGGTGTCTACGGATTTTAATGTGTCTGTAAAACCGCCTACAATATATGCGTGGGCGAAACGATTTAATTGGAATGATAAACGAGATGAAGCCCGTACTGATGCAATGGATGTTGTACAAGAATCTGAAAAGAATCGCTTTACACGGATTCAAGAAGAGCAGTTACTTAATTATGAGTCTATGCGACATAAAGCAACTCATGAATTAGACGGGTTAGTCTTTGATAGAGCAATAGATGCGGTTAGAGCCGCTGATTTAAGTATTCAAGGTGAACGTAAAATTATGGAAGGGATGATGAATTTGACTTTTGTACAAGAAGTATTAACAATAATTTTAGAAGAAGTTTCAGATCAAGGAACTATTGATCGTATTGCAACACGTTTTCGACGATTGGTATCTGAGGAGAATTAATGACTACTAAAGAATCTGTTACTACTTATACTGATGCATTTTCCCAATTAGCTGACGGGTTAGTCTCTGGTGGAAGTACACAATTTAAAGGAAGCTTTTGGGAGTTTCTTAGAGACATTTGGTCACAAGGATTTGACCATCCTGAATATTTTAGGGCTTGGCATGTAGGAGTAGTAGCTGAAGATATTGAACAATGCTTACAGGAAGACTTAAATTACGTAGCTGTACTACCTAGATTCCATTTTAAATCTACGGTGTTAGGTCATGCCTTCAGTATTTGGAGACTCTTACAGGCTACTAGAGATATGTCAGTACTTTATTTATCGTATAGCGATGGAATGGCGCAGTATCATATCTCAGAAATTAATAAGACAGTTAATCGTAATCCCCTATTAAAGGATATGATTACAAATAGGAATCCAAAGGCTGATTATTCGTTTCGGTATATGAAAGATAATAAACCGATTGAGATTATGCATGGAGGACTATTTTCATTTAAACGTGGAATGCATGTGAATGGGGCTTTAATAGCTGATGACGTAATGCGTGACCCAGAGAACCCCTTAAATGCTACACAGATTACTAAAGTCGAAGATCACTTTCTTACAGAGAGTTTATTCATTCCATTGAAAGGAGTACCTGTTATTGTATTAGGAACTCCAATGATGCCGGGAGACTTACTTTCTAAGCTACAAGATGATGATCGGTTTAAATCTAGGGTACTTCCAGCTTTAGACCCTGCCCCCGATAGAAGAGTGTTAATGCCTGAACTATATAGTGAAGAGTGGTTATTGCAACAGCAACGAGCCAGACCTAAATCATTTGCTTCGGAGTTCATGTTAATTCCACACTTTTCTACAGAGGCTTATTTTGAAGATGATGATATTACTAAATGTGAAGACGCAAACTTAAAAAATTATCCTATCTCTAAAGGATATGAAGTGGATAGAGATGAACAGTTATTTGCAGGCTTTGATGTAGGAAAGAAACGACACCCATCACACTTAGTAATTTTTAGTGTAAAGAATGGGGTAGCCCGTCAAATACACCAATCATGGTTAGATGGGTGGAGTTACTCTGATCAAATTGAATATTTAAATGAGGTAGCGGAACATTACGATTTAACAAAAGGATATATAGATAATACTCGTGGCGAACTAGAAGATAGAGGATTAGACCATTCATGGTGGCCTATGCATTTTACATTAAAAGCAAAGAACACAATGGCACAAATTTTTGAACAATATGTACATGGAGATAGAGTAAGTCTCCTAAAAGATGAACGACAAAAACAACAAATTTTATCAGTAAATAATGAATTAAAAGCACCTGAAACTCCGATGGGACATGGGGACGCATTCTTTTCGATTGCTATGGCTTTACAGGCAGCCCATGAACATACGTGGAATCAGGTAGTCCATGTTGGAAACATTCAAATATGGGCAGATGATATAGCAGGCGATGCGAGTCCAGCAGCAGAAATGAACTTTGATGTCCAATCTACAGTTACAGATAAGCAAGATGGAGATGAGTTATTGACACATTCCCCGCCAATGAATTATAGTGGGTCAATCAATTCAGATTTAACAATGAAGGATTGCCCTAACCCAAAGTGTGATGAAGGAGAGTGCCGACCATCATTTTGGGTCCCGGAACGCAAATTTTGCATTTATTGTAACTATAGAGGATAGGAGGTTTTCATGACAACAACAGTTTCACCGCAGGCAGCAACGGTATTAGGACACAGATATTTTTTAAAGAATGAAAAAAGTGAGCCTGTTGAAGACGCTGATGGTTTATTTAAAAGGGTAGCAAAAGCAGTTGCTGATATAGAAAATCAGTACCTTACGTTACCTGTTGAGAAAACTATGCTTGAATTAGATTTTTATCATATGATGTCAAATTTTGAATTTATTCCAAATTCGCCTACATTAATGAATGCAGGAACAGAACAAGGTACGTTGTCTGCCTGTTTTGTAATCCCTTTAGAAGATAGTATGGAAGGTATTATGCAAGCCGCTACAGATTCCGCAATGGTACAGAAATTTGGGGGTGGAACAGGATTTTCATTATCCAAACTCCGTCCTAAAGGAGCCAAAATTAAATCTACACATGGTGTTGCTTGTGGACCAATTGAAGTATTAAAAACACTTTCAAGAGTTTCGTCCATGATTACACAGGGAGGTAAACGTGATGGAGCGAATATGGCTGTTATGTCTGTCTATCATCCCGACATTCTTGAATTTATCGACGCTAAATCTAGTGAAGGTGATATACACAATTTCAATATTAGTGTTGGCGTTGATACTCAGTTTATGAAAATGGTTGAGTATGACCTGTCATATGGGTTAATTGATCCACAGACAAAGCATATGGTTGATACTATATCAGCACGATACGTATTTAAAAAGATATGTGAAGGGGCATGGAAAAATGGTGAGCCGGGAATGATTTTTCTAGATAAAGTAAATGCGGATAATCATGTTAAGAAAGAGTTCGGTCAAATGATTGCTACAAATCCATGTGGTGAACAACCACTATTACCAAATGAATCTTGCAACTTAGGTTCAATTAATATAGCAAAATTTTATCAGGATGAATGGACTGAAAAATGGGAAGATAAAATTGATTGGGAAGGCTTAAAAAGAGTTACGCAGTTATCTGTAAACTTTCTAGATAATGTTATTGACGCTAATCATTATGCTACGCCTGCTATTGAGAAGATGACAAAAGCTACTCGAAAGATTGGTGTAGGTATAATGGGTTTCGCTGATTTATTAATACAACTTAGGGTTCCATATAATTCATTAGAAGCGAGAAAAATTGGGCAATCTCTTATAAGATATATTCAAGAGATTGCTGATCAAGCATCTCTCGATCTTGCAGTTAAACGAGGACCTTTTCCAGCTTTTGAACAGAGTAATTTTCATCCAATTACAGAGGTATATAGAAATGCGTGTCGTATGACTATCGCCCCAACGGGAACTATTTCTATGATTGCTAACTGTTCATCAGGAATTGAGCCTACATTCGCTTTAGCATGGGAAAAGCAAAATATACTAGAAGGCAAGACTTTACGATATACTAATGAATATTTTGAGAAGGAAGCCCGTGATCGAGGGTTTTATTCTGAAGAGTTAATGAACGCTTTAGCTAAAGGAGAATCCTTACAGGATAGAGATGAAGTACCTGACGATATTAAAAAGATATATATTACGGCTCCTGAAATCTCAGCTGCTGACCATGTATTAATGCAAGCATTCTTCCAGCCTCACATAGATTCAGGTATATCAAAAACTATTAATATGCCTACAGAAGCAACAGTTGAGGATGTATACGATACATATATGTTGGCGTGGCGAGAACAATGTAAAGGAATTACTGTGTATAGGGCAGGAAGTCGAGAGAAAGAAGTACTAGTTAAAGGTACACAAGACTCTCCAATGAATGAGCCATGTTGTGATTCACCTTATATAGTAGCTGATTCAGGGTGTGAGACATGTAAAAACTGCGGTTTTAGTGTATGTGTCATAGCATAATACGAAATTAGGAGTATAATATAACGATGAATAGATTAGAGATTGCAATGGAATGGGCGGAAATGATGGATGAAAGTCTGTTAGTGTTAGGATCAGATGAAGAACGGATGGATTACGCAGAAGCATTTTTAGGCGTAACTGATGATGATCCACCACGAGCAGTATATAGTGAGGAAAAAATTTTAGATGTGCTGGTGAAGCGAGATAAGATGACTTATGAAGATGCAATAGACTTTTTTGAGTTTAATATCCGTGGAGCATATATGGGAGAACGAACTCCAATATACATACTGTCATTTGATGAATAGGAGGTCCGCTATGTTTAAACGTTTTTTACGAAAATTAACAATTCCAACACTTAATATGCCTAAAATCAGTTTTAGATTGCCGAAAGCATCATTGCCAATGATACGTTTGGATATGCCTAAAGTTAATTTGCCTTCTATTAAAATTCCTTTAAAAGGGATTAGTACTGTGGTGGGAGCCATTAATACAGCTTTACTCGTACTGCTAGGGGGCCTAGGGTTATTTGTATCTTATATTAATCCAATCCCAGCAATTACTCCTTATATCTCAATGGGATTAGCAAATGAGTTATATACTCAAGTATTATTTCTACAAGCTAATTTAATTCCTACTATAGGAGTTTCATCAGGTTTAATCCTATTTGGACTATTGCTACACTTAAATAACTTTAGAACGGCTCCAAAAGCAATTCTACGATCTCCGATTACTCTATACAAAAAAATTACGGTCTGGCGAAATTGGGTATTGGAAAAGATTGAATATGCTAATAATGAATCGGCAAAATGGAAGACGACATTTAAAATACTGATGTCTCCATATTCATTCCTAAGAATGATGGGATTCAGTCCACAGATGGCAATAGGACTTCTCGCAATCGGAGGTACTGCTGGAACTGGAGTCGTGGTGAATGAGACAGTTTTGGCTGACAGAAGCTTCACAAACGGTGACTCAGGCATATACGCCGCCCCTGCTCAAAACCCTGATCCCACATTGGAACAGGCAATGGCTTGGAGGCAAGAATATAAGGAAGACAACACGTTAAGAGTTGTTATGGGTTCGACTCCCGTAAGAGAGATTAAAATTGAGAATGTAACAGTAGGAACTGTATTTACTGGAGGTGCAGTACCATCTTCTGCACATACTTCTCTTAATGGAACAGCCGCTAGTGCGACTGCGGTATTGATTGGTGGAACAGTAAAGAGTGGTAATGGTGAGACAAGTACATTCCTAGAGGTAGGTGAAATGCTAATTGAAAAGTCACGGTGTACAACTATGTACTTTGACAACATAACAGCACACACCATTAACATAATTGGAAATGCCTCAGATGGTCAAAGTATTAACCAGACTCCGGGGACTTCCAGAATGCGAGCAGTTGGCGGAGGTCATCATCAGGCAGAAGCAATGGTAACTTCAGGCGGTACATATGACCGCATACATATAGATGCTCCTACATCCGCTGTTAATGGAAAAATAGATAAGCTGATTCTGAGCAATTTGTATACTGAAGGAGGCTCTTGTTCCTTCGACCGTATGAAGATTGGAACCCTAACTATTCAGCTTAACGAGATAGGTGGTGGTGGTAACGCTGGTGCTTCAGACGGATTTGCAACTAAGGAGTTTAAGATTAATCAGAGCGTAACCGCAGCTAACTGGAATGTTAGTGACAACGTAGAGGTTCTTACTGGCGCACCGACAGTAACGGTTACTAACGAATAAAGGTGAGAATATGTGGTGGAAGAACCCAGAGTTATGGGGGCTAGTAATACAATTATTAGTTCTCATATCAATTATAGGATTAGTAGGAGTAGGAATAATAGGAGTGATAAATGGCTAGACGTAATTGGTCAAAATGTAAATGTGGTGTTAAACTAAGTATTAAGAAAGGGCATAAGATATGTTATGTTTGTGAACGTAAACAAAGGAGGGAAGGTGGCTGATATTAAAGTATTCACGAGTAGTGGTTGAGGTCCTTGTACAGCAACCAAGTCTTGGTTGAAAAAGAACGGACATGAATTTACTGAATATAATATTTCAGAAAATGCTGATTACGCAGAAGATTTAGTACGGATGGGTTTTAGAGTTACACCAGTTACAGTTATAGGAACAGATATGATTGCGGGGTTTGCTCCGGGTAAATTGGAGAAAGCTTTAAGCAAGTAGTATAATAGAATAAAGTAGAGGTAAGTATGTTAGGTAATATTTTACGTGGACGAGAACAGCAGTATGTTGCTCATAGGGATGATACAACATCAACATGGCGGATTTTGGATACATGGCACGAGGCTTTAACCCAAGTAGGTCCTGATGATGATATCGAAGATGATAATCCCGCAGTAACAATTTTAACTGAGGGGGCTTTTATCTCGTTAATACGAGAAGCAGCCAGAATGGGTGTACTTCAAAATGCATCCTTTGAAGGAGAAGAAGGACTACTAGAAGATGTAACACAGGAGAAAGATGATACAATTATCCAGTTACGACAAGAAATTGCTGATCTAAAAGAAACGAATGCTATAACAATTCGTAAGGTTCAAAGATCAGAAGATTATGAACTAAAAGAAAAAGCTATGAATAATATTGTTAAACTGGTTTCAATGTCAGATATGACTAATTTAACCGAGAGGGAATAGTGTATGAGATTATCAGAATACTTACCTGAAGTCCCCCATATGGCTGACCAAATGGTTCAGCTAACTAATCAATTAAATCAATTAGATTTAATGAAATCGGCAGGGGATATAGGACAAGCACCAACTATAGGTCTTGATCATATTGTTAATACATGGGTACGTCACCAAATGGCGTATCGCCAACAATTGGTAATGGACTTACAGATGGTAGCTTTTTCAGTAGAAGAGATTAGAGGACCACTTCAACATATAACTAATGAGGTTTTTCGTAGGGGGATAATCTTTAAACCCACAGTCGAAGACCCTGATACAGAACAGTTAGATAGATTAAAAGCTTTCTTAGATGACTGTAATGTATTTGATCAAAGCTTTGAAGAAGTATTAAGACAGTTTCATTTCGATATAAATTCTATTGATGACGGATTTTTATACTTAGCTAAAGAGTATAAGGCAGGCGATGATGGAACCATCAGATCAAAAGTTAAAGAAGTCCGAAGACTTAATCCAGCCCTTGTCGAATTCGATCTTGACGCAGCTGGCTTACCTAAGAACGCACATTTTATGTGTCCAATACACAGAGAAGAAGTCCATGAGGAACCCGGAAACTGCCAAGAAGAAGATTGTGAAGTCGATCTTCGCCCTGTCATGTATAAGTACTATCATCGGAATAAGCACATTTATATGTTCGATGCCGAAATAGTTCATAGTTCTAAATTTACTCCTTCAGAAACATATGGATGGAGTCCTATCCTAACAATCTTTGAAAAAGCATTAACCTTAATTGGTATGGATAAAAACCTATTTCGTTATTTCTTTGAGAGAAAAATGCCTGCGGCAATGATGATGGTCTATACAGACGATCCTGAAAGTCTGCGACGAGAACGTGAAAACATTACGGCTCAGACACGGCAAGACCCTAACTATGTACCGATGGTTGCTGTCTCTTCTAGGAATCAAAGGGGTAGAGTAGAACTACTTAGACTATTCCATACTTTACAAGAGATGGATTATCTTCCAGTACGTAATGAAATACGAGAACGTATTGCAGCTATGTGGGGTGTAACTCCAGCATGGCAAGGCGCACCAGAAGCATTCGGTGGATTATCAACACAGACTCAACAGTTAGTTGTTATGAGTCGTGTAGTAGAAGGAGATCAACGAATCTTCCATGAAAAAGTCTTCCCTTTAATTCTTGAAGCTTTTGGCATAACAGATTATGAAATACATTTGGAAAACCCTGAAGAGAAAGCAGAAGCTACTCGCATTAGCTTTGCCCAGCAAAGGGCGCAAGTAGCCGCTATGTACTTACAATTAGGTTATCAAGTCTCTCTTAAAGAGGATGATGTACCACTAGATCAGGCAGAATTTATTATTGGCGGTCAAGCTGTTCCAATGGCGGAGATGCAAGGGGAACAAATGGCATTGGGCGTACAGCAAATGAGGATGCAAGAAGAAGCTATGGAAGCCCAATTAGCCCAACAACAAGCTAATGTACCGGGAATGACAGGAGTTAATCCAGCCCCCGGTAATACAGGAGCCGCACCGGGAGGTGGTGAAGGACCCGGATCAGAGCCTGCCCCACAGATACCTTTACAGAATATGTCATTAGGAAAAGATGCAAAGAAGTTTGGTGGACGCTTCGCAGGACGAACTCCTGATTGGCATGACAAATCTCCTTTCGAGGAAAGAGATATTGATGAGTTCGCTGAAGGACGCAATAAGAACAATGAATTAACCTTAATGAATAAGTCATGGATTGAAGACTTAACTGGTCGAGGTTATGTTGCCCCTATTCTAAAAGATATGACTTCTGATGGTAAACAATTATGGTTTGTAAATGAAGGGGTAGATTATACAGCTACATTAGGAAGTGCGGGTATTCTAGGGGTAGAAAAAGCAACCTTTAAGAATACTATAGATACTCCTAAGATTAGTTATAACCCTTCTCAAGTCGGTAATACTAGAGAGGAAGTAGATAAGGAAGTAGACAATGCCGATTAGTAAGAAGAGTGATGGATGGTATTGGGGAAGTAAGGGTCCGTTTAATTCACGTAAAAAAGCAGAGGAGGTTTCACAAGCTGCCCACGCATCGGGCTATGAAAAATTTATTGATTTTATGAAAGAAGGGGACGGAGGCGGCGGAGCCATTGGAGGGTTTACATCTGCGGATGTTTCAACAACGACATACGGTTCAACGTTTCCAAAGAAAAAGAAGTTACGAAAAGACTTAGATGATGATATTGTTTTTACAAGTACTGAGGATGCAGATGAAGCCTTTGATAATGATAAAAAGAAGGTTAAAGAGAAAAGTGGTATTGAGAGAGTCGATGCATTTCTTAGGGACTTTTCCCCTACTAAATCCCTTGACAAGGCATATGGGGAACCATATACTGAAATCAAATCTAATCGACGAAAGGGGGTGATCACGACCGGGATGGGAACGAGTAGTGTTGGTATGAGTACAACACCAGACCATTCTCACGCAACGGTACAAAACCTCGATAAATCTTTTGTCTATGACCTAGTACAATTTGCTCGAACCGAACTTAAAAAGAATCATAATGCTCCTTCGCATTACGATGACTATAGTTTAAACCCACATCAACGATTACGTCCAGCTGATTCTTTACAAGGAGAAGGATCAGAAGACACGCCTAAAACAGAGAACAGCGTACCTACTAATCCAGTTGCTCATAATATGGGGATGGCGGGATTAATGGAATCAGGACGGGCTGGGGCTGAAATGAATGATGCAGATGAAAAGGTAGGGGCGCAGCAAATACCAAAAAAACAGAAAGGATATATTAAATCAGGAGCCACTTTAGAAATGCCAGCCCAGAGTGGTAATAATTTTCAAGCGATGGAGAAAGCTGATACAGTTGGCGGAGGCGCACCACATACGTTAACAGTTGTTCAACCTCGTCAAGGAACGGGTGATAAAATACCAAAGTATATTGAACGAAAAGGTGATAAGCCTTTAAATACAGATGTAAAACAAAATGACTTCGTTAATAAAGTACAAGAAAAAAGACGAAGAGATAAACAAGATTCAGAAAGTGTAGTTGAACCACCATTAGAAGCAGCAGCTTCAATAGGAGGATATGTACAATCAATGGAAAAAGGATTTAATCTTCAGAATAATGACGCTTTAGTAAGAGGGGGTGATCTTGATAAGGAGAAGGAATTACCAGAAGATATTTTATTAGATGAGAAGGAGGTAGAAAAAACTGTGAGAAAAGCACAAGAACAGAGTACGGCACAATGGTTTAGAGATTTTCTATTGACAAAGAAGTTATGAGTAAGCTATTTTTAAAGTCGTGTCCTAAATGTAATGGGGCAATGTACATGAATACTGATCAAGATTTAGGATGCGTAGATTGTGGAAAAGTAGTTTATTTACATATAAGGAGAGGAAATGATACCAGAACAGGCGAGAGAAGAGATACTAAGACTACGGAAAGCTGGACAAACATGGACGGGGATAGCCCAAAGACTAAGGGAAAGATTTGGCCTCGACGTTCATCGGACGACCGTTCAACGTTGTCACGACAAATGGGCATACTCAGACAGATTTTCTTTAGAGACTGATGAGCAAGTAGATTTAGATAAGAAGTCACAAACCTTTAAAGCAGAAGCTTCTTATTGGAAAAAACTTTATGAACAGTCGATTAAGCAAACGGCTAAGAAAGAACTTATTATTGATACAATACAGAATATGGCTCCTGCCATTAAAGCTGTGTCAATACCTAAGTATAAACCTCGTAATGGGTCACATAAACCGCAAACGGTCGTTGCTCCACTTACGGATTTGCACATTGGAGATAGGGTTGAAGAAGCCCAAATGGTCGGATTAAATGAATATAATATTGATATCTTCAATAAAAGATTATACGGGTGGGCAAATCAGCTATTAGAACTAGTAGAACTTCGTAGAAACTTCGCTCCTATTGACGACCTAGTTGTTCCAATGTTGGGAGATATGATTAGTGGAGATATTCATGAGGAGTTAGCCCGTACCAATATTGATAATTGTATGGGGCAAATGATTAGGGGAGCCAACTTAGTGGCTCAAGCATTGATGTTCCTAGCAGGGAATTTTCAAACGATTCATGTTCCTTGTGTAGTAGGTAACCACGGACGTATGACAAGGAAACCTCCTATGAAAGATAAGTATATGGATTGGGATTACATGTTATACCAATGGGTAGCAGCTTTTTGTAGGGAACAGTCAAACATTACCTTTGATATTCCTAAAGGGTTTGTAAATTCATTTCAAGCAGGAAACAAAACCGTATTAATAATGCATGGAGATTCAGTTCCGGGAGCAGGAGTAGGAACATCTATCCTTAGAATAGTTTCTAATTTCCGTAATGTTTTACATTATGGTTTTGATTCTGTAATGATGGGACACTTTCATCGTATTGATGAATTTGATATTGGGACAGGTGAAGTACATATATGTGGCACGATGAAAGGAGGTGATGAATATGCTTTACAGAAGCTAATTGTTTATTCACCACCAAAACATTTAGCTACGTATTGGCATCCTGAACATGGTTATGTAGGAAAAGAAGTAATTTATTTAAATAGGTATGATGAGTCTAATAAAACCTTTAATGATACATTAGATGATGTGTGGATAAATTCAGGAATTCAAGTATAATTAAATATGAGTGTACAAGATATGATTGGAAAACTACAGAAAGAGGTTCAGGAGGAAATTTATGCCCTCCTTAATGCTCAATCGCCCCCAGAAGCGCAGGGAAAATGGCGACAACGAGGGGAAGGAATCTATATAGATAAGATTCTTTTTCCTGATGCACATGAGGCTGTAGATATCCGAGAGTCGGGAGGGTTCGATACGGTTACAGAAGAAGTAGTCGAACCTTCTTTTGTCTCTCGTTTAATTCCAAAACGAATACGATCTTATCGTAGACGAGGAAAAACAGGAGGTGTAGAACAAGTTAGGCAGCATACACGACAGCAAGAACAGCCAACACTTGACGAACAATTAACTCCCGTAGAGAAAGAAAAACAAGTTATGGTATTTAAGAATCCGTTTATTGATGATGTTATTGACACAGCAGTTGAGAATGTCATGCGACGAAATAGGAGAATGTAAGGAGTAGGAATTATGGATGTAAGTAAAGTAACCGCAGAGCAAGAATATATTTTAGCCCGTCATTCACGAATGGTAGGTAAAGTATTAGATTTAGTAGAAGTTTCCCTTCCTGAAGGGACTCAATGTGAAAAGTTTAAGAAGTTAATCCAAGTTCCTTTATATGATTTTCGTAACGAAATGTTACAATATGTAACTACAAAGACTACGGTTTCTGATTCTTAATATAAAACGTAGGTTTTTTGTAGAACGTTAGTATAATATTTATGTGAGAAGTTCACTATTTTATAAGAAGGTCGGAGGTGGCTTAGACCAACCTTCTAAATGCAATTAAGGAGGTAATGGAATGGACGATGCAATTCTAGATCGAATTGAGAAGCAGATGGAAGGCAATGGTCTTGCGATGGCTGCCGTGGCAGAAGTTTTGCAAAAAATGGATTCCCGACTAAAGAAGGCTGAAGAAGATGATGCCGAAGATGCTGAGAAAAGAGAGGAAGAGGAAGAAATGGAAAATGCTGCAATGGAGAAAGCCCTGCTTATTAAAGCAGTAACTAACGAAGTTGCTAACATTTTCAAAGCAAGTCAGTATGATGGTGATGCTGGGATGGATGTCAGCCCTGACCCTGAAACAAAGGCGAAGGCAGAAGGACCAAGTGATACAGGTGGAGCGGATGCAGATGATTCAGAATCCCCTGTAACAATTGATTCCAAGACAGAAAATGTACAGCATACAATACAGGCTATGCAGCTACAGCTACAGAATTTGGCAAAGGAATATGAAGATATGGATATGGACGAAGAGGAAGATGACGACGAAGGATCAGAAGAGAATATCGAAAGTGGATATTATGGAAAGTTAGAGAACATGCAGAAGCAGATTATGAACTTGACTAAAGCGGTAAGTACCAATAATTCTATTGAGAAAGCTGTACAGAGAGAAACTGAGGCTCGACTACGAAAGATGGGCTTTAAGGAAGAGACTAGTCTACAACGACCCACGACAATAAACTACGACGGATTTGGTATTGATGGTGCAACACCTCTTACTAAGTCAGCCGACAGTTCAGGCGATGCGGTAGTAGACCAGTTGACAGAACTCTCATATAAGCAACTTCGAGATATGCAGATTGCTATTGAGACAGGGGATACCGATGGTGTTCCTAGAGAACTATTAGGATAAATTATTAAGATTAATCAGGAGGAAATGATATGGCTAACCCATCACTAAGCGAATATATTTCGCAGTCCCAGAGGGGTCTATATCAGTCCATATTCGGCGATGGAATGTTGAAGAAGGATAACTTTAGTGGAACGGCGTTTGGTACTGGCACGGCTGGTGACGCAAGTTCAACGGCATCTATCTTCACAACCACCTACGGACGGAAAGTCTGGCAAGCACTTAACAACCAGACCCGTTTCTTCAACGCTGTACCCCGTGTAGTATGGGGCAATACAGCTGGTTGGAGGGTAAGGACAGATAGGGGTTCGCTTCGCAGCCGACCTGTAGAGGAAGCAGGAACGCTTCCCGCAGTCGATGTGTCGAACATTGAGCCAGTTTCCAGCCTACCCCGAATAGTCGCTACGACCTTCGGTGCTTCGGTGAAGTCAGTCTTCACGGCACAGTTGGAAGGCGGTATCGGAGATGTGCTGGCTCTGGAGAATGAGAACTCTCAACTAGACCACATGAAAGAAATTAACGAGGAACTACTATCAGCTTCTAGGCACGTAGCCGTTGCTGCTGGTGGTGCAACCACAACGAGTAAGATTCACGAAGCAGCACAGAATGACTTTCACATTGGTGACGTTATTTCTTTGTTGGATACTAACGGTCCTGCTACTGAAACAGCAACTAAAATTACGGACCGTTCCATAGCCTCTTCACAGGCTACCTTTACACATGGTGCGTGGACAAACTCTAAGCAGTCAGCCGCAGGCGATATTCTTTTCGCCTATTCAAGGGCTGGAATAACTTCTATTGACGATGTTGTTGAAGCAGACGGAATAAGCAATGGTGTAACATGGCCTACTTCAGGTGCTGGAAACGGACCAAAAGCTTATGACGTAACATATGCCCGAACTGCGGGTGCATGGAATGCGGCAGCAAACGTTGATTATAACGCTGGTGTAGGGCGTGACCTATCCCTGAACGCTTTGGATACTTGTATTCAGAAGATTAGGGAGAATGGTGGTGAACCCAAACTTATTCTTCTTGGACATGACCAGTACTTTAAGCTAGAGAGACTTCTAAACTCGCAGCAAAGGTATATGGGACAGGAAGAGTATCAGGTTGGTGTCGGCTCTGAGAGAACCTTTCCCGGTACTCGAACAGGTCTGATTCTTGCTACCTATATGGGCATCCCGATTCTACCAGATGCGGACGTTCCAAAGTCCGTAGCAGTAGCTTCACCTTATAATACATTGGGGTCAAACGTATACGTTCTAGACACCGATTATTTGGAGATTGCGATTGCACAGCCGACTCAGTATATTGAGAACCGTGACTACTTTGCTGCAAACCAGCTGGTAATTAGGGGTCTACTCTATACAATGGGTGAGATGCGATGCAGGAACTTCTTCGTACAGGCGAAGATAGGCGACTTAAACGCTTAATTAAATTGTTGGGGGTAGGGTTCTCACGCTCTACCCCCTTCATATGTAAGGAGGAATACAATGGCATTTGCAATCACAACTCCGGGGAATGCTTCCGATATGGCAGGAGTTCCCGGTAATAATAAGTACGTAATTAAAACAGTTACGTTTTCAGGTTCATATGCAGGAGCCGCAATCTCAGCGACCGATATAGGACTAGAGTCAATACATATAATGCTTTGTGCATCAGAAGCTGATGGAGGAGCAAACTCTGCTTATGTTCCACAGTATGACTACACAAATGGAACACTTGATTTGTATGTGGCTAGTGGAGATGGTAATGCTCTTCAGGAAGCTACTGGTACAGTTGCTGAAGTAGTTCGTATTATAGCTTTCGGTAGATAGTAGTATGGCAGCGAAAAACGATTTAAATGTCAAACTCGCTGTATACATGGAAAGATTAGATAATTATATAGAAACTCAAGCTAACTTAAATGCAAATTTATGTCTTAGATTAGAAAAAATAGATTCGGAAGTAGACGAAATACGGGATTGGCGTAGCAAATTTTTAGGGGCTAAATGGATAACAGGAGGTATAGGATTACTTATAGTACATACTACCTTTGTTCTTAGTTCCATTTTTGGTATGATGCGCCTACTAAAATAGGAGAAACATTATGTCATCATTACGTGCAGAAGATTGGACCTCATGGGAGATAGACCCAAGTACACGGTCCAGCGTTCATTTATGGACTAAATATATTGGAATAACCCAACAGGACATAGGTACGTCAGCTGTGACTTTAGTGGACACAGCTAATCGTGGAATCCCTGCCGTAAATCTTGCCACAAACCCAAACATTGAAAACGCCGATATTACAATGTATACTAAAACTGGTGGTGGCGATGTCACCCTAGCACGAGTTGCATATAGTGGAGAAGCTATTAGTGGGTCTACTACACCTAATGGAGTGGCTCATGGACTAAAAGTTACTCGTGGTGGTGGAGCAGCGACCTCAACTACTGCGGATGGGTTTTATGTAGCAACCCCACAGATTGGTGGCGGTGGTAGATACGGAACTGCGATGGAAGCATCCGTCTATGTTGCGAAGTCAGGGTCGGCAACGGCAGCTGTCGAAATGGTTATTCAAAATGCAGCAGGAACTACAACCCTTGCTACTGGAGATGCAGTTACTTTAACTACGTCATTCCAACGCATCTCTGTTGCTTACCATGTTCCAGTTGGAACGTCTGAAGAATATAGAATTCAGGTACGCCCTTCAGGAAGTATGTGGAATAACAATACAACAGCTTGGTATGCTGATATGTTTATGTATGAATTACGAACTCAAAACGCCCACTCTGCATATGTAGATGGGCATCAACCACTATCCTCTGTAGGGGAACGTTTTGTTTGGGAAGGAGCCGCAGACTTGTCGGCATCACAAAAATTTTCAGGCATGACCCATGTAAGAGGAATTAAAATAATTAATCAAGAAAGTTACCATGCTACTAATAATATAATTACCGTAGCATTCGATGATGTAGCCGTAGCTGGAGAAGGAATTCCCATAGCAGGAGGAGATACATTTGAAACTAATTGGCCTATAGAAGCCAACTCAGTTAGTGTAATTGCCTCTAGTGCTGGTACTACAATACGTGGATACATATGGGGAGTACATTCTGGCTAATGGTTACTTTTACAAGCCACAAACCCCGATCATTTTTTCTGGGAGTTCGTGACCAATTTCAACAAGTTCCCTCAGATGCAGAGGTTATGTTTCTTGAAAAGGCAGAATCTCCTGTAGAAACATTTGGGGGAACTACTACTATGGAAAACATAACCGAAGCCTTAGATGAGTTTGACAGGCTCTTTAATGCTGGAGTTGCCTCTGATGCTGAAATACTGACCTTATCACGAGCCTTTCCTGATAGCCCCACTTATACACAAGCGGCGATGGGTATACCCGACGAGAGTGTTATGGTGGTAGGTGGGCCAGCATCAGTCGAATTAATAGACAGGGAAGGCCATTTGATTACTACAGGAGCCTTACGAACAGCTTTTAAAAAGTACATGGAAAACTTCCGTACTCGTAACGCTATGGTTCTCCACTCTGATGTACAGGTAGGTTGGGCATTACCAGCCTATATAACAAAGGGTGGACAAATATATAAGAGTGATGTGAATGATAAAGGACTCTTCTTTATCTGTGAAATACGGAATGATACTAAGATCGCAGATAGAGTAAGGGATCAAATTAAACAAGGGAAACTAAAATCCTATTCCATTGCGGGGTCTGCTACAAAGGTTCAGAACATGACCAAAGGATTAATGCCATACATGCAAGTCGATGAGATGGAACTTGCCGAAGTTACTGTATGTGAGAAAGGTGTTAACCAAGGGGCTTCATTTGATCTATTAAAAGCAGATATGAGTGAACAGACGGGTAAGGTATCTAAAGAACAATGTGGTTATAGAGAATCTACACCCGCTGAACTAGCAATGAATATAGCATGTGGCTCTTGTATATACTTTAATGAACAAGAGAACTCCTGTGAAACGGTGTCAGGAGATATAGAAGCAGATGATTACTGTACTCTATATAAACCTGAAGAGGATTCGCCTCACACATTGGACACAGAAGAGGAAGAAGGCATCTCAATTGAGATACATCTAAGTAAAAGAGAGGATGGATCAATAGATTTCACCCGCTCATTTTTAGACTTGATAAAAACAAAGGAGGATATCCCCGATCATCTAAGTGGTGACGAGATAGAAAACCTCATTACAAGGTTTAAAGCCCCCCATAGTATGGAAGATAGCGTTTTAGATGATGTTATTATGCCACGGAATCCTGATCAAGATACCGAACCTACATCGGCTGCGGAGGTTCCTCCTGAACTTCAAGCCAAATGGGATACGGAGGATGAAGAAGAATCTGATATAGATAAACTACAGAAGTTTCTTACTAAGTTTGATCCTATACCTGATGGATGGTTTTCCAATACGGGCAATGCTTTAAAGACAGGATTAAAACCAACTCCCGCAGATGTGACGGTTGATACTAAGTGGGAGGTAGAAGAAGGAGATAATATAACAGCTATGGTTAAGTATCTATCGGATGCTCAACAGCAATGGACATTAAATGAAGAACCTCCTAGCTTTAATTGGGGACCCTACGGCTTACAAAATAAATCTAATTTAGGAAATTAACATGAATAAATTAAAGTTATTAAAAGCATACACAAGGGCAGAAGAATTGCTCAAACATCAAATGGGTACACAAGCTACGCATAAACATGACGGTACACCTAGAGATGATACAACTGTACAGTTTCCCGGTGACCCCGGATACGCCGCTAATCCTGAAGCACCAGCATCACAAGATGATGGGGGTGGAGATACAGAGGCTACTCTTAGGCAGGAAGCTAAAGAAGCATTAGCTAAATTACGAAATATGAATCCAGATGATATTGATGATTCAGAAGTTGAAGGAGTTTATAGAGATTCATCTGGTAATATTGTAGGGTATCCAGAAGGTACTTTTGATCCTGATGCTGCTACTACTCCAACCGCTAATGTAGAAGCACCCGCAGACACAGCTGTAGGTGGTGATCCGTGGTGGTCTAAGCCTCCTTATAATGAAATCTTTGAGGATGACCCCGGATACTCTGAACAAGATTTTATAGATAATCAAATGCGAATTGAGGTTGCAGACCAAGCAGCTGCTGATGCTGAAGCCGCTAAAGGTGCTGCTGCTAATGCAGACTTGAATGAAACTATTGATGCAAATAACGCAGCTAATGCTGCTCTTGAGGCTGTTGATGGTGACGATCCTAATCCTGTAGATGAGGTTGCATCTGCTGACAATAATATTGATGGTGAATATATTGGTGCAGATGGACAAACATATTATCGTCTGGGGAATCAAACTTTCCAGCGAAATGAATCTGATACTGGTTGGGTTGATGTAGCATCAATTACTACTGAGACAGCTAATGAGGCAGCCGCTGCCCCCGCTGGTGGCGGAAATGCTGCTACTGGTAGTGATGCTGCTGGTAGTAGTGCTGCTGGTAGCGGAGGTAAGGAGAATCTGGAGTCCGATGTTGCACCTACACCTACTGTTGTTAACCCAGCTACAGGTAAACAATATAGATCAGATGATACTGCAATAACTCCTATAGAAGATAAACAAAAAGGTGCTATGACACAAACAAGTATTACAGGGAAAGAAATTCGTACTGATGTTGTTGATGAGGACTTTGCAGGCCAGAAAGGAGATATGGTTGTTTATCGGTTTGGTTCGGGTGATAACGATACTTTAGAACTTCCTGCGGATTTACGAGCAGATGATCCTCGTAGAGCAGCTGCTGAGAGAATGGCTGCTCAATACGATAAATATAATACACCTGTTGGGGCAGAGGCTCAAGCTAAGTTCAAAACAGAGAATCCTAACTATAATATGAACTTAAATAATCCTAACGATCCTAATTCAGGACTAAAGACTACAAGTGGTACACCACCACCAAGAGCCGTAGCATCTAATAGTATTCAAAATCCAGCTGCTCATAATACAGTAACGTCTACTAGCGTTAAGTATAAGCCTGTAAATGCAACTAATTTTACAAAGCCCCCGGTTAATACTGCCCACACGGTTACAGCAAAGCAGCCAGCAAATAGTAGTGCTGCTGCTCTTTCGGAATCAATGCAGGCATCAAATAATCAGAAACCGTGGAAAGCACCTGAATCGTTAAGCGACACTTTCTATGGATTGTCTCTGATGATGCCACAAAAATTAATAAAAGAACACGTTAAAGCACTTGAAATATTAAAAGGGTTACCTATACAAAAAGATACGTTACGTATGGAAACTGAGTACGCCCTAGCGAAAGAGATACTCGATATAGTATAATAACCATAGGAGGTAAGTCATGCCGGGAAAACAACGAAGAGGAAGTAAATATACTGCGAAAGAAGGTTTACCTTCGGCAGATACTCACGACTTAGTAACCGAAGAAAATTATCGGCAACTAGGAATGGACTCTGCTGCTATTGGACATTGGGTTCGTAAACCTAAAGATATGGGGCAAGGTGGTCCTATGCATGACGAAACTATGGCAGGACGAGGAGGACGAGGGGGAGGAATGCAGAATATGGTATTCTCTACCGAAATGTTGAAGTCTTTTGCTAGAGCAAATCAACTTTTGAAGGGTGGTTTGAAGGGGAACCGAAGACCCGGTGAGACTTTAGAAGAAGCTTTGATACGAGAGTATGAAGAACTTTCAAATAGGAATCCTAGTAAGCCAACTCAAGAAGAACGAATAGCAATGCTTGAAACAAATGAAGGCAATGTTGTTGAGATGCCTGAGAGTCAAATACCGGGGAAAAGAAAATTTAAACCTTGGACTCCAGATTCTCCTTACTCAGCATATGATGAGGGAAGTAGTAGGGACCCCAATGTAGAAAAGTTTCTGAAACTATTGAAGGAACATGAGGAGAAAGAATCTGCTTACGATAGGGCTAAAAAAAGAAATCCTTCTATTGATGTTGAAGGTGAAGGTCCGTCAAAAGATTTTGGTGGAAAAAGAAGGAGAGGCTCCCGACATCTTGAGGATGCTTTAGCAAGACATTTTCCTAAAGGTCCAGATAAAGCATATGAAGAACAGTTTCCTGAATTAAGTGCGGAAGAAATTCAAGATATGCGAGGTAGAGGTCCTGCTAAAAAAGGCGGGAAAATCAAGCTGGATTTTTCAGCTGCTAATGAAGCACTACGACAACGACAAGGAGAAAATCCTGAAGCGCATTATGATGCTAACCATCCATCACAAAAACTATTGAAACAAAAAGTAGACTTTGACATAAATCACAAAAATACTAAGGCTACTGGCAAATCATCCGGGAAAGACCCATTAAAAACGGGAGAGTCCTTTACTACATTACATAACTATGAAGCACGGAAACGGGAACATGATCATCTATTACGAGAGTATGGCTTCCCATCAGAGATTGATCCTGCTGCTGGACGATATCAACGTTACGCAGAAGTGGAGACTGATGGTAAGGGTGTGGTCATGCATAATAAACCACCGTGGATTGTTGCAGAGAATAGTGAAATGATTGCGGAGATTAATGATGAAGATGCTCCGTCTTATTCTAAATCACCAAAGGCTACTAATAGGGAGGGCAAAGAAACAATGTCATTAACTAAACGATTACTTAAATTATATAAGCAGGCTCCTGATACAGGGATAGATAGTTACGCTTCTCAAAAACTATTGAAACAATATGTTATGGCTGCTCAAATGATGAAAGATTGGAATCCTTTTAAAGGAAAGAAGGGTGACGATTCTCCAGAGGAAGGAAACCCACAATTTTTGGATAGTCATGCGAATCGGACATCTGGTGGTATGATGGCTACACAAGGATTAAAAGATCAATATCCTGATGATGCGTTTCTACAGGGTATACCTACTGCCCCAACAGGAAAAAGAGAAGGACCAGTTGGAAGACAGACACGAGATTGGTCAGATACAATATATGCAGATGTGGGAGATGCTGTAAAAGAAGATTGGGATGATAAAGGAGGATGGGATGATCAGATATGGGGCGATAGCCATCCTAGCCATCGGAGAGAAGTAGAACGAAGGTCTAGAGAAGCGAAGAAACCTATTGAAGAACAAACAGATGATCGAGGACGATTGCTTTCTGAAAGACATGGTGAGGGTTCTTACTATGAAGAAGGTAGAATAGGTAACACAAACAGGGATCGTGAACGAGAAGAACAGAAGGCTAGAGAGGCTTATAGACAACATCCAGATCGTGCTAAAGAAAGGAAGGCTAAACAGACAAAAGATAAATATGATAAGTGGATGGGAGAACGGGGCGGACGATCAATAGTATCAGGTCCTGAGAAGATGCAGAAATTATATAAGACATTAGATGGCATGTACGATACAATGGTTTCCCTTGCCAAAAATATTGATAGGAGAAGGAACTATAAATGATAAGAGTCCTGCGATCTCTATGGAGATGGTTCGCCATGACTACTAGAGATAGATCATATGATTCAGTTAAATATTGGGAAGAGATTGAAAATGTAGGGGAGAAGAAGCAACCACCAAGATATGATAGGTGGTATTAGGAGAGGATATAATGATGGGGAAATTAAGACCACAGATATTTATGGCGATAATAGTACTAGGTATACTCTCAGGAGTAGGTCTATACTATGGAATGAATGAAATTGCGACGGGCTGTACTGGTGGTATTATTGCATTAGGAATGAAAGTACTTGAAAGTGAATAGAGGTTAAACATAAATGAAAAGATACGTAGCCTTACGAAAAGCAAGGAACCGAAGATTACGAAAATCATTGGGGGTTGCTATGGCAAAAGGAAAAATGCGTTATGACCCACGGGAGTTACATCCTGATAAAGATTATACGTTACGTATTTCAGATAAAGAAGATTTCGGTCCACAACATGAAGAATATAAAAATAATATTTACGAAGGAACCCCGCAAACTTTATTGACAGGGATTCGTAATTTTAGGCATATCGCAGGAAATGAAGCAGACCTATCTAATATGCAAAATCCTTTAGCAGAAAAAGGAGTTAGATGGAGAGATGCATTAAACGATTCATATCATCCTGATGAATTATTAACACATGTACGAGATGCAATGAAAGAAACCCCATACATGGAAGATGAAGTTAATATTAATTCCATGCGAGATCATCGGTTTGAACTACGAGATTTATCAAGACGCAAACCTAAAGATGATCGTTCTAAGATAACTGAGGCACGAACAAGACAACGACGACGGGGTTTTGAAGCGTATGTAAGAAGTACTGGAATCAATCCGGGCAAACCCACAGAAGATGCCGTAAATCAGATGGAAGAAGAGTATCAAAGAAAACAGTTTAACGAGAGTCGTGGATTAGATTTTCGTGGGAGAAGGAAACAACAATGAATATAACAACGGAATGTATATGTGATATTGATAGTGAAATATGTATATGTATAGAAGAATCTATATGTTTATGTACTGGTGATTGTGAGTGTGATCAATGTGCTGACTTTACAATGAATGGATGTCCTTGTGGAGGTAACTGTATGTGTGGAGTAAATAGCGAATGAATGTACGTAAAACATTTGGAATTAATAAAGCGATTACAGGTCCTTCAACTTCAGGAGGTAGCGGTGGTGTACAAGCAGGCATAAATTATATAAGGCAGCAGCCTAAAGAGGCCCCTTCAAACGCAAAAAATGTAGCGAGTCAAGTAGCAAATCTATCTACGAATCAGGAAGTAGTTCCTACATTTAAACCCGGAACAGACACAGACTTTGAGGTTGATGATTTTAATTCAGGCTATCAGGATAAAATGGAAAAGGCTATTGAAGTTTTTAAAGCTATAACAGGGGGGAGTAGTTCAGGCAGTAGTGGTGGAGATGGCGGAGGAAAAATTGAATTTGAAGGCGGGTCTAAAACGTTAACAAGCCAAGCAATGATTAATCCTAGCAAATCTCCAAAGATACTTCCAGCATTACTTGAATATGATATTGGACCTCAATCTAACTTAACTGTAAGCAGAAATAAAGTATAGGAGAATGGTATGACTGTGGAATTACATAAGTATATTGTATCCCATTGTATTATATGTGATGAGAACCCAGCTGCTAAAGGTAGCTTCTCTCTTCAATTAAATAACTTAGATGTCAAATATCAGGCTAAGATTACATGGCGGCGTTGTAGGTTATGTAAGGTACAGGATGCAACGCAAGCATTAATCGAGGTGGAGAAACCAGCAACATAAACGGAGGTTATATGGTAGCACATCCTAATGACAGTCTTATTTTTACCAAGGACGGAAACAAAATGTGGATAGCAGTAACGGATAAGGGTAAGATATCAGTCAATGTATTATCAGATGTAACTAAGATATACCATACAAGAGAAGAGAAGTTTGAAGACTTACATGAAGCATTAGCATATATAAAAGATTTAACAGGGCAACGCCCCTTATTTACAATGGATGAAGTAACATCAAATGTTAAAACAAATAATTGAAATACTGTATAGAAAGTTAGTTTACCTTTCCATTTCCTTTCCAAGATTCTAAATCAAAGCCACAATTATGGCATATGATTGACATATCTTTCGGAATCAATTGCAATACTTTATATACGTAACAGTATCTATTAGTACACATTAATTCAAAGTTTTCGTTAGTCTCCGTATCCACCATAAGTCCTATTATCTCCGTAACCACTTTTGCCCATATCTTTTAATATATCATTGAAGCTGGAATGATCAGACATAATGGTTCGCATCTCATTCTCAATCAATGCATCCATAGTCTCTAATTTATCTACTCGACCCTCAACTTCATCTATTAATTCTTCTAGTCCAGAAGGATCATAGCGATCCTCTAGTATAGCATCTATCCTTTCTTTTATATTAGCGACATCCTTTTCAAGAACAGCTACATCAACTGTAGTAGCAGATTCTTGTAGTTCTATTACAGTAGTATCTAAGTTACTTACTGTGCTGTCAAGCTGGGCGACATACCAAATAATGCCAAACGCCTGTGCTATTATAGCAATAACAATACCTATAGATACTTTCATGTTTTTGATATCCATTACTTATGTATGCCCTTCGTTTTCAAATCCATAGGGCATTGAGTTTTTCACATAATTGGGGTTAATCGCTAATCGTTCAGCTTCTGTTTGGTCAATGTCTGATTTCAACGGAAGGTCACCTTGACATGTAGAACATCCACCATTCCACGAAGTGTCTATATCTACCACTTTTTTCCAATCTGCACAATCTTTATTAATACATTGTCGTTCCATCGTTGCCATTTCATTCCTCCTTAATTCGGTTTTCCACCTTCTGGTAAAGGTTTAACTTGAGGCATTACTGCCGCTTTCCATTCCCACGGAACTGCCTCTACAATCTCTTGGGGCATCTGTTCCCCATGTAGATTCCTGTATGCTTGTAACATATTCTCATACCATACAGGTGGAACCGTTCCATACATTGGAATCAATCGTCCACTACCATCTGCATAGATATAATGAATGGTTTGATTCTCCGGGTCTATCCATTTCTCAGGACGAGACAAGGTTCTATCTGCCTCATAAGTCTTTATTGATATAGGAATCTCCTCTACGGTAATCGTAGTAGCAGGGGGCATAGGACAAGAGACTGTCTGATTAGCTAACCAAATCTGTAATCCTACTACGCTACTCGCCATTAAGACTGTGAATATAGCTACGGCTGCCCCCCAGAAGATATAATACTGTCGATCCTTCATCTACCCTCCTCTATTCTTATCAAGTCTAATTCTACTTAGGGATTTGTATATCGTCTATAAGCTTTATTGCTGCCTTACTGAACTCTCGCAGTTCTTTAGTAAGGGCTTTCTTCTCTTCCATTGTTATCTTATTGTCCTTTAATGCTTCAGTCATTATGTTAATAATGTCCATCCCTTCGGAAAGAACCGCTTTTGCATTACCATGAACGCTTCCATTCATTTTAAAGTATAGCATAATTAAATTTATTAGTCCTGTAGAATTCATTTCGGAATCACCTCCTATGTATCAATATTACGATTTTCCTTAGAATCATTTATTTCCTGCCCTTTATGTTCATCCTTCATTCGCCAATGCTCCGTCTGAGCATGGCAGTTAGGGCATAGTAGATTAAGGTTCTTCAAACTATTATTAGTATTATCACCATCAATATGATTTAATTGTAAGGGCATCTCTTCTCCGTTCCATTCATCCATACCACATTCAGAACATTCAGGTTCTAAGTAGCCTTCCTTGATCATTCTAATTTTTAGTTTATCAGATTGCATCGGAACCGAATTATTAAAGTACTCGGAAAGAGATCGTGTTTTCCGAATTACTGGACTGCCTTGCATGGGGGCAGTACCCCATTTTCTTGTCTGCCACGTATCCATATATAACCTCCTTACATATATATTATACTAGCTAGATACTTAAAGTTACTTATATGGCACACCTTGTGGTGGTGGTTGGCTCGTGGTAACATGAGGGGGTCAAGCAAAAAGGAGGGCGAAAAGCCAATGAACCACTATCAAAGATATAAGATGAATCCAAAAGAAGTGGAGGTGTACTTAAAACTTGCTGAGTATTTAGGAGAGTTATTAATAATACCTAGAGTATCTAAAGTCTTAAATACTATACCTCTTAATAATCCAGTAACTAAGTTAATAGTTACTGATACTTGTGGAGTTAATACAGCAGGACAGACATGGTATTACTCAGAAGAAGAAAGTATTATTGAATTATCTTCATGGATACTGTATGATATAGAAGAGGCACGAAAAGTAATTAGACATGAGTTTGCTCATGTAGTACAATGTTATTGTAAGTATGAAGGTAGTATGCATGGGAGAGGATTTAATAAAGCATTGAAAGTTGTTAGTGCGAGGCGATGGAAAACTGATAAGCATTGGGACGCTACTCCACGTATTGATAAAGTGAGGAAGAAATACCATCCAAAAATAAGGGTGCTACTTGGTTGACAAAACAAAACGAATGGGTTTACTCTTGAGGGAATTCAAACAGGAGGTGCTTAATGCACATTACAAACCCAATCACTTTTCTTTTCTGGATGTGTATACTTGGGGCTTTTGCTAAACTACAAGGATTCTAAGGAGGACTATATGCAAATAGAAAATGTATTCGAGAATGTAGTTAAAGAACTAGAACAAATAAAGGAGGAGTATAATAAATTAGAATACAATTTATTTAATGTACAATTACAATTTAACTTCGAGGAGAATGATGACAGAGAAGAAGAAAGATTGGTCAGCTTGGGAAGATTGGATTGAAAAGAATAGACCACCTAAACCAGAAATCAAATACAATCCTAATCATAAGAGAACTAAAGGAGCAGAGAAGCGTATAAGAAGTTTCCTTAGAAGAAGGAAAACCTTTATCTTACATACTGTTTCTGTTGAGGACAATAAAACTAAAGAGACTTGGTATGTTGATAGTGGTGGATGGGCTTCTGTAATGATACCTAATACTGATAAGTTCTCTAAGAGTTTAGGACATATAGTAAATTGCTTAGAGTTCTTAGGAGGTTCACAACCTATTTGGTATGACCCCACTAGACCAGAGAAACGTAGTTATGTAAGACGTAATGTAAAAAGGGGAGGACTATAATGGTAGGTGGTACTGGAGGATTAACTGAATACTTAGTACAACAGTCACAAGAATTTCATAGACGAGTTGATGATATGGAAGTACGTGTTCAGAATATTGAAGATAAGTTAGATGTTCTAGAGTATAATATAACAAGGCTAGTAGATAAGATTGAAGAAGCATTAGCAAACCCACTAGCCAACATAGGAGGTGATTCTAAATATGCGAAGTATATCAAACCAAAGTGATACCTTTGATAAAGGTAAAACTTCACAAGACTTATTCAAAGAACTAGTTGGGGACGATCAACTATTCTTTAACAAAGATGCTAATACGGAGAATCCGTTTAATAGTAGAGAGATTAGTTTAGACCATAGTGACGAGTGTGATTGCTTGGATTGTGAAAGTGACCGAGCCGATGCCAAGTAAGTGGGAGAGAAGAGAGAACAAAGTTCGGAGTAAACGTGATGGAAAACTTAGTAGAAAGATAATGAATAGATCAAGAGATAAAGTAAAAACGAGGGAGAACTCAAAAGCGTTTAGTAAAGAAATGAGAAAGATTCAGAAAGAGATAGAGCAGGATGAGGAACTTTATTACTAACCTGTTGTGTCTACTAAGAAGACATCATTATCCCATATTAGTTATTACTGAAGAGTCAACTCTACTAGCTTGTAGAGATTGCGATAAACCATTGGGGGTGATGAATGAGTAATGTGTCAGATGAAAATGAAATCATTGACGAACATAGTCTATACATAAAATTTACTCGCAATGAGATTTTGTATTTAGATGACTCGTTAACTTTAATGATTGAAAGAGAAATGTTTCATCCATCAGAAGGAATGCAATTAACCACAATGCGAGTAGTAGCACCTACTGCCCCATTGCCTGTTCCTATTGAATTAATTGATAAGATTGCTTTAGGAGTTTTATATACTGCTGATCCTGATAACATAGGAAAAGATGCGGAATTGGAATTTGTCGCATCGGAATTATATTTGCTAAGAGAGATATGTCAATCATATGTTAAAGTTGGGAATGAACAAGTAGGATACAATTTGAAAAAGAAAATATATGGAGCCTTGTATGCTGACGAATACCAGACTAATAAACTCTTGGATAGTTTAAGTAAAGACTTAGAATTAAAAGATGCTAAGAGCATAGCCCCCCACCTTGTGGGCTTGTCGGAGGTGGTGTACGATGACGGCGAACCTGAGAAAGGAGGTGCAAATGAACCGTAAGAAGTTAGCAATTAGTATAGGAGGTGTAGCTATAGGATTAAGTATTGGTATCGCTAGTTATCTAAAGATAAAAGATATTATAAAATGGAGGCAGATTAAGTCTAGTATTCCGTATCCAATTGCGGACTACTTAGGACAGAAACCTAATGAGTAATCTAATTCTTATATTAACTGGAGTATCAGTTCCGTTTCTTTTATATTTGTGTTATCTCAATTATAGAATCTATGAGATAAGCAAAGATATATACAGAGTCAGCGAAGCGTTATTGGAGGTAAACGTATCGTTATACGAAGTATCTGTAAAGTTACTTCAAGAGTCAAAGAAGTTACAAGAAAAGTTATAGGAGGGCGTAATGCCTGCAAGTATTTTTGGTGACAGATTCGTAGGATTCCGACAACCAGCATGGCATGGTTTAGGAGAAGTCTTTACTGACAGGATTAATGTTAGTGAAGCAGTAGCAAGGGCTAAAGTAGGATTTGAAATACATAAAGCCCAGAACTTTGCAAGGATGGATACTGGTCGTTTCGATGATCAGGGTCGTCCTATTGTACATAGTGTACCTACTAACTCTTATTCGGTTATGAGAGAACCCACATATGATGATCCAGAGTGGCAAGTTCTTTCAACAGTAGGTGAGCAATGGACTCCCATACAGGCTAATGACTTAGCTACTATGCTTGACCCCATTTCAGAAAGATACCCTGTAGAAACGGCAGGGGCTATTGGTAGAGGAGAAAAGATATTCTTTACCTTAGATGCAGGGGGAGCAGAGATAGCAGGGGAAGACCATAATCTTTACTACCTGATTACAGACCATAGAGATGGTAGTGGTGCATTAAGTATGGCGTTTACTCCAGTTAGAGTAGTATGCCAGAATACTCTTTCATTAGGATTGAGTGAGGCTAAAGTAAGTGTGAACCTACAGCACCGCAAGAATATTGTGGATGATGCTAAATGGTTTACCAATATCTTTGGGCAAATGCTTAACGCAAAAGACTCCAGTATAGAACGTATGAATGTACTTACTAGAGTAAAGATTACTGATGACGATGCATTAAATGTCATTAACAAGTCTTACCCAAAGCCTGCTATTCCTAATAGACTTAAACTCAGTAATGGTTTTACCCCCGATGATATGGACGGTAAGCTATGGGTAAAGGTACTAGCGGAGAGAGAGAAGTGGGAGAAGGAACATGGTAATGCTATGGAGAGAATTCAAAAGCATAAGGATATGGCATATGAAAGGTATGACATATTTAACCAAGAGCATCCACGAGTTGCTGAAACTCCGTGGGCTGTATGGCAAGCCATAGTAGAGACTGAGGATTACCGCAGAGGTAAAGAAGCCAACAGAGGTAGGCTTACTTCTACGTTGTATGGTACTCGTGCTACTACTAAGGGTAAGGCTTTTGCCCAAGCGTATAAGTTAGCAACAGTTTAGTAAAGACTGATTAGATACTACTTCCTAATTCAATAGCACCTTTTATATATACACATGAAAAGATGCGGGTCTAAGTAATTGTACAGAACGAATCGCTAGAGAAGATGGAGGAAGTCGCAAGACTAACAGAAGGGCTATACGTGAAAGCCCATAAGCAAAGAGAGGTAACATGAAAGCACCAAAATTTCTAATGCGGATTCCTGCCGACAAACATGGAGACAGGTTTCTAGAAGATATAAGAACCTACTTGAATAAAGGTGGGTATAAAGTTAGAGTAAGATTCTCTGGTAAGAAGAGAACTGCATGGGGGGATACTAATAAAAAGAACGCTGAGTATTATAGAGTTTATGTACAAGACCGCAACCCGGATTCCTACTACCCAATGACAGAGGGTGAGATAGCTAGAGATAGGAATAGGCAAGCGGACTATACTAATAAGTTGTCGGAGATAAAGGCTCTGGCTGATAGAGCGTTAGGTATAATACACGATGCGAATACTGAAAGGTAAGTTACACGTAGCTACTCAAGGTCAGTTAATGAAAGAAGTTCATTCGATAAAGAGATGGGATGTAACTCCTTACACAGAACTACGACTTAAAGAACGCAACATTCCTACTGAAGATGTATTAACTGTATGCAGAGAAGGTGATCTGGTTGAGTATCATAATGACAAGGGTACTCGCAGAGTTTTGCTTAGAGATATAAATGGAACTTGTGCTGTACTAGATTTAGATAAACATAGTATAGTAACTGCTTATACTAATGAGCCTACTAATAATCATCCCCATCTGCAAAGACAGAGATACCTATTTGGATAGGAGGTGTAAATGACCCCAGAAGAAACATTGGATTTAGTAAGACCATTCTTTCCAAAAGACTTTGGGTTAGCTAGGAGTGCTATTGAAAAAGAGTACCCTAGCCTACCCATGTGGTTAACTAATGCTATTACGTTTATGTTATTCGAGTCTCTGGAAGTGGAACGATTACAACGGAAGTACCCAGAATTTCTTAAAGGAATGGTGAAACAGTTAAATGCTCCACAAAATGAAGAACCTAAAGAACCACCTAAACCAGAGATTAACTTTAATACTTACATATATATGCTATAGTATATACCCCACCTTGTGGTGGTGTTCGTTTGTGGTAACATGGTGGGGTAGCCAAAAGAAAAGCACGAAGGTCAAGGAGGTTATTAGTAAAGACCTTATTACAATAAATACTAATTGGACAACTAAGGATAGTACATTGAGTTTAGATTTTGATTTAAGAGACATCATTGAAAACATACGACAAACTATTAGTGATGCAGAACAACTTAATGAGAATATTGAAGAGAAGAAGAATCAATTAGAAAGTATCCATGAAGATGTAGAGCAAGCCATTAACGATTTAGAAAATGATGTGGGAGCCTTGCAAGAAATGGATAGACATGTAGATCAATTGACATCCGCTCTTCAAAATGCAGAAGAGGAGGATTTTTATATATAGGTATTAAGTAGTGCAGAGATACTACATACAGCCCCCTATCCTGAAAAGGGTGGGGGGTCTTTTATTTAATAAGAGTATAGAAAAGAAGGTTAACGATATGGACATTACAAGAGAACAGTTCCAAGCATTCGTAGATGTACAGTTAAGCGGAGTAACTAATATGATGGATACTAGGAGAGTAGCTGAAGAAACAGATGGAGTATTAACAAAGAACGATGTTCGTAATATAATTACTCACTACAATACATTATTAACTCAGTACCCAGATATCAAGGAGACAGTATATGCACAAGGATAAGATTTTCGACCTACTTACACATTGCTATTTATGTGGGGAGAAGTTACTAGATTCAGAAGATCATGAGAACGAATGGATATTCTCTAATATAGATGGCTTGAATGCTCCAGTATGTTGGGGATGTGATGCTAAGATGGATGAGTATAAGCAAGATGCTATGGCAGAAGGAGGAGTAGAAGATGGTGATTTCTGATGGAGATAACAAAGATACTCTAACAATTTCTCAAATACGATTACTGCTTAGTAGAGTAATTACTTTAGTAGAGTTCGATTTACAATGGGATATAGATGAAAAGATAGATGGGCAGATTTGGACTCAAATGGATATTAAAGAATTAGCAGAGAAGTTATCAGAGGATATATATTATAAACTAAGAGATGAATACGAAGACATGAAGGAAGAAGGTCACTTTGAAAATGAAGAAGTATAAGTATGCAAACCCATCAATACAAATATCTCCTACTGATATAGTCAAGCATATGCTAGATAGATATGGAGGAGATCGAGAGGAGGTATTAAACGCTGAAGGAGATGATGACCTAATATATTTATTTAATGAAGATGATCCAACTAAATTATCCAATTGGGACTTTAGATTACTGGACGCTTTAGAAGATTTGTATGATTTAGAAACTGTAATACTCACCCATTTCTTGGAGGATTAGAATGATAAAAGATACACCAGAAGCAGTCTATCCAGACTACCCTATCCATTGGGAGAACTGTCCTGAATCAGTTCTAGGAGGACTACAGAGATATGTACTTAAAGGTATACGTACTGGAGGATTCCTTGAGGCAGTTTTAACTAATGATTTAATTGCTACCTTTAGCCGTGCCGATGAAACAAATAGAGAATGTTTGGGAGAAATAATAAAGTTTATTTATTACGAATTACCGAGTCAATGTTGGGGTAATGCTGAGAAGTATACGCATTGGATTCAGTTCGGGGAGAATAGTCCTTATGGATAAATTCTTTGTAGAGTTAGAAGAACTGCTTACTAAATACTATGGGACTGATTGGTATTACAAGTTTGACGTTGAAGACTATATACAAATAAGTCTTAGTATACCCCACCAAATAGAGGAGGGAGAGAATGAAGTATCAAGTTAGAGCCACAAGTCTATACGTATATTATGCAGTAATAGATTCAGAAGACTTTCCCGAAGTGTTTGATGATGACGGCGGTATTGGCAATAAGAATTGGAGAGATATATGTCAGGATGTATTCCCTTATGGTATACAAGAAGAGTATGCTGATTGGGAGTTTACAGACCTTGACCCACTTTCCGATAGAGAATATAAGTCGCTTAAACATAGGGAAGATGTACGACAAAAGGATTATGAACGAAAGCAAAAGGAGTATAAGGAGAAAACTAGTAATGGATGAACCAGTTGCTATATATGTATGTAATAAATGTGGTCGTGACCATAACGATCCTAATGAATGGCTTTGTAAATATTGTAAGAATGGAGGTGAGTAATGAAGAAGTCAATACTAGTAACAGGTAGTGAAGCTACATTAAAAGTAGATGGAGATACAGGATTCATATGGGAGAAGATATCCCATGAAGGAGAACATAGGTGTGGAATAGATGATCCTATTACAACACCGTTAACTAAAAGTCAGAGTCATTGCTCCTGTAGTTATCTAGGGCATACTGAATTGAATACTGCTTACTCTGATATTAGAAGATTTAATTTGAATGATCGGACAAGAGAGTTTATAGCAGGAGAAATAGATATACTTTACATAGGGTATGAGAAGTGGGATGGAACATATGAACGTCCTTTACTTGAGTTTGCTTATGAGGATGGAATATTTATAAGTGGTCGAGAAGTTATTGAAGCACTAGGGGATGTATGAAAGGAAGGTATTTAATGTCAATATGTACATTTTGTAAGGAAGAACTAACCGATAAGGATGGCAATGAAGTATGTCAGACATGTTGGGACAAGTACAAAGAGATAGAGTATGAAGTAGAGTTCAAAGTAATAGGTACATTCATAGATCAGGTATACGAGTGTGAGGACATAACTGAAGACTCAGCAATTGAATTGATAATGGATCGACTACGTACTGATCCGATTCGTATAACTGACAAGGATGTAGATGTTGTTCAAGTACGAAGGAGTGAAGTAGTAGACCACCATACAGTTAGGCTATTTAGAACTGACATAGTAGTAGACCATACAGATAAAGGATAGGAGATGTTAGAACCTAGAAAGAAATGCTCTCGTTGTGAAAGCATAATGACAGTAGATTGGGATCAATATAAATGTATTTCTTGTGGGGCAATTAGTTATATAGAGTCTGAACTCTTTAAGAGAAACCCCACCTATACTAAAGAACAAAAATATGAACAGGAGCAGTATAGAAAAGATAGAGAATACTATAAGAAAAGAAACCTTGTGCAATCATATGTAAGACAATATGGTGTAGGGCTTACTGCGAAGAAACTTAATATGACTCATTCTTCTGTAGGATTATTAGCTAAAGGAATCTCAACTCGACAATTCAATAGGGGCAAGTTCCCCAGAGAGTTAAAAATAAAAGCGACTCAACATGCTAATAATATAAACTCTTCTAAAAGAACTGCGAAGGATTCTATTAAGTTGTTTGGCATTAAGATATCTAGATCAGCAATAGATAATTGGAGAAAAGAATATGCAGACCACGAGGGAAGGAGGTGGGACTAAAGAATACTTATATAGAAAGATTAGTATAGGAGAGTTAAGATGAGATTTGTAATAGATGGTGGCTTGAATGGATATACCATAGAGTTTATTGATAATCGGGATAGTGTGTTTGAACATACTTACTGGTTACAAGTCAAAGATCGTACTGGTAAAGAGTTATTAAATGGTGTAAAGATTCGTAAAGATGATCTCAAGCGAATCGCAAGAGGTACGGATAACCCTAGATGATTTGGTATATAGTACAACTAAAAGACCCGGCTCTATTCTTAACCGATGGTAATGTTCAAGTAATGCTAAGTGAAGAGACTAAAGAACCTAAGAGTTTTCTCTCTATGGAATCTGCATATGCTTGGGCAGAATCAGTTGGACTAGTAATAGATGGCAAGTACCTATTAGTAATTAACCGAGATACACAGGAGATAGCAAATGTATAACGTCTATAGAGATTACACCGAAGATGGAGTAATAGGTTTGAATGGTAAGCAGTTCTTACTTGATGACAATGGAGAAGAATTACAATTTACTACAATAAAACTAGCCCATAGATTCTTGGAGGATAATGGCGTAGATATATATAAAGATGAGTTGATGCATATAGTAGAGGAGGGCGATGAAGAATACTTATGCGTAGTAGATCATGAATGAATTTGAACGTAGTGTCTATGCTTTACTAGCAGTATGTTTTTTTATACTCATAGTTATTGCAGATACTTGCCTATAAAAATGTAGACTTGATAAAAATATGGAGAGTAGTTATGCCTAATTGGTGTGAGAACGAAGTAAATGTATATGGAAGTGAAGAAGATATAACTAAGTTTAAGAAGTTTGTAGAAGCTAAAGAAACTTACCACGGTCGTTGTAGTAGAAGACATGAATTCAAATGGAATGCTGAAACTGGAAAGAATGATATGGTGGATAGAGAAGACCCATGTAATCCCGATGATCCTTTCAAGGATACTTGTGATCCAATACTAGAACCCTTTAGCTTTATGAGTATTTTACCTATGCCTGATGATTTAATAGGAACAGGTTCTCCTGCTAGAGTAGTTGATACTCAAGAAGAAGTAGATGCTTGGAAGGAAGAGCATAGTGACTATTTAGCACAAGGAATAGGAATGCCTATAACTACGGAAAGGCAACAGGAATTACTTAACAAGTATGGAACCGATAACTGGTATGATTGGTGTCTTGACAAGTGGGGAACGAAATGGAATGTATCGGAAAGCTATCTCGATGATTGGAATGAGTCTTCCTTAAACTATACATTCAATACTGCATGGAGTCCACCCGAAGGAATCTATAAGGAATTAGAAAGGCTGTTCCCTGATTTAACTATTAGTTGGTTCTATAGAGAAGAAGGTATGCAGATGGCAGGATACTTAAATCAATGGTAATTATTAGTAAATACGTATTACCTATAGACCCCACCTTGTGGGCTTGTTGGCGATGCGGTACGATGGGTGGACAAGGCAAAACAGGACACAGGAGAACAGTATGTTTAGAGTAGTAAATAAGTATGACAATAGACCTAGCTATAAGATGTTAGATAGTGATTCGCCTTTTCCTAGACAACTTAAAGCAGACAAGTATGGCTATTACAAATGTAGTTTATGTGGTTCCGATAGTAATAGTCCTAACTCTAGAATGGTTTGGGTAGAGGACATAAACCGTAACTATAAAGAGCATTATATATGTAGTAGTTGTATGGGTAATTGGGAGAATAAACATGGATAATGTTGAGGGGATATTATTTGTTTACCGTCAATATCAAACAGAGAAGGAGGAGAAAGAAAACTATAGGGCAAAGTTAGAGCGAATGGAGCGTAGGTACTTAACTCTAACTAAAAACTTTAACCTACACTTAGACATTTGTCGATCACATAATACAGATTGGCAAGGGAGAAGAAAGTACAATGATGGACTATGAAGAATTAGTAGACCATGCTGATGAATTAAGAAACCATGTTGCTGAAGCAGGCATACCTTATATGCAAGTAGCTATTCATAATGAACCACCTGACCATAAAAATGAGGGGCATCCACTAGCAATAACTGCCCTGCAATTTGAAGTGTTAGTCAATTCATTAGTAGCCACGTATGCTACTTCTCAAGATACTACAGCAATATCTATACTCAGTTACGTTACGAATAATGTTATTAGCTTAATGAATATGTCAGCAGACATAGCTATGGGTAATAGGGGATTAACTCAAGAGGAGGTGTTAGAAAAGATTGATCAGATGAATGACAGTTTAGGGGGTACAGCAATACCAGAGATATTCAAACAGGCTTTTGAGGAGAAGAAAGATGAATAGAGAAACTATAGATTTCCATGCTAGATGTCATCAATGTAATGGTAGAGGTTTTACTTATAGAGAGTTAGACATAAAGGAGTTACTAACTATTCGTAAAGAGTGTGAAGGATGGAAGAATAAGATTAACTTCATTAAAGCAGTACGTGCTAGATGGGAGTTTGGATTAAAAGATGCAAAGGATATAGTAGAAGCTACCGAAACCTTTCATTCTAAATTAGAAGAACTCGTAGGTGTAGACGTAGAAGGAGATGATTTACCGTGGTAAGAATAATTAGTCGTAAAGATGCAGTAGATAGAATAGTTAAAAGTAGGGGTCGAGTCTTTACTGCTAGGTTTAAGAAGAGAACTACTGGAGAAGAAAGAACTATGAATTGTAGACTAGGTGTTACTAAACATCTTAAAGGGGGTGAACTAAAGTATAAGCCTGCTGAGAGAAACTTAGTAGGAGTATTCGATATGCAGAAGAAAGCATATAGGATGATTGATATTGATGGTCTTACAAACTTAGTTGCGGATGGAGAAGAATTTGAAATTCAAGACAATATGTAGTAGGTGTGATGGTCAAATGACATTGGAGCAGGACGTTACTTCTCATAAGGATGTAGCAATAGAATATAAATACTACCAATGTTTTCAATGTGGTCGAGAGCAATACCTTGAAACAGATACTAAGGCTATTGCGTTAGAACTATTAAAGTCAAACATAACTTATACTCATAAGGAGATTGCTACTGCATTAGATTTACCGCAAGATATTATAAAGAAGTGGGCATATCATTACGTATAGGAGATAGCCATGACTATGATTACTGGAGAACAGATACCCCTATTTAGACTAATGACTCTACTTAGGGGTCTTCGATTAGAAGGTCAAGGGATAAAAGTAAGTAAAGGGAGGAGTTGCCTGACAATAGTTAAGAAAGAATTTGGATGGAGTGGGAGTAGACATAAGATTATAGGATTACTATTAGAAGAAATTAGTAGGAGAGAACAATGCCTAAACCAGACAACTTAATCAAAGGTAGTTGGAAGAATGTATATGAATGGTTCGAGGGTAGTAGTGAAGAAGCGAAAGAATATGGTAGTAACTTCTATTACAATGCCCATAATATAGCTACTGAAGTAGGCTATCAATTGGGTCTAACAGGATATGAGGCTACTAAGGTAGGGAGTGCAATCATTGCAGTCTTTTCTCCACGTACTGATTGGGATAAGAATGTAGAGTATGCCTTCGAGTATGTTAATACTGGATGGGTACAGAACCAGACTCAGATTAACAATGCTAAAGCATCTTTACTAGTAGCTGGTCATGACCCTATGACAGTAATGGGTAGGACTAGTTATAAAGTAAAGCCTTTCTTCAAAGCTATACTAAGTCCCGATGAGGATAATGAGGTAACTGATCTAATGGGCTTTCGTAAGCCAGTAAAGTTGGCAGTAGTCGATAGACACGTAGGGGGAGTGTACTATGGCAAACCATTGAAAGAGTTTCAGCGACATTACTTAGGGTACTGGAGAGTAACTAGGCGTATTAGTAATGCCAATTTCAAAGTAGCTAGAGAGTTTAATCTTCCAGTTAATGTTATTCAAGCAGTAACATGGGCTGAGTTTAGAAATCAATATAAGTATGCGAAGTCAACATGAGATACATTAAAGTAGTAGGAAGAATTAAGAAGGGTCGAATAGTTAAAGTTAAAGGAGTTATAAATGGCGAGAGGCGTTAAAGATTATACTAAAGTAGAAGTACAGTTAGATGTTTGTGGAGATAGCCCAACAAACTACCACCACTTTATATTACCTTTACCTAATGGAGACAAAACTCCAGTAGGTGTATGTAAGTATTGTGGTGACAATAAGGTACATCAGATGTTTGATGTAGGCTATAACAATAGACCTATTAGTAATGCTGATGATCCTCATGTTAATAGATTTCCATTTACATTAAGAGGCAGTAGAAGGAGTAATTATGAAACCTCTGATGAATAAACTAATACCTAATAGTGAAGCTACTATTGAACAGATGCCTTTCTTAGAGGAAGGTGAGAAACCATTCGCTGAAAAGAATGATTGGTTTCATTGCTACTGTAAGATTAGTGATGAAGTATATATAGGATACTCAGACTTTCATGACCCTGAGTATATAATCGTATGTCATGTACCTACTGGATTAAGATTAAAGGTTCGCTTTAGAGGAGGAGTAGATATAGAGAAAGGTTTACCAGAGATACTAAGTGAGATACCAAGAGAACTAATAGATAGAGGACTAAGACCATGAAAAGACCTACCGCCATAGAATTACTAATGGGCTATAAACCTAATCCCGATGAACTAAAATATACCAGATTACCTGATGCTATGAGTGATGGTAGTAGGCTTAGTTCTTTTGGTACTAGGGCTGAAGTTTATTGGAGTACAATCAATATGCCCACATCGGGATTCAAAGCATTGAATCAAGTATTAGGTACTCGTAGTACATCACTAGGTAAACAGAGAGCCTTAGATCGGATGGATAGAGATGAAGGGATTATGCAAAGTATGTATCCCGCTGATAGATTCTCTGCTAGATACGCTACTCGAAAGAGTAGTGCTACTAATATAAAACCAGACGTTGATTACATAGAAGCAATTGCAAACTCTAGAAAAAAGAACGGGGGCAAATAATGGATAACGGTATATACAAAGTCAATCTTCCAGAGCCTAGAGAGAATAGTAGAGGAGTAGCTGATCCTTTCGAGTTTATCTTTAGGCATATAAGAGGAGCCTTCTTACTTAGTAGAATGTACGACAATGATTACGGATGCTTACTTGATTTGATTAGCGATATGGAAAAAGTAGAAATGCCTTATCGAGAAGTAAGTGATATCGAAGACTATAAGTATATAGAGGAAAACATATACAACATTCCACTAGGTACTTTAGAAAAAGAACTAGGGCATCCTACCTTCTGTATAGGTCAGTACCACGTAGTATTAAACTGTGAGAAGGATTACAGTTGTCGTTGTGGGAGTGTAATAGTATGAGTTTAGTAGATGTTCCTAAAGAATATGATTGTTTGAAAGAAGGACATCTTGATGCAGTTAGTATGTGTTGCGGTAGTGGAGAACATTCTGACATAGAAGGGATGTGTATTGGTTGCAATGAGTTTACTGGATGGGAATGTTCAGTATGTGAAAAGGATATGAGTGATGAAGTATATTCATAAGCTATGGCAAAAGATATTAAAGTTCTTATACGATCCACCAGACGATGATCATAAGCATTCAATTAGTTATTGGGATAATCATTAGGGAGAAGTAAATGTCTACTCGTTCAATAATAGCAAGGAAAACAGAAGAAGGTTTTGAAGGTACTTACCATCATTGGGATGGCTATCCTAGTGGATTAGGTTATAGTCTATGGCATATATATAAGAGTATTGCAGTAGATCAAGAAGGAACATTAGAAGATATGTTAGATTTACTAATTGATGCCCATCCAACTGGATGGTCTAGTATCAATGGAGTAGATTGGACTCAGCCTATAGGATATGTATCGGACTATGTAAAAGGTAAAGAGATGAATGCTCCTATGTGTTTCTGTCATGGGGATAGACAAGAGACAGTAGATGAACCCTTTACTAATCTAACTAATTGTGGAGCAGAGTTTGCTTATGCCTTTGAGAAGGATAAGGAAAAAGAAACTGATCTAATGCATATCTATGAGAAGCAGTATGACGATGGAAGTCATGCTATGGAATTCTTTGGTATGACTAATCCTGATGGGGGTTGGAAACTAGTGGAAACAGTAGACTTACTGGAAAGGAAGGAACCTTATTGGAAGGGAATAGGTAGTTGGGGTGCTGAATAATAATGCTAGACCTTATATTATTTTCGCTTGGGGGTTTGTTACTTATAAAGGTTATTACTTATAGAGGATATTAGATATTTATATATACTTATATGCACCACCTTGTGGTGTTGTCGGTTCGGTCGTACAATGGCGACATCAACCAAAAGTGGGCAGAAGCCCGAAGGAGTAGTAGATAGTATGACTATCAAGTTTACAGTAGATTTGTATACAGTATTAGTAAGAGATGAAGAATATGGATGGCACGATATGGAGGCGATTGATACGATTAAAACAGTCTTTCCGAAAGCAATAGATTGTAATAGTTCAGAAGAAGAAAAAGTCTATCAACATCGTGGCTTCTTAAAGATATGGCATGTAGTAGCTACTAGTCCTCGTAAAGCATTGGCTGAAATAATAGACCATATTCCTTTACCTATGGATACTACTGGTAAGGCTTATAGCTTAGAGATTATTCCTTTTCAAGCAACACCAGATAACTCACTCAAACAAGAGTTAGAGTTTCTAATGAATAGTAATTATATTTATGGGGACATTAGAGTATTGGATCAGTTACAACGTAAAGCAGTAGCAGAAGACGATGCAGTAAGAGAAGCTAATGGTACTTACTCTTAATCATCTCAATCCATATAAGGATAATTTCGGTACTCGTAATCGAGTATTCGTATTCAAAGGATTTACTAGAGTAATAGTGTGGAGGTACTTCTGAATAATTGTTTCATAACAAAGGTGAGTATGCCAGTATTCACTTCCTACCTTACTAGGGATTGTTACCTCTACTGCAATAGAGGGTTTTTTAACTAGTAAGGATTCTGGGGCTAGGGTTTCTCCTTTACCCTAGTCCCTTTACTTATACACAAAGGACAACTGGAGAAGTAATATTATGAGTGGCAAACTAACTACAAAGCTATATGACAATCGTGGTACAGATCGAACTATTACAGTACATAGAGGTACTAGCCAATCGGATTATATCGTAGTAGCTATACAGGGCGAAGCAGTAGTAGACGGTAAGCGACAACCAGTAAAGATAGATATAAGTTTGGATAGAGATACATTAGTAAAGAGTGTGGGGGCATTCAAGTAATGGATATAGATGACCTTAGAGATTTACTAGATGGTGAAGCAGAGATACTAGATGCAGATGGTAACTACTGCTTTGACCATAGAATCTTTATAGAAGATGTGTGTATAGAATGCGGATCAACAAAGAATACATGGGAGCAAAGATAATGGTAACGAATAGAGTAAGAATAGATAGTCATCAAGAAACAGAAGACGGTAAGTATATCCATGCAATAGAGTATGGCTGTTGTGGTGGATATGGTACTGATTGTATTCATGAAGAAGTAGCTAACTCACCAGAAGAATATGACATACCTAGTGTAAATGTTAGTAGTCAAGTATTACTATGGATTGTTAGTGAACTTCAGCTTACTAGAGAGATAGTAGCTATTCTTAGAACAAAGGAAAATATAGATTGGGAGAAGGATATTATAAAAGACCATAAGTATTGGGCTACTGTCCCTACTTTGGATACAGTAATAGGTATAGTGAAAGAACTATTGCATAATAGTCTAGTAACTTCTTCTGATGAGATATGCCATCCTACTTGTATGGATAGTTTAGCAGGAAGTATAGAGTTTCTAGAGGATGATGCTATTAGTATAGCTGAAAGAGAATCGGGGAAGGACAAAGATATGCGATTACCATACTATCCAGATACCTATGAGGAATACCAATCAATGAAGGATAAGATTAAGTATATAGATCATTAAATATAAAGAAGTTATATATAAAGGAGATTATATAACTACTCTACTACATGTAGTGGTGACTACTTACTAGCTACTATATATTGACCACAAGAATACAAACAAGTTAAGTTATTACTAAAGAGGAGCAAAGATATGGTGACAAGAGGAATGCAATTTAATAGTAACGATGAAATAGTATGCAAGTATTGCAATAGTAATACAGTAGTATGCTTAGATAGATGTAGTGTTCATCAATGTACTACTTGTAGGAAACCACAACATAATACTACTGCTCCATATGGAACAGAAGA
>Ga0310344_10000074_pt1 | contig 83139 bp, 84 predicted proteins | sample HC15DNA20200_MG_FD_203801 | JGI IMG/M metagenome (GOLD analysis project Ga0310344, IMG submission 203801) | Marine microbial communities from station ALOHA, North Pacific Subtropical Gyre - HC15-DNA-20-200_MG | ecosystem: Environmental > Aquatic > Marine > Oceanic | place: Pacific Ocean: North... | reverse complement strand
TATATGGCAGAATTTCCGTTGATTTTTCTTTATCATCGATATGATTACTAGTTTCGGATATATTCAAAATCAATCCTTCTATGTACGTTCAATTATGGAATCGTTATATGGATTCGGCACACCCAAAGGCGCTAGAATATCTATTTCGAGCTTTTCCATCTCTTTAGCTTTTTCCTTACTTTCATGATCATAGCCTAATAAATGTAAAACTCCATGAACTATCAAATGCAGCAAATGATTGCGTAATAGTTTATTCTCTCTCTGAGCTTCACTGAGACAGGTTCCATAAGCTATTACAACATCGCCCAGTAATTCTGGAAAAGCTTTTTTATGAGCACTACTAAATTTCTTAGCGTCTCTCTCTCCCATAGTAAAAGATAGCACGTTAGTCGACTCATCTTTACCTCTAAAAGAGTTATTGAGTATTCGCATCTCATCATCATCTGTAAGCCTTATACCTAACTCAACTGTTTCTTTAAGTTCTAGCTCGTTGATGACCGCTTTCGCTACTGTCCCCGTAAGCTCTTTTAAAGACTCTGCTTCAGGAAAATGCTCTAGCCAAACAGCAGAAATAATTTCAACTGAAATAATGTGTTCTATGGGAGGGGCAGGTGACTTCACTATCATTGAACCGTTTAAGGTTTAATTGATCCACGCTTATCATAAGCACGCACGATGCGTGTGACCAAATCATGTCTAACGACATCGGAGTCATCAAACTTAATTTTGCTTACACCAGAAACCCCTTCTAATACCTCCAACGCATCTCCTAAACCAGATCGAACACCTGAAGGCAAATCTATTTGTGTCATATCACCCGTTACTGCCATGCGCGATCCCTCACCAAGTCGAGTAAGGAACATTTTCATCTGCATTGCTGAGGTATTTTGGGCTTCGTCAAGAATTGCATATGAATGACTTAATGTTCTGCCTCTCATAAATGCTAATGGTGCAACCTCTATCTCCCCGCTAGCCATTCGTCGCACTACTTGATCAACAGGCATCATGTCATGTAAGGCATCGTAAAGGGGGCGCAAATATGGATCTATTTTCTCTTGTAAATCACCAGGCAAATATCCAAGCCGTTCTCCAGCTTCAACAGCAGGCCGAGATAATATTATTCGATCTACTTTGCCTTGTAATAGGTGAGTAACTGCAACAGCAACTGCTAAATAAGTCTTGCCAGTCCCAGCGGGGCCCAAACCAAAAACTAAATCAGATTCATCAAGGGCTTTCACGTATGCTGCTTGATTCGGTGATCTGGGTCTAATAGTCCGTTTTTTAGTTCGTAATTGGATATAATCATCCACTATATCGTTACCCGAAGCAATTCGCACGGCTGCCTTAACTTCTCCCTCACCAATCTCAAGATCATTTTTAAGTCGTGTATAAAGGGATACTATCACTCGATCCGCAATTTCCCTGGAAGTTTCGGGGCCTGAGATTTCTAAACTATTTCCTCTATAACGTAACCTTACATCCAGCAATTGCTCAATTTGTATAAGATGTTCATCATGATCACCAAAAAGCTCTGGTAGGAGAGAGTTGTCGTCAAACTGAATTTTTCCTTGTTTCTGGTCAGCGGATGCAGATGTATTCAAACGTGTTCTCCCTCTATTCTTTCCGATTTTTGTCTACTTTCTATATCTTTAACATGGTTTTTAATTGAACCCTGAAGAGTATGAGACAAAACAGAATCTATATATACGTCTTGAACCTGTCCCACATAATATTGAGACGCGTTAACGTGCACGGCCTGATTATATTGACTGCGGCCGATTAATTGAGATGCATGTCTACCTGATTTTTCAAGTAATACTTGAAGCACGTTGCCGACTTTTGAAGAATTAAATTCGGTTTGTTGTTTTTTCAGAACATCCTGTAAGACAAATAACCGTTCATCTTTCAATTCTTCCGGGACTTGTTCAACCATAACACCTGCTGGAGTTCCTGGTCGAACACTATACTTGAAGCTATAAGCCTGTGAAAATTTTACCTCTTTTATTAAATCAATTGTTTGTTCAAAATCTTCATCTGTCTCACCAGGAAAACCGACAATAAAATCAGAGCTCAAAGCCATATCAGATCGCGAATTTCGTAATTCAGATATAACGTTAATATAATTCTCTACACTGTGTCGTCTGTTCATTGATTGAAGGATTTTATTGCTGCCGCTTTGTACAGGTAAATGCAGGGAAGGCATAAGTTTTTCCTGCTGGCCATGGGCTCTAATCAGATCTTTATTCATATCGTTTGGATGGCTGGTTGTATAACGAATTCTTTCAACACCATGAACTTCAGATAGTCTATCTATAAGCCCTCCCAAGCCTATTTCTTTTCCCATTTCATCTAGACCGTGGTAGGCGTTAACATTTTGACCAAGGAGCGTGATCTCTTTTGTTTCCTTTTCAATTAAACATCTAGCTTCATTCAAAATCTGCTCCACCGGTCGAGAAAACTCAGCGCCCCGGGTATAAGGAACAACACAAAAAGTACAAAATTTATCACAACCTTCTTGAACAGAAAGAAAAGCAGATACTCCTTGCGAGCCACCTTCGTTAGGCAGATAATCAAATTTTTGCGAGGTAGGAAAATCTGTATCTAATACTCCTCGTCCATAATTGTTTTTTTCTTCACCAGCGCGGGTAGCACGCGCAACCATTTCAGGAAGCCGATGATATGTTTGAGGCCCTAAAACAATATCCACGTATGGTGCTCGCCTAAGTATTTCTTCTCCTTCTGCCTGAGCAACACAACCGGCTACAGCAATTATTGTGCTTTCCTCATTACGAAGTCGTTTTTCCTTAAGGTGTCTTAGTCTTCCAAGCTCTGAGTATACCTTCTCGCTCGCCTTCTCTCGAATATGACAAGTGTTTAGTATGATCATGTCAGCACTGCCTGCGTCTGAACAAGAAGTAAAGCCAATGGGCGCTAGAACATCTGCCATTTTAGCAGAATCATAAACGTTCATCTGACAACCATAGGTTTTAATAAAAAGTTTCTTAGCCACGTACACTAAACCAAGTAAAGAATATCAAAATTCTCAGCATTTCTATCCCTAGATTTTTACCCCAAAAATTTATAATAGTGGTGAAATGACCTAAGCTGTAGAACGACCTGTGTCAAGACGTGCATGACGACGTTTGCCACCAATTTTAGCTCCTGGTGCCCTTCGACGACCCCGTAAATCTCTTAACCTGGGCCTGGGACGCCAATGAATCCAGCCCCATTTACCAGCTCCACCGACCTTAGGTTGTAACCGACCAGCCAATGCATCAGCATGACCACGTGCAACACAAGCATAACAGTGCATCGCTAGCTGCTTACGAGAATCAAATTCATCAATTGTAATTGGCTGGTGAAAGCTTACCGTCACCGTTAAACGCCCCATTCCTATCAACCTTCTAGCATGAGAAAACATATCCATTTCTCCATACCAAGCAAACATTGGCCGTAAATGGCGTCCAATTGGAATACCGTCGAGCCTTGAGTAGGTAAGCGAAACAGGTTGTAAAACTAAAGACTGGTTATTTGGTTTTATCTCAGCAACAGAAAATAACGCACTCTTAAATGGAAGTATTCTGTTGCCATCGGCACTAGTCCCCTCGGGAAATAAAATAATATTATCCCGAGCTTTTAATCTTTTACCAATATTTCCTGCTTGTGCCAATGAGGTGCGAACTCTTCTGTCGACAAAAACTGATCTTTGTAATCTCGCCAGCAATCCAAATACTGGCCATTTTGCAACTTCTGTTTTAGAAACAAATGAGCCTGGTATTAGTGCACCATATATCGCAATATCAAGATAAGATGAGTGATTAGCAACAAATAAAGTGGGGCGCACCCTAGATCTACGTCCAAATACTTCAAGTCTTATACCCAAAATACGACAGCATATTCTATGATACCACATTGGCAGGCGTTTAGATAAGGGTAGGCGAAGCATCAGAGCCAACATCTGAACAGGGATTAAACTAAGCGTTAAAGAGAAATAAATAAACACTCTAAAAAAAACCGTAAATAGAGAGGTTTTAAGTGTTATTTCTTTTTCCTGGCGCATTCTTTTCGCAGTCGTTAATTAACCTTGCTAGGTGCGTTGCCGTCACCTGCAGCGGTTCTCGAATAATGCTTAAAATACTTATCCGTAACAAGGTCTGTCTTCACAATCACACAAACATCGGTTGTATTAAATTGTTCATCAACGACTGCTCCATCACCAATAAAACCCCCAAGCCGAAGATAGCCCTTAATTAGAGGGGGGAGACTTGTTAAAGCTTTTTTTCGATCAATTTCATGATTTTCTTTAAATCGCATATCTACATAAAGATCGGGGAGAGCCTTAACTCTAAGTTCTAGTGGAGCCAAATGATTATGATATAAATAACTAAGAGGTAGACCGAGGTTTTCCGGACTTGTTCCCGGCAAACTAGCGCAACCAAACATTACCGAGATATTGTGATGAAAAACATAAGCAGCAATACCGCGCCAGAGAATTTGCATGGTGGGTTTATTGCGCCTCCTAGCATCTACACAAGAACGTCCGAGTTCGAGTGTCTCTCCAGGCATATTTTTAAGTTTTGTAATATCGTATTCGCCAGAAGTATAAAATCGGCCAAATGATTTTGCTACTTTACCCCTAAGCAACCTATAAGTTGCTATAACTGATTCTTCACCTTCTCCTAAAGATGAGTCAGTTACTAGAAGGTGATCACATATCTCGTCAAAAACATCAAAGTCGCGCTTTAGTCTTGCCACTTCACTGGAAGGTTGGGCAGACATTTCATCATAAAATATCCTATAACGAAGAGCTTGAGCCGCATGAACATCGTAATTATTTTTCGCTAAACGCATACTTACCGTGCCCGTCCGCAGTGCAGCAAGGGCCGCGTCTAATTCTAGAACACCTCGCGACTCAGAACCTGTCATAATCATGGGCCATAAAATTAACCTGTTTTAAACTTGCTACTTCTGAAAAGACTCATCATCTTCATCCGATGCTTCTTTGGAAACAGAAGGCGTAGCATATAGCTCAAGTCTATGATCGACCAATTCAAAACCAAGATCCTTAGCTATTTGTTTCTTCATTGCCTCGAGCTCTCGATTATAAAACTCTATAACTTCTCCATTTTTTATATTAATTAAGTGATCATGATGATCCCCTGAAGCTTCCTCATATCGAGCTCTACCATCCCCAAAATCATGTTTTTCTAGTATATTTGCCTCTTCAAATAATCGCAGCGTACGATATACGGTGGCTATGGATATTTTAGGATCTAATTCGGTGGCTCGCCGGTACACTAAATCCACATCAGGATGATCAACACTTCCTGAAAGTACCTGAGCAATAATACGACGCTGATCGGTCATTTTAAGGCCTTTATCAGAACATATCTGCTCAATACGAGATTGCATAATTTCCTCCTCTGTCTAATGACAGAATTCTATCACCAATGGATAGTAATAGTCGAATAACAAAACAAAGAAAGTTTTAGTAAACTGGTGACTTCTATAATTTACTGTTTTCTAATAAATCTTTGCTACTTAGAAAAACGGCCCCGCTTCCCAAGACCGATTTCTTTTGCCAAAACACTTCTTCTTCGAGCGTAATTAGGGGCAACCATAGGATAATCAGCCGCAAGCCCCCAACGTTTACGATATTGACCGGGAGTCAAATCATATGAAGTTTTTAAATGACGTTTTAACATTTTCAGCTTTTTGCCATCTTCCAAGCAAACAATGTAATCAGGCATTACTGATTTTTTAACAGAAACTGCTGGAGTGGGACGCTCTTTAGAGTTTACTGACTTCCCAGTATCAGAAAGACTAGAGTGAACTTGAGATATTAACTGAGGTAATTCAGACGCGGGCAATGAGTTATTAGACACATGAGCAGAAACAATTTCCACAGTTAATTTTAGTAGATCAGAAGAATTGTCCTCAGCAGTCATGAAGTAGACCTCTTTTTTTTAAAAACTAAATATATAGTAAAAAGTAGATCCCCAACTATATAACAATTTTATTTCTATTTAAATAAACAAATAATCATAATAAATAACGTCTTAATTATTTTATTTTCAATTTTTCATAATTCTAAAATTAGCGCATCAATTCTACTATTTCCTTTTTTATAATAAGCAGGTCTAAGCCCTAATTGCTTGAATCCTAGACTTTCGTACAAGGCGAGTGCGCAATCGTTGCTGGCAGCTACTTCCAGTAATATCCTGTCGGAAGCTGACAAACGCTTAATCAGTTTTAGCATTAAGTTTTTTGCAATCCCTTTCCTGCGAGCGGTCGGCGAAACACAAAGAGTTAATACTTCACTCTCATCCATAACACTACGACCTATGACAAATCCTAATAAACAGCCATCATTGGCAACAGCAGAGAAACCAATTGTCCCCTTAGTACCAAGCAAAACCCTAAAAGCATTATCACTCCAATACTCTTTTCCATTTCCATGGAAGCAAATCGCATGCAACTCCGAAAGAGTTTTTACACAAAATACTCTTTTATCGATAATCTCGACTTTATATTTTTTAGCCTTATTCACATCTGTAACACGATTGGTAACGTTCTAATCGGTTTTAGGAATAGAAACATCTGGTGGTCTTAGATACATCGGTCCGGGCATTTTTCCCTTACCTATAGTTGGATCCTCAATTAACCTCTCCATTCCTTCATAGGCAACAACAGAAGCATCTGTAAAACCATTCCCAACAGCGATTTCATAATTATTCTCGCCAGACAATGCCTCAACTACTTTATAAACAGCATCTCCTGTAAGGATGACTGGAGATGCTACGACAAACAAATTATTAAACTCAGAAACTACTTTTTCTGGAGGTATACAGGCTGGTTTACTCAAAGGTTTTAAGTCAGAATCGAAGCTCTGGACGTAAACATCTGCCCTCTTTGTTTCGAGAATAGCTAAAATACTTCTTTTATCTGTAATTTTTTGAGAAACTCCTCGAGCAACAGCCTTGAAATTGCTCACTCCTATAATAGGTAGCTCTGAAGCTAATGCCAAACCTCTAGCCGTTGCTAGGCCTATTCTAATTCCAGTGTAAGCGCCAGGGCCTATCGTAACAGCTATAGCATCAATATTATGATACCCATAGTCACCAACCACTGACGAAATCATTGGCATTAAGACTTTCGCATGCCCTCTGATCATTCCTTCCCACTCATGTCTACGTACATCGCCATCGATTAATAAAGCGGCAGAACACGCGTTAGAAGCGGAATCAATAGCTAGTATTGTTGGTTTACCTATAGAAATCATATCACTACTTATATTGCACAATCCCTAGTTGGCAGAATCACGAGTAACCTTTAGCATTGAAAGGTCTCATATCAAAGTAAACTTGGAGTCTAAGTTGTGACAATAGTTGAAGTTACATCTATTTCACATGAAGTTGACATAGAATTATTATACGCCACCAAAAATAATTTTACTGGCAAATCTATCTACTCGAAAGCTCACTGCTATCTGAATGAAGAGGCTTCAAAAAAACTTTTGCTGGCAAAACAACTTGCAAAAAGTTTGAAACTTAAATTGCGTATCTTTGACGCTCTTCGTCCTGTAGAAGCGCAGTGGGCACTATGGAATCATACGCCGGACCCGACATTTCTTTCTGATCCTAGAATTGGCTCACCACATAGTAGAGGAGCAGCCATTGATTTAAGCTTATCCGATGATAACGGAAACTTATTAGATATGGGAACTGAATTTGATACTTTTAGTCACCTTTCTCATCACGGTTCGGATGGCATTAGCACTACAGCACAAAAAAACCGGTTTCTATTACTTGGTTTGATGACCGTTGCTGGTTGGGATTTTTATAAAAATGAGTGGTGGCATTATCAGCTATTTAATAGTAAAGATTTTCCCCTGGTCAATGATAAGGATTTACCAAAACCGATGATATAGATAAATTCGTGATGAAGGTTATTTATATACAATTAATCATACTTTGGCCGAAAAGAATGTGACGATATGATAATGTTTTTTCAGCAAAAAACACAAAGAGCCATGAGGTTAAAAAAATAGTGAAAAAACGAATATTCTCCAACTTTTGTGGCTTTACCGCTCTATGCCTTATTATTCTGTCAGTAGCCCCAATAGGAGCAAATGCTGATCAGTCAGCGGTTATAATTATGTATCATCGTTTTGGAGAAAATACTCTTCCTTCAACTAATATAAGTATAAAACAATTTGAGAAACATCTTAAAGAGCTGGAAACAGGTAACTATACCGTATTACCAATACCAAAAATTTTATTTGCAATAAATACACAGAAATCACTTCCGAAACGTACGATTGGCATTACCATAGATGACGCCTATCTTTCGGTTTATACAAGAGCGTGGCCTAGATTAAAAAAAGCCGGTTTTCCTTTCACTCTTTTCATAGCAACAGAAGCGATTGATCGGAATTATAAAAATTATATGACCTGGGATCAGATAAGAGAGCTGAAAAATGACGGAGTAACTATAGGGAGCCAAACAGCTTCTCATCTGCATATGCCTGCAAACAATTCCAAAAGAAATCAACAAGATATAGATTTATCGAATAAACGATTTTATAAAGAATTAAAAATTAGACCAACCCTATTTGCCTATCCATTTGGTGAAGCAAGTAATCGAATTAAAACAATAATTGAAAATTCAGGCTTCACGCACGCTTTTGGTCAACACTCAGGAGCCATTAACTTTTCATCCGATCAATATTATATGCCGCGTTTTGCCCTTAATGAGAGTTTTGGCGGACTAAAAAGGTTTAAGTTAATCGCCAACTCACTTGGAATACCTTATCAAGACTTATCTCCTTCAAACCCCTCACTAATACAAAATCCACCATTGTTTGGTTTTACACTAAAGAATGAAGCTGGTTCCATGAAAGGGCTCACTTGTTATTCCGGTGGCCACGGTAAGTTACCAATGCAAAGATTGGGGCCACGAGTTGAGGTTAGATTTAATACTAAGTTCAATCCTGGAAGAGCAAGAATAAATTGTACTGCACCTGGGCCAGAGAGTCGATGGTATTGGCTTGGAATGCTCTACTATGTACCAAAAAATTAAGCAGGTAATGCTATCAACCCTAATTAGCTCTCGGAAAGCCCACGATATCGTCTGTTAGGTGAACTTTCCAGGTAAGCATTATCTAGCTCTTCTAAATTATCAATACGCAATATTTTTTGGATAGCCAAAACATAATTTCCTCTTCTCTCAGAATACTTTTTCAATGCTTCAACTAATTTGTAAGGGTTAAGAGGCGAGCCACTTAATCTCATTTCTGCTCTTAGTTTACGAAACTTTGTATATGCCCGATGAGCATTTAAATTATGCGCATAACTGCGAACACTATCCAAAAGTGAGGGAAATGCTAAAACCTCATAACGGCCATTATTATCTCTCTTTTGAGGAATAATTCCTAAGCCTTTATTCCATGTTTTCTGACCGAATAGAGCATTTCCACTCAACGCAAAGCGAGAACGACCCCATCCAGATTCTTCTGCAGACTGAGCAAGAGCTAGAGATGGCGAGACGGCATCTACTCTGAGAATTAGTTCATTTAAATTATTAGGAATCGTACCATAATGATCGGCAAGATTTTTAAGCCATCTTTGTTCTCTTTTTGCAAGATTTTTCCCAGACAGCACCTTTTTTCTTAAATAAAAAAGCTGCTGTCTTTCAGCCAGTATTTCTTCGTTTACCTTGAGTATTAAAGGTAAAACCATTTGAAAAAAAGTTCTCTTTAAGTCAGCTGAATTCGAAAGACTTTTTAAGTCATTTGGCAGTCTATTAGCAAAAAAACGGGGAACCATCTGTTTGCCTTGGCGAACTGTGGCTAAGTCGAAAGAAACAGTTCTAAACTGATTATGCAGTTCTTCAACACTAAATATTGTAGAGACAGAACTTATGTTCTGTGGTTTTACCTCGCCAGCTATTACATTATTACCCCGGTTAAAATTAGAACCGCTTATCTTAAAATCCACAATTTTTTGAACGCCCATTGTACTATCAGAGTCCAAGCGATTGTCAGCAGAAAACGCTGGTGAATCTGAATAAAGCACTGAAGTGCAAAAGAACATTAGCGCCCAAAGGGCGCTCTGATAGATTCTGATGTTTTTCATAATTTAATCTTACTAAACTTATCTCAATTTAAAAAATACTACCAAAAGTTCAGGTTAATAGAATCTTTAGTAAGTGCACTAATTGTTTAACAAACCTGGCACACTTTGTGCAACTACCTTAATCCATTTTCTATGGTACAGCCTGCACTTCTTGAACCTCAGGAACATAATGTTTTAAAAGATTCTCAATACCCATCTTTAATGTAACTGTCGAGCTTGGACAGCCAGAACAAGCCCCCTGCATGTGCAAATAAACAACCCCAGACTCAAAACCATGGAAAACTATATCGCCTCCGTCCATAGCTACGGCTGGCCTAACCCGTGTGTCAAGTAGTTCAACAATTTGAGATATAATTTCTTCATTTTCTCCATCACCACTAGCATGAACACCTGACAATGATTCATTTATTACTGGTGACCCTGAGGTAAAATGGTCCATTATGGCACCTAAGACTGCTGGTTTAAGCACCTGCCAATCAACATCGGCTGACTTAGTAACAGTAACAAAATCAGCACCTAAAAACACTCCCGACACCTCTGAAATTTCAAAAACCTTCGTAGCCAAAGGGGACCTTTCTGCTGATTCACGATTGGGAAAATCAGCAGTTCCTGAGCCAATTACCTCGCAGCCAGGCAAAAATTTCATTGTGGCAGGATTCGGAGTTTCTTCAGTTTGTATAAACACAGTTCTATTTCTTTCTTAGCCAGTGGAAATCTAATTATAAACTAAGTACCGAAATGGGCAAGACTATGACAGCCTTTAAAGGTTATTTGCCTAAAAATCCAATAATTTGATGGACTTCTTTTAGAATGGGTTGCGCAATATTGTTGGCTCGGATAGCCCCCTCTTGCAAAATATTATCGACGTAACCTGGGTCAGCCATCAATCTCTGCATCTCTTCACCAATTGGGGCCAGTTTTGCAATAGATAAGTCTGCTAACTCATCCTTAAAAGAACTGAACTGCATTCCCTGAAACTGTTTCAGTGTTTCCTCGAGGCTTTGCCTAGAAAGGGCAGAATAAATAGACAACAAATTGAATGCCTCTGGTCGCTTATTCTGATCTTCTGTTTTCAAATCACCTTCAATTAATACTTCTGGACCAGGTAAAACATCGGGATCAGTGCGCGCCTTCCGTATTTTTTGAACAATTTCATCAGTACCATCAGTTAGATTAATTCTTGAATTATCCGACGGATCTGATTTGGACATTTTTGCTTTACCATCTCTTAAGCTCATGACACGAGTAGCCTCTCCCAATATAAGGGGTTCGACAACAGGAAAAAATTCAACGCTAAAGTCATTGTTAAACTTCGTTGCTATATCTCTTGTAAGCTCTAAGTGCTGTTTCTGATCTTCTCCAACAGGGACATGGCTGGCTTTATAGGCCAGTATGTCTGCCGCCATCAGATTAGGGTACACATATAGACCTACTGAAGCATTCTCCCTATTTTTTCCAGCTTTATCCTTGAATTGCGTCATCCTGTTCAACCAACCAATACGTGAGACGCAACTAAGTATCCAAGAAAGTTCCGCATGGGCTGGGACCTGACTTTGATTGAACATAATACTATTTTTGGGATCAATTCCTGATGCCAAAAACGACGCCGCTACTTCCCGAGTGTTCGCTGCTAATTTAATTGGATCTTGCCAAACCGTTATCGCATGTAAATCTACGACACAATACAAGCATTCATACTCTTCCTGTAAATCAACAAAATTGCGAATGGCGCCTAGGTAGTTGCCCAAATGAAGATCACCTGTAGGCTGGACTCCTGAAAACACTCGACGCATAGCTAATTTCCCCTAGAGTCTCAAAACTCATAGATTTGTTTATAAACCACCTTTATCGCTTTGAACGAGCCACTCGTCAAGAAAAGCTCAATCACGACGGAGATAATCTTTCAAATCTTTCCAGGTCATTATTCCTGTAATATGAACTAAACCGGTGAAAAGAGTTAAACCAAAAACTATTAATAATATTAATGTTACAATGCCTAGAAATGAGTTAGAGATTAGAAAATAAGAAAAATAATCTGAAAGAGCCCACAAAACCACTGCCGTAATTCCTGAAACTAAAATAATTTTAACTATGTTGCGACAAAGAGCCTTTTCAATAATCAATAAATCCCGCCTTATTAATATTAATATGAGGATAAGAGCATTAATCCAAGCTGAGACTGCTGTAGCTAGTGCTATACCCACATGAGCAATATAGGGCATAAGCAGTAGAGCAAATACAACGTTTGTGATTAAAGCTATTACAGCCACTTTAACTGGAGTTACTGTGTCTTCTCTTGCAAAAAAAGCAGGTGAAAGTGCCTTTATCAGCACATAAGCAGGAAGGCCAAGTGTAAATGCTTTTAAAGCTACAGCCGTGGCCGCAGAGGCCTCTGCGCCAAACTCGCCTCTCTGAAACAATATTGTGATAATTGGTGTCGATAACACTAGTAATGCAGCTGTCGCAGGCAATGTTAATAGCATTGATAATTCTATGGCACTGCTTTGACTTTTTCTTGCACCTTCTGCGTCTCCTGCCTTTAGCTGACGAGATAACAAAGGCAATAAAGCCACCCCCACAGCTGCTCCTACAACGCCAAGTGGTAATTGGGTTATCCTATCTGCAAAATATAAAAAAGACACCGAGCCTTCCGGCAACTCAGTAGCTAGTCTAATACCAATTAATACATTAATCTGATATACGCCTGCCCCTATAACACCAGGGCCAATAAGTAAAAAAAACCGTTTTACTTTTTGGTCTATTACAAGTTTTGGAATAGCAGGAAATAAACCTGTTCGAAAACAAATAATTGATAACCATATTAATTGGCCTATCCCTGCCAACAAAACTGCAGAACTCAGAGCCGTCCCAGGATCTGGGAACCAGCCATACATTATTCCAAAGAGAGCTCCTATTAATAATAAGTTCAGTGCAATTGGAGCAGCCGCTGTAGCCATAAAACGCTCTAAAGTATTCAAAATACCACCCAGCAAAGCTGAGATGGAGATAAACATTAGGTATGGAAAAGTAAGTCGAGCGCAATCAACAGCAAGCCAAAATTTCCTAGGATTATCAGTGAAACCACCTGCTATTAGTGTTATAACACTGGGCATAAAGATTTCAATTAACACTGTAAGAAGAATAAGAAAAACCAATAGTATACCTAGCACTTTTTCAGCAAATTCTTTTGCAGCACTCCTGCCATTATTTGTTAGTTCACCCGCAAATAAAGGAACAAACGCAGCATTAAATGCTCCTTCAGCAAATAATCTACGAAAAACATTAGGTAACTGTAGAGCAACAAAAAAAACATCTGAAACCATGCTTGCGCCCAAAAGACGTGCAATTAAAATATCTCTCAAGAAGCCCAATACACGGCTTGCCATAGTCCATCCACCGATGGTGGCAATGGACCTATAAAGTACCATTTGTGACCATTATGTTCGTTACAGAAGACCGTGAAAAAGAATCAAGATTATTGATTTTAATATTTATAAGATTAAGCAGCATTGGAACTATTTCCCGTTTGCTGGTTAGTTTGGTCTATCGCCTCTAAAAGAACCTTGCGTATTTTTTCAGAGCGCTCTTCATGCGTAACCTTCATCCCAAATCCATCTTTTACGTAAAAAACATCAACCGCTCTCTCTCCATATGTGGATATTTTTGAAGATGAGATTTGAAGAGAAAGTGAAAACAAAGCTCGAGTTACAGAAAACAAAAACCCAGGCCTGTCACGTCCGTTAACTTCAATAACTGTATGTGTTGCGCTAGCAAGGTTATCTATGATTACTCTTGGAGCAACGGTAAATACATTTGTTCTTGAAGATAAATAATTTCTTTGCGTATTAGGCTCCTCACCACCCATTTCTCCTGCTAATGATCGTTGAATTTGTTCTTGCAATTTTTTTAAGGAATCCGTCTTATCAAATGCACGACCGTTTTGATCCTGAAGCCAGAAAACATCCAGGGCCATACCTTCAGGAGTGGTAAATATTTTTGCGTCAACCACATTAGCGCTAACCGAGGAAAATGCTGCTGCTAGTCGAGAAAACAAACCCGGATGATCTTGAACGTAAATAGTAACTTCTGTTACGTCTGACTCTTGAAGTACTCGTGTTTGAATCGTTAAGGGTATGTGTTTTTCTTTTGCATTACGCATTAAATTAGCATGCCTTAAAAGAGAGTCCTCATCAAAAGTCAACCAATAACCTGGATAGCCCCTGCTAAGATGCGTCTCAATTTCAGATATGGGCCATCCTTTAAGACGGCTACGAAGTAAATCTTTTGCTGTTTCAACTCGTGTTTTGTGAGCGTAGGTGAGTTGACCACCAGATAATACATCTTCTGTATATTTATAAAGCTCTCTAAGTAGCTCTGCCTTCCAATTATTCCATACATTGGGACCGGTTGCCCGCATGTCGACAACAGTAAGACATAAAAGCAATTTTAAACGTTCCAAAGATTGAACTAATTCAGCAAAGTCACTAATGGTTTTTCCATCTGATAAATCCCGCTTCTGTGCAACGTTACTAAAAGCTAGGTGGTGCCTAACTAACCATTCCACAGTTTCCGTTTCTTCTTCATCAAGCCCTAAACTTGGACAAACATTTCTAGCCACCTCGGCCCCGAGTTCTGAATGATCACCGCCCCTACCTTTTGCTATATCATGAAATAGGACTCCAACATAAAGCGCACGACGTGAACTAATCGTTTTAATCAACTCGGTAGCAAGAGGATGCTCAAACTTTCTCTCGCCTCGCTCTATGGATGCTAATAAACCTAGCGCTTGAATGGTATGTTCGTCCACTGTGTAAACATGATACATATCATGCTGTGTCTGACCCACTACTCTCCCAAAGTCCGGCAAAAAACGACCTAAAACACCTGCTTCATTCATCCGAGTTAATGCTATTTCTGGTTTATTAGCTGATGTCAATATCTCGATAAACATTCGATTTGCTTCAGAGTTTTCACGTACTTTATTTCTTATTTTTCGTAGATTTTGTGTCACAAGTCTTAGGGCATAAGGATGAATATCCAATCCCTCTTTATGACCAACATAAAACAGACGGATCATGGCCACAGGATCATTGAAAAATAAATTTTCATCCAGAGTAGTAAGTCGATCACTATCGAGGCTAAAGCCCATTAATTCGCGAGATTTTCCTATACGAGGAAACTTAATTAGAGGCTTTCTCATGTTTTCTGCTTCTATTGAAGCACAAAAAATACGAGTTAAATCACCGACATCCTTTGCAACCAAATAGTAATGTTTCATAAATCTTTCAACACCACTACTACCTGCCCTTGGGCTGTAGTTCATATTTTCGGCTAAGAGTGACTGAAGATCAAAAGTTAAACGCTCTTCGGCCCGTTCTGTGATGTAATGTAGATGAAAACGGACTGTCCATAAGAAGTTTTTGTCCTTAGCAAAATTGCGTGCCTCATCTTCAGACAAAACGCCATGAGCCAACAGATCTTCAACACTATCAGCCTGATGGGTATATTTTGCAATCCAAAAAAGGGTCTGTAAATCTCGTAGCCCTCCTTTGCCATCTTTTACGTTTGGCTCTACCAAGTACCTGCTATCACCTAACTTTTTATGCCTAATATCACGTTCAGCTAGTTTACCATCTACAAAATCAAGAGCCGTCCCAGATACGACATGTTCCTGAAATGATTTTCGGAAATCAAGAAATAATCCCTGATCACCCCATAGAAAACGACTTTCCAAAAGAGCTGTCTTAACCGTCAAATCTCTTTTGGCGAGACGTATGCAATCAGAGGTAGAACGAGTTGAATGGCCTACTTTAATGCCTAAATCCCAAAGCATATAGAGAATATACTCTACAACTTGCTCGCCACGAGGTGTTTGTTTATAGGGAAACAAAAATAATAAATCGATATCAGAGTAGGGTGCTAACTCGTTACGCCCATAACCTCCAACCGCAGCGATCGATAGCCTGTCTGCTATGGTAGGATTTGGAGAGGGATAGACTTCTGCAGCAACATCATGAATAACGCGCACTAACTGATCAAACAAGAAAGACAAATTTTCTGAAGCCTGTGTCCCTGTAGATTTTCCAGACTTAAACCGAAGACGCACCTCGGCTCGCCCTTTTTCCAACGCGTCCTGCAATCGAGTATAAATTTTTTTACGCCTAATTATTTCATCGGAATGATTTAAGCGAAGATTTTCAATATCCTCCAAAATCAATCGGCGATCTATTATCTGGCGTTGTTCCAATATCTCAATCATTCGCGGTCTTTATTTTAAAATATAAAACTCATCAAATCTATTCGAACAAGTTCTACTGATATTTCTTATTCTGCTACTCCTTCTGATGAAGGAGCTTTATTCGATACGAACGGAATACTATCTTTTGAAGTGGGTAAAAAAACCTTTTCCGGTTCAAGTAGTTCGCTTATCTGTTCTCTTCTTTTATATACCAATAAGTAAGCTAACAAGCCTATAGCGGCACCAACCCCTACTGGCCATGACAAGCCAGAAAAATCTGCCACCCATCCCATAAGTAAAGCCCCCAGGGCAGGTCCTGCTCTAAATATCATACCAAACAAACTCAGGACTCTTCCACGTAATTCGTCGGATACATTTAGCTGTATCAACTGTTGAGTCGCTATGCCACTACTTGTCATACTAAAACCCAAAAATGAAAGACACAATAAAGCCAGAGGCAGCCAACTGGTCAAAGAAAACAAAAGAGCAGAAGCGCCACCCAAAAGCCCTGATCGTAGAGCAATGCCCGTTATTCCACCCCTATTGCCTCTGCGCAGCATCCAAATTGCACCACACATAGCGCCAAATCCGACTGATGAGACCATCAATGAATATCCACCTACATCAAGACCAAAAACAAGGTCTGCAAAACCTGGCATAAGCTCTGTTAAGGGTCGAATTCCTGTCCCCATTATAAACAATATAAACAACATCGGAGCAATGCCGGAGTGATTCAAGCTATAGCGCATTCCGTCAACCATTTCTGAACATATGCTTGATCCCTTTTTTTTAGTCGATTTTGTTTGCGGAACATCAATGGCCATGAAAGCCCAAACCATTACACCTGCTGCAAATATATTGAAAATAAAGGCCAAACTAGGGCCACCCAAAGTCAATAGACCAGAAGCAACGGCCGGTCCAACAAATTGTGCTGTATTAAATGTACTAGAGTTCAGGGCAATTGCTATCGGAATTTCCTGTCTTGGAACAAGGTTAGGCATTAAAGAAAGCCTAACAGGTTGCCAAAAAGCGAATGTAATTCCACGCATCAACGCCAGAGAGAATAATAACCAAATCGTTATCAAATCAGACATAGTCAATAGCGCAAGAAACACAGAAATAACACACAGTACGGCTTGCGTAGCTATACTTAAACTTCGTCGATCTAGCCGATCTGCAAGAACTCCGCCGATAGGGCCGAGTAATAATACTGGCAAAGAGTCAGCGGCTGCTATTGCACCGAGCCAAAAAGCGGACTCGGTTAATTCCCAAGCCAGCCACCCCATAGCAACACGCACTACCCAGACCCCAATTACATTTGGTATATGCCCCACCAGATAAATCTTAAAGTTCCTATGACTTATCACCTGTTCAACTTCGCTAAATCCAGCAAATGTGATTAAACGTTTTACCAGACTAGTCATTTATTATGGCCTTAAGTCGATACAAAACATCCAACGCCGAACGTGGTGTAGTTTCTTCAACCTCTATTTCATCCAGTAGACTTCTTAACTGCTTCTCAATTCTTATATCTTTAGAATTATCATCCACACCATGTGAAGCAGAAAATAAAGGCAAATCGTTTCTCATGTTGTCGAAAAGATTCTTTTGATCGGCACTTTCCAGCAAGCCCAACACCTCCTCAGCCCTTATCAGCACACTTGAGGGCAAACCAGCCAATCGTCCAACATGGATACCATATGAGCGATCAGATGCCCCAGGTACAACCTCATGCATAAAAACTAGATCACCTCTCCATTCTTTTGTTCGCATAGTTCTGCAAGACAGTTGACTTAAGCTAGTTGATAGATTGGTGAGCTCATGAAAATGAGTTGCAAATAAAGTGCGACATTGATTTATGTTATGCAAATGTTCTATAGAGGCCCAAGCTATTGATAGACCATCAAACGTTGCTGTCCCTCTGCCAATTTCATCCAATATCACAAGACTCTTCCTACTAGCCCTGTTTAAAATAGCTGCCGTCTCTACCATTTCGACCATGAAAGTCGAACGACCCCTAGCCAAATCATCAGCAGCTCCTACACGACTAAATAGACGATCAACAATTCCAACCCTGGCCTCGACGGCCGGAACAAAAGAACCTATTTGTGCTAATAGTGCAATTAAAGCATTTTGCCTTAAAAAGGTACTTTTTCCAGCCATATTAGGCCCCGTAAGGAGCCAAAGATGCCCCCCGTTTTCATTACCGGAGAGATTACAGTCATTGGGAATAAAGTCCGTAAGCCCTTGTTCCAAGGCGTTTTCAACAACTGGATGACGACCCTGAACTATCAGAAAAGCTTCACTGTTATCAACTTTAGGTCGGTTATAGTTATTTTCGACAGCCAATTCCGCCAGTGCTAGCGAGACATCTATAGATGCTATAGCTCTTGAGGCATTATCAATATCTTTTGCAGCTAAAATTATATCTTTAACTAGATTACTAAATATTTCGAGTTCAATACTTAGAGCTCGTTCAGCAGCCAACGTAATTTTCTCTTCTAATTCCGAGAGCTCTATTGTTGAAAACCTTATAGCAGTAGTCATTGTTTGACGGTGGATCAAACCGTGATGATAAGTAACACCCTCCTTACCTTTCGCTATTAGTCTTTCAGCTTGAACAGCAGGTATTTCAATAAAATACCCTAAAATATTGTTATGTTTTATTTTTAAAGAAACGCCTGTTTCCTCACTATACTTTTTTTGCAATTTTACAATTGTTCGTCGACTATCATCCCTTAAACTGATTTGTGCATCCAATGATTCTGAGTACCCCAGAGCAATGAAACCTCCATCTCTGGCTAAAATAGGTAAGGTGTCTGAAAGGGCCCGATCCAGACACCCACAAAGAGTGTCAAAATTAAGTAGAGCTTTTATTAGATCTGGTAGTTCTGAAGCAGCAGGGCCAAATTCTTCTGCTGCTGCTGACAACTCTCTAGCTATTGATCCTGAGCCCTTAAGGCCAGATCGAATTGCTGCAAGATCCCTAGGCCCCCCCCGGCCCAAGCTAAGCCTAGATAAAGAGCGATCCATATCAGGACATTCTTTTAGAATTTGTTGAATGTTTTTTCTTAAATCTGGAGTCTCCATGAAAAAGGAAACTGAATCCAAACGAATATTTATCTCTTGAACATCAGTAAGGGGTGATGACAATCGCTCTGAGAGAAGTCTAGCCCCCACACTGGTCACTGTCCGATCAATCGTTGCCAGTAGAGAACCTGATTTATTTCCTTCAACGGTCTTTGTAAGCTCAAGATTCCGCCTAGTTGCAGGATCAACCTCCATTACTGCTCCAGCAGATCCTGGAGGAGGAATGACACTAGGAAATGACAGGCGCGGCAAGACCCCAATCTGAGTTAATGATAAATAATCGAATAGAGCCCCTGCTGATGCTATTGCCGCCTTACCAGGGTCGCCAAATGCTTCTAGCGTTGCAACATTATAAAATCCTAATAATCTTTTTTCCCCATTTGAAAAATCAAAACGTTCATCTGGCAGAGTTGTTATAATTCCTTTCCATTCTTCCCAAACTTCGTCCAAGGTTAAGTCGCTGTATAAATTATCCGATAGAATAATTTCGCTGGGACCCAAGCGAGCTAGACTAGACGGGAGCTGCAAAACCGCATACTTCATATCTCCAAGAGACTGCAGCCATACTTCACCAGTTGAAATGTCCAACCACGCTAGACCTATTTCGCCATTGAACATTGATACTGCTGCTAAATAATTATGCGTCTTAGCATCAAGTAATACGTCTTCCGTTAGGGTCCCCGGTGTGACAACTCGTACAACTTCTCGACGGACTAAAGATTTAGTTCCGCGTTTTCTGGCTTCTTCGGGTTGTTCAACTTGCTCCACAACCGCGACCCGATAGCCCGCCTTTATTAACTTAGGAAGATATTGCTCTACAGAATGGAATGGCACTCCCGCCATTGGTATTGGCTGTCCATCCTGGTGTCCTCTTTTTGTTAATGCTATATCTAAGTTTTCTGAGGCTATTACCGCATCATCGAAAAATAGTTCATAAAAATCCCCCATCCGAAAAAAAAGTAAACAATCAGGATAAGCCTCCTTTGCCTCATACCATTGGGCAATCATAGGAGTTACACCTTTTTGTTCTTTTCTTCTCACCTTTTTTGAGGTCATTTTAAATCTGATTTACACCTATTTAACGTGGTAATAACAACGTCCGATCATATGTTAATTATAATACACTAACTATGGCTTCAAACCGAAAAAGAGCAGTGGAAGGTTAAACACCACTAGAATACGTAAAAATAGTATCTATAGTAAGGTCAATAAAGTTTGTTTTCGGATGACGCAGAAAGCAATATGCAAAAAAAAATAACTAAACATACAATAACAGGAATACTCTTGCTGGCTGCACCGTCATTGATTGTGTTTCTTCTGCTTGTCATATTTAATCAGTTGTATCTTGGCACTGCGCTGTTAGCCTGGGGGTGCATTCTCTTCATTTCGGCGATTTTTGGATGGCGCTTATTCTACCGTCTAAAAAGAATAGAAAATCATCTTCAAAAAATGTCTGAAGGACAACAAGAAACTCTTGAAGACACATTAATTGACCCAGGTGCAGGAGTAATTGGTGACCTGGCAGCCGCAGTTCAAAGACTTGATCGCAGCTGGCGCCTTGAGAGGAAAACGCTCTCGGACAGTCTAACTGCTACTTCAATTTTATTTGATGCAATTCCCGATCCATTGATTACCCTGGATAAACAATCTCGTCTTGTATATGCAAATTCTTCCGCAAGAAATTTGCTTGCGGAAAATAGATCAGAAACCGATGTGAAGGGACGCGATTTATCATCTGTCTTAAGACAACCGTCTGTACTTGGGGCAGTTGAAGACGTTCTTAATAAAAATAAAGCTATAGCAATCGAATTTTCTCTAGCTGACCGAATAGAACAAACATTTGAGGCTCGAATAGAGTCTATAAGTGGAACAAACTTCTCTGAGAACGACTCCGCGATAATTGTTTTACTGCGTGACATTACAGCCCAAAAAAATAGTGAGCAATCCAGAGCTGATTTTGTAGCTAATGTAAGCCATGAATTACGCACTCCTCTTACTTCACTAATAGGATTTATTGAAACCTTACGAGGTTCAGCAAAAGATGATCCCGAAGCAAGAATTAGATTTCTCAATCTTATGGCTAATCAATCCGATAGAATGGCCCGATTGGTCGAGGATTTATTATCACTGTCTAGAATAGAGATGAATGAACATAACCCCCCTGATCAAACTGTTAACTTAGTTGAGGTTATCGACTCTATTTTATCTTCTTTGGCTCCACAGGCTCAGAAACGCGAAATATCGTTTGAAGTAAAACTAACAAATATCGATAGATTAATATCTGGAGATCTTGATGAAATTACTCAGCTGTTTCAAAACTTGATTGAGAATTCGATTAAATACTCCAGAGAAAAATCAATAATTTCCATATTGGCCAGAAATAACGTACAAGCAGACAGTGTTTCAATAAGCATCACCGATAAAGGAGAAGGTATAGCCAGGGAGCACTTAGCAAGGTTAACCGAGAGATTTTATCGAATAGATACTGCAAGATCTCGCGAATTAGGAGGAACAGGTCTCGGTCTAGCCATAGTAAAACATATAGTAAATCGCCACCGGGGGAAATTAGAGATCCATAGTCAGGAAGGTGAAGGAAGTAAATTTACAGTTACTCTTGATTACGCGTTTTCACCAGATTTATCTAAGACCTTATAAATGAATTTCACAAAGTTAATGGCCACAAAGAATAAAATCATTAATTGAGATTGATTCTCATTATCATTCGCAGTAGTATCAAAAGATAGTGGCCGACTTATCACCCACTGTTACATTAATACAACATATATGTTTGTATTATTTCTGTCATTTATGAGTAACAGAAATGAAACAGAGGGTTCCTAAAAGTTAGCCACTATTTTATCAGATGTTAGGATGTTTCCCTTCGGCCATCTGAATAAAAACTAGCTAGTTTTAACTTTTTTGGAGAAAAACTCATGTTACATAAGACACTACTTGGGACTACGTTCCTTGCGGGTGCAATTGCATTTTCAGGTGTTGCTGAAGCGGGGTCTGTCGGCACCGGTTCAAATATGTTTGTTAAAATGGGAGGCACGTTTCGCTTTCATGGAGCTTCCTATAGTCAAGATATTCGTCCTGGTTTTACTCGTGGCTACGCTTTTCATGTTGATGAAGGTGAAATCAAGATTAGCGCATCAAACAAGGCAGACAATGGTATTAAATATGGTGTTGTTGTTGAATTAAACGTATTAACTACAGACACGAAAAGTGCCGACGAAGTATATGCCTATTTAAAAGGAGACTTTGGCCAGATTAAAATGGGTGATGAAGATGACGTCACCGATAAAATGTCTATAGGCGGTCATAAAGTACTTGTAGGGCGTGGCGGCTTTGACGGTGATGTTGCAGATTATTTCAACTTTGGTTCTGATGCGATCGAAGGACCCGGAGTAGATGAAACAAGTGATGCAACCAAAATATCTTACTTTTCGCCACGAATGAACGGCTTTCAATTCGGCGTTTCTTATACCCCCGATGATGGTGCTAGTGGAGCCAGCTTCGGAGAAAAAGATAATGACGGCGATTACGAAAATGTTTGGGGTACCGGTATTAACTATTCCGGAAAATTTAGCGGTATGAAGGTTAAGCTTGCCGCCACTTATGAGTACGGTGATAGTGAGGACAGTAGTGGTAATGAAACCGAGGGTGATTTAGAGACAGTCAGCTTTGGTGGTTCTGTTTCGGGAAACGGTTTTGGTTTAGCCGTAGGCTTTGCTGATTTTGGTGAGAAGGGTTTGAGTAGTTCCAAAATTGCATTGGGAGAAACAAAAGGTTCTTACTGGTCAGTCGGAGTTTCTTATGGGGAAGGACCTTGGGGCGTTAGCGCTGGCTATTTTGCAAGCGAAAAACAACAACCAACCGGAAGCGGATCTGACACCACGGTGGATATCATATCACTTGACGGGGAATATAAAGTATTTGACGGATATAAAATTGGTGCCAGTTTAAACTTTGTTGAAGCAAAAAACATTAATGGTACAGCTACAGCTGTTAACAATGAAGGAACAGTTTTCGTTCTGAGCAACATGTTTAAGTTTTAGTCCTAAACATATAACGACAGAAACGGCACCCACGAGGTGCCGTTTTTTTATTTCTTTACACTAATGTCTTTTTGGCCATTGTAATAAATTTGTCATAAATCTGTCATAAAAGGTTAGTCAAGCTTTCATAGGGTTCAGGCAAATGCAGAGTGACTTAATAGAGTCACTTCTAAGCAAGAAACTTAACACCGAGAAACAGGAGACCTAACGTGTACTTTAAAGTACTTTCTTTGACAGCAATGATAACGTTCATGGCTCTAGGCGTCGCAGAAGCACGAGATCAAATTCGTATCGTCGGCTCGTCTACAGTCTTCCCTTTTTCTACAACTGTCGCGGAACAATTTGGAAAAACAACTAAATTCAAAACTCCAATTGTTGAAAGTACCGGCTCTGGTGGTGGCATGAAGCTATTCTGCGCCGGTGTTGGACAAGACCATCCTGATATTACCAACTCATCAAGACGAATTAAAAAATCTGAATTTAAAAAATGCACAAAAGCGGGCATTGGTATTACTGAGGTCAAAATTGGCTTTGATGGAATTGTACTAGGCAATTCAAAAAAAGGGCCTAATCTAAAACTCACCCGAAAACAGGTTTTCCAAGCTCTTGCAGCAAAAGTTCCAGTTGACGGCAAAATAGTTGAAAACCCTTATAAAAAGTGGAATGAAATAAACGCAAACCTTCCTAATACGAAAATTGAGGTTCTCGGCCCTCCACCCACCAGTGGAACTCGCGATGCATTTGTTGAAATTGCCATGGAAGGCGGAGCTAAAATGTTTCCTTCATTGAAGGCTCTACGCAAATCAAACAAAAAACAGTTTAAAAGGGTTGCACACGCAATTCGAGAAGATGGAGCTTTCATTGAGGCTGGTGAGAACGACAATTTGATTGTTCAAAAACTAGAAGCTAATCCAGCAGCTGTTGGAATTTTTGGTTTTAGCTTCCTAGACCAAAATGCTGACAAAATGAAAGGAGCTCATATAAATGGAGTTGCTCCTGAGTTTGAAAATATAGCAGGTGGCAAATACCCTGTTTCACGTTCATTATTTTTCTATGTTAAGCAACAACATGTTGGCGTAATTCCTGGTATTAAGGAATTTGTTAAAGAGTTCACGAGCGAAAACGCTTGGGGGATTGAGGGTTATTTGGTTGACAAAGGATTAATTCCTTTACCTGAAAAAGACCGTAAAGACATGATGACAGGCGCAAGAGAAATGAAAACCCTTGCTATGAAATAGTTGTGTTTTTTTGGTTGCGCACGAGTAGTTAATTATGCTCGTGTATTACCAATTTTTAAGTTATGAGATACCGTTTTAATAAGATCAAGCGAGCAAAACACTAGTAAATGAGCACATTTATTCTGATATCTGTTTTGCTTTTATTTATGGTCTTTGCCTATCAAATAGGTAAAAAACGAGTCTTACAGACTGCTAACAAAGACCACAAAAAACTGCATTCACTCCCAGGTTATTATGGAGTTTACATAGCGATTCTATGTGGGCTTCCAGCTCTTTTTATCACTGGTATCTGGTTGTCTTTAGAAAATCAAATAATAGAATTAATACTATTAAGTGAACTACCTGATAAACTGAGAACTTTATCTACTGGAGAAATCAATTTACTAGTCAATGACATCAGAAATGTAGCGTCAAATAACATTTCAAGCCGTGAACCAAGTGAACCAGTTCTTTCAGCTGCTCTCCGATACAATCAATTAAGAAATATTAGTTTTGTCTCACTAGCCGTATCCTGTTTGGTAATCTGTATTGTGGGATTATCAATAGGGCTGAAAAAACTAAATCCATCGATGCGAGCAAGACCCATAGTTGAAGGAATTGCGAGGTGGGCCCTTTTGATAGCCTCGATAATCGCCGTATTAACAACTATTGGAATAGTTTTATCATTAATATTTGAGTCCATTAGATTCTTCGAAGTTGTATCACCCCTAGAGTTTCTATTTGGACTAAACTGGAGTCCCCAAACCGCACTACGCGAAGACCAAATCGGGGCATCAGGTGCTTTTGGTGCAGTTCCAATATTTGCAGGAACATTACTAATTACCCTTATAGCTATGCTAGTTTCAGTTCCGGTAGGCCTTTTATCAGCTATCTATATGGCTGAGTATGCTTCAAGCCAGGTGAGGGGAATTGTCAAGCCTGTTTTGGAGATACTAGCTGGAATTCCAACAGTAGTTTATGGTTTCTTTGCAGCTTTAACTATTGGTCCATCTCTACGAGGGTTCGGGGATTCATTGGGTCTAGGAGTAGCATCAGAAAGCGCTCTAGTTGCTGGGTTGGTTATGGGAGTTATGATTATCCCCTTTGTTTCGTCTTTATCCGACGATGTTATTAATGCTGTCCCTCAATCACTAAGAGACGGAGCTTATGCTCTAGGAGCAACTGAATCAGAAACTGTTCGACAAGTTGTACTTCCTGCCGCTCTACATGGCATCGTTGGGGCAATACTACTGGCGGTCAGCAGAGCTATTGGGGAAACTATGATTGTTGTTATGGCCGCAGGTCTTGCTGCTAACCTTACAGCAAACCCCTTCGAGGCCGTAACAACTGTAACAGTTCAGATTGTTACTTTACTCGTTGGTGATCAGGAGTTTGATAGTGCAAAAACCCTCGCCGCATTCGCGCTCGGCTTAGTTCTTTTTCTTGTAACTCTTGTACTTAACATCATCGCATTAGTAGTAGTTCGCCGATACAGAGAAGAATATGAGTAATAATTTTAATGAATCAGTATCAGAGCTGAAGCCAGATCTATCTGAGGCTCGCCTTCGTAAGCGCTACCGAGCTGAAACGAGATTTCGCATCTACGGCATAGCGGCCATTCTTTTCGCCATCGGAATTCTGGCTCTCCTTCTGGGAAGTATTGTTACAACTGGTTTTAGTGCTTTTACCCAAACTGAAGTAGCCCTCGACATACATTACGAATCAACTTTGTTTGATCCAGATGGAACAGGCAAGTTTGTTCCTCTATCAAGTGGAAACTATCGGAAGGTCGTTAGGAAAAGTTTAAGAGATCTATTTCCCGAGGTTACAAAACGCAGGGAAAAACGAAGTTTATATAAAATCATCAGCAGCGGAGCAGATCTAAGCGCAAGAAAATACTTATTGAGCAACCCTAATAGTATAGAAAAAACAAAAAGAATTTGGATTAAATCTTCAGCAGATATTGATTCATTAAATAAAGGTAAAATAAAGCGCATCGTAGCTGAGTCAGAGCGAAGGGTAAAAAACAATCAAATTCTCTGGTTCGATAAATTGTCCAAGGAAAACAGGGTAAGGCGAACCTTTAACTTTACACTTTTTTCCGCGGGAGATAGCAGAGAGCCTGAGTTAGCAGGAATTTGGGGGGCTGCTGTGGGGTCTTTTCTCACTTTAATTGTAACACTAGCTCTCTCCTTTCCAGTAGGAGTAATGGCTGCTGTTTATCTAGAATCTTTTGCCCCCAAAAACCGCTGGACTGACCTGATAGAAGTTAACATCAATAACTTAGCTGCCGTACCGTCTATAGTTTTTGGCCTTTTAGGATTAGCCGTTTTCTTAAACTTTGTTGGAATGCCCCGTTCAGCGCCCATTATAGGAGGAACAGTTTTAGCCTTGATGACACTTCCAACAATAATAATCGCGGGAAGAGCTGCATTAAACGCCGTGCCGCCATCTATTCGAGAAGCGGCCCTTGCAATGGGCGCCTCCCCATTACAGGCAGTCACTCATCATGTTTTACCCCTAGCAATGCCTGGAATATTAACGGGTACAATTATAGGTATGGCACGAGCTCTTGGAGAGACAGCTCCCTTATTAATGATAGGGATGGTCGCTTTTATTGTAGATATACCGAAAAGCTTTACTGACCCTGCGACAGTTCTGCCCGTTCAAGTATACCTTTGGGCAGATGCACCAGAAAGAGCATTTGTGGAAAAAACTTCTGCAGCAATTTTGGTTTTACTTGTATTTTTAGTTGCCATGAATTTAGCAGCTGTAATTTTACGTAAAAAATTTGAAAAGCGGTGGTAATATGAGCGAAAATATAAAGTTAAAATCAACTGCTGCTAGTCACGAGGATCTGCAAAAAGTGAACGCACCTACAGCCGTTAACGACGATATTAAGAATCTAGCAACGACTAAGGTCACCGCCAATAACGTCGATGTTTTTTATGGCGACAAACAAGCCTTAGAAGGAGTGACTCTAGAAATAGATACAAATCAGGTTACTGCTTTGATTGGCCCCTCAGGATGCGGAAAATCAACCTTCTTGAGATGTCTAAATAGAATGAATGATACTATTACCAGCTGCAAGATATCAGGCGAAATTCTATTAGACGGCTCTGATATTTATGACCGTTCGGTTGATGTCGTGCAATTAAGGGCAAGAATAGGGATGGTTTTTCAAAAACCTAATCCGTTCCCAAAATCTATATTCGAGAATGTTGCATACGGACCAAGAATACATGGAATGACTAAAACTAAGTCAGACTTAAGAAATTTGGTTGAATCAAGCCTACGTCGTGCCGGTCTTTGGGAAGAGGTCAAGGACCGGTTGGATCAACCGGGAACGAGTTTGTCTGGCGGACAACAACAACGTTTGTGCATAGCTCGTGCAATAGCAGTTAATCCGGAAGTTATTTTGATGGATGAGCCTTGTTCAGCACTGGATCCAATAGCAACAGCAAGAATTGAAGAGCTAATGGATGAACTCAGAGAAAATTATACTATAGTTATAGTTACACATTCTATGCAGCAAGCAGCAAGAGTAAGTCAAAAAACAGCGTTTTTTCATTTAGGTATAATGGTTGAAGACGGGAATACTGAACAGATTTTCACTAATCCTGAAAACCAACGTACTCAGGATTATATAACAGGTCGATTCGGCTAAAAACTAACATAGTGCTCCGAAGGGATATAGATCCATGTCAACTGACCGCAGTCATATTGTAAAATCATACGATGAAGAACTTTCTCGCTTAAGCGACCTAATTAGTCGACTAGGTGGCCTGGCAGAAACTCAGCTGGAACAGGCTATTGAGGCACTACAAAAACGAGACGCCGATCTCGCTGAAACCGCAATACAACACGATCATAAAATTGATGACCTACACATAGAAGTAGATGAAATGGCGATTAATATGCTTGCCTTAAGGCAGCCTATGGCAGGTGACTTGAGGTATATTGTAACTGGCCTGAAGATCGCCCCCCTAGTGGAACGCATTGGAGATTATGGGAAAAATGTTGCAAAAAGAGCTGTAGCTCTTAATCAGATGCCTCCAGTAAAACCTATGTACACTATCCCTAGAATGGGCCATATGGTGCGCGAAATGACCAAAGATGTACTTGACGCATTTGCCAATAATGACGTCACTAAAGCGCGTGATGTATGGTATAGAGATGCTGAGGTAGATGATTTGCATGATAGTTTGTTTCGAGAATTATTAACCTACATGATGGAAGACCCGCGCAATATAACGCCCTGTACACATTTACTTTTTGTTGCACGTAATCTGGAGCGTATTGGCGACTTAACAACTAATATAGCTGAGTTAGTTGTCTACCAAGTGGAAGGGGTTCTATTGGACTCCAACCGTCCTAAAACAGACGAAGCAAGCACAACAATAATTGAACCAGACAACAGAACTGAAGAGTCGGATAAATGAGTTCTGCAAGCTCACTAAAACCAAGCGTTTTAATAGTCGAAGACGAAGCTGCTCTTGTAGAGCTTTTGTCTTATAATTTAGAGAAAAACGGCTTCAGAACGAGCATTGCAAGAGATGGAGAAGAAGCAATTCTGGCAATTGCAGAAACTAAACCTGATTTAGTTTTGCTAGATTGGATGCTTCCCTACGTCTCAGGTATAGAAATATGCCGTCGCCTTCGTCGCGATCCTGAAACTAGAGAGCTTCCAATCATTTTATTAACTGCTAGAGGAGAAGAAGGTGATCGAATAAGGGGCTTAGACTCAGGAGCCGATGATTATATAGTCAAACCATTTTCACCTAGTGAGTTGATAGCCCGCGTAAAGGCAGTCATAAGACGAGCAAGACCTATATTTGATAAAGACGCATTATCTTACGCAGACATTGTAATGGATCTAGCTAGCCATCGAGTTAGTAGAGGCGACCAATCAATAAAGCTAGGCCCCACAGAATTCCGTCTGCTTAGATTCCTGCTAGAAAGACCTGGGAGAGTTTTTGAACGAGAACAACTGCTTGATCACGTTTGGGGACAAGATGCTGATATCGAGCCCAGAACTGTTGATGTACATATTCGTCGCTTAAGAATGGCTATAAATTTACCCGGTTCACCTAATGTTATTCGAACTGTACGGTCTGCGGGTTATGCCCTAGAAGTAGAAACTGATCACTAGTCATAGATATGTGAGGAATATAAAGTTTTTAAGTAAACATTTTCATTTCTAAAAAAAGAAATTCAATATTGGCGCACTATCAAAAACTAACTAAATTATTAATACTTGTTTTAGCTAACTACTTAATAGCAGTAGCTAGTTTACATGCAGAGTCAAAGCGAAATAACTCTATATCAATGCATGGGAAAACAAAATATGATGATAACTTTCAAAGTTTTTCTTATGTAAACCCTAATGCCCCAAAGGGAGGCAAACTTCGTCTGCATGCGATCGGGACATTCGACAGCCTTAATCCATATATTATTAAAGGAAAATCAGCTGTAGGCCTGCATCACGGTTCAGGGTTTTATTTTGAAACATTGGCCAGACGAAGTCGAGACGAACCTTTTTCATTATATGGCTTACTAGCAGAAACTATAAAAATGCCAGAGGATCGAAGCTGGATAGAATTCACACTTCGCCCTAAAGCAAAATTTTCCGATCAAACACCAGTTACAGCAGAAGATGTAGAGTTTAGTTGGAAAATTTTAAAGCAGAAAGGAAAGCCAAACGCTCGAGCTACATGGGCCCGAGTTGAAAGCGTTTTAATAACTAAGCCTCGAAAAATACGTTTTACTTTTAAAAAAGATGCAGGTCGTGAGTTACCTTTATTGATAGCTGGGTTTCTACCTATACTTTCAAAAGCCTGGTGGGAAAATCGAGAGTTCTCGAAAACAACGTTGGAGGTGCCCCCAGCCACTGGTCCTTACACCATTAAAAAAATAACACCAGGACGAAGCATTGTTTATAAATATAACCCAAAATACTGGGGGCGTGATCTAGCCGTTACCCGTGGTCAATTTAATATTCAGGAATTAACCTATAAATATTATCGTGACGATGCTATTGCCCTAGAGGCATTTAAAGCAGGGGACTATGATTTTCGTTATGAAAGTAACGCTTCTCGTTGGGCCACCCAATACAACACACCAGCTATTGCGGACGGGAGTATTATTCGGGAAATTACTTCAACTGGCACCCCATCAGGTATGAAAGCCCTGGTCTTTAACTTAAGAAAGCCTCCGTTCGATAGGCTAAATGTCAGAAAGGCCCTCACCCTAGCATTTAATTTTGAATGGCTTAATAAGAACTTGCTTCACAACGGCTATGTTAGAACAAATAGTATTTTTTCAAACTCAAGCTTAATTCCCTCTGGGATACCGTCAATTGAGGAACTAAAACTACTGAATCCGTGGAGAGGGAAAGTCCCTGAAGAGGTTTTTAGTCGTCCCTTCAAGTTATCAGAATCTGACGGTACTGCTCAAAATCGATCTAAACTTCGCAAAGCTACCATGCTTTTAAAAAAAGAAGGGTTTTACATAAGTAATGGAACTTTATATTCACAAAATAATCGACCCTTCCGTTTTGTAATTACAATTCGAAGTCCTTCGAATGAACGCATAGCTTTAACTTATTCAAGAAGCTTAAAACGCTTAGGAATAGACACTAGAGTTAGATTGATTGACACAGCTCAATTTCAAACTCTGATTAATAGTTATGATTTTGACATGGTTTTCGGTTTCTGGGGAGTAACACTGTCCCCAGGCAATGAACAAGAAAACTACTGGGGCTCAAAGACAAGCAACTACCCCGGAGGAAGAAATTGGCCAGGGATTTCTGACCCAGCAATAGATGGAATAATCCAGTCTCTGGTTTCTGCAAAAACACAGAAAGAACTAGTGGCAGCGGCAAGAGCATTAGACCGAGTCTTTATGTGGAACTATTATGTGCTGCCACTCTACCACTTATCAGGTCAGAGAATTGCTTATTGGAAAAAAGTGTCTAAGCCCAAAAAGGTGCCCGTTTACGGGTTAGGGCCGGAAACATTTTGGATTATTAACAACTAGTAAATACAGCATTTATTTTATGAATAAGATTGGTGTTTGGTCTGGGGCCAAAATGAGAAATAACCTCAGCGGCCGTAATGCTCCCAATTCGTGCACAGGTAATAAGATCCGCGCCGTGAATAAATCCATATAAGAAACCGGCGGCATATTGATCACCTGCACCGGTAGTGTCTATCACATCAGACACTTCTTCTGCTTTTACAGAATATTTTTGTGGGCCATAAATAACTACTGATCCTTTATCCGAACGCGTTATGGCCGCTATCTTGCAGTCATTGCCAACTTTCTCAAAAGCATCTTCAAGTACATCCGTTTGATAAAGCGACATAATCTCACTTTCATTAGCAAAGAGTAAATCTACGTGGTTTTTTATTAAGTTAAGGAATGATTCCCTGTGTCGTTCAACACAAAAGGAGTCTGATAATGTTAATGCAACCTTCCTGCCGGCCTCATTAGCTAGCCTAGCTGCCTCAAGAAAGGCTTGTTTAGCTGAAGCTCTATCCCATAAATAACCTTCTAAATATACAATTTTAGATCGGCTAATTAATAATGGATCTATGTCTGTTAAATCTAAATCAGCAGACGCTCCAAGATATGTATTCATAGTCCTTTCAGCATCTGGAGTGACAAGAATTAAGCAGCAAGCTGTTGAAGACCCCTTAGTCGCCACAAGCGTACTATACTCTACTCCTACCGAGCGAATATGGTTTAAGAAAACCTGCCCCATATAATCATCATAGACTTTCCCAATATATGCGACCTTAGCCCCCAAGAGAGCTAGGCCCGCAGCTGTGTTTGCCGCCGATCCTCCCGATGTTTCAATTCCTGGTCCTAAATCTTTATAAATTGCTTCCACTGTAGCCAGTTCAACTAAAGACATAGATCCCTTAGTCATACCAAACTTAATCAAAACATCTTCAGAGGCCTCTAGAAGTAAATCTAAAATCGCATTACCTATGCAAATTACATCTATTTGTAGCTCTAATTTTTGTCCATCAGACATATTATAAATATTCCTCTTAAAATAAAAACTATTGAGTATATATAGCTCTTATTTAAGTTACTTTAATTATTTATTATAAATCTTGCTTATATAAAATATTACTAATAATGGAGAGGTATTAATCAAATTATACCGTGTTAAATTGTTTTATAAAATCTGTTGGTGATATCAGAACGCGCGAATTTAGGCTCGTACTTATAGCGAGTGCTGTCTATAGTTTAGTTAGCGCATTTTTTTTATGGTTATTAATTCTACTAGTTTTGAAAATCGATGATTTTAGCATAACGGGACTGGATTGGCTTGTAGACACGTTAGGATCATTAGCCGCAGTAATCATACTAGTACTACTCCTCCCGTCTTTCTTTGGCCTTATAGCAAGTTTTAAATTAGACACCATCTGCTCTGAAGTAGAAAAACGTCATTACCAGGATCTCCCACCTGCCTCTTATAAATCTCTTATCGGACCGCTACTTATAGGTCTTCGATTCACAATAATATTAGTTATACTCAATATAGCTGTTATACCGTTGAGCCTGATCCCCCCAGTTTATTTAATCAGTGGCTGGTTTCTAAATGGATACTTACTCGGAAGAGAATTTTTTGAATTAGTGGCTATAAGGCACTTAAACCCAAATCAAATAAGAATTTTAAGAAAAAAACAAAAACTAACAGTATTTTTTATCGGGCTAGTTTTGGCACTAATTTCAATGGTGCCAATCTTAAACCTCTTGCTACCCTTGTATGCAACTGCATTGATGACTCATGTATTTCACTACTTACAAAAGAAGTCGATAAACTAGTTATATTTATTTTATAAAAACTTGTATAATATTAAGTACGAATGAAATTTCAGTTCAAACGCGCTCTGTAAGGTTATAAATCTCTAAATAATGAAAGCAAGGTTATATATTTTACTAGCAATTATCCTTGTTTTGACGGGCTGTGAAGGTCTGGATATTCAATCAAAATTAATTGATCCTTCAATATTACCCCCCCAAAAAACAGACCCAACGAACAAGAAGCCTAACTCTTCTCAAAATGTCTCAAAATCTGCCCCTAAAAATATCCCAAACAATAAAAAGGGTTATCAACTAAAAGAAAGTAAAGACGAAAAACCCACTAAAGAAATCTTGTCAAGATTAGAACCGCTCGAAAGCAAGCGATTGGTTAAACCCAAAGACATAAAAATAAGTATAATGGGATTATCTAGTTCACAACTTGATGAGAGGTTCGGCGCACCAAACCTAATTCGCATTGATGGAAACGCTGAACTTCGAGTTTATTTACTACGGAGCAGTAATTGTTCACTTTATACTTTTCTTTACAGCGATAGCTCTACAAATGGTGAAAGAGTTGTCAAACATCATGAAACCGGAAGTTCAGAAGAAAATACTATAGATCAATGTTATAGCTTATTTTCTAACGCTAGAAAGCCTGGCTAGAAATAACATCGACAAACTAGATGGACTTTTCTTTATACCTACACTCATTAACTACAATACAGACATTACATCTTGGACTACGAGCCTTACAAACGTAGCGTCCATGAAGAATTAACCAATGATGCGCATGTTTCATATAAGTTTTAGGAACACGCCGTAGTAAATTCTTTTCAACATCTAAAACACTATCACCTATTGCTAATCCTGTTCGATTTGCTAATCGAAAAATATGTGTGTCGACAGCGATCGTGGGTTCAGAAAAAGCTGTGTTCAGAATAACATTCGCTGTTTTCCTGCCTACACCGGGGAGGGATTCAAGACTTTCTCTAGAAGCAGGAACTTTCCCAGCATATTCTGCAATGAGTTGTTCACTTAAAGAAATAATATTTTTAGCCTTATTCCTAAATAAGCCAATTGTTCGAATATGCTCGATAAGAGATTCATGGCCAAGTTTCAACATTTTATTCGGAGTGTCCGCAATCTCAAAAAGCTTAGCGGTAGCCTTATTTACCCCAGTATCAGTAGCCTGCGCAGAAAGTACTACGGCAACAAGTAATGTGTAATCATTTGTATAATTTAACTCTGTTTTTGGCGTAGGGTTATCATTAGCCAATATCTTAAAAAATTCCTCCACCTGATTTTTTGACATTCGAGCCATAATAGTTGCCACTAATTCTATGACTTACTAAAGATTATTCGGATAAACCTAAAACATCGGCCATTGAGTACAGTCCTGACGATTGAGTAGATATCCAAATAGCTGCTCTAACTGCACCTCTGGCAAAAATCGCTCTATCAGTTGCCTTGTGTGTAATTTCAATTTGTTCCCCCTGGCTTGCAAAAACAACTGTGTGAGTGCCAATAATGTCGCCAGCACGCATTGTAGAAAAACCAATTTTACCAGATTCACGTTCTCCAGTTATACCTTCGCGTGATAATACTTTTACCTTATCGAAATCAACTCCTCTTCCCTGAGCAGCTGCCTCTCCTAACCCTAAAGCGGTACCTGAGGGAGCATCTACTTTGTGTCGATGATGAGCTTCAAAAATCTCTATATCAAATTCTTCATCTAAAGTTTTGGCTATTTGTCGAGCCAGTGAAAACATCAAATTAACTCCTGCTGACATATTTGGAGCTCGAATAATCGGAATAGATTTAGAGGCTTCCTTTAATAAAGAAATATTTACATCATCCATACCAGTAGTACCAATCACTATTGGGCACCCTATCTCAGTTGCAATCTCTACATGAGATATAGTGGCTTTAGGCGCAGTAAAGTCTATAACAACATCAACGTCTGCAAACATTTCTTTAGGATTATCAATTATTGGGATATTATTTTCCCCCACACCAGCTAATATCCCTGAATCTTCACCTAACGACTCTGAATCAGGAGCCTCCGTAGCACCAGCGATTTCACAACCTGAAGTATTAGAAATTATGTTTATTAACATGCGTCCCATACGTCCTGATGCGCCTACAACTCCAATTTTCAAGGAATCTGCCATGTGAAGTTCCTGCAGTTATTATTAAATCTATTCTAGATTAGCATGAGAGAAGAAAAATGGCAGCCTGAGAACGTATTTAAAAGGAGATAAACAACTATTCCTTGAACTCTTCCCATAGCTCTTTAACCTTAGTAAAAAATCCATCGGCTTCAGGGCTATGAGGTTTTTTACCTCCAGAGGTCTCAAATTCTCGTAAAAGTTCGCGTTGTTTTTTTGTTAAATTAACCGGTGTCTCTACTTGTGACTGCACATACATGTCGCCCCTGGAATTACTTCTCAAAACCGACATCCCCTTTCCTCTAAGGCGAAACTGTTGCCCAGTTTGAGTCCCTGCTGGAACATTAACTCTTGCTCGATTGCCATCAATAGTGGGGATTTCAAGAGTACCTCCTAAAACAGCAGTTGTCATGGGTATAGGAACACGACAATATATATCAGATCCATCGCGACCAAAAAATCTGTGCTCCTTAATAGATATAAAAATGTATAAGTCGCCAGATGGCGCCCCTCTTAGGCCGGCTTCTCCTTCTCCGCTAACTCGTATTCTTGTTCCATCTTCTACCCCAGCCGGAATATTGACAGACAAAGTTTTTTCTTTTTCTACTCGACCCGAACCTGCACACCCTCTACAAGGATTGTCTATTACTTTTCCCGCTCCGTGACAGGTCGGGCAACTGCGTTCAACGGTAAAAAAACCTTGTTGTGTTCTTACCTTACCAGCCCCATGACAACTAGGGCATGCAACGGGAGCAGTTCCACCTTCTGCACCATTACCGTTACAGTTCCCACAAGTAGCAGAGGCTTTTACTCTTACCCTCGTTTCTTTCCCACTATAAGCATCCTCCAAAGTTACATCTAGATTATACCTTAAATCAGCCCCATGGGTGTTGGCCTGGTGTCGACCTCGGGATCCGGTAAGATCTCCAAACATTTCGTCAAATATGTCTGAAAAACCTCCCCCAAAGCCAAATCCACCACCAGGTTGGCCTCCTCCCCCTTCAAAAGCTGCATGTCCGTATTGGTCATAAGCAGCCCGTTTCTCATCATCTTGCAAAACCTCATAGGCCTCACTAACTTCTTTAAATTTCTTTTCTGCCTCTGCGTCGTTTGGATTTCGATCTGGGTGATACTTCATCGCCAACTTGCGAAAAGAGCTCTTAAGTTCACCAGACTGAGCCGATCGATCGACCCCAAGTACTTCGTAATAGTCAGGTTTAGCCATTTGATAAAGTGGCTACCTCTTTAAGTTTTAGATCAGCTAAATCCATTCGAGTCATTATTTTACTTCTTAAATAAGGAGGGAACGCTGCCCATGAAAAATCAGTTACCAGGTAGTTACGATGTGGAAGTTTGATCCTTGTTGTCATCTTCATTTTCAACTTCCTCGAAGTCAGCGTCGACAACTCCATCTTCGGCAGGACTAGAAGAATTTTCTCCATCATTCGATCCACTAGCCGCTGCTGCCTGCTCAGATTGATAAATAGCTTCTCCTAGCTTCATTGAGGACATGCTGAGAGCTTCTGTCTTAGTCTTAATCGCCTCGACATCATCATTCTCTAGAGCTTCTTTTAAAGAAGAAAGATCATTTTCAATTGATTGTTTCTCATCTTCGGAAACTTTATCACCGTGCTCAGAGAGACTTTTTTCTATTTGATTCACTAAACTTTCAGCTTGATTCTTAGTTTCAACACCTTCACGCTTTACTTTGTCATCTTCAGCGTGCTCTTCGGCCTCTTTGATCATGCGATCAATATCGTCATCTGACAGACCACCTGAAGCCTGTATTCTAATTTGTTGTTCTTTTCCAGTTCCTTTATCAGTAGCCGAGACATTAACTATCCCATTTGCGTCTATATCAAATGCAACTTCAACCTGAGGAACTCCGCGGGGGGCAGATGGTATTCCCACCAAATCAAACTGGCCAAGAATCTTATTGTCTGAGGCCATTTCACGTTCACCTTGAAACACACGTATCGTTACAGCTGATTGATTATCTTCAGCAGTAGAAAACACCTGGCTCTTTTTTGTTGGGATTGTAGTATTTCTATCAATTAGCCGGGTGAAGACTCCCCCTAACGTTTCAATTCCCAATGACAAGGGGGTTACATCTAACAACAAAACATCCTTAACGTCGCCTGCTAGAACTCCACCCTGGATCGCCGCGCCTATGGCTACGACTTCATCCGGATTTACTCCTCTGTGAGGGTCACGTCCGAAATGATTTTTTACTGTTTCTTGTATCTTTGGCATACGCGTCATGCCACCGACCAATATAACCTCATCAACTTCCCCCGCTGATAAGCCGGCATCTTTCAGAGCTGCCTTACATGGTTCAATAGTCCTCTGCACCAGATCATCAACTAATGCTTCTAATTTAGCTCTAGTTAACTTTATATTTAAGTGTTTAGGTCCCGATTGATCAGCAGTAATAAATGGTAAATTGACCTCGGTTTGAGTGGCTGAGCTAAGCTCAATTTTAGCTTTCTCGGCCGCCTCTTTAAGTCTTTGTAACGCTAATTTATCTTCTTTTAAATCGATAGCCTGTTCTTTTTTAAATTCAGCAGCAAGGTATTCTATAATTCTAGCATCAAAGTCTTCTCCCCCCAGGAACGTATCCCCATTTGTTGACTTAACCTCAAATACGCCATCACCTATTTCCAGTACAGACACATCAAAAGTACCACCACCAAGGTCATATACGGCGATAGTACCTCCCTCTTTCTTATCAAGACCATAAGCCAACGCTGCTGCTGTTGGCTCATTAATGATCCGTAAAACATCTATACCAGCTATTTTACCCGCGTCCTTAGTAGCCTGACGCTGAGAGTCGTTAAAATATGCAGGCACTGTAACCACTGCTTGAGGAGCCTCTTCCCCTAAAAATGTTTCTGCTGTCTCACGCATTTTTTGTAAAATAAATGCACTCACTTCCGAAGGACTGTAGGTTTTATCATGAGCTTTTACCCAAGCATCTCCATTGTCACCTTTGACAATTTCATAAGGAACCAGATCCCTATCTTTTTCGGTAACCGGGTCATCAGCTCTACGACCGATAAGACGCTTAATAGCAAACAGTGTGTTTTCCGGATTAGTAACCGCCTGTCGTTTAGCCGGCTGACCCACCAGACGCTCGCCATCATCAGAAAAAGCAACCATAGAAGGAGTTGTTCGCGCTCCTTCGGTATTTTCAATAACTTTTTCTTGCCCGCTATCCATTACAGCCACACAAGAGTTTGTTGTTCCTAAGTCAATACCTATAACCTTTGCCATATTTCCCTCACTATTTGGCAGTCAACACAGCCCCCGCCACAAACCTATTTATTTACAGAAAAAATATATCGTATACAACTTTCGGACATATAGGTAAGGATTGGTCTCTCTTCAACCTTAAGTTGAAAGTAAAGTAGTTTTGAAAATCGTATTTTTCCTTTCAGATTTTAAAAATAGAGCAATGTAACTAATAAATTACCTAAACAAGGACACTTTATTAGTAAAATTTATAGAAGTAGCCGAATAAATTAAAAACTTCGGCTTATATTATTTATTTTTTCAAGGTCTCCGGATCTTCTAAAGCCCCTTTCGCAACACCAACTCTTGCCGGCCTAATCAGACGGTCGTGCAAATTATAACCAGGTTGTATAACCTGCGCGACCACACCATCTGGAAACTCACTATCAGGGACTTCATACATAGCTTCATGAAAGTTTGGATCGAATTGTTCACCAACAGGATTAATTTGCTTTATATTATGATCTTCCATAATTTTTTGTAGCTGTCTTTCAACCGCTTCAACCCCGCCAAGTAATGTCTGCAAAAGACCCTCTCCCTCCTTTTGCTCCTCAGGAATTGCCTGCAATGCACGCGATAAATCATCAGCGACCGTCAATATAGAGCGAGCAAAACCAGCTATGCCATATTTGTGTGCTTCAGAGAGATGTCGTTCGTTCCGTTTACGATTGTTCTCAGCTTCAGCCATAAAGCGGAGATATTGATCTTTCAAACTCGTAATTTCCTCCTCAAGCCTTAAAATCCGATCTTCATCTTTCTCTTCTTTTTCTTCCTGCCCGGAGTCATGTTCCTCAGAACCCAGATCTTCTTTAATGTGTTCTGATGAATTTATGTTCTCAACAACTTTCTCTAGCTCTTCAGTTTGAAGGTTAGAGTCGGACTCTTTGATTTGATCCTTATCTTTTTGATCGCTCATAAAAAATAATTTCCTTTAAAAATTAAATAGCTATTTGAGGTCCTTGCAATTTATCCTACTAACCGCCCAATAACTTTCGCTGTATAGTCTACAACAGGAATAACTCTTGCATAATTAAGTCTTGCAGGCCCTATTACACCTATCGCTCCAACTATTTGTTCCTTACTATTTGTATAAGGAGCTACAACCACAGAGCAACCAGTCAAATTGAATAATTCGTCCTCTGCTCCAATAAATATCTGAACTCCTTCTCCAGTTCTTGTGGCATCTAATAGCCAAGACCACGATTCTTTTGTTTCCAAAGCCCCATAAAGAGCTCTAACTCTTTCTAAATCTTCTACTGCCTGCACGTCGTCTAAAAGTCTTTCTGTTCCACTAACAATTAAGACAGAAGATTCACCATCGCTGGCACTTGTAGCCATTCCTGCTTCTACTAGTCTCTGGGTGAGAAAATCGAGTTCTTGACGGTGAGCAAGGAGTTCAGCCGCAATTTGAGCTTGGCCTTCTTCTATGGTTTTTCCTACCATTCGCGCCGACAGAAAGTTTGTAGCTTCAACAATTACGGATGATGGCATACCTACTGGTATATCGATTACTCGATTTTCTACGGCCCCATCGTCTGTTACCAACACAACTATTGCACGCTCAGGGCCCAAAGCAACAAACTCTATATGTTTTAGGCGTACGTCCGTTTTAGGAACCACCACCAAACTTGTATGGTTACTCAACCCTGAAAGAACACGACTAGCTTCCTCTAATGTCTTTTGAGGGTTACGACCCTGAGCTGCACATTGTGATTCAATCGACGCCTGTTCATCTTCCGTCAATCTTCCAACCTCTAGAAGTCCATCAACAAAAAATCGTAAACCTGCTTCTGTGGGCAATCGCCCTGCTGAAACGTGAGGAGAGTAAAGTAAGCCAGCATCCTGTAAATCAGACATAACATTGCGCACCGTAGCCGGAGATAGATCTACACCCAAACGCTGTGATAAAGTGCGCGAGCCGACTGCTTCTCCTGTTTCAAGGTAGGCGTCAATAATCTGTCGAAGTATTTCGCGACTTCTTTCATTTAATTTTGGAACCATAAGGCTCATTTAGTGACCTAGTCTTTCGTTTCTCAAAAGAGATTTAGGTATACAGACTTGTCTAATCAAGAGCTGCATGTAATTCTTCCTATAAATTAACCACTCTTCTAGACGTTCGCGATATCAACATGTAAATTCTGAACATTGAAATTATATAACATGTTCTGAAAGCAGGCTGATATAATGAAGATGACATCCTGGCGACCTTCCGGTCGCAAATCAAATGAAATGCGCAAAATAAGTTTGAAAAGTGGTGTAGCGAAATATGCTGAAGGCTCCTGTCTTGCAAAATTTGGTAATACAGAAGTTTTATGTACCGCCACAATAGAAGATAGAGTGCCTCAGTGGTTAAAGGGTACTGGAAGTGGCTGGATAACAGCTGAATATGGCATGCTTCCCCGCTCAACTCATACTCGTACTACCCGTGAAGCTTCCCGAGGGAAACAATCAGGCAGGACACAGGAAATTCAGCGTTTGATTGGAAGAAGTTTACGGGCTTCAACTGACTTAAGAAGCTTAGGAGAAAGACAAATTCGTTTAGACTGTGATGTTTTACAAGCTGATGGTGGCACAAGAACAGCCGCTATAACAGGAGCGTATGTGGCTCTTTATTCATCTTGTCAGGGTCTTTTAAAAAACGATGCCTTAGAAAAATTGCCGATCCATGAAACTGTAGCTGCTGTATCATGTGGTCTATACAACGGAGAGGCTATATTGGATTTAGATTATGAAGAAGACTCAAACGCACAAGCTGATGCAAATTTCGTTTTAACAGCAAGCGGGCAAATCATTGAGATTCAAGGAACGGCAGAGGGCAAGTCATTTTCGCGCAATCAATTCATTAACCTATTAGATTTAGCGCGTTTAGGAACAAAAATTATTTTTCAATCACAAAAGGCTGCACTAAAAATAAAATAATATGCATAGATGTATGAAAACACTTATTAAATCATTCTAAAAAAATAATATGATGTCAGATATATACCGCCAATTTTCAGAAGATTGCCTGTTAGTCGCTAGCCATAATGATGGTAAGGTCAAAGAAATAGCTGCGCTTTTGAAGCCTTTAAAAATAAGTATTATGAGTTCCAAACAACTGGGCTTACCCGAACCCATCGAAGATGGAAAAACATTCATAGACAATGCTGTTTTAAAGGCTCGTTCGGCTTGTGAGAATAGTAAGCTGCCTTCTCTCGCTGATGATAGCGGCTTAGCTGTTTCTGCTTTAGCAGGCAGACCTGGTATTTTTTCTGCCCGGTGGGCCGAGACTGCCACAGGCAGAAACTTTCAAAAAGCTATATATAAAGTTCATAGAGAAATGGGACAAAGTGAAGACCGTTCAGCTGAATTTATTTGTGCGCTAGCCCTTTGTTGGCCAGATGGTCACATTGAATGCTTTCAAGGAAAAATTTGTGGCACAATTGTATGGCCCCCAAGAGGCACAACTGGATTTGGGTATGACCCTATTTTTCAAGCAATAGGAGACAATGTAACTTTTTCTGAAATAGACCCAATAGAAAAACAAAAAAAATCACACCGCGCCATTGCCTTCAATAAAATGGTTGATGCTTGCTTCAATTTACCTGATGGCTAAAAATAAAATAACACCACCAAAGACAGTAGCCATCTACATACACTGGCCTTTCTGTCTTTCATTGTGCCCTTACTGTGACTTTAATAGTCATGTAAAAGAAAACGTCAATCACCATGATTGGAAAAAAGCTCTCATTTTAGAACTTGAGCACTATTCAAAAATAATTGGAGCAAGAAAAGTAACCAGTATTTTTTTTGGAGGCGGGACGCCCTCGCTTATGGAAGCAGATACTGTAGCAAAAATTATTGAAACTATTGAGAAATATTTTTCTTTAGTGAAAGACGTGGAAATAACTCTTGAAGCAAACCCAACTTCTTCAGAATCTAAAACTCTCTCTTCATTTTCTAAGGCAGGCATTAATCGTGTGAGCCTTGGTGTACAAGCACTAGACGACGAATCCTTAATATTATTAGGAAGAAAACATAATACTGAAGAGGCAAAAAGAGCAATCAAATTAGCTTCGGATAGTTTTGAACGTTTTTCGTTCGACTTGATTTATGCTCGCCCTAAACAAACAAAGACTATGTGGGAAAAAGAACTTAAGGAAGCAACAAGGCTAGCTAGGGGACACCTCTCAGTCTACCAATTAATTATAGAGCCAGGAACTCCATTTTATCTATCTCAAGCACGAGGCCTTATTACTTTACCTAATGAAAGTTTATCTGTGGCCCTATTTCAGATGACCCAAGAAATTCTCGAATCAGTAAACCTTCCCTCTTATGAAGTGTCTAACCACGCTGCAGTCGGAGAGTACTGTAAACAGAATATGACCTACTGGCATTATGGAGATTACATTGGGATAGGGCCTGGGGCTCATGGACGAATTACTTTAAATGGAAATATTTATGCGACCCGACAACACAGAGCGCCAGAAATGTGGTTGAAAAGAACCGAGATGGCTGGTCATGCAACACAAACTTTTGTGCCTTTGGACGAAGAGGAAATTATAAATGAAATTATTTTAATGGGCCTTAGAACAAAAGCCGGGGTTGATGCATCTAATTTTTACCTTCGCACAGGAAGAAACCTCAAAGAAGCCGTAAATGTCGAAGCCTTAAATAGATTAAAAGAAGGTAACTTTTTAACAAGTGACCAAAAAGGTATAAGAACAACTATGGCAGGCTTACTAAGATTGAATTCAGTAATAAAAGAGCTTGTCTCTTTTTAGTTGCCAAAAAAATTGAACGTCCTAGGAGCTGGGTCAATTTCATATAATTCTTCTTCACGCACTTCAAAGACTGATAAGCCCCTTTCAACTAAACCAGAATTACGTAAACGAAATATCCCATCTACTCCACTAAATCCTCTTTCAGAAATCAACGCAGTTGTCGAAAAAGTTTTTGTTGTCGGTATTGAATTTTTGGAAGAAAAATTGGCTATAGCTATAGACATAGCGGTTGCATCATAACCCAACGTAGCTTGGCGAACAGGGTTACGACCAAACAATTTATTAAACTTCTCTTTAAAGAATTTTCTCCCTTTATTCGCAGGAGCTGCATACCAAGCATGATTTAGGCTGGGTTCCGTGCGTAAAACGGGATCAGCCCATAGAGAAGTACCTAGGAGTTTTACTTTAGAAGTGTCTACATCATAAAATGCTAATAGTGGAGCGATCCTAAGTGCTTCTTTAGCGTCCATCGGTAATATTAGCGCCTGAAAAGTCAAAGAGGGCAATGAGTTTATTTTATTAATGCCACTTAGAGTATGTTTTTGGGTCTTGGATTTTATATGGTGCTTATCAGCCCCAGCTATCTGTGGCCTTAAATCGGGCTTATTAAGGCTTAACCTCTTTATTATGCGCACAATCTTATCTATTTCATCTTCAAAATAATTGACAGACACAACATCGTAATTTCCAGATCGTGAACCCTCGTAAAGAGCTTTGACCATTCTACGACCATAAAGATCATTTGGCGCTAATGCTGAAAATCTCTTAATATTATTTTGAACAGAGTAGTTGATAACTCTTCGAATTTGATCCTCAGGGGATAGCCCCATAATATAAATACCGTTTCCGGCGACTTCGTTGTTATTGGAAAATGCCACAACGGGCACCTCAAGGGGCCTAGTAACCTCAGCTACAGCTAAAACTGAACTACTATACAAAGGGCCAAGTATAATTTGTGCTCCTTCATTAATCACTTCATTGGCAGCTAGTTTAGAAGCCTCTGGATCTCCTTTTGTATCACGTACGACTAATCTAATATTAGGATCAGCCAAATCAAATAGAGCCATCTCAGCTGCTAAAAGTAAGTCATTTCCTAATGAAGCCGCCTTGCCAGACAATGGTAAAAGAATTCCCAGTGTAACTTTACCTGATTTATTAATATTATCTTTCGAAGTGCTCAAACTCGCAGCTGGTTTAATTGCGAGACTTTCAGTATTTTTTTTGGTGGATGTTTCGATTTTTATCTTTTTGTTAACGGCCTTTTTAATCTTCGGTCTATTAGTGCTCTCTATTTCCTGTTTCTGCTGAACTAATGGAGACACCTTTTGTTTTGTTATGGGTGTCGTCTTATATTGGGTTTGTTGCTCACATGCAGAAAAAACGAGACAAGTAGGCAATAGAATTACCCAGAAAAAATTTAATTTTATGAAATCTTTATAAAACTCTAATATTCGTGGTACCAAGTTAATTCGCCTTGAAATAATTTATTTGTTTATCGCATAAAAAGCATGAGCTTCATAATGACCATATTAATTGAAAAACATAAATCATTAGAGCGTGGTGATACGGAACCGGGTCTATATATAGTCGCAACCCCTATAGGCAACCTTGGGGATATAACACTACGAGCCTTACAAATACTTCATAAATCAGATCTCGTGGCGTGTGAAGACACTCGGGTTACTCGTCGCCTTCTATCACACTATAATATAAAAGTTCCAACCACCTCGTATAATGACCATAACGCTAAAAAAGTAATACCGCGAATAATTAAACTTCTACAAAGTGGCAAGATAGTGGCATTAGTTAGTGATGCAGGAACCCCATTAATTTCCGATCCCGGCTATAGACTAGTGCTAGCAGCAATATCAAAAAATATTCCTATTACTGCAGCTCCAGGCCCTGTGGCAGCAGTTGCCGCCCTCACAATAGCAGGTCTACCTACTGATAAGTTTCTGTTTATTGGTTTTTTACCAACAAAAAAGGGAGCGAAAAAAAATTATTTAAAAGAGATAAAAAATATTCAAGCAACCTTGGTATTCTATGAGTCATCACAACGATTAATAGAAACACTTTATGATATGACTGAATATCTTGGTAACAGATCCGCAGCAGTTATGAGAGAAATAACTAAAAAATTCGAAGAGACGAAAAGAGGTTCTCTTAAAGAACTAGCTGACCAATTTTCCGAAGAGGGCGCCCCAAGAGGAGAGATAGTAATAATCGTCTCTTCTCTAGAACCAATAAAAATGAGCGATCAAGAAATTGATGTGTTAATAACGAAAGAGCTTGTTAACAATACTCTGAGAGATTCTGTTAATATAGTTGCCCAATCATCTGGAAGGGCGAGACGAGAAGTGTATAAGAGAGCCCTAATAATATCTAAAAAATAATACAAATTGCTGAATCATCAGAAAAAGCTGTATTGTTAATCAAGATCTAATATTAAATTATTAACTTTTACTCAAACATTAGAATTTTAAACAACCCAATAAGAGGTTTAACTTTTAGCCAAGCTAAAAAACATGTATACTTATCAGATAGAAATAGCCGCTTATAGGGGTTTGCCATATCACAAATTCAAACAGCAACGAAAACAGACCTTATGAAACGGAACAGACATAATATATTTCTCTATGTAATCCTCTTGCTCTCTTTCACCCTCATAACCGCTTGTACAGCAACTGGTGTGGTAATGAGCACCGGTGCAACAGTTGGAGTTGCAGCATCCGAAGAACGAGGGGTTAAGGGAGCGATTACAGACGCAGGTATACGGATACAAATTAATGACTTGTGGCTCAAGGCCGGACTAGAGCTATATAATTTAGTCAGCTTACAGATATACGAAGGGCGAGTACTTCTTGCTGGACATGTCCCTGACGACAAAATGTCAGACAAAGCAATGCTCTTAGCCTGGCAACCTGACGGAGTTCGAGAAGTAATTAATGAAATCCAAGTAAAAAAAATAACAAGCATTCAAACATTTGCAAGAGACGCATTAATCAATGCCCGCTTAGACTCAGCGCTACTATTTTCCAAAGGAATAAACTCAATTAACTATTCTACACGCTCTGTAGGAGGAATTATTTACCTACTTGGAGTCGCCAGAAACCAAGAGGAGCTTGATAAAGTACAACAGGTAGCCCGGACTATTCCGGATGTGAAAGGTGTCATCAGCCATGTTCTCTTAATCGACGACCCGAGACGCCTGCAACAGCCTTCTGTAAAATCTAGGAAAAAGTAGTGAGCCACTCGTCACTTCTATCTTCCCAAGGCCCTGAAATAGAATTAGATAAAATTGCTAGCCTAAAAGATAATGAGATTTCACTTGGTGATACCGCGCTACTACTAGCTGTTTTAGACAATCCACTAGTTTCTATTCGCCGTTATGAACGACACATGTGTAAATTATCGGCAGACGTGGAAAAAGCTTACGCAAATAATAATAATACAAACGATAAAAAACTTGACGCGCTCAGAAAAGTAATAGCAGACGAGCATGGCTACGTTGGTGATACAGACACATATGACTCTTTGCAGAATGCCAATCTGATAAGCGTCATAGACCGACGAAAAGGACTGCCAATTGCTTTAGGAATTTTATATATACACACTGCTAGAATGCTAGGTTGGAGCATCGATGGTCTAAAATTTCCAGGACACTTTCTAGTAAGGATAGAAGATGAAGGTGAAAGAGTTATATTTGATCCATTTGATAGTGCTAAACGAATTGAAGTTTTCGATATGCGAGCATTACTAAAGAAGACTCTTGGCTCAAATGCAGAATTGTCTGCTGATAATTATGATCTTGCTAGCAATAGAGAAATTCTTATTAGATTACAAAACAATAAAAAGATAAGACTTCTAAAAACTGAACAAGTAAGCGAAGCACTATCTGTGGTTGAAAGCATGATTAGTTTTGCCCCTAACCTGTCTGGTCTCTGGCATGAAGCAGGAGTTTTAAATAATCACCTAGGAAACATAAGCGCAGCTATCTCGTCACTGGAACAATGCTATGAACTATGCTCTTTACCTCAGGAAAAAGCCCGTTTAAAGGAGTTAATAAACGGACTGCACAACCAGCTTAACTAAGTATTATCCGATTTCACAAAAATAAGATAAACTGGAAAAAGGCTTACCTATAGTGATAGGTGTTCTAATTTAGATCAGTTCAAGTATAGAAATTAAATCATTGTTAGGGAGATCATTAATGAGTTTGGCTGTTGCTATTCAAATGGACCCCATAGAATCAATCGATATTGAGGGAGATTCAACTTTTTCGTTAGCCTTAGAAGCACTAGAAAGGGGTCATATTCTTTATCACTATCTGCCTAAAAGTCTAAGTCTTCGTGACGGAAGCCTTCTTGCAAAAGCACGCCCCTTAACTGTTCGAAGAGATAAAGAGAATTATTTTACATTAGAAAATGAACAAGTTCTTGAATTGTCAAAAACAGACGTCGTCTTAATGCGTCAAGATCCTCCATTTGATATGACCTACATAACAACAACACACCTTCTGGAGCACATACACCCCAAAACATTGGTGGTAAACAATCCTATTGCCGTTCGTAATGCCCCAGAAAAACTTTATGCAACACATTTCAAAGGATTAATGCCCCCAACCTTAATAACATCAGATCATGACGAAGTGATCTCATTTAGAACAGAACAAAGTGATATAATTATTAAACCACTTTACGGGAATGGCGGAGCTGGCGTATTTCATATTTCTCCTAAAGACGAAAACTTGAATGCATTACTTGAAATGTTTTCAGGCATCAGTAAAGAGCCGATTATTGCCCAACGCTACCTTCCTGAAGTTCGTAATGGTGACAAGAGAATTATCTTAGTAGAAGGAGAACCAGTGGGAGCCATTAACCGAGTGCCGGCGCTTGGTGAGGCAAGATCAAATATGCATGTCGGAGGGAGGGCTGAAAAAACTAAACTTACTGATAGAGAAAAACATATTTGTAAACAAATAGGCCCCGATCTAAAAAACCAAGGGCTAATCTTCGTTGGAATAGACGTTATAGGTGACTATCTGACCGAAATAAATGTAACATCACCGACCGGCATCCAAGAAATAGACAGATTTGATAATATAAAAATTTCAGGTCTCATCTGGGATGCTATAGAAGCCAGAGTGAAATCTTCGAACTAGTTGAACCTAATAATAAAGGCGGGGTTGACCCCGCCTTAATTATAGTAAAAATCTTTTTAGTTTGCGGGAAACTCACTAAGATCAGGGGGAGCACCTTCTGGCCTTTGTAATAAATCTTCTTCAGCTTCACCAGCCTCAAGTCTTTTAAACAGATCCTCTGGATCAAACTTTACGCCAATGGGGTTTGCTGAAAACTCTCCATTGTCAAAATATTCAGCAAATTTTTCTTCTGGCACGTTGTCAACCTGTAACTCGACCTGATTTTTATCTGGATCAAAATAGTACATTGAAGTGGTAGGCCCATGATTAATGCAAAACTCTGGCAGAATATTTTCTTCTTTTAACCGGAAATAGGTATGACTCAAATCAGCTAGTTTTTCATAAGTAAATGCTACGTGATGCATACCTGCATAACCATCAATATGTTCTTTTATACCGGGAAATCCTAAAACAGCTATTCTATGATGCTCATCATCGTAAGTCACGAATCCACCGAAATCAGCTTCATACATGGCTTCTCCCTCAAGGACTACCTTATACCAATCTAGAACCATGTGTGCTCTTTCTGGCGGCGTTCTTAAAACAACATGGGCCAATTTCGCTGGGGCAATCTTTCCCCTTTCCTTAGCCGTTTTAGGCATTTTTGCAACTGGTGCACTTCCGTCCATTTCGATCTCTCCCTTTGTTAAGCTCCAGAACAGTCTACTGGGGCTCATATAAAGCAATTATGAAAATAATTATGAGAACTGGAAAATCTATAATAATCTTTATGATAAAAGTCTTTTTTAGAAAAATAAAGTCTACGAATAATACTTTTTAATTTTAAAGAGTATAGAATCAGATAATTTCTAATATTAACTCCTTACTAGGAAACCGAATAATGGATCGAAAATTATCTCCTCCACCTGACCGTAACACTAAGAAACCATTGCTTAAAACTCCCTCAGGTGCTTGTGACACACATTTTCATATATATGGACCACAGGAAAGATATCCGTTTAATCCAAACCGACCTATGGATGCAGAAGACAGCACTTACGAAGACTTAATAAAGTTGCACGATACACTCGGCATATCTCGGGGTGTAATAGTACAATCCCTAATGCATGGGCATTGCTATGAGTATATGCTTAACGCTTTATGTCGTGATCCAGAAAGATTTCGTGGCGTAGCGATGCCTGCTCCTGATATAACAGATGGAGAGTTAGAAATTCTCGATAAGGCTGGAGTAGTTGGAGCCAGATTTGCCTACAGATGGTCGGCCGATATTAATAGAAATATGATAAGCAGGATAGACGAGCTGGGTTGGCATCCTCAATTTTGGTTCCGCGGTGAAGAAGAGGCACTAGCTTGGCGAGATATTATGATAGCATCGCCTGGAAATTTTGTGATTGACCACATGGGTTGGCAGCCTGCAAAGAATGGCTTGGATTCCCCTGGGTTTAGAGTAGTTTTGGATTGTCTCGAAACTGGTCGTTGTTGGGTCAAATTATCAGGTCCCAATAGATTCACTTCAGAAAAAAAACTTCCATACTCCGACACACTTCCTTTTGCACAAACCTTAATTGAATATGCTCCAGAAAGATTGATTTGGGGATCAGATTGGCCTCACCCCGATCATTTTGAAATAATGCCTAATGATGGCGAGATCCTAGATCTAATGATCGACTGGGCTCCTGATGCTAACATCCGGAAAATGATATTTTCCGAAAACCCAAAAAAACTATTCGGTTTCTCGTAAATAAATCTAATCTAATGAGAGTGTTCTGTTGGCCCATAAAAACAAGTAAAAATGGTGCATCCCATTGGATAACTTAATGGCCCATGAGCAATCTCATCACCAGGACCAAAAAGATAGTCCCCTGCTTTAAGAACTTGGCCATCAACGTGCATCTCTCCCTCAACTATCAGGTTACTGTGCCAACCTCTATGAGTATGCCTGGGCTCTACATAACCTGCCGGAAATCGGACATAAAAATCACGTCTTCCGGTTTCTGGATCATGAGAAAACATCTTAATCTGCACACCTTCAGGCAAAGTGAACAGATCAGTGTCATCTTCCCATTCCAGATCTTCAGGGTGAATTACTATTAGATCCTTGCTACCAAGCTTCATAAACATCTCCCCCAACATTTTAATAAAATTGTTTTTTAGAAGGGAACATCTCCCTGGATTACTATACGGTGCATTAATCGATGTTTTGTGTAATCAAATAGAGCATAATGAAGGGACAACCTATTATCCCAAACTGCTAAATCATTGGTTTGCCATTTATGGCGATAATTAAATTCCGGTGTTTTTAAATAATCAAAAAGATATCGTAATAAAAAATCACTCTCACGTTTATCTAAATCCTTAATTAGTGAGGTCATAGATTCATTCACAAATAAACCTTTTTTTCCTGTCACAGGATGAATGCGCACCATAGGATGCAGCGCCGGGCGATAACTCGATCTCTGTTCTTTAATAGAATCAGTACCTTCTCCATCCCACATTTCCGGTCGTACATGCTCATCATATGGTTGATAAGAATCGTGATAAGCCCATAGTCCATCTAAATGCGTTTTCATACGTTCAGATAGAGCCTCATAAGCAGCCGCTGTACTCACCCATATAGTGTCCCCACCTTCCGGTGGAATATTTTTTGCATAGAGAACAGTTCCGAGTGTAGGTCTTTTACGACCCACAAAATCTGTGTGCCAAAGATCGCGTGTTACGTGCGGAGGATTATCTGAATCATATTCTAGAATATCAATCTCAGGATAATCTGGGCTTTTTTCGAAGCCCGATACAGCCGCTGGTTGAGGTTCTCCAAATCGTCTCGAAAAGGAAACCTGTTGTTCGGGACTTATTTTTTGGTCACGAAATATAATTACTGTTCGATCAAGTAATGCCTCGTGAATTTCGTCAAATTGAAAATTACTTAACTCCTTTGATAAATCTATTCCTTCTATGATGCCTCCACATGCTGGTGTCATTTCTGATAGAGAAAAGCTTTCGTAATTCATTGTTTTTCCACCCATTAGTATAGAATAATAGTTAGTTCACTTGGCAATTTAAAAAACAACTATTTATCTTTAAGACTGATCATCTTTCCTACATTTCTACCACCTACAATATGTACATGGAAGTGGGGAACTTCTTGATTGGCATCAGTCCCATGATTAGCCAAAATACGATAGCCCGATCCGCTGAGGCCCGCCTGCCGTGCCACGTGGCCTACCGCAAATAAAAATCCAGCAACTTCTTTTTCGCTTGCCTCCATCGTAAAGTCGTCTAAAGAAACATAAGATCCTTTAGGAATGACTAAAAGATGAACCGGTGCCTGAGGATTTATATCTTCAAACGCTAAAGCGTATTCATCCTCGTAAACAGAGTTAATAGGAATCTCACCTCTTAATATTTTTGAAAAGACATTTTGCTCGTCGTATTCCATTCATTCCCTCATCTATTAGTCGTTTTCTCTTCGTGATTCTTTCTCAACTAAGCCAGATGTTCCTTCACGACGCTTCAATTCATTGAAAACATCAGTTGGGCTTATCCCCTGATCAAGCCACAGAACACATAAATGATAGATTAAATCCGCACTTTCACGAGTTACAGCAATAGACCCTTCTCTCAGGGCTGCTTCAACGGTTTCATCAGACTCTTCTTTTATCTTATCGGTTATACGTTTTGTACCACCTTCTAAAAGTTTAGCCGTATATGAATCTGTCGGTTTAGCATTTTTTCGATCTTCAATTATTTTGAAAAGCCTATCAATAGAAGAATCAGAGTTTATTTTATTCATAAGCCTTATCCCTAATCTAATCCTCCAGTCGAACCGGTATTCCTGCATTATACATATGCGCCTTAGCATCTGATATCGAATATTCACCAAAATGGAATATTGAAGCAGCCAGAACGGCGGAAGCATGACCTTTTGAAACGCCCTCCACTAAATGGTCTAAATTTCCTACTCCACCAGAGGCAATAATTGGTATTGAGACATTGTCAGATATAGTTCTTGTTAAGTCTACGTCAAAGCCCGCTCGTGTGCCATCTCGATCCATAGATGTTAAAAGAATTTCCCCGGCTCCGTATTCTTCCATTCTCTGGGCCCACTTTATCGCATCTATTCCAGTTTTTTTTCTTCCCCCATGAGTAAAAACCTCCCATTTGCCTTCGAAAACTAATTTAGCATCAATAGCAACAACTATGCACTGGCTTCCAAATTTCTGAGAAGCCTTTTTAACAAAATTAGGTTCGTTCACTGCGGCTGTGTTTATTGAAACTTTATCTGCCCCAGCGAGCAATAAGCTCCTAATATTATTAATGTTTCGAATGCCCCCTCCAACAGTTAACGGCATGAAACAAGCCTCGGCGGTGCGCGTTACCACATCATATATAATTTCTCTATTATCGCTAGATGCTGTGATATCCAAGAAGCATAGCTCATCTGCTCCCGCTATGTCATAAATCTTGGCCTGCTCAACCGGATCTCCAGCATCTCGTAAATCAATAAAATTGACGCCTTTAACTACACGTCCTTCTTTAACATCAAGACATGGTATAATTCTTATTTTAAGCATTCACATTGTCTTTCAAGAGATCTAATGCTTCTTTTAGTTCTAACCTACCATCGTATATAGCCATCCCGGAAATGACTCCTGCTATCCCTTCTGACTCATATGGTAGTAACTTTTGTAAATCGCTTAGGGACGAAATACCGCCGGATGCAATTATTGGTGTTGTTAGAGTCTTTGCAAGCTCAACTGTAGAGGAAACGTTTACTCCGCCTAAGGCACCATCGCGTTCTATATCAGTAAAGATTATGGCCTCAACACCTTCATTTTCAAACCTTAACCCTAATTCGGACGCATTCATCTCAGCTTCTTCAGACCATCCCTCAACTGCTACTTTACCATTTCGTGCATCAATTCCTACCGCTATATGACCCGGGAAATGACGGCAAGCATTTTTTACCAATTCGGGATTCTTAACAGCCGCTGTACCTAAAACTACTCTATTAACTCCAGATAAGAGCCAGTTTTCGATGATAGATAAATTTCTTATGCCACCCCCCAACTGAATATGAGCCTTATTTACTTTTGCCACTGTCAAAATATCATTAATTGCTGATTCATTGATAGGCTTACCAGAAAAGGCTCCATTCAAATCAACTACATGAATCCATTCTGCTCCATCCTTAAAAAAAGAGCGGGCCTGATTGGCAGGATCGGTATTAAATATTGTTGCTTTCTGCATTTCACCTTGTAACAGGCGAACGCATTTGCCATCCTTTAGGTCAATCGCTGGAAAGAAAATCATTTTTTTATAAATCCTTTGTATAAAATAAACCCCGAACATATTCTCCAGATATTCGAGCATATTTTGGATGAACGCCCCACCTGGTATATCCACTTTCTTCAAATATTTGAATAGCCCTCTCTTGTGTCTCCCGAACATCCAGATTGAGAACCGTATATGCTTCACGACGAGCCAAGTCTTCACACGACTGAAGAATAGCTGGAGCTAGACTGTGACCCCTTGCCCAAGGAGCAAGAAAAAAGGTGCTTACGTTTACAGTAAATGATTGTGCCTCTGCATTTGATCGCGGCCTATTCAGTTGCGCCGAACCTGCAATAACACCGTCCAATCTGCCAGCAAAAACCGTCCTGCCGGGGACTAACAAAGTACCGCGCCAATAAGACTCCATGATTTCTCGACGTGGTGGTTTTAACCAGCCAAAACCGCCACCAGCTGTAATTGCTGCTTCAGCCGCATCACACAGGTCGGCCAGGTCATTACCACGAAACTCCGACAATCTATCAACACGAATTTCAACCATATTTATAGAACCAAATTATTCCTATATTATGGCGACCACTTTAAGAAATTAGCAATTAATTGTAGACCAGTCTTTTGACTTTTTTCAGGATGAAATTGTGTGCCGATCATATTATCCTTGCCAACCATAGCAGTCACTCTCTGACCATATTCCGTTACAGCTAAGATATGATCTGATTTTTTTGGAACCATATGAAAACTATGCACAAAATATACATGAGGTTTCTGTGCGATATTACACAAGTTTTCAATTACTAAATGGTCCTTCACCATTATATCAAGCTCATTCCAGCCCATGTGAGGAATTTTGACTTGAGCGTTTGATTTCTTAATGGCTATTACATCTCCTTCTATCCAATTAAATCCGATAGTTTCTCCATTCTCGTAGCCTCTTGAGGCCATAAGTTGCATGCCAACACAAATACCTAAAAAAGGGCGGGCTTTTGTAATAACAATTTCGTTTAAAGCTTCCAGTAGACCCTCTTGTTTAGCTACTCCCGTATAACAGTCAGGAAAGGACCCCACACCGGGAAGAACCACTCTGTCAGCTCTCATTACAATATCTGTCTCTGATGAGACTTCAATAGTAAAATTAAGTCCCAATTCCGAGTTCATTCTTTCAAAGGCTTTTGCCGCTGAGCGAAGATTGCCTGATCCATAATCAATAATTACAACTTTCTGCATTCTTTAATCCTACAACATATTCTGTTGTAATTTGTTGAAATAAGCCCTTTCAATATCTTCAAATTTACTCCCAGTAACAACAGTCCTTAAAACGTACCCCTGGCGCATCAGATTCCATCGACGGCAATCGTTTCCCCACAAACCCAAACAAAAAGAAAAGGTAAATTGTGCTATTAAGATAGTCTTTGACCCTAAATCTAAAAAATTACCGCCCAAATTGATCAAAAAGTATCCGGTAAGAACTATTAATGCTATAATCCATAATCTATGCCATAAGGCCCAAATTGGGCCTAAGAAAAAAGCAACCCAACTGAAGCCCTCCTTAATTAGAACGAGGTCTTCATCATTTTCCACCGACCAGGGTGCAGTTTGAGCTGTGTAAACTTTCATACTATGGCCATCATGTAGTCTCTTTTTTGTAGAATAATATATATTTATAATTATTTTTACTTTGATGCATTCGAATTTATTTTAATGCAGCGTTTTGGGATTTCTGTTTTCGTTATTTGCTAAATCGAGTTTCCCAGAACACCCTTTGTAGATGGGATATCGCCAGATCGACGACTATCAATTTCGATTGCTTGACGTAGACATCTGGCTAACCCTTTATAACAAGATTCGATCATATGATGATTGTTTTCACCATATAAAACTTCAACGTGCAAATTTAGACCAGCACTCTGAACGAAAGCTCGGAACCACTCCTGAAATAATTCAGTGTCCATATTTCCAAGTTTTGGAATGGTAAATGGAACTCGGTAAACTAGGTAAGGCCGATTTGACGCGTCTAAAGCAACTCTTGTCAATGTCTCGTCCATAGGCACAAGCGCATCGCCATAGCGACGAATACCCCTTCGATCACCCAGGGCTTTACTAATTGCCTCTCCAACCGCATAACCACTATCTTCAGTTGTGTGATGAAAGTCTATATGTATGTCTCCTGTTGCACGAACACGAAGATCTATTAAACTGTGTCGCGACAGTTGTTCCAACATATGATCTAAAAAGCCAATACCAGTATCGATATCATAGTTACCAATACCGTCCAAATTTAACGAAACTGATATTTCCGTTTCTTTGGTTTTCCTAGTTACACTAGCCTCACGTTCTTGTTTGTTAGTGTTTTTAGACTTTTTTTTAGTACTCATTAAAAACTCCTGCAGGGTCATAGCGGGCAATGGTCAAATGACTAAATAACAGGGACTATTTTTCAATACCACTATTAATAGAATAAAGTAATGCTCTTGAAGACTGGGCACAGAGACCCAAAATTATAGGAACACTTTGGATATCTTTTAACAAATATAAAATTATAAATAGAATTAACTAATAATTTACATCAAATAACGGATGATTTGATTAATGTATACGTCTAATAAGATTTATGATGAACAACAATGGCACGGAACAACTATATTATCAGTTCGAAAGAATAATGAAGTGGTAATTGCAGGTGATGGCCAAGTTACACTAGGATCAACAATAATTAAGTCTAAAGCGCGAAAAGTTCGTTTGCTAAGTGATGGAAGCGTTATAGCAGGTTTCGCTGGGGCTACAGCAGATGCCTTCGCATTATTTGAGCGCCTTGAAGCTAAGCTAGAACAACACCCAGGACAATTAACACGTGCTTGCGTAGAAATGGCCAAAGACTGGCGAACCGATCGTTATCTTCGCAGACTAGAAGCGATGATGGCTGTTGTAGACAAAGAAACCTCGCTGGTACTTACCGGCACTGGTGATGTACTAGAGCCAGATGATGGCATAATTGCTATTGGCTCAGGCGGAAATTATGCCTTAGCAGCAGCTCGTTCTCTAATAGACCAAGAAGATCTTACCGCTAGAGACATCGCAAAACGTGCTATGTCTATAGCATCTGATATATGTGTCTATACAAATTCTAATATTACGATTGAGGGCCTATGACTAATTTTTCTCCACGCGAAATTGTTTCTGAACTTGATCGTTTTATTGTCGGCCAAAATGAGGCTAAACGGGCAGTAGCTGTCGCTTTAAGAAATAGATGGCGTCGACAACAACTATCAGATGATCTTAAAGAGGAAGTCTTGCCTAAAAATATTCTAATGATAGGGCCTACCGGCGTTGGTAAAACGGAGATTTCCCGACGACTTGCTAAATTAGCAGATGCTCCATTTATTAAGGTTGAAGCAACAAAGTTCACAGAAGTTGGATATGTTGGACGGGATGTTGAATCAATAGTCCGGGATTTGGTTGAGCAGTCAATAATGATGACAAGGGAACAGCGCAGAAAAGAAGTGCAGGCCCAAGCAGAAGTTAACGCCGAACAAAGGGTACTGGATGCCTTAGTCGGGGACAGTGCCAGCGATTCAACACGGCAATCATTTCGTGAAAAACTTAGGCGAGGAGAACTGGATGAAAGGGAAATAGAGATAGAGGTTGCAGATAGTGGAGGTTTACAGATGCCGACTATTGATATACCTGGCATGCCTGGTTCGCAAATGGGCATGATTAATTTTAACGATATGCTAGGTAAAGCTTTCGGACAAAAATCTTCATCAAGAAAAATGTCAGTATCAGAGAGTTATGAAGTTTTAATGGCTAATGAGTCAGACAAACTTTTAGATGACGACAAAATTATCAAAGAAGCCCTAAATTCTGTTGAAAACAACGGAATTGTTTTTCTCGATGAAATTGACAAAATAAGTGTTCGTAATGAAAGAGCCGGCGGCGGAGACGTTAGTCGTGAAGGTGTACAAAGGGATCTTTTACCTCTGATCGAAGGCACTACTGTGGCAACAAAGCATGGTGCAGTTAAAACTGATCATATCTTATTTATCGCCTCAGGAGCATTTCATTTGGCAAAACCTTCTGATCTTCTACCTGAGCTTCAAGGTCGTTTACCCATTCGTGTGACCTTAAAAGCTCTCACTCGAGATGATTTTGGACGTATACTAAGAGAGCCTGAAAATAGTCTTATTCGTCAATCTATTGCTCTTCTAGACACTGAAGGAGTAACATTAAATTTCTCGGAAGATTCTATAGACGCTATTGCAGATTTAAGTGCTGAGATTAACCAGAGTATAGAGAACATTGGAGCTCGTCGTCTTCATACAGTAATAGAGCGCTTGTTAGAAGACATCAGTTTCACAGCTACTGATAGAGAGGGTGAGACCATTGATATAAATGAAGAAATGGTGCGCACACGGGTTGAAGATTTAGCCAAAAATGCAGACCTTTCAAAATTTATATTATAAAATGGCTGATTTATAATTGTATTCGATTTTGGGAGAACAAAATGAAAATACCATCAAAAATTGTGGACATATCTATGCCCCTAGATAACGATAATATTGTTGATCCAGATATCATGCGTCCTCAGATAGAATATGTTAGTCAAAAAGAAAATGCTGAATCTATGGCAAGTTTTTTTGAGGGCATGAATGCCTCGGATCTTCCTAGTGCTGAAGGGTGGGCGTGGGAGGTAATAAAATTAACCACCCACAATGGCACACATATTGATGCACCTTGGCATTATCATTCTCATGATAAAGACGGTAATCCTATGCAAACCATAGATGAACTCCCTTTAGATTGGTTTTTTCGCCCGGGTATAAAGTTTGATTTTAGAAATATGCCAGACGGCTATATTGTACAACCTGAAGACATAGATGCAGAGCTAAAGCGAATAGATTACGAGTTAAAACCGTTAGATATTGTTCTGGTTAATACAAGGGCCAGCGAATACTATGGAACCAATGAATATTTGGATCACGGTATTGGCATGGGAAAGGAAGCTACTTTATATCTAACACGAGAACATGGAGTTCGCGTTACTGGAATAGACGCATGGGGTTGGGACGCACCTTTCAAGTTCGCTAAAGAAGAGTGGAAAAAGAACAAAGATGCGAGCAAGGTTTGGCAGGGGCACTGGGCCGGAATTGAACAACCATATTGTCACATGGAAAAACTATTAAACCTAGAGACTCTTCCGGATAAAGGATTTACAGTAAGTTGCTTCCCTTGGAAAATAAAATCCGCTTCAGCAGGCTTTATTCGAGCTGTTGCAATGTTTGATTAAGGATAAGTTCTTGGGACAAAAAATATAAAAGCAAATTAGGTTTTAATTTTTTGATTGAAAACTACGTAAGTGGCGCAAAATTGCCTCAACTTCTAATTCACTGAGTGTGCCAATACTTAGCGCCATTTGATTGGCTAGTTCGGTATGTTTATGGCCCATGCCTCTTGTGTCCACAACAGCCCTCGGATGGGATAATGAAGCTAGACGTTTCATCTCCTCAAAATCATCCCAAATTAAATTAAAATACTCACATATTTGAACAACCAAAGCTTCCGATGGTCTTCCTCTGTGACCCCGCTCTAATGAAGAAAGATATGCCGCAGATAATTGTAAATCTTGAGCCAGTTGCTTCAAACTAACTCCCGTAGTCAAACGTAAGCATCGCATTTTCTTCCCAAACGGAGTCACTAGTGTCTATTCCTTTTTCTTTTTAGTAAGATATAAAACGCTCCTTCACCACCGTGTTCGGGCCGGGCAGCACAAAAGGACAAAGTGACTTCACGACACTTTGGTTTATTAAGCCATTCGGGTAATCGTTTTCGTAACACACCTGTACTATTTCTGGTAAGTCCTTTTCCAGTAATCACCAGAACTAAACGACAATCAGCCTCAAAACAATTTAAAATAAATGACTCTAACTGAGCCTGAGCTGTGGTTTGATACTCCCCATGTAAGTCAAGTCGAGCGTCAATTGGAAGCTTGCCTCGCCTCATCCTATCAACGGTTCGTTTATCAACTCCTGAAACTTTTTCAGCGCTTAACGGATCTAACTTTATTAGGTCTTTTCTAGGTAATGTTGGCTTTTCAAGAACATTAAATTCAGTTTTTTTTATAAACTTAGCCTTAGATTTATATGAAGCACTCTTAGGAGGGTTAACCTTTTTATGGGACGTCTTTTTTTTTAGCGGCCTCACCCCAGCCATAGTTCGTTCAAATAAATCTTGTTCACTGCTGGCTGTTTTTTCAACTTTTGTTCGCTTATTCACTTGATAGCTTTCGATTATGATGGTCAATTTGTTTCTTTTGAATCAACCAAAATGATATGTAAACGCCTCGGGCCATGGGCACCCAATAATAAGGTCTGTTCTATATCACCAGAACGAGACGGTCCGGTAATAAAATTTACTGTGCGGGGCATTTCCTTTTTTTCGTTACGATCTCCCATCGCAGTATTATTACGAATCATATCCCATACATCTTCATAACTTTTAGCGACACGATCTTTTGGTAAAACCACAACATGAGTTTCTGGAAGAAAATTTAAAGTTGAAGGATGATCTGGGCCTGAAAACATTGCAAGTGTGCCTGTTTCAGCTACACCTACCGCGGCTGAGGTAACACTAACCATATCATCTTTTTCAGGTATTCTCTTGCTAATTCCCAATAATGGCTGTTCCTCCCATGGAACTGAATCCAGCACTTCATCAGAAGACATTACCACCTGGGACGGTAGATTTTCTTTTTTAAGGTAGCTAGTTATTGCCCTTGGAATATCACTTAAGCGATCTACTTCTTCAACTGATGCAAAAACTCCTTCTGCCATATCCTTAAATAAAGTAATTAAACTTGAAGAAGTTAGAGATGTCCTTTCAGGTATAAGATTTCGCTTCGGGCTAGTTAGGCGATCTTTCAAAGCTGAAATCTTTTCTTTATCCATGGGGCCTGAGCGTCCCAGAGATCTTCTAATGTTATTCAAAATAATTTGACGTTGCTCATTCATTAGAAGATTCCGACCATAACTGTTGAAATGTTTTGCCCTCAGGAGCAGGAAATTCTCTGTATTTTGTCCAACCTCCTGCAAATGGCAGGCTGGAAAATCTTCCCTGACGTTTCCCCAATAGAAACAGTATCTTCACCTGAACGCCCATAACCCATTTATAGAGACTGGGTCGTTTCACCAAATATGCCCAAAGTTTTATTCCATAACGAGCAAATTTTGGTGTTAAATGACTTTCAAACTCGCGTTGCCTCCAATGTCTCATTAATTTAGGCAAAGGTATTCTAACGGGACAAACTTCCTCACACCGGCCACAGAAGGTCGAAGCGTTGGGAAGATGACCAGCTTCGTCAACTCCTAACAGGCTGGGTGTAAGAACAGCCCCCATCGGTCCAGGGTAAACCCAACCATAAGCATGGCCGCCAACAGATTGGTAGACCGGGCAGTGATTCATACATGCACCACATCGAATGCACCGCAACATATCCTGAAACTCAGTTCCAAGCATATTTGTACGCCCATTATCTAGCAATATCACATGATATTCTTCAGGACCATCCAAGTCAGCTTTTCGTCTTGGGCCCGTCGAAACAGTCGTATAAACACTAAATTCTTGTCCTGTTGCAGATCGAGCTAAAACTCTGAGTAGCGTTGATGCATCCTCCAGAGAAGGGACTATTTTTTCTATGCTAGCCAAAACAATATGAACCTTTGGCAGTAATTGTGATAAATCTCCATTTCCCTCATTGGTAACAATAATAGAAGACCCAGTTTCAGCCACCAAAAAATTAGCTCCAGTTATACCAACTTGTGCTTCAAAATATTTTCCTCGTAAAACTGTTCTTGCTTCTTCAAGTAAAGTGGGGGGCTCTTCTAAAATTCTTTGGGGATCTAGATGAGTATGGGTTTCCCTGAAGCTTTTTTCGACTTGAGATTTTGTAAGATGCACTGCGGGTGCTATAATATGTGATGGACGTTCATCTCGTATTTGTATGATGTACTCTCCCAAGTCGGTCTCTACAGCTCTAATACCAGAATTCTCAAGAGCCTCATTGATATCGCACTCCTCGCCAATCATTGATTTTCCTTTATTAACGGAAGTAGCGTTAACTGAGCGACATATTTCTAATACCGTGTTTTGCACATCTTCTTTAGTTGATGCCCAATGAACTTTGCCTCCTGTTGAGATTACCTTTTGTTCATATTCCTCAAGATAAAAGTCAAGATTCTCAAGTACATGGTCTTTAATATCTCTAGCTTTATCTCTTAATGAATCAAACTCAGGAAGATTATCTATGGCTTTCTGGCGTCCGCCGGTAAAGTGGCCCTTACTTTTAGTTAACGCTTTTCTCAAATCCTCATCCGCTAATTGACGAGAAGCATTTTTTTTAAATTGTTTTGGTAAGGTTTCAACCATGAGCAACATCTAGTCCCTATTGGGCTCGCCTATAGCTGGACCACGTGTCATTCCGGCCAAAACCTCTGCTACATGACGCACCTTTAATCGAGACCCCATTCTTTGAAGCTTACCTGCCATATTCATTAAACAACCCAGATCTCCTGCAAGAAGTGTTTGAGCTCCAGTTTCGATAATCTGATTTACTTTATTCTCAACCATGCGATCAGATATATCAGCATATTTGACACAGAATGTTCCCCCAAATCCACAACATACATTAGAATCTGGCAATTCTCTAAGATGTAATCCTTCTATTTTATCCATCAGTTTCCTGGGTTGCTCGTGTATCGATAATTCGCGCAAGCCAGAACAACTATCGTGATAAGTAACTACACCCTTAAAATCACTTTCAATAGAATCAATTTTTAAGACATCTGTTAAAAAAGACAATAACTCATAAGAACGATCTGCTAATTTGTTTGCTCTCTCGAGCCATTCATTATCATTAGTAAATATCATAGGATAGTGACGGCTTAGCATTCCCGCACACGACCCTGATGGAATAATAACGTAATCATAACTCTCGAATGTTTCTATAACCTGTTTGGCAATTTTCTTTGTCTCACCTATGTCACCAGTATTGTAAGCAGGTTGCCCACAACATGATTGCAGCTTAGGTACTTCCACCAAACAACCCGCATCTTCCAAAAGTTTAATGGAAGCGAAGCCTACAGAAGGACGAAACAAATCGACTAAACAGGTAACAAATAATGCAACTTGGGGGTTTTCCATATGAACAACTCGCCGTTAAAGAACTAAATTATATTACCCTCAAAACAAAAACACAGCTTTTTTTAGCAGTGAGCCAAGTAACAAAACTCATAAATATGTTCTAAATGCGTTTACCTATATATCCTCAAGAACTCACATATATGAGCTGTCTTCTTGCCCAACTGCATATCTACAAGTTCAAAAAACACTTCAAGAGACTCAAGGATCAGAAAAAGTTATATTTTTATTAATTAGGTGCCTCTGTTGCAACCAAGGTCCAATTTGGGTTTCTGGATCTAGTGTTTCGCGCAAACGTCCATATATCAGTAACAGTGGTAACTTGCGTAGGGTCACCTTCACTGATCTCTCCCGAGGCATTGTATGTTACCTCTATTTGTTCTGAAACAAATTTAATAGATACAAAGGCAACCGTACCGTCCATAGATGCTTCTATAATATCGCTTTCTTGAATGCCAACTAATGTCATTTCCATAGAAGCACCTTTATCGCTTCTATCTTTTATTGCTCTAGAAAAATTATCATACACTTCATCACTTAATAGAGGTTTTAAAGTATCTGTGTCACCAGTGGCGAATGATGTAACAATCATTTCAAATGCGCCTTTAGCCCCCTCACTAAACTTTATAGTATTAAAATCCGGATCTGATTTTCTAATTTCCCTTAAATGTTCTCCCAAAGCCCCTTCAGCTTGTTCTATAAAAGGATCATCGGGATTCCTATCGGGAAGAGCCACCACATTTTTCTCGTCAGCATTATCGGTGGCTGCTTGAGGTTGGGGGTTGCTTGGCGTTTCACTAGTTCCCATTGGGCGACGCTCATTACCCATTCTTCTGCCCAGTACACTGCGCAGTCGAAAAACCAAGAAAGCTGCAACTGCTGCGAATAATAATAAATCGAGAGACACGCTATTTCCTATGCTATTTTTAAATTCCCATTATTGGGTATTTTTAAAACAAAAATTCAGTTTTAGAAACCATCTTTAATCTGATTAATACTTTTCATACATTAGTCTACAAACAATAAGTATAGTATTTACACTAAAACAAGAGCATATGCCAATTTAGAAAGTTTTTTCTAATCAAAGAATTACTGGAAAATTAATTAGTATCTATTACTCTAGATAGGTATAACAGCACGAGAGAACAAGAATGGCCTTCTGGATACTTATTATTTTTATTAGTATACCGCTAATTGAAATAGCTCTATTTATTCAGGTTGGCGGCTTCATAGGTCTATGGCCTACCATAGCTATAGTGATAATAACTGCGATTCTTGGAACCTTTTTGATACGTAAACAGGGTTTATCTACTCTTCAAAGAGCCCAAAATGAGCTGGAGAAAAAACAAATACCAATAAGAGAATTATTTGAGGGTATATGTCTTATTTTTTCTGGTGCTTTACTCCTTACCCCCGGCTTTCTTACTGATGTAATAGGCTTCGTTTTACTCGTACCGTCTTTGCGAGGCATTTTGGGGGGGCTTTTGTGGAAAACTATACAAAATACAAAAGGCATAAAAATAGAGATGTCTGATTATAAATCTCACAATATAAAAGAAGAAACAGGTCCTATTGTTGAGGGAGAAGCATTCGAAATAACAGACGAAGAAAACAAAGAAAATGATAAAAAATAAATATCACTTTCTAATACATGGAATTTTAAATCACTATATTCAAAAAATTGACAAAATATATTTATGTCAAAGGAAGATAATAAAATGGAAGAAAAAGAAATCCAGACAGACCAAAGTCCACAACCCACCCTCGTTGTTAATGCTCAGTACGTTAAAGATCTTTCTTTCGAGAATCCAAATGCCCCCAAAAGCTTACTGCAACAAGAAACTGAACCGAATGTGCAAGTGGGAATAGACACTGCTGCTAATAAACTTGAAGATTCGGTATTTGAAGTAACACTCACCATACGTGCTGAGGGTAGCGCTGATGATACTAATCTTTTCATGGCAGAAGTATCCTATTCTGGAGTATTTTCAATTGGTGAAACACCAGAAGAATACATAGCCCCCCTATTATATGTTGAAGCCCCAAGATTATTATTCCCTTTCGCAAGAGCTATTATAGCAGAGTGTGTTCGTGAAGGAGGATATCCTCCGCTTTTGATACACCCAGTTGATTTTATGTCGCTTTTCCAACAACGAGCTCAACAAGCACAGAAGACATCTCAAGAAGATTTGGCAAATGAAACAAATGAAGAGTTTAGTAAAAATGGTAAGGGAGATCAAAAATTTGAATTCGAGATTTAGTTAGTCACTATTGATCTAAGCGCCACATAGGATTCTTAATACTATTTATCAATTCTTCGTGTGCTTCAATTTCTTCAGCTGTCGGCGTGTGTGATCTTAGCTTTCTTTCAATAACTTCAGAGCTTTCTGATGTTTGACTTTTTTTTACGTTCCCATCCTCGTTTAAATTTAATCCTGGCTGTCTTCCACCCATAAGATATAGATAGACTTCTGCTAGCAATTCAGCATCTAGTAAAGCTCCATGCTTTTCTCTTGAGGAAAGATCTATCTGAAATCTACGACAAAGAGCATCTAGGCTTACTTGTGCCCCCGGAAATCTGCGACGTGCGAGGGAAACTGTGTCCAATGCACGCGATCTATCTATCAACTCAGCTCCAATCATCGTCATTTCCGAATCAAGGAATCTTAGATCAAAATCAGCATTATGAATTATCAGTTGTGATTTGCCGATAAATTCTAAAAAAGATCCTGAAATATCTGAAAATTTAGGTTTGTCGGAAAGGAATTCTGTGCTTAGGCCATGAATTGCAAATGCAGATGCAGGCATTTCACGTTCTGGGTTTATGTATTCATGGAAAAATTTTCCAGTGGGCATATGATTGTGGATTTCGAGGCAACCAATTTCGACAATTCTATCACCAGATTGTGGATCTAAGCCTGTAGTTTCTGTATCAAGTACTATTTCTCTCATATAAACCTCTCATTTCCTAAATCACATCCGTCTTGAAACAAGTCGTAAATGTTTAACCAGTCTTGTAAGTCTCCTAAAAGTATATGCTTTTCCCAATCCCGTCTCTATAACATAGTTTGCTCTTCGACATTTTTCTTTGTCAGATATTTGACTATCAACAATACCTTTAAACTTTTCGATGCTCATTCCACTTCTTGATAATACTCTTCGCGTTCTGATGAATTCAGGTGCTGTCATTACGAGAACAGCGTCAACATTTACCTCACCGTTCGTCTCATAAAGTAGCGGAATGTCAAGTACGACAAGTGATTCAGACCTTAGTGAGTGAAATCTCAGAAAACGCCTTGCCGATAATCGTACAACTGGATGAATAATTTTTTCTAGTTCTTCACGAGCTTGACTGTCTGAAAAAACCATATTGCCCAGCTTCTGTCTATTAATAACCTCACGTTCAATTACGCTAGGAAATCGCCTTCTAATTTCTTCGTTAATTTTTTTATCAGTTTTCAAAAGCTTAAGAACAGTAGCATCAGAATCATGAACAGGAACATTAAGTCTTCGAAACATATCAGCTGCCGTTGACTTGCCCATTCCAATAGATCCAGTTAGCCCAAGAACTAACAATCTTGCCTCCATATTTTCATAGCGCTGACAAAACCTTCTGACGAAGAACATCGTCTACTGATGGATCTACACCAAACCATTCTTGAAAACCTAATCTTCCTTGATGCAAAAGCATTCCTAAACCATCAACGACATTGTTGCCCCTTTTGCGTGCCCGCTGTAAAAGATCCGTTTCTAATGGTACATAAACTATATCATTGACCACAGCGTCCATTGGTAAGTGTTGAAGATCAAGATCGAGTTCTTTTTTTCCTACCATGCCCAGCACTGTAGTATTAACTAAAAGACCTGATTCAGCTAAAATATTTCCTCGATCATCCCAGCTATACACAGAAGATTTTTCTGAAAGACCTGGCACATTATCAACTAATTTATGGGCTCTCTCAGGTGAGCGGTTTGAAATTCTTACTTCTGGAACCCCTAAATCCAACAAAGCCACGCATATAGCTCTTGCAGCACCACCTGCACCCAAAACCACTGCTGGCCGAGATTGGTATATTGTTCTCAATGATGCAGGAACACTCTCTTTTAAGTTTTCAAGAAATCCAAAAGCATCAGAATTCATGCCATACAAACTGCCATCAGCGCGAATTTTTATAGTGTTAATCGCCCCTATCCTTTGAGCTACAGGGTCAATATTATCAACCAATGATAGTGCTTCTTCTTTGAGCGGGAGTGTCAAGTTTACACCAATAAAGTTTAGTTCACGTAGTCTAGTTAGGGCCTCAGACAAACATTCTGCCCTTACTTCCATGGCTTCATAAAATCCATTAATTTTATATTTGGAAATCCAGTAATTGTGTAATCGAGGAGATAAAGAATGAGAAATGGGAAAACCCATAACTCCTGCCTTTAGAGGAATGTTTTTTTCATTATTCATTTTAATATTACACCGCGTTGCCTTAACTCGGAAAGCAAATAGAGTAACGGAATACCAAGAATAGAAAAATAGTCACCCTCAATTTTTGAGAATAGTTGAGCACCTAATCCCTCTATTTTATAGGCTCCAACAGTTTGATAGGCTTCTTCACCCATACTTTGTAGATACCAATCGATATAAGAATCACTTAAAAGTCGCATTACTAACTTAGCTTCACTTTCATGACCCCAAATTTTTATTCCAAATTGAGATAAACAGACACTAACTAGTAATTTGTGAGGACGACCCCGTAACTTCATTAAGTGATCTCGTGCTTCATCAAGGTTTTTAGGTTTATCAAATATTATACCTTCACACTCAAGAATCTGATCAGCCCCCACAACTAGAGAATTTGGATATAACAAAGATATTTTTTCTGCTTTTTTTTCTGCTAAAACTCTAGCAATTTTTACGGGCACCACCTTTTCTTTTTTTAATTTAGATTTTATTTCATTTTCATCTATACCGCTGGAAAATGCTGTATGTTTTACTCCAGCTGAATCCAACAGTCTCGTTCTAATTTTGCTTTTAGAAGCTAGTATTACGGATGGGAGTGATTGTATTTGTTCAGAGGCCATAGGTGAAAAACGTTATTTAATTTTATTGTCTTCATGCCTAGACAATTGAGCCATTACTGCAGCTGCCGTTTCCTCAATAGATCGTCTCGTTACATCAATAACAGGCCAATTTTTTTTGTTAAAATAACGCCGGGCCTGAGTTATCTCAGCCTTAACTTCTTCCAAGTCTATATATGGAGTCTCTCCCTCTTGTTTGAGAATAGCCAATCTTGCACGCCTCAGTTCCACCAGCCTTTTGGGGTCATTTGTAAGTCCAATTACAATTGCATTTTTCACTTCATCAAGAATTTTAGGTAAAGGAATTCCAGGCACAAAAGGAACATTTACTGCTCTCACTCCCCTATTAGCTAAGTACAGACATGTAGGAGTTTTTGAAGTTCTTGATACGCCCACCAATATAACATCTGAATTATCGTATTCTTCGGCTCTTTGGCCATCATCATGGGCTAAAGCCCAATCCATTGCCTCTATTCTATGAAAATATTCAGCATCCATTTCATGTTGGCCACCAATTCTATGAATAGGTTGAGCACCCAAGAATTGTCCTAAAGCTGCAATAACTGGATCAAGAACTGAGATGCACGGCAACTTGAGGCGCCTGCAACCATCTCTTAACTGCTCCCTTAGTGTTTCATCTACTAAAGTGAACATTACCGGACCCGGTTTGGCTTCAATAGCTTCCAGAACAACTTTCATTGCATGTTTTGTCCTTGCCATTGGCCAAACATGTTCAACCGGCTCAACATCTTCAAATTGAACCAAACACGCTCGAGCAACAGAATGGATGGTTTCTCCTGTAGAATCAGAAACCAAATGAAAGTCAAACGACTGATTTTGTTTATAGTCAGATGTCGAAAATTGTTCCTCCATCAATTTATTCCCTGTTGAAAAATTATGGATACTGTAGATAACTCAACAAAACTTTAGTTAAAAAAATATTATTAACTAATAGAGATTTATAATTAACAATTTCATACTCAGCAGAACAAAACCTTCAACTATGTGTGGATCAAATTTCTGTATCGTCTTATCCACACATATATCCTCAAATTATTTATCAACCATAATCGTATATATAGAATACAATTCTTATACTTAAATTAAATTATCCACAAAAAAAAAGATCTAGTGACAAGCTATATATATATACAACAAATTTGAGGATAAAATTTAAATACCGTTTCTCAAAAGAATACTACAACAACAAATATAATTAATTAATTTTATATTATTGATTTAGACCTAGAAAAAACAATTTCCAGGCCCATAATACATAATTTAATAATTTTACTACTTTTGATTTAGAAAGAAGAAATACAAAAATTGTCTAAACTTATTTTATTATCTCTTGAAGGAAAAAAATTACCAAGACCACCGTTTTGGTTTATGCGCCAAGCTGGACGTTATTTACCCGAATATAGAGACATTAGAAAACGTGCTTCTTCATTTCTCGATCTTTGTTACCAACCCGAGATTGCTTCAGAAATAACACTTCAACCAATACGAAGATTTCATCCTGATGCAGCTATTTTGTTTTCTGATATTCTTGTTATTCCAGATGCATTAGGCCAAAAACTAGAGTTTAAAGAAGGTGTTGGCCCTTGCTTAGATCCTATTCGCACAGCCATAGAATTAAAAAGTTTATCACTTAAGAGTTGTGATAAAAAATTAAGTCCAATATTAGAAACTATAAAATATGTTAAGGAAAAACTTCCTGAGGATGTTGCATTGATTGGATTTGCTGGATCACCCTGGACTGTGGCAACTTATATGGTTGAAGGTGGTACTAGTAGAAATTTTATTTCTATAAAGAAATGGGCACGAAATGATCCCAATAGCTTTAATAAACTTATGGATATAATAGTAGACAGCACATGTGATTACATAATCGGACAAATAGAGGCTGGAGCTGATGTAATTCAGTTATTTGATACTTGGGCAAGCGCAGTTCCTGCGGATCAGTTCCAAAAATTAGTTATTGAGCCAACCCAAAAGATTATAAACCGTGTTAGAAAGATAAAACCAAAAACTAAATTTATTGGATTTCCGAAAGGCATAGGATCAGCTATTTCATATTATGCAAAGGAAACAGGTGTTAATTGTTTGAGTATTGATAGCTCTATTTCACCTGAAATCGCCGCAAAATGCTTGCATCCGAAATATACAATTCAGGGTAATCTAGATCCAATAGCATTATTGGTAGGCGGTAATTCGATGTTAAATAGTGCTGATAATATTATAAAAACCTTAAATAACGGACCTTTTATTTTTAACTTAGGCCATGGAATTGTCCCTGAAACACCACCAGAAAATGTTGAACTTCTTGCTGATTTTATCCGCTCTAGGGGAAAAGGATGAAAATTGCGGTTGTTCTTTATAATTTAGGTGGTCCTGAAAAAAATGAAGATATAAAAAAATTTCTTTTTAATCTTTTTAATGATCCAATGATTATTAGTCTGCCAACTCCTCTAAGATGGTTTTTGGCAAAATTAATATCAAATCGTAGAGCTAAAACAGCACACGAAATTTATAAACACTTAGGAGGAGGATCACCCCTTCTTCAAAATACAATAGCACAAGCAAGGGATTTAAATACTACTTTATCGCAAACTAAAGACCATGATTATAAAGTTTTTGTAGCCATGAGATATTGGCATCCAATGGCAGATAATGTTGCTGAGCAAGTAAAATTTTATCAGCCTGATGAGATTATTCTACTACCTCTCTATCCGCAGTTTTCAACTACAACAGTTGGTTCGTTTATTAATGTTTGGAAAAGAGCTGTAGATAAAATAGATTTAAACTGTTCTACAAAAATGATTTGTTGCTATCCTTATGAGCAGGGATTTATTGATTCGATTGTCTCTTCAATCAGAAAAACTAATCATTTAGATGATGTTAGAGATAAACGAATTCTATTTTCAGCACATGGATTGCCTCAAAAGATAATTAATAGGGGCGATCCATATCAGTGGCAAATAGAACAAACAGTTAACGCTGTTGTAGAGAAAATCTCTATAAAAGATTTAGACTGGGTTGTGTCTTATCAAAGTCGTGTTGGGCCACTAGAGTGGATTGGTCCCTCCACAGAGGAGGAAATAGTACGGGCAGGTCAAGATAGAAAAAGTATAGTTATAGTTCCAATAGCTTTCGTTTCAGAACATTCAGAAACTCTAGTGGAGTTAGATATAGAATATAAAAAATATAGTGAGATAGCAGGAGTAAATGGATTTTACAGAATTCCAACGGTAAGTGTATCAAATGAATTTATTTCTGGTTTAGCCCGCCTTGTTAATCTTGCTCATTCTGAATCTAATTTTATTATAAGTGGAGATGTGAAACGTATTTGTCCAAATAACTGGAAGCAGTGTCCATGTAATGAGAAAGATACTAACTGATGGATCTCTTTCTGTCGATTTTAAAGGCACTACATTTAATCAGTATTATAGCGTGGATGGCAGGGTTACTCTATTTGCCAAGGCTATTTGTTTATCATAGTGAATCAGAACCTGGATCATTACAAAGTGAAACATTCAAAGTTATGGAACGAAGATTATTTTGGGGAATTATGAACCCGGCTATGTTTTTTTCATTTTTATTTGGGTTGGCCCTAATTATTTGTTCTGATTCTTTGGACTGGTATAGTGCGTGGATATGGATAAAGGTTATTTGTATAGGGATTTTGACTATGGCGCATATGCAATTTGGTATGTGGCAAAAGGCATTTGAGGCTGATGCTAATGTTCACAGTGCTAAAACTTATCGTATAGTAAATGAAATTCCCACAATACTAATGATAATGATTGTCTTAATGGTCATTATTAAGCCTTTTTGAGTTTTTATAATCTATGTTATGGTTAACACAGAACTTGACATCTGGGCCTGATGCCACTAATTGGCTCTTTATTAGACGTTTGGATGTGGAGTCTGTGGCGTTTAATCCTTCCATACTTGTCGAATAAGGCTAATTGCAGCTGTCGGCAAAATACCTCAATAGTGTTTAGTGCAAAATTTTCCTAGGCATGTTTTAAAACTCTCTAATTATTTCAACTAATTTTTTCTGATGGTATTCTCACATTTTGGTAAAGGTTAATGGACTTACAAGAACTTAAGCAAAAAACTCCTAGTGATCTTCTAGCATTTGCTGAAGAATTAGAAGTCGAAGGGGCAAGCAATCTTCGAACACAAGATATGATGTTCGGCATCCTCAAAGCGCTCGCCGAAAGCGGTGTTCCTATTCATGGCGGAGGGGTTTTAGAGGTTTTACAGGATGGCTTTGGCTTTCTCAGATCTCCGGAAGCAAACTATCTGCCAGGACCAGATGATATATATGTGTCACCAAGCCAGGTGCGTAGGTTTGCATTGAGAACAGGTGACACTGTCGAAGGTGAAATACGGGCACCAAAAGAGGGAGAGCGATATTTCGCACTTCTTAAAACAAACCAAGTGAATTTCGACGACGCTGAACAAACAAGAACTCGTATAAATTTTGATAATTTAACTCCGCTTTATCCAGAAGAAAAAATCTCATTAGAGGTAGAATTAAGTGAGAATAAAGATCCTACTCTTCGAGTAATTGATATAGTTGCTCCACTTGGGAAGGGTCAGCGAGCATTGCTTGTGGCTCCGCCTCGAACAGGCAAGACTGTAATGATGCAAAATGTTGCTAAAGCCATAATGGCAAATCATCCAGATGTTTACTTATTAGTCTTGTTAATTGATGAACGTCCGGAAGAGGTGACAGACATGCAAAGAACGGTTCGAGGAGAGGTAATAGCATCGACATTCGATGAGCCAGCTTCGAGACATGTTCAGGTAGCAGAGATGGTAATTGCAAAAGCAAAAAGATTGGTTGAACACAAAAGAGATGTGGTTATTTTGTTAGATTCAATAACAAGATTGGCCAGAGCCTATAATACAGTTGTTCCTTCTTCAGGTAAGGTGCTTACCGGCGGTGTTGATGCGAATGCACTCCAGAGACCTAAAAGATTCTTCGGAGCCGCAAGAAACATTGAAGAAGGAGGATCATTGACCATTATATCCACTGCGCTAATTGAAACGGGTTCGCGTATGGATGAGGTAATATTTGAAGAATTCAAGGGAACTGGTAATTCGGAAATAATACTTGATCGAAAGCTTGCTGATAAACGGACTTGGCCTTCAATCGATATAACGAAATCTGGCACTAGAAAAGAAGAGCTGCTTGTGGAGCGTGACACACTTTCTAAAATGTGGATGCTGAGAAGAATTCTAATGCCCATGGGGGTTGTTGATGGAATGGAATTCCTTCTAGATAAGATGAAACAGTCCAAAACTAATAACGATTTTTTCGATTCAATGAATCAATAATTTTAGATACTAAGAATTTCTTGCACAAATTAGGCATGTTGGTATTGCAGGGTCTAGCAGCAATCTGCCTTCTTCGATCTGATTACCGCACATTGTACACCAGCCATATTCTCCTTTTTGCAGGCGCTTAATTGCTGCCTCTACTTTTCTTAGTTCAGTTTCACGACGAAGTTCAGCGTTTTTTGCTACCTCTTGGATCTGCAAAGCGTCCATTCTAGATAAGCGACCTATTCGCTGTTGATCTAACTCTACGGGCTGGGTAGATAGCCGGTTGTTCTCTTGAGTCAGAATTATATCTTTTCGCAAGTTTTCTAGTGTTTTGATTAAACTTTTAGTATTAATTTTTGGTTTTTTTTTCAATTGTTTCAACTAGGGAATTAGCACTGTAGAACCAGTTGTTTTTCTTCCTTCTAGATCTCTATGGGCCTGTGCCGTATCTTTTAGTGGGTAAGTTTGGTTGATTCCCACTTTTACAGCTCCGCTGTTAATCACCTCAAACAAGTCGTTTGCGCATTCTTCTAAAGCCTGTCTAGTGGCTGTATAATGGAACAGCATCGGTCGGGTAATAAAAATTGACCCATAATTTGAAAGATCCATAATATCTACTGGGTCTGGCGCGCCAGAAGCGTTTCCAAAGCAAGCTAGCATACCAAGCGGAGACAAACACTTCATTGAGTCAGGGAGGGTGTCTTTTCCTACTCCGTCATAAACTACTGGAACTCCTTTTCCATCAGTTATGTCTCTGACATTTTCCACGAAGTTTTCTTCATTATAATTAATCACGTGATGTACGCCGTTTTCTGAGGCAAGTTTGGCCTTTTCCTTGCTACCAACTGTTCCTATCACTGTTGCACCGAGATGATTTAACCATTGACTAGTTATTAATCCAACTCCTCCAGCAGCAGCGTGTAAAAGAACAGTCATTCCGGGCTCAACACGAAAAAGTTGACGAATGAGAAATTGAGTTGTCATTCCTTTTAACATAGCTGCTGCGGCAACTGCATCGTCAATACCATCTGGAATTTTAACTGCTATATGTGCTGGCATTATTCTTTCTTCTGAATAAGCGCCGACAGGCATATCCGCATAACTAATTCTATCACCAATACTTAAATGAGTTATATCTGATCCTATTTCTTCCACTACACCAGCTGCTTCCAATCCAAGAATAGAAGGCATTGGCAGTGGCCTTGCTCCAGTTCGGAGGTAGGTGTCAATATAATTCAGTCCTATAGCTGTATGCCGAACCCGAATTTCCCCAGGGCCAGGATTATTAACTTCCACTTCTTCCCATTTTAAAACATCAGGACCCCCATGTTCGTGTATACGTATAGCATGTACCATTTTTACTCCTTAATTTTAGGGGTCAGATATGACCGAAAGTGACAATTAAGTTAATTATTTTATGAATATATTTGTTTATTATACTTTTTTCTCATAATTGGAAGCATTATATCCAGAGTTTGACAAAAGATCTCTAAGGTCGTTTGGATCAGTCAGTGGAGCTGAACAGGATTGACCAAAACATACATAGACTGTTGTTTTTCCATCTATGGATTTTTTTCCACTGGCTGGATGGCCTGATTTTATTTGTTCGATGGAATCAATTATTGATAAAACCTTGGTGGGAATATTTAAATTGTTTATACATTCTAAAAACTTTATTTCGTCATGTTTTTCTTTTTGTCTAATGATAATAATTTGAATAGCTTCACTGAGAAACTGAGCTCCACTGATTAAAGTGACATAGCTAAATGGATTATTATTTATATCACCAGAGAACGTTGAAATAATGTTTTCAGATAATGACCTGTAATCCTCAGCTCCCTTATGAAGATAAAGCCTAGCAAGAACTTCCGCCATAACACCATTACCAGATGGAGTTGCATTATCCATAGAGTTTTTGGTGCGGGATATTATATCGGAAGCATCGCTTGCTGTATAATAATAGCCACGACCATCTTTATCCCAATAGTAATAATTTAATGTTTTGATCCACGACTCAACTATATCTATGTATTTTTGAGATTGAGTAGCCTCGAAAAGTAAGAGGCCAGCTCGACACATGTTGGCATAGTCATCAAGTGTTGATAAATGTTTTGATTGTCCATTTCTCCAAGAATGTCGTAGTCGATTAAAGCCTTCAAAATTTTCTGACATATTTTGTGTTATAAAATTGAATGCACTCTCTGATTGAATTAGCCAATCGGGTTTATCTAATACAATAGCGGCTTTTGTTAATGCGCTAATCATTAAGCCATTCCAGTCCGCTAGGACTTTATCATCAAGAGCTGGTGGGACCCGTTTTTGTCGTTCTGCAAAAAGAAGTTCTCTATTTTCTTTTAATTTTCTTTCTGTTCTATTGTCTCTTAAACGAGGATGATGAGTTCTATTTAGGATATTAGCACCTTCCCAATTACCATCTTCTCGAATATCGTAGTGTTCTATAAATAAGTTGGCATCTTTGCCAAGAATCTTCCTAATTTCTTCAATCGACCAAACGTAGTACTTGCCCTCCACGCCTTCAGAGTCCGCATCGATGGTCGAGCAAAACCCTGAGTAAGAACCATGCTTGACCAGCATTTCTCTCAATACCCAATTCACCGTTTCGTTAATAATTTGAAAATATAAATGGTTGTATTTTTCCTGTAATGCGTCTGTATACAGCTCTATCAGTTGTGCATTGTCATATAGCATTTTTTCAAAATGAGGTGCCAACCAGATAGGATCTGTTGAGTAACGAGCAAAACCCCCTCCTAAGTGGTCGTATATTCCGCCTTGAGCCATTTTATCAAGCGTAATAACTACTGAATTTAAAAGTTCAGAGGCTTCAGATTTTTTATAAGCTCTCCAAATCATTGATAATACGGGCGCTTGGGGGAATTTCGGAGCTGTTCCGAAACCACCATTTAGCGAATCGAATTCTTTTATAATTAGCTCGGCAAATGAAACTAGCTCACTTGGCTTAATAAATTTTGACGCTTTAGGTTTAGACATATCATCAAGAGCAGCAACTACTGCGACACTATTTGTCTCCACCTTTTCGCGTTCATTGCTATATATCTTTGAGATATGCTCCAGTAATTCAGGAAATCCAGGTCGTCCAAATTTTGATGTGGGAGGGAAATATGTTCCTCCCCAAAAAGGTTTTCCTTCTGGAGTACAAAACATAGTTAACGGCCATCCTCCTTGTTCTCCAAACAATGCCAAGGAAGTCATATATATGCTATCAATGTCGGGTCTTTCTTCTCTGTCCACTTTGATGTTTATAAAATGTTTGTTCATTATTTCCGCAGTACGAACATCTTCGAAACTTTCATGGGCCATAACATGGCACCAGTGACAAGCAGCGTATCCTATAGACAAAAGGATCGGTTTATCTTCTTCTTGAGCTAATTTCAGAGCTTTTTTACCCCATGGATACCACTCAACAGGGTTTTCTGAATGTTGAAGCAGATACGGGCTTGTTTCTTTAGCTAAAGAGTTAACCAATTTTTTGAATTCCATCTAACATTGATACTAATGCGACTTTTATGATTATTGTATAATACAGGTTTTTCAATGATAAAATATTTGTATAAAAAAATAGAAAATAATTTAATTGAGCTTAGAGTTTTTGCAATAAAGTATCAAAGTCTTTAAGGACAGTTTTTGATGATAGACACTATTTATTCTCTTTCTACAGGCGCAGGCTCTTCTGGGGTTGCAATAATCCGTTTATCTGGGTCGGCCTCTGAAGAGGTTTTGAAAATACTGACAAGAAAGCAAACCCCTAAACCGAGATTAGCGTCTCTTCGAAGGATTCATAGTCCAGTAAATCAGGATGCTATTGATGAAGGAATAGTTATCTGGTTTCCAGGGCCTAACAGTTATACTGGTGAAGATGTTGTGGAATTTCATGTGCACGGTGGTCCTTCAATAACAGAAGAGGTTCTTAAATCGATTTCAACGATAGGCTCATGTCGGATAGCTGAACCGGGTGAGTTTACCCGTCGAGCCTTTCAATCAGGTAAAATGGACCTTACCTCTGCAGAGGCAGTCGCTGATTTGATCGATGCAAAGACAATTGAACAACGAAGGCAGGCTCTCAAGCAATTCGATGGACAATTAGCGGGATTATATGACGAATGGAGAAAACAACTTATAGATTTACTGGCTTATGCTGAATCAGCTATAGACTTTTCTGATGAAGAACTTCCTGAGAACATAAATAAAACTATAAAACACAATATATTGTGTATTAAAGATAGCATAGCACAACATATAGATGATAAAATGGTTGGAGAACGAATTCGTTCTGGATTTCGTGTTACAATAGTAGGGGCGCCTAATTCAGGGAAAAGCAGCCTTTTAAATCGATTAGCGACGAGAGATGCTGCTATTGTTTCTGATATAGCAGGTACAACCAGGGATGTAATTGAAGTGCAAATGAATTTGGAGGGTTTTGCGGTCATCATCTCCGACACAGCAGGTATAAGAGATGCCCAGAACGAGGTAGAAGTTGAAGGGGTTAGACGTGCAAGAAAATCTGCCGACGAGGCAGATCTACTTGTGGTCGTGTTTGATGCTCTTGATTTACCGAATATCAGCGATCTTACTTCAACATATATCACTGATAAATCGCTGGTTCTTATAAATAAAGTTGATGTGCTTGAACATAATCTACCAAGTGAAATAAATGGTAAAGAAATTTTGGGGGTTTCGGCTAAAACTGGTGAAGGCTTTGAAGAATTTCAATTAAAATTAAATCAAGATATTAAAAATTATTTTAGAAATAATGAACAACCAGTTTTGACCAGAGTGCGTCATCGTGAGGCCTTGGAGGAGGCTCTAGTATCTCTAAATAGGTCAAGTCAGGCCAAACTGCCTGAATTAGTTGCTGAGGATATTAGGCTGGCTGTTCGTTCTATTGGTAAAATAACAGGCAGAGTTGATGTAGAAGACGTATTGGATATAATCTTTAACGAGTTTTGCATTGGTAAATGAATGAATATTTTATCTGACATCATTTATAAAATTATATACATCAATAAATTTTTCGATATTTCTTGTTTATTCCCTTTGACTTCAGCCGTTAGCTTTAATAAATAGCCTCTATGATGAACTATGATGTCATAACGATTGGTGGAGGACACGCTGGTTGTGAAGCCGCCGCTGCTTCTGCTCGCATGGGGGCCAAGACCCTATTGATAACCCAGAAAATAGAAACCATTGGAGAAATGTCCTGTAACCCTGCAATAGGAGGATTGGGTAAAGGGCACCTGGTTCGTGAAATTGATGCTTTGGATGGAGTTATGGGGAAGGCTATTGATAAATCCGGCATACAATACCGTATATTAAACAGAAGCAAGGGCCCTGCAGTCTGGGGCCCAAGAGCGCAGGCTGATAGAGCCCTCTATCGTTCCGCTATTCAGAAATTTCTCTTTGATCAAGACAACCTTGAAATATGTGCTGGCACTGTAGATGACCTTAAATTTGATACTGCAGGGCATTTGGAAGGGGTTATATTAAGCAATGGAGATTTGTTTCTGTCCAGGCGAGTTATTTTAACAACAGGAACTTTTTTGCGGGGTGTAATTCACATAGGGGAGCAACAGACACCGGCTGGTAGAGTTGGTGAAAAACCATCAGTAGCATTGGCTAACACATTGAATCAAATGGGTTTTTCCTTGGGGAGACTTAAAACAGGAACTCCTCCTCGATTAGATCGTGAAACAATTAATTGGGAGGGCCTCGAGGTTCAGCCCGGTGATGCAGAGCCAAAGCCATTTTCCTATTTAACTCATAAGATAGAAATTCCCCAGATAGATTGTCACATTACTCATACTAACGAAAAAGGCCATGACTTGATACGTGCTAATTTGCATAAAGCACCTATTTATTCAGGACAAATAGAAGGTACAGGCCCCCGCTATTGTCCGTCAATTGAAGATAAAGTTGTTAGATTTTCTGAAAAAAGTAGTCATCAAATCTTTTTAGAACCAGAGGGCTTAAACGACAGGACGATCTATCCGAATGGCATATCAACTTCGTTACCGTTAGACATTCAATCACGACTACTCAAGACTATCAAAGGACTCGAAAAAGCTGAAATTATAAGACCCGGTTACGCGATTGAATATGATTTCATAGACCCAAGAGAGCTGCGGGCAACACTTGAAACCAGAAGGATTCCAGGGTTATTCCTAGCTGGTCAGATCAACGGCACGACCGGTTACGAAGAAGCTGCGGCTCAAGGGTTAATAGCTGGATTGAATGCTGCCTCTAAAAACTCAAATGATTTTATACTTGATAGAGCTGAAGCGTACATGGGCGTTATGATTGATGACCTGGTTACAAGAGGAGTTGATGAACCTTATAGGATGTTCACGTCACGTGCAGAATATAGGCTTTTATTGAGAGCTGATAATGCAGATGAACGCCTAACTCCACGGGGGTTATTATTCGGTTGTGTGGGTCACGAGAGAGAGGCAGTTTTTACTAGCAAGGCATCTGAGTTAGCTGAGGCAAGGTCAGTGCTAAGTTCACTAACTACAACACCGAATATTTTGAAAAAAAACGGTATGCTTATCAATCAAGATGGTGTTCGACGGACTGCCTTTGAATTGTTATCGTATCCAAATATTTTTGTTAAAGACCTCATAACTATTTGGCCTCAACTTGATAAATTATCATCGTCTTTGGCGGAGAGACTTGAAATTGAATCATTATACAGTGGTTATGTTAGGCGCCAAAAGGCAGATGTTGAGGCGTTTCGTAGAGATGAACACCTAGCCCTACCTGAACATTTAAACTATTCTGAAATTGGTGGGCTTTCTAGAGAGGTACAAGATAAGCTGCGAACTTCTCGCCCTGCTACTTTAGGTCAGGCAGGCAGAATTCCGGGCGTGACCCCAGCTGCTCTGGTTGCTTTACTGCGATTTGTTCGGAGGTCAGAAAATAGTTTTGAGAGAGATGCTCGTTCTGCATAATTTCTATATCTATATTAAATGGCAAGATACAAGAAATATTAACCACACTTTAAAAATAGGGACAATTCATGCGAGATAATTTCCCGATGTCGAGCTCGCATCTGGCTGAAGAGTTAAATGTTTCACGTGAAACAATGGATCGCTTAAAAGTCTTTGAAAAACTACTTCGTAAATGGCAAAAAACTATAAACCTTGTAGGTACTAGAACATTAAACGATATTTGGAGGCGGCATTTTCTTGATTGTGGTCAAATCTGTACATTAACACCCCTACAGATGAAAACAGTTGTTGATCTTGGAAGTGGGGCAGGGTTTCCTGGCCTGGTGGTCTCCATTATTTCTGGTTGTTCCGTCACTTTGGTTGAGGCAGATAAAAGAAAAGCAGCATTCTTGCGCGAAGTGTCTCGGGCCACTTTTTCTAATACCATCGTTCTGGCTGAAAGAGCAGAAGACATAAAAGCCTCACCTGCAGATGTGGTAACTGCTAGAGCGGTTGCACCTATAACGCGCTTACTTGAGCTTTCCGAACCCTGGGTTCTCCCAGGAGGGGAGTGTTATTTTTTAAAAGGGGCTTCTGTGGAAGATGAATTGACCGACGCGAAACACTTTTGGGATATTAAATATGAATTGTTCCCTAGTCTTTCGAGCCCTGAGGGCACTATAGTGTGTGTAAAGGAGTTCAACCGTGTCTGCTGAAATACCTAAAAGTGAATTAAGTCAGGAAAAAGAGCCTATTCGAACGAAAATTATAGCTGTGGCCAATCAAAAAGGAGGTGTTGGCAAAACGACAACTGCAATTAATGTGGCAACAGCGCTTGCAGCAAGCGGTTTAAGGGTTCTTTTGGTAGACTTAGACCCTCAAGGTAATGCCACAACTGGATTGGGCGTCGAAAAAGTAAACACAGAAAAAGAAATATATTCTGCAATAATTGGCGATTGTACATTGTCAGACACAATTTTACCAACAGCTATTACTGGACTAGAGATTGTTCCCGCAAGTGCTGATCTAGCGGGCGCTGAGATCGAGCTGATAGAGCTTAATCAGCGTGAGGCACGCCTAAAGCTTGCCTTGAAAGAAATATTTTCTATTTATAATTATATTTTAATTGATTGTCCCCCTGCATTAGGACTTTTAACTCTAAATGCGCTGGTAGCCGCTGATTCTGTCCTAGTACCCCTGCAGTGTGAATTTTTTGCACTAGATGGCTTGGGTCAGCTATCACGTTCAATTGAGAGAATTAGGAATGCCTTTAACTCAAAATTATTTATTCAAGGGGTTGTTTTAACAATGCATGATGGAAGAAATAATTTGTGTAAATCTGTGGAAGCTGATGTTCGTGAATATTTTGGCTCGTTAGTATACAAAACGGTGATCCCACGAAACGTTAGAGTTTCAGAAGCGCCGTCTTTTGGGCTTCCAGCTATTGTTTATGATATGCACTGCACAGGGGCACGAGCTTATATGCACCTAGCGGCTGAATTATTGCGCGGTGATGGGCGTTTGCCTGAAGGAGAGGCTGCATGAGCGCGGAGCAAAGGAAGGGCCTAGGAAGAGGACTGTCGGCGCTTTTAGGGGATGATTCCGGTTCGGAAGAGCTTGGTGTCAATCAGCTGGTTCCAATCGAGTTTTTAACACCAGGAAAATACCAACCACGAAAAAGTTTTTCAGACGGTGATATGTCCTCTTTAGAAGAATCAATCAGGGAAAACGGTATCTTGCAGCCTATTCTGGTAAGGCGCGCCCCACTTATTGAAGGGAGCTTCGAGATAATAGCTGGAGAACGAAGGTGGCGAGCTGCACAAAAGGCCCAGTTGCATGAGGTGCCAGTAATAGTTAAAGAGCTATCTGATGAAAAGGCTCTAGAAATTGCCTTAATAGAAAACTTACAGCGTGAGGACTTATCGCCTCTAGAAGAGGCTAGAGCCTACGAGCGATTAATGAATGAGTTTTATCAGACGCAGGAAGATTTAGCAAAATCAGTTGGAAAAAGTAGAAGCAGTATAGCAAACACTCTTCGCTTGCTCACCTTGCCCGATACAGTTCAAAAATATGTTGATACAGGAGAACTTTCATCAGGCCATGCAAGAACATTGGTTGGCATAACCAACGCTGAAAAATTTGCTAAAGAGATCGTTTTAAAACAGCTTTCTGTGCGACAAGCTGAAGAGTTAGTTCAGTCAGCAAAAAATAGTAGGTCAACAAGTAGCAGAAAAACAAAAAGTAAAACCCAAGACACAATAGCATTGGAAAAAGAGATATCTCATGCTCTTGGCTTGAAGATAACAATTAACAGCTCTAGCATTAGTGATGCATCTGGTACCATCTCAAT
>Ga0310344_10000073_pt1 | contig 83885 bp, 79 predicted proteins | sample HC15DNA20200_MG_FD_203801 | JGI IMG/M metagenome (GOLD analysis project Ga0310344, IMG submission 203801) | Marine microbial communities from station ALOHA, North Pacific Subtropical Gyre - HC15-DNA-20-200_MG | ecosystem: Environmental > Aquatic > Marine > Oceanic | place: Pacific Ocean: North... | reverse complement strand
TTTGACCAATTGGACGTGGAAATCACAACCTACAGATCTGAATGGTATCCAGATCAAACTTCTCGTCACCCGGAAGTCAAATTTGGCGACAATTTAGAAGAAGACCTTGCGCGCCGGGACTTTACAATCAACGCCATTGCCCAGGACATCACTACAGGCCATATAGTTGATCCCTACAAGGGAGCACGGGATTTAGCAAAAAAGCAGTTGCGCGCCGTGGGGTCTGCGAGGGATCGCTTCATTGAGGACCCGTTGAGAATGTTGAGGGCTATAAGGATATCTACCGAACTCTCTTTCGAGATACATGCTGACACATTAAGGGCGATACATGATGAGGTGGGATCCATGCAATTTGTCAGCTCCGAGCGTATTCGTGATGAATTCCTGAGAATACTGCTCTCTGATTCCCCTGCCGCAGGCATCGCCACCATGATGGAACTGGGGGTTGCCCGATTTGCAGTTCCAGAACTATACACTCTCAAGTCGACTATTCAAGAGGACAAGAATCAGCACTCTAAAGATGTTCTGAGCCATACTTTACGAGTTCTCGGAGGGGTTCGCTCAGATAAATTATTGCGACTAAGTGCTCTTTTTCACGATATCGGCAAACCAGCTACGCGTTCCACTTCCAAAGGGAAAGTGCATTTTTTCGGCCATGAACACGTTGGGGCAAGAATCACCCGAGACATCCTCACACGGCTAAGATTCGACAAGAGTACTCTCCGAGATGTCTGCAATATTGTTTCCCTTCATATGCGTTCCAATCTCTATGACAACAACTGGAGCGATGGAGCAATCCGCAGATTTATGCGCGAGGTAGGAGTTTATCGAGATCGACTCCTTGAGCTGTCCCGATCTGACATCACAAGTTATCGGGCACAAAAAATTGAGGCTGGCCTTATTAGAGTCGCAGAGTTAGAGGCACGTTGTAACCGATTGGCAGGTGAAACTGAGGTGGAGGCCTTGGATAGCCCTCTAGACGGTAACGAATTAAAAGTTCTTTTCGATAGAAAAGATGGACCATGGATAAAGGACGTGAAAGACCATTTACTGGGATTGGTTCTGGATGGCGAGCTCTCTCACGAAGACAAGGACACCGCAGCAAAATTGGCTTTGGAATTTGACGAAACACTGCATACAAGATGACCCTCTTGTAAACACCCTAATCAGCACGATCGCTAATCTCCTGCTTGCAATACTTCTACAAACAAATATCCTGTCAAGGACCCACACCACTTCTCAGTCCCTAGTAAGATAGTCTAGGTAGAATTGAGTGCGTAGTGCGAAGTTGTCGTTTCCACTTGCCCTGTATTCTAATAAAGAACCATTGTGGTTAATCCTGTAGAAATAGAAAAAGAAAAGACCAAAAACGGAGTTGCTAAATGGATCTAATAAATGGAGTTCCGCGGAGCCCATACCGTAGATTCGGTAATATCGTCACCATACCGCGAACGATCGACAAAATCAGAGCAGATCTCGCTGGCAAGCTGGGGGAATATTACTGGAGGCGTGGATTCAGTGAGTGGCTTCTAGAGTTTCTCGGCCTCCATCAGGATGCGACTCGTGATGCAGTAGCCAACCATCCGGACGACGAATCCATCTGGGAATGGATTCAGGAGCATATGCAACCTCGCAGCTACGAGGAGATTGCTCGGTTCAATCGTTACATAATCGAACTTAGACCCAAGCCAGAGAACAGTGACAAGATTAGGGGATTTTGTCGCTCCATTGGAAAGGAAGAGGTTGCAGACATATTAACCTTCTGCGAATGGCAAGACCTCGAGGAAACCAGGCAGGCAGAATATTTGTCTGCCCCGACAGATCTGTCTATCACTCCTCCACGAGACCCTTATGAAAAGTTTCTTGGCATTGTAAACCTCCCTCGACTATTAGATAAAGCTCGCGCCGAGTTAGCCGGAACGATTGGTGCATACCAATGGCGAACAGGGCAATCACTAGTCCTGCTCGAATTCCTTGAACTGTCACCAGAAGAATTATTCAAAGCATTACGCCTAGACCAGTCAGACAAAAGCCTATGTGACTGGATTAGGGCCCACATGGCCAAACGTAGTGACGCAGAGATTGCTTTTTTCAACCTGGGAGCTATCCAGAATCCCCCTGCGACCATCGAGAGGATGCAAATGCACAACAGGTTCCTAAGTGAAGTTGGACTAGACAGCCTGTCTCCTATCACAACAGCCTTCGAAAGGCTTTGTTGGGACGATAGACTACTATAATCCTCTATTGACTTGATTGTTCGCATAACAGAGAAGAAGCTGGTAATTGGAGGAGATCGCCCATGAAACAAGCACGCATCGCCGTCATAGGAACTGGATGGTGGTCTAATTTCACTCATGTGCCAGGGCTTCTCGACAATCCACGAGCAAACCTGGTAGCTGTGGCCGATACCAACCCAGAAACACTAAGTCGCTGCCTACAAGCATATCCTGGGCCAAAAGGTTACCAAGATTATCAAGAGATGCTCAAAGTGGAAACTTTGGACGGTGTAGTAGTCGCAACTTCACATGCTTCCCATCACAAGATAACAAAAGATTGCCTGTTATCAGGAGCTCACGTGATGCTGGAAAAACCAATGGTCCTATCGGCCACCGACGCCTACGACCTTGTAGAAACAGCCAGCAGGTCTGGCCTGGAGGTAATCGTAGGGCACCCCTACCATTTTGCCCCTGCAGTACTGAGGGCACGTGAAATCATCACAAGTGGTGAAATCGGGGCTGTTCAATGCATAAAATCGCTGTTTGCATCTGCGTGTATCGAGCTATACAGGGGCACCCCTACCCATGACTCCAGTGTGCACCCGGTAATGGGCCCCGGAAAGATCTATTCCGATCCGATCGCGTCCGGGGGAGGGCAAGGACATTTGCAATTAACCCATTCGTCAGCATTAACATTTTTTGTCACTAACTTACAGCCAGATAGAGTTGCTGCCTTTATGAACAACTTTGACCTCCAAATGGGATTGGATCTTGTGGATGCTATCACTGCAAGATTCAAAGGAGGGGCAGTAGGAACTTTTACCAGCACAGGCAATCTAACCGAGCATGGGCAGATGGAGCTGAACGTTTACTGCGAAGATGGTTATCTTTTGCTTGATGCCCTAAAAGGATCCTTAATCATTCGTCGCTTCAATGGAGAAGAGGAAACAATGCCTGCGCTAGAATTTGAAGTTGCCAACCCTAGGTTTGCGACAGCCGGTAACCTCGTAAATGTTTGCCTAGATCTGGCGCCAAATGGCTCGCCCCCAGCCTCTGCAGTGGCCAGTGTGGAGCTCCTTGACGCCGCATATAGGTCTGCCGCCCAAGACGGCGTTCCTGTAGATGTAGAAAGCCTCTCATAGCCTATTGCAACTCGCTAAATTTCACATACCCAACGTCAGAAATTATGCGCAAGGAAAGCAGAAAGAGTTGAAACTTGAATGACCACAGAACAGAAAAGTTTTCTCTAAAAAGCTGTCTCGGCACAATTGTGCTTGTAATAGTTGTTTTCGTCGCCTTTGGTGTACTAGCTGGTCTGTTCGGCGTATGGCTAATGCAAGGCAGCATCTAAACATCCAGTTTACGGATCAAGTGCTGGCAAGTGCAGCAGCTCTATGGCGCCCCCAAGGGGTTTCGAACCCCTGTCTGCACCTTGAAAGGGTGCTGTCCTAGGCCTCTAGACGATGGGGGCTGCATTACTCTTAGTGACTACAACCAGCATCGATTCTAGCACTGCAACAGCTCAGCAGTAGATCATTTAAATTTCAAACACTATTCTAATCAGGTACACGCCGCCCAAACCCTTCAGCAACAGCCCGTTTGAACACCAAGTCAGCCACAGCCACATCCCATGTTCCGATACCTAAAGATTTAAAAAGTGTCCTTTGGCTATCATCGGTACGCCCTGCACACGACCCAGCTAAAATCTCCGCCAACATCACCATGTCATCCCAATCGAAACAGCCATTGTGCACACCCGCTATCAAATCCGCCGATTCAATTTTTGCTTGCTTCACATCATCTACCGCAATCAAATTGAACATACCCAGGGCATCCGTCTCTATTTCTTGAACAGTAAGTCGATTGCCTCCCATAGCGGCAACATGAACCCCAGGCCCCAAACAGTGTGCAGGCAACACTGGATCAAGTGCGTTTGTTGCCGTCACTACAATATCGGCTCCTTCCCCGGCATCTTCAGCTGATTTTGCTTCGATAACCCTACAATCAAGTCTAGGTGACATTTTTGCTATGAAGTTGTCCCTGTTTTCAGGCTGACGACTATACACTTTAACTGTGTTCAGATTCGCAACCTCTGCTACCGCCTCCAGTTGCGTTTCTGCTTGGTATCCCGTACCAATGAGGCCCAATGTATTTGCATCAGACCGACTCAAATGCCGCACACTCACCCCTGTAGCTGCCCCAGTTCTAATTTGACCCAGTCTCCCCGCCTCTATCACAGCTAGCAACTCACCCGTCTCCATATCGAATAGGTTGACTATCATATTCGCGGCAGACGTATATACCTTTAGGCCTGTGCGCCCTAGTGGCTCTACAGCTCCTGCCATCACGTTCATAAGGACTCCAGATTGTTCCAGCCTACTACGGGGCAAAACACCGGCCTTCCCTTCCCCTTGCCATCGTATTACATCTTCCACCGCATCAATAGCTGAAGGCATATCTAAAAGAATATTTACATCTTGTTCCGAAATGAACAACGTCATTTGCTATGAATTCCTTTCGTAGATCTGTTCAATCCAGACAGATCACTCATGAAAACCGCTTCACTCAGGAGGCACAATTCCCTTTTTCATCAAGACGTTGCCGTACAAACGACGCTCCCCAGTCGAAATTACTGCAAAGGCGTCCTCAGTTTGCCTATAGAACTCAAATCGCTCAGTTTCAGCAAACTCCACTGTTCTCCCTTCCGCCACATTTGCAATTTCCTTAAACTCTTTTACTACTTCAGGCTCGGGGGAATTGTCTACAGGCGCCATCGTCGAGCAGGATTTCTCAACAAATGTGTCTAGTGGCATTACAGTTAAGATTGCGGCCATCACTTCAGTAGCCGTATTGCCATCCATCCGAACCAGCCTCTGCGCCTTCGCGCTAGCTGGGAAGTTGGCATCAACAATTGCTATGTCATCACCATGCCCCATAGCAGCCAAAACATACAGTAGATCTGCATTAAGCAGCGGGTCTAGCTTCTTTAGCATTCTATTTTCTCTCCATACATGTAAACATCGCCCTTATTTAACAAAAACAATCGAGCAACGGCTAATTTCTGTTACTTTCATGCTACTTCTACTCCCCATCGCATTCTTTAGTTTGGCTATGCTCCGACATTCCCCATTCCACATCCTGCCCTTGTAAGCGGGCATGATATCTGCCGACAAAATTATATCTACTCCAAATGTTGATGCCACAGACAACTGCTATCCCTATAGCCAATAGCATCCTATATATTACATCTTTCACATCAGCAACTAGTCCCAACACGAACAGCGTACCCGCCGTGATCACTCCAGACCACATAAGCACCCCTAACACAAACCCCAAGAGGGTGAGCGAGAACGCCTTGATTCGTACATGCAACTTCATATTAATTGTCGAAATTATCCCTGCAACACCTAAACGCAAAAGACGCCCGAGCTTTGGATCGGACGTCCTATATTGGTTGCGGGGGTCGGATTCGAACCGACGACCTCCGGGTTATGAGCCCGACGAGCTGCCACTGCTCCACCCCGCGATAACCTGCCGAGCAAGTTTGTAAGCCGCATTCTGTCAAGAGCTGTCATCTATCTTGTATACAAGTTACCTCGTATATCTTCGCGCCCTACCTGGGACTGGGCGGGCAGCCTCAATATCGTCCCTGCTTGAGCTTGCTCCAGGCAGAGTTTAACTCTTTTCACTCCGACCTATCAGTCGACATTTGTCTCTGTGTTACTAGTCCTCGCCTTACGGCGGATGGGTGTTACCCACTACCTGTGCCCTATGGAGTGCGGACTTTCCTCACACTAAGCGCGACAGCCTAACTTGCTCGGTTTCTCAGCGCCAAGGGAAAAACATCCCTCAACAACCGAAGGAGTGGCCGGAAAAATAGATGCGTCAATGATTCTACGCTCTGGCGGGCGAGAATCGACCTTGCTCGGATTACTCCGAATTAATAGACGCCGGTATATCGACTTAAGGATGGCATGACTCTCATCATGCAGGATCCCTAGAAAGGAGGTGATCCAGCCGCACCTTCCGGTACGGCTACCTTGTTACGACTTTGCCCCAGTCGCCTGTCCCACCCTAGACAGTTGCCTCCGCGAACGGTTAGCTCACCATCTTTAGGTATTACAGACTCCCATGGCATGACGGGCGGTGTGTACAAGGCCCGAGAACGTATTCACCGCAGTATGCTGACCTGCGGTTACTAGCAACTCCGGCTTCATGCAGGCGAATTTCAGCCTGCAATCCGAACTGAGACCAGCTTTTTGGGATTCGCTCACCGTCACCGGTTGGCAGCCCTCTGTACTGGCCATTGTAGCGTGTTTGTAGCCCTGGGCGTAAGGGCCATGCTGACTTGACATCATCCCCACCTTCCTCCGAGTTTCTCTCGGCAGTCTCGCTAGTGAAATATAACTAACGACGAGGGTTGCGCTCGTTGCGGGACTTAACCCAACACCTCACGGCACGAGCTGACGACAGCCATGCAGCACCTGTATACCAGCCCCGAAGGGAAACTCTGTCTCCAGAGCGGTCCGGTATATGTCAAACCCAGGTAAGGTTCTTCGCGTAGCCTCGAATTAAACAACACGCTCCGCTGCTTGTGCGGGCCCCCGTCAATTCCTTTGAGTTTTAGTCTTGCGACCGTAGTCCCCAGGCGGCATGCTTAACGCGTTAGCTGCGGCACACGAGGAGTCGATACCTCGCACACCTAGCATGCATCGTTTACAGCGTGGACTACCGGGGTATCTAATCCCGTTTGCTACCCACGCTTTCGCACCTCAGCGTCAGGACTAAGCCAGGAAGCCGCCTTCGCCACGGGTGTTCCTTCCGATATCTACGTATGCCACCACTACACCGGAAGTTCCGCTTCCCTCTCTTAGCCTCAAGACGGGTGGTATTGCCCGGCCTCCCGAGGTTGAGCCTCGGAATTTCACGAACAACCTACCAATCCGCCTACGTGCGCTTTACGCCCAGTAATTCCGGATAACGCTCGCCACCTACGTATTGCCGCGGCTGCTGGCACGTAGTTGGCCGTGACTTATTCCCAAGCTACTGTCATCATCATCACTTGGAAAAGGACTTTACGACCCTAGGGCCTTCTTCATCCACGCGGCGTTGCTGCGTCAGGGTTTCCCCCATTGCGCAAGATTCCTTCATGCTAAACCCCGTAGGGCTCTGGACCATATCTCAGTCCCAGTGTGGCTGTTCATCCTCTCAGACCAGCTACCGATCATTGCCTTGGTGGGCCGTTACCCCACCAACTAGCTAATCGGCCGCAGGCCCCTCTCTCTGCGATAAATCTTTCATCTCGTAAGCTTGCTCACGAGATCGTATGCGGTATTGTCCCCGGTTTCCCGGGGTTATCCCCCACAAAGAGGTAGGTCACCTACGTGTTACTCACCCGGATGCCACGGTCGTAAGGGCCGAAGCCCTTCGTACCGTTCGACTCGCATTGATAAGGCACGCCGCCAGCGTTAATCCTGAGCCAGGATCAAACTCTCCATCCAATCAACAAACCTCAATTAAGAGGATATTAATCTAGAGTTTAGAGCGTTTTTCTGACTACCGGACAGTCTCAAGACGATCCTCGCCGAATCAACGACGACAATCGAACCTTTCCGACCACTCTTCAGCTGTTAAAGATCTCACGCGGGGCGCAAAACGCCTCCGTGCGCTTCCCTTGGGGAATTCGAATTCTACCTCGCATAGCAGGAAGGCGCAACAATACCGTGCATTCAGGAATTACTTTCTCCCGTTAACGAGTCAAATAGTGTTGATGGGCTCGCCAATAGCATGCCATGAAGCTTCCCCAAGCGCCTCTGGGAAAGTCGGATGCGCATGTATGACATCCCGCAAATCATCTAGTGTTGCTTCTAGCTTGATGGCAAGAACACCCTCTGCTATCGAATCAGATGCCATCGCCCCAATTATATGCACTCCAACTACCGCTCCATGTTCGGGCTCAGCCACTACCTTAGTGAACCCCTCTGCGTCACCGTAAGCACGGGCACGCCCACTTGCCATATATGGAAATTTGCCAATGATCGCTGAGCCGTACCTGTCCTTTGCTTGAGCCTCGGTCAGCCCAACACTAGCTATTTCAGGGAAGCAAAATGTTGCCCCAGGCACCGTATCCAATGACATATCCTGATCGGCACCAGCAGCATTCTCAGCCGCTACAATCCCTTGGTGCGATGCCACATGTGCAAGTAGTTTTAAGCCTGTCACATCACCAATCGCATAAATCCCATCCGTGGTAGTCCGCATCCCTCCGTCGACTTGGACTCCAGATTTCCCTATCGATACCCCGACCGTCTCCAACCCCACACCCTTTGTATTGGGAGTTCGGCCCGTAGCATTTAGAACCAGATCACAGTCTATCGATTCAGATTCAGCGTTCTGATGAATCTCAACTTTCATATTGCCAGGAGACCCATTTATCCCAGCAACCTTAGCTTTGGATTTGACCGATATTCCCTGAGCAACAAATGCCTTGCGCAGTTGCTCAGATACCTCTTCGTCCTCTACGGGAACCAGCCTCTCCTGCATTTCCACTATACTCACAGTCGACCCTAGCGTTGCAAACATACTTGCCCACTCCACTCCGACAGCACCTCCCCCAATGACAACTAGCCGGTCCGGTATAGATTTGAGCTCTAGCGCCCCATCACTGGTTATAACTCCTTTCTGCCGAAGTCCCAGTATAGGCGGAATTGCAGCAGACGACCCTGTAGCAATAACAACACTGTCCGCCGAAATCAGCTGGTCTCTCTTATCGCCAGACACCTCGATCAGATTAGGCGCAACTAGGGACCCTTCGCCTTTAATTAATTCAACATTAGCGCTTTTAAGGAGGCCCTCTATCCCTCTGGAAAGAGAAGCTGCAACGCGATCTTTGCGTCCAATCATAGCTTCAAAGTTAGCTCGGACATTTTCGGTCTCAACACCAAAAGCCTTAGCAGCTTTAGCTAAGCTGAACACCTCTGCACTCCTTAGCAATGCCTTTGTAGGGATACAGCCTGTATTGGTGCACACTCCACCTACGAGCCCCTTTTCGACAACAGCCGCACGCAGCCCTAATCTTGACGCTCTGATAGCGCTAACATAGCCGCCAGGCCCCGATCCAATGACACAATAATCAAACTTCATCGACATCGCACTAATGATTTCCTGACAATCATGTTATAGCTATCTTGCCGGCGCCCCCGGCCTTCCCAGACACGTCGGCCACGGCCTTTTCCAAAACATCCACTGAGCCTTCGTCTGACAGAGCCTTAGCGGCTCTGTTAACAGCAGCAGTCAAAGGGACGCTTAACGCACTCCGCGCAAAAGTTGACTCCTTGAGCTCCTCAAGAGCTGGGATCAATTTACTTGCTCTCACCCTCAAGTCCTCTTCCAGATTGGACTCCGAGATCAAATCAATAGCCGACTGTAACTGTTCCTGCCCTTTACTCATTCAATATCTCTCCCGAATCATTAATCTATTTGCATAATCGCATAACAAAAATCAAACACCATAATAACCAACTATGGCCAGCGTTTTGCTCAATCGTTGACAGAGCTACACTGTTGCCAAATACATTTAACAATCAAATGCCTTAAAGGCTTGTCAATGCCCATGCCCATTCAAATGGCTGCGTTCGGCCACCGGAGGGCCGGCGACTTTGTCTAGATCTACATTGCGCTTGCGATCGAATCCACGGCCTTCATGCAAATGTTCAGGGAAGGGGTTTTCTTTCTCATACAAGGCCGCCATCCTGGCTCCCACAAATTTGCGCTCGTCCGGAAATCCAAAGAATGACTCTGTGTCCTCTGGAACTTCCACCAGCTCATACTCCATGACCCCCAATCCATTCTCGACACCTGTGTTCAACTGAATCTCTTCACTCAGCCCTGGGACGAGTGACGACGCGTGGGCAAATTTGTGATCCCCACTTTCAGCCACATCCCAATCTTCAGAAGCAGACCCAGGAGTGCCTGGCAATTCAGTAACCTTATCCAAGCAAGCTTTGTCCAGTGCGACCGGATCGTATCCCGCGAAGATACCCAAATGAGGAACGAGCGGTATATCTGCATGGTCCACGCAATCACATTTTGGGGAAATGTCTAACCCTAAATTCAGATACCCTATCTTTCCGTCCAATGCTTTCTGAACAGCTAAACAAGCATCCGCGCAGGCAGCGCCAAAAGCACGATGGTTTACCTCGATGTTGTCCCAACTACCACTCGCTGTCATTGTTCCTACGCAGGCGAGGCAGTTTCGACACCGCTCACCATGCCACTCTACTTGTCCATTTTCTTTGGTGAACGCTTGGTGAACACAAAGTCCAGGGACCATGTCTGCCAGCCCTTCAGGCAAATTCTCAGGTGAGTACTCCACACTGGCCGGAAAGCTGTAATCCGGATGCCCTCCCATGTGGACATTGTATTTACCCCTCTTAGATTGCGCGCCTATCCCAAGATTTTTGACCGCCCCACCAATGACGCCAATAGGATGCCCTTTGAAGTGGGTCATCACAATCATGGCATCAGCTAGAGCTATGGCCTTTGCTACATATGCCTCTTGCAATATATATCCCTCTGGCAGAGGAATTCTTACATCGTCGGTCCCTGAAAATCCGTCTGCCGGCATAAAGGGAGCGCCAAGCGTTGCTGAGGTGAAACCATTACGTTCAGCGGTATGCAATAAGTCCAGGGCCATAGACCTCCCCGCATAGGGGGAATAGGTAAGAGTGCAGGTATCAACCACAAAAGGCCGAGCCCCAAGCGCCTTAATTTTATCTACAATCGCACGTATATACACCGGTCTTAAATATGCCGTGTTGTTATATTCGCCACAATGAATCTTGACGGCAACATTGTCTCCAGGCTTGATGAGCTTTTCAAAGCCCGCGACATCAAACAGCGTCTCCACTTGAGGAACAAATCCTGTGTTCGCTGAAAGACTACGCTTATCCATCGTCCATACTTTTGAAGCCATGCTGTGAACCCTCTCTTGTTTGTTAACGCCACGACAGGCGCTGGGAACCCCAAAGCTCGCTGGCACACACTACAGACTATGCGTTCAAGTTCCCATGACTGGCCCTGTACAAGTGTATACCGCTTGGACTTACGTCAACACATGAAGTTCGCCAAATTTAAGTGTTGGGGGCTAAATAAGCAAGTAGGGCTGCTCGACTAGTTGCTTGATCCTCTGTAGAAATCTAGCTGCGGGCGCTCCATCGTTAATACGATGATCAAAGGTCAGGCTCAAAGCCACCGCATCCCGGACTACAATTTCACCATCGAGGACGGCAGGCTTCTGTACGATACGCCCCACACCCAAAATGGCACATTCTGGAGGATTAATTACAGGTGTGAAAGAATCTATTTCTGCTGTACCCAGGTTCGATATCGTGAAAGTCCCGTCCGTCATGTCATCAAGCCCAACGGTACCATCTTTAGCCGCAGATATTTTTCTTCGATATTCCTGCGCTAAGTCAACCAACTGCATCGTCTGAGTATTCTTCACATTGACAACGACCAGCCCACCAGGCAAATCAACAGCCAAACCCACGTTCACATAGGGCAAAGCCTTGATTTTCTCACCTTCTAGCCGCGCGTTCATGTTCGGATGCTCCACAAGGGCCCGGGCACATATCCTTGCAAGAAGATCATTGTAACTAATCCTAAACCCTAGCACCTGCTCATTTTGGGCAGCCAATTTATCGCGCAACGCCACAAATTCTGTCGCATCAGCTTCAGTCACTAGCGTAACCTGCGCCGCCTCGGTTAGGCTCTGTACCATTCGGTCGCCAATTACCTTACGGACTCCAGTGTAAGAGGTTTCAGTAACGATTCCAGCCATCCCTGCAGGTTCGATAATGGGCGGAGCAGCCAGCGTCCCACCCTTTGCTCCTGCTCGGACATCATCAGCCACGATTCTCCCTTTCGGGCCAGAACCAGCGATCGCATATAGATCGACACCTGTTTCCCTGGCAATTTTACGAGCTAGAGGGGTAGCAAATAGCCTCCCTCTGTTCGAAACGGCTTGTGATGAAATCACTTCCCCTTCTGTCTCAACGTCTGCCGAAGGGATAGGGCTTGCCGCAGGGGCAGGATGAGAATTCTTTATTTCAGGACTCGCACTATCTGACCGAATCACAGGGTTATCGCTTACCGGATCCGGGACCGGGCTAGGTGGAGAAACTTCACTTTCATCCGGAGCTTTGTGTTCCGGAACACTCTCGCCTGGCTCCAGCACATATGCTATCACTCCTTGCACCTTGACTGCTTCCCCAGCCTGCGCTTGCATACCTCCCACAATCCCATCGCACGGAGCTTCGACTTCAGCGTTTATCTTTTCAGTTTCAAATTCAACAACCGCCTCCCCTTTCTTCACTTCATCCCCTTCATTGACTAGCCACCGCGATATCAGGCCTTCTTCCATAGTAATACCCATCAGAGGCATAAGAATTGGAGTAGCCATTAGTCAGTTTCGTGATCTGCGAGGTAGGTACATCTATACGCCTCGCAACAACTCGCGAACACCCTCCTCTATAGATTCGACACCAGGGATTGATGCAGTTTCCAGAGGCTCGGCAAAAGGAACGGGCGAGTGCAAAGCTCCCAATCGTTTTATTGGAGCATCCAGATAGTCGAAGGCATACTCCTGGATTTGCGCAGTTATCTCCCCACCAAAACCACCAAACCTGACCGCTTCATGTACAACCATAGCCCGATTGGTTTTTGCCACAGATCCAGTTATCGCATCAACATCTAGCGGGTAAAGCGTCCGCAGATCAACTACTTCTATTTCTATACCTTCAGCAGATAGATTCTCTCCCGCCTTCAGTGCATTCTGTACCTGCCGCCCCCAACTGACCACCGTAGCATGCTCTCCCTCTCGCTTTATTGCCGCCTCTCCCAACGGCACAACATATTCCCCTTCTGGAACCTCTCCACGCATTCCGTAAAGCGATTTGTGCTCAAAAAAGCAAACAACATTGTTATCTCTGATAGATGCTTTCAGTAATCCTTTGGCATCATAGGGATCGGAAGGGGTAACTACCTTCAATCCTGGCACATGAGTAAACCAAGCCTCTAGACTCTGAGTGTGCTGGGCTGCATTCCCAGTCCCTGCTCCGTAAGCCGCTCGGAATGTTATCGGCAATTCTGCTTTGCCGCCGAACATGTATCTGTTCTTTGCAGCTTGATTAACAATTTGATCCATCGCAATCCCCATGAAATCCTGATACATAAACTCAGCTACTGGGCGGGACCCAGAGATCGATGCTCCAACCGCTGCTCCAGCAATCAGTGCCTCCGATATCGGAGTATCTATAACTCTAGTATCGCCCCACTTTTCGAGCAGGCCTTCTGTCACCTTATAAGCACCACCCCACACACCTATCTCTTCTCCCAACACAAAGACTGCATCATCACGCGCAATCTCTTCATCAAGAGCTTCATTTAAAGCTTTGTTGTACAGAATTTCACGAGTCGTAGTTGTATCAATAGCCATATGTATTAGTCCGCATAAACACCCTGCTCAATTGTATCAATGCTAGGGTAAGGGCTAGCTTCAGCAAATTCTACAGCTGCCTCTATCTCAGCTTCCACATCCCGATCAATTTCATCAAACGTCTTCTGGTCGATCTCTCCAGTTTCAAGAACCGCATTGCGAAATCTATGTATGGGATCCTTCTCAAGCCACTCTTCTAATTCCTTTTTCGTTCGATATTTGGCCATATCGTGCACCGTATGGCCTTTATGTCGATACGTAAGTGTTTCGAGCAACGTTGGCCCCTCACCAGCTCTAGCCCTATTCACCGCTTTTGTCGCCGCTTCGTACACCGCAAACACATCATTGCCATCAATAATTTCCCCTGGGATCCCGTATGCTACCCCACGCCCAGCAATACTTTCCCCTGCGTTGGAATCACGCACGTTGGTTGCCATTCCATACTGATTGTTCTCACAAACAAAGATCACCGGTAAATTTCGGACAGCGGCAAAATTGACACCTTCGTGAAATGCCCCTGTCGGGCCTGCCCCATCCCCAAAGAACGCCACCGTCACTGTGTCTTCGCCACGTAATTTGGCGCCCAGTGCCGCTCCAGCCGCTATAGGTATCCCTGCCCCAACTATTCCATTAGCTCCAAGAATACCCAGGTCTAGGTCAGCAATATGCATCGACCCACCCTTCCCTCCACAATATCCAGTGACCCGCCCAAATAATTCTGCCATCATCTTGTTAAGTTTGCCCCCCTTAGCTATACAGTGCCCATGCCCCCGATGCGTGCTGGTAATGTAGTCTTCCTTACGCAAAGCAGAACATACCCCTACTCCACTTGCTTCTTCCCCTGTATAGAAATGCAAAGCTCCTCTCATTCGAGCGGACTTGAACATCTCTTCAGCGGTTTGTTCAAACCGCCTAATTCTCTGCATGGCGTGATACATGGATACTAGCGTTGCTCGTTCGGGCATCACTGGAACTTTCGTAGCACCCCGCCGAGTGTTGGCCTTGCGCCTATTTGCCATGTTTTCTCCGCAAACCTAAATTGAAACCGTGCCCACGTAGCAGACAGTTTATCTGGTCGAGCAAAATGGGGCTACCCCTAGCCAACCAATTCTTGTGCATGCTCATAAACTTCCCCAGCATGAAATGAACTTCGAACCAGAGGCCCGCAAAAAGCATGCTTAAATCCCATTTTTTTGCCCTGTTTCGCCCAATCTAAAAATTCGTTCGGATGTACATATCGGACCAATTCTGCATGCTTTTCAGAGGGTCTCAGATACTGACCTATGGTCAAGATTTCTATTGAATGGTCCCTCATATCCTTCATGGTTTGCACCACTTCATCAGGCTCCTCCCCCAACCCAACCATTATGCCTGATTTAGTTGTCATCTCCGGGTCCATCTCTTTGACATACCTAAGCAGTTCCAGAGATCCGAAATATTGAGCTTTAGGCCTAATGGTTCTTGACAAACGCTGGACTGTCTCCACATTGTGATTAAACACGTCTGGCTGTGAATTGACCACAATGCCTATAGAGCCCCTGTCACCATTAAAGTCAGGAGTAAGGACCTCAATCGTGCAATCAGGCACCATCTCTCTGACAGCCTTTATGCAATCGGCAAAATGTCTTGCCCCATAATCCTCCAGATCGTCTCTATCTACGGACGTGATGACACAATGCTTGAGCCTTAGCTTCTTGACCGCCAACGCTAATCGCCTCGGTTCCGTCGGATCAACGGCCTCCGGCCTACCAGAGGTAACGGCGCAAAATCTACACGCACGAGTGCAGATAGCCCCTAATATCATAAAAGTTGCAGTGCCCCGTGCATGACAATCCATAGCATTGGGGCACCTAGCTTCTCGGCAAACTGTCTCCAGTCCGTATTTTGCGACAGTCTTAAGAAGCGGCTCGCTGTTAGAAGGCGGTGGTAATTTAACCCGCAGCCAAGCAGGTTTTGGCGGGCCAAATCTACTGGGCCTAGCTGCACCATCAGTTGAAGTCATTTACACATCGTTTCCTGTTTCATGCACGGCACCTGCGTCCATCTTGATAGCCCACCGGCCCCCAAAGAGTCCCCACCCGGTAGCCTGCCCAGCCCCGAATTGTAGATTTTCATAATAAGCTTAAACCCGCTACGAGAGTATCATCACATACAATATACGAAAGAGCCCTATTAAATAACAATGCCTAGTAAGCCCAAAAAAATGAAATCAACACGCATTCGCAAGGAGCTTTCCAAAAAAGATTCTTCGTCGTTCAGACCGCGAAAACTGTTCAGCATGAGCAGGATTTGGGTAGGCCTAAGCTTACTAATTGCACTGTCGATGATTTTGTCCTTGGTGGCACCATTATTGTTACCGGGCCCTATGTAGGTAGGTACACATTAACGTTGAATTAAGACTGGATTTTCAGAAAGGGGCCATTATCTTGGTCAAAAACGCATATGAATAAACAACCACCATCTCAGGGACAGAAGACCTCGATTTTTATAGACACTGAATCTCTTCTAAATCGGGATCGCTCACGCTTGTCTGTGTCTATCGACCGACTTTTACTGACAGCGATCAAAGATAGAAGTTTGCATCGAGCTACAGCTTATGTCGCCATAACAGACCAAGCACCAACCCCTACAAGCCTTGACGGTAAAGGAGTTCGGATAGTCTTAACCCCAGACGACACCATCGTAGACATCGTCGTCGACATATTGCTTGCCGCTCCGCATAACGAAGTGTTGGTGGTGGTCTCCAACGACAACCGCCTTGTACCAGCGGTAACCGCAGCACAGCATCTTGGTGCACGCATAGAGATCTTGTCTCACGGGCGAAAACCTTCTGAACTTGCTGCAGCGGCAGACTCTTGGCAACAAATTGGACGTTCATCCACATCATCCTCTGTACCAAAACGCTCTGTAAAACCAAAACGAAGGTCAAGCGCTGCTTCCCCATCCTCATCCAACCGAACGAGGAGGACGATAACAAAAGCAAGGCCGACGCGAGAGCGTAAGGAATGGCCCACCGCCCCACCCCCACCTCCCCCGCCGGGATATCGAAAACCCAAGCGAGACACTACGGCTAAACGAAATGAGGCGGCAGGTCCCAATGAGCAGATAGAGAATAAAGAAGGTAAGGCCAGCTCCAACAAGCCATCCGTTACTACTGTGGATAAGCCCACCCCAAATAAAGTGTCGCCTGGCACTAATTCAGGAGGCTCTCCAGAATCCCCTACCGTGTTAGATGGGGAATCTCTATCATCGTCCAGCACAAACGATCGATAGTCGCAGTGCCCACTACACCACACCCGAACATCGGAATTAATCCTCTTCAATGGCCTAAGGGAATCCCTTACAGCTACATAATGGAGACTGTTTCAACCTTAGGCTATGACGGAGTGGAAGGAGCAAGAGAATTTTTGGATCCACCACAGCCAGAAGCCCTATCGAGCATGTTGGATTCAGAAGGCTTGCTACTGCCAGGAGGCTACTACGCAGCCAACTGGTTTGACATGGATTGGAGGCCCCGTGAATTCAATGCATTGCGTCAAAGAGCTGAGCTTTACGCGGGAGTTGGAGCCAAATATCTCGTGGCAGCTTCAGCTGGATCCCCCCAGCGGATGGCCACTGCAGGACACATGAATGAAGGTCGATCGGATGGTCTTTCTGATTACCAGTGGGAATGCCTAGGAGAAGCTGTTAGCCTCGCCGGAGAACTCGTACAGGTTGAATTCGGCATGCAACTAGTGTTTCACAACCACGCGGGAACCTACGTTGAGACCGCTCACGAAGTCGATCGCTTTATCAGTCTGACAGACCCCAATACCGTTTTCCTCGCCCCTGACACTGGGCATCTTGCCTATGCCAGTATTGATAGCACAGATTTCATCGCCAGAAATATTTCTCGTGTTCGATACGTTCATACAAAAGACATCGACTTAGATTTGTTGTCCAATGGCATTGAGACCGGCACTGGATACTACGAGCTAGTTCAGAATGGCGTTTTTACCCCGGTAGGAGCCGGGTCCCTCGACTTCGAAGCAATTTTAGGAGTGCTTAGTGAAGCCGATTACGCTGGCTGGATTATTGTCGAACAGGATTTCACGCTAACGGACCCTGACGTAGCAGCAGGCATGAGCATCGATCATCTGAAATCTCTAATAGGGAGCTAACCTATGTTGGCAAGGCGAATTAAACGAAGAGATTTGCTCGGGGCTGGTATTGCCGTAGCCACTAGCCCTTTCTTAATTCACTGTGCGCCACAAGCCGTTAATACCTCTGTTTCTCCTCCGATACAACACACGGAGTTAAACCCTTGGGGCGTCAACACTTTTTTGCATCAAGACGCAGAGTTATGGCGAAAACAAAAGACCCTCGAAATGGCTGCCCAAGCAGGAATTGGCTGGATAAAACAACACTTTCCCTGGTCGGACATTGAGCAGTCTGCCAAAGGTAATTTCACTGATCCCTTCTGGCGAACTGACGCATGGGACAAATATGACCAAATCGTCGATTTAGCCCAGGATCATAACCTAAAGCTAATAGCACGAATCGATCGTCCTCCCAAATGGGCTCAGACGGAAGTGTCAACTCCTACAAGCCCTCCAACAGACCTTGCGGATTTTGCCGATTTCATCTTCAAGGTAGTCTCAAGATACAGAGGGCGGGTTCGCCACTATCAGATATGGAACGAACCAAACCTATCTCACGAATGGGGCGGCCAAAGACCAGACCCCGAGTCTTATGCGAGATTACTCAGTGCTGCACATAAAGCTGCCAAACAAGCAGATCCGGAAGTCTTAATACTAAATGCCCCTTTAGCTGCAACTAATGAGAACAGTTTCAGGGCCATGAACGAACTAGATTTCTTGGAGCGCCTGTATGCTTCAGGAGCTGCAGATTTCTTCGACATTCATTCTGCAAATGCTTTTGGGCTTCAGCACCCACCAGAAGACCCTCCTAGGCCTGACGTATTGAACTTCAGGCGCGTAGAGCTCTCCCGGGCAATAATGGAGGAAAATGGAGATGTTAATAAGCCCATCTGGTTCAATGAATACGGCTGGAACGCTTCTCCAAAGTCACTCCCGGAACACGTTCTAACCTGGTCAAGAGTATCGGAATCAGACCAGGCCGAATGGACCGTCAGAGGCATCGAATATGCACGCAACAATTGGCCTTGGGCCGGTGTTATATGCATTTGGTTCTTTAGGCGACAGTACAACGACGTCGGGCCTGAAAACCCAGAATACTATTTCCGTATGGTGGACCCTGACTTTACCCCGCGACCAATTTACAAGGCGGTTCAAAAAGCCGCCACCCGCACCTAGATGTGATTCTTCTACCGCCTCTGTCTACAAAACGAATAGTCCTAGCAATAGCAATACTCGTACTACTTGCGGCCAGCGCTTCAGGGCTCTTGCTCTACAGACAGTACGCTGAACGAGGTGTCTCTTATGACAAAACCCCTCTCCCAGCTTTCAAATACTCCGATCTTCCTGCTCTTGGAGCAAACACTTTCCTGCACCTAGAGCCCAACCCCACCAAAGTAAGTACGGAGCTCACATTGTTAAAACAAGCCGGTGTGGGCTTCATTAGGCAGCAATTTTTGTGGGAGGAAATCGAAGAATCTGGAAAGGGAGACTTCCGAAACCCAAGGGATGATTCTGACTCTTGGGCGAAATACGACCATATCGTGACTACCGCAACAGAATTGGAGATCGAAATACTAGCTCGTCTTGACCGCCCTCCCAGATGGGCAACGCCAGGATGGACTCCTCAGAATCCCGCTTCTATGTCTCCTCCTCACAATCTTGATGACTTTGGTGATTTTGTAGCGGCAGTAGTCGATAGATACAAAGGGAAAGTTCGCTTTTTTCAGATTTGGAATGAACCGAATCTGTATGGTGAATGGGGGGAGTCTCCACCAGACGCAGCTGAATATTTTGCCATGCTTCAAGTTGCAGCGACTCGTGCACGGGCTGCTAATCCCGAAGCAGTAATCGTTCTAGCCGGCCTGGCCCCTACCACAGAGCGAGGGCCCAACAATTTAAGTGACACCCTTTTTCTAGAACGACTGTACATATTAGGGGCCAAAAATTATTTCGATATTGCGGCAAGCATGTCCTACGGCCTTTTTACTGGCCCCAACGACATTAGGGTGGGCGAACGCTGGACCAATTTCCCTAGAGCCGTTCTCTGGAGGGAATTGATGGATCGATATGGCGATAATTCGAAGCCGATTTGGGCAACAGAATATGGCTGGATGTCGCTCCCAGACAACTGGGAAGGAGCTCCGGGTATTTGGGGGAACCATTCACCTGCCACACAAGCCAGCTGGACTGTTGCAGGACTCGATCGCGCAAGGGATCAGTGGCCTTGGATGCCAACAATATTCGTCTGGGCTTCTCGTTGGCCTCAAGCAACATCACCCGAAGATCCTACCCCTTGGTTCCGCCTAATGGATCGCAACTTAAGTCCACGGCCTGTCTTTAACGCGCTAGAAGAACGCGCAGCCGAGGGGCCTACAGCCGGAGTAGGATGGCATCAAGAATCCCATCCTGCCGTTACCTCGTTTGGCCCATGGCCTCGCTCTTACGATTCAGCTGCTTCGCTTGAACATTGGGTAAGCACTGGTCAAGCTAACGCTAAATTGAATTTCCAATTCGTCGGAGACTCGGTAAGTCTTTTGACTCAGCACGGCCCCGATATGGGTATTTTAAGAATACGGATAAATGGCAAGGACGCCCTTGCTAATCATGTGCCCAAAACAGGATCTGGCATCACGGAGCTAGACCTCTATGCCCCCAAAGCTGAACAAAAGACCAAAGTATTATTAGCAACAGGGCTGGGGGAGGGCCAGCACGTGCTCGAACTAACTAGCACCGGGAGGCGTTCGGCTTATTCTTCGGGCGGGAAAGTGATAGTTGACGCTCTTATCGTAACCAATAATCGCCCTATATGGCCATATGCCTCAGTCGCATTGATTTGGCTTAGCGCAATTGGTCTTTACCTGTGGCAAATTAGCTCATTGATTTGGGCCAAAATACGCACAAAACAGCACCTCATTTTGTTAAAAGCACAATTGTCTCGCGGGCCACGCATTTTTAGCGAGCCGGTTTCTCTCATCACCACAGTGACAATGCTTTCCATGCTTTTGCTATTTCTGCCTGACGGACAACTAGCTTCTCTACAATCTGTGTTGAAAGTAACCCTAATGTGCTGCATAACACTGCTCGGCATAGCCTCTCCAGGAGCCTTGGCTGCAGTCACCATTGGGGCACAAGCATTCCATCCATTACACGTAAGCTTCGGCTCTTTAGCCTTTAGCATTCCAGAGCTTTTGTTAGCATCTCTAGCCTTTTGCTGGTTGATTCGCGGGTTTGCAAACGGCAAATTTGAGTGGGTTCCCGGACCTGCCCTGTGGATTGGTCTGTATTTCACCATCTCAGCGCTCACGTCTGTAGCATTCGCTGAACACCCAACTTTGGCATCGCGTGCATGGCGCCTTACCGTGTTAGAACCCGTGTTGCTTTTCTCTCTCAGCTCAACATGGCTCCGCAAAGAAAAGGCAATACTAATACCTTGGGCTCTCGGGATAGGAATAGCTCTAGTCGCAGCAACCGCATTAACTGACCCCTGGACTGGCCGTGGTATTGCTGTTGGAGAATTGGATCGCGCACGATCATTTTACGGCTCTCCCAACAACCTGGCCTTAATCTGTGAGCGAGGACTGCCATTACTAGGGGCATTGGCACTATTCTCCACAAGCAACCTTTCAAAATGGTTTTTTCGATCCTTAGTTTTTCTAGTCGCTATTGTCACCGTGGCAACTTTCTCCAGAGCAGCATTTCTAGCAATCTTCGTGGCAAGCAGCATTTCGGCCCTCTGTTGGTACCAAATAAAATATCGCAAGGCCCTCATGTCCGTATCCCTCTTGTTACTACCATTAATAGTTCTCGTCGTAGTGACAATTCCCGACCAACTTGGCACTGTTTTTCGGGTTTCAGATAGCAGTACTCTCACACGACTCTGGCTTTGGGAGGCGGCGGTAACCCTATTATCACAATCCCCCATTTTCGGAATAGGCCCTGACAATTTTCTGTATTTGCACACAGACCATTTGAGCCCCGAGGCCTGGCGTGAACCCAATTTGTCTCACCCTCACAACATAGCTTTAGATGCTTGGTTGAGCACAGGTATCTTTGGTGCGGCAGCATTAGCTGCCTCCTACGGATATTTATTTGTAAAGTTAGGATCGCTCAAACTCACACCGCCAAACAACTGGTTGCTCAGAGGGGTATTGGTGGCAACAGCTATTGGCGCTCTGCACGGACTAGTCGACAATAGCTATTTTCTGCCTGAGCTTGCAGGAATTCATTGGGCGCTCGTAGCCTTCTCTTCCACTATTCGATCGGGAACCACAGACAAACCAGCTTCACCAGCGGACTGAGCCCCTATTTGCCTATACAGAACTTGGAGAATATGGTCCCCAACAAATCTTCAGTCGCATCATGACCAGATATTTCACCAAGTGACCTCACTGCAGCTTGTAAGCCTATGGTGACAAAATCGGCCGGCAATCCATCCGTTACGGCCTCAATCGACATTTGTACGCTCCCACGCGCGTCGGACAAAACAGATCTATGCCGCTCATTCATCACAAGGGGATATTCTCCAGGATTCAATTGATCCTTCATTACAAGATCCGTTAGCACTTCAGAAAGTGTGTCCATCCCTTTCCCCGTAGCGGCCGATACAAACACCAATTTATCCTTACTGCAAATCGACTCGATTTCCTTTGTGTTCACAACCAAGTCAAGATCTACTTTGTTCACCACAACCACATATTCCTTCCCCGAGCTCTTCACCAAGGAAATGGCATCACTATCGGCCTTGCCAAGCACTCTGGCTCCATCGATTACCAGTAACGCGACATCGGATTGAAGAAGGATTTGGCCGCTCCGAGATACCCCTTCGGATTCAACCGGATCTGTTGCATCACGAATTCCTGCTGTGTCGGTGATTACAAACGGAAGCCCTCCAATTGTTACCCCTTCTTCAAGGCTATCCCTAGTCGTGCCCGGAATCTCAGTAACTATCGCCCTATCAGTGCGCAACAAACAATTAAGAATGCTCGATTTGCCAACATTAGGACTGCCAACTATTACCACTCGGATGCCATGTCGTAATATTGCCCCTCTATCTGCCTCCTTCAGCACATTCGATAACTTGGACGAGACTTCAATGAGCCGATCCTGCAGCATCACGCGATCTACGGAAGGGACATCGTCCTCCGAAAAATCAATCTCAGCTTCGAGTGAGGCCAGAATGTCCAGACATGAAAGTCTTAAATCTTCCACTTCCGAAGATAAGGCTCCTTTCAACTGTCGTCTAGCAGCCTTCAACGACAAATCTGTCGGTGCTGAAACCATATCTGCTACAGCTTCTGCCTGAGCCAAATCTATTCGTCCTGTAGTGAAAGCCCTAAATGTAAACTCGCCTGGCTCTGCCAGCCTAGCTCCAGAGGAAATTAGTGCGGACAATGTGCTTCGTACAGCTGTTACCCCCCCATGGCAACCAATCTCAACCACATCCTCACGGGTATAAGATCTCGGCCCTGCCATATAGGTCACCATGACTTCTTCAAATTCCACCCCATCTACAGGATCGACCAGCACACCATATGTGACCGTATGATCTTTAATCGCTTCCGCATTACTGGGGGAAAACACCTTTAATACAACCTTCAGGGCCTCATCTCCAGACACCCTGACCACCCCCATGCCCCCAGCTCCCAATGGAGTAGCAATTGCAGCGATAGTGTCGCCTCTTAGGGTAAAGGCCTTCATCGTATCATTGACTTGCTAGCCTAACGCGTTGAGTAGGGAGCAACCGCCAAGCGGTCATCACTCCCAATTGCAGCCGCGAATGCACGGTCATGCTCCCAACGCAAAACCCAACTCGGTGTGTGAGTATGGATGTGGGCCCACGGGAGCACCTCCTCTTCGTGTCGCTCCCTATGCACATAACTATCTATGTCAATACCACATTCCTCGCACGCCTGTTTCCACACACGAATGTCAAACCATTCGTCCCAAGAATCGAGCCGGGAGCCCAATTCCCAAGCCCTCTTGATAGCTTTGCTCACGCGCCTATCGCCTAACGAAAGGAGCGCCTCTATGACACTATGCTCAGGATCATTCCAATTAAGTTTGATTCCTTTATCTCGAAGCTCCTTTCGCAACAAGGACTGCTTCTCGTGTATAGACTCCGGAAGTTCTTGCGGGCACCATTGGAACGGGGTATGCGCCTTTGGAACAAAAGTGGATACTCCCACCCGTACTTTAGCTCTGCCACCATGGTGCTGCCTTCCAATCTTCAGCACACGCTTGGCCAGGTGTGCTATTGCCATTACGTCCTCGGTCGTCTCGGTGGGCAATCCAATCATGAAATAGAGCTTCACTGTATGCCAACCTTGTTGAAAGGTCATGTCTACGGTTTCCAGCAACTCATCATCCGGTATTTCTTTATGAATTACCTTGCGCATTCGGTCTGAAGCGGCCTCCGGAGCAAAAGTCATACTTCCTTTCCGGGATTTACCGTCGGGTCGTAACGATTCCGCAATCTCTACATTGAAAGGCTCCACTCGGGTAGAAGGAATGTTTATTTCCAGATTAGGGTCACTAGCGTCTTCACGAATTCCCCTGATGAGGGTTTGAATATCTCGGTAATCCACAGCGTTAAGAGAGAGGAGAGTGAGATCTCTGTGCCCGGTTGCCTTGATTACAGCCTGAGCTATTTCGCGTACTTTCTGCGAGCTTCGTTTGCGCACAGGACGGTCAATAAATCCTGCCTGGCAAAATCTGCACCCACGCGCACACCCTCTATGGATTTCTACAGAAGCCCGATCGAAAACCGTCTCTCCCGCAGGCACGACAGGCTTTAGTGCCCCGGAGTATTTTTCTAGGTCCACATGAACACGGTAAATTTGATTAGGAATGGACTCATGTACCGGGAGCAATCCCTCGTATTCATCATCATCACCGTATTGGGCCTCGTACAGAGATGGTACGTAAACACCGTCTAGCCCTGAGACATCTACTAGATACTCCTTACGCCATTTCTCCAAATTGCGCTTCTTGGCTCGCTCTAGCCGCTGAAGCAGTTCTGGGAGTACTTCTTCACCCTCACCAACAACCATTACGTCGAAGAACTCTGCCACTGGCTCTGGGTTGACTAGCGAGGCCCCTCCTCCTATCACTATTGGATGTGATTCGTCTCTATTGCTAGCAATAATTGGAACCCCTCCAAGATTTAGCAGCTCTAACACCCCAGTAGCCCCAAGCTCATATGGCAGGGAGACACCCAATGCATCAAAATCCATTAGCGCTCGCCGTGACTCGATTCCAAAAAGAGGCTGCTCTTCACTCCTAAGCCTTTCTGCCATGTCGGGCCGCGGCACAAAACACCTGTCTGCCATCATCCACGGAATATCATTCACCAATTCATACAAGATCTGAATCCCTAAGTTGGACATTCCAATCTCATACATATCAGGGAAAGCCAGGCACAGTCTTACTCGAACAGAGTCCCAGTGCTTTGCCACGCTGTTCCATTCGCCACCAGCGTAATAGGCTGGCTTGCTAACGTCCCGAACTAGACGGTCGACATCTACTTGTTGTTTTGTTCTATCAGAACTCATTCAAATCTACTTATTTGGCTTCCTGAAAATACATCTCTCAGGATAGGATATCAGTGATCGCGAAGCGTACGACAAGATCGACTTGAGAGAAGATATATAAAAGTGGTCATAGCGACACGTGCCGCACTGATTAGCCCCGAAACATTTGAACTGGAAGAACAATCTTTAATTGCAGGCCCAGATGAGGTAATCATTAAGATCGCAGCTTGTGGGATATGCAGCTCTGAGATTCCTCGGTACGACGGCACTAATATTGCCTCCCCTTCTGGACCAGGATCTTACCCTATCTACATGGGGCACGAACCCAGTGGCACTGTTGTGGAAACTGGATCTTCCGTAGTGACTTTACAGGAGGGAGACAGAGTTAGTGGGGCTATCGGCCCTAACTCTGGCGGCTATGCCACACACGCACTAGCAAAGGCGGACTCTCTGTATAAAGTTCCAGACAACATTCCGTTAGAGCACGCCCTAGCAGAGCCTCTATTCTGTGTAACCAACATTGCTAGAGCAGCAAGTCCGAGCTTTGGTGACCATGTTGCAGTTGTAGGGTGCGGGGCCATGGGCCTCCTCGCAATAGCTGCGCTGAACAACAATGGGTTGGGAAGCTTGATTGCAGTGGACCGGTTTCAACAACGCAGATCCTTAGCAATGGAAATAGGGGCGACACATTCATTTAGCTCCGATGAAGCTGTGTCTGAAGTTATGGATTTGACGCAAGGGGGCTGTGACGTAGTAATAGAAATCACAGGCGGCCCTAGTGGTTTGGAATTGTCAGCTGATTTGCTGAAAATAGGGCAGGGTTCTCTGATCATGGCCGGATACCACCATTCTGCGAATATGTACAATCTCCGGAATTTTGCCTATAAAGGGCTTGTTGCTCATCAAGCACATCCACATTACAGCCCTGATCAAAACGCAGATTACAAGCGAGCTCTCGCCGCATTAGGCAAAGGCGTTTTCCCAATAGACAAGCTGATTACACATCAGTACGGTTTAGATGAGGTAGGAGCAGGATTCAACGCCTTAAGATCCAATCAGGCCGATTTCATTAAAGGCATTGTGGTCCCAAACGCCTAGCGACTCTAGGTGTTTGACCGGCACTCTTTGTCACTACTAACCTTTAGTTCAACAAGCTGGCAAAACGGTAAATGCTATGCTCATGCAAACATATTCCCACCTATACACATATATCTCAGGAAGGCGCTCAGAATGCTTTCGCTCAACGCTCGCACCAATTATGGTCTCTTAGCCGTCGTCGACCTTGCGCAAAACGGCTCAAGCAAATTGGTGCGAGCCAAAGACATTGCAAATCGAAAGCAAATCCCTCCCAAATATCTTGGCCAAATCCTAGCTACACTTGTTCGTGCCGGAATCGTGACGGGAAAACGGGGGGTTAATGGAGGCTACAGGTTAGCAATTCCATCAACAGAGTTGACCATGGATAGGGTGCTTTTTGCCTTAGGGTCAATTCCATCACCATCAACGATCAGTGTAATAGCCGCTGCACAACAGGCCGCCATAGAAACACTCGCAAAAACCAGTCTTGCTAACGTGGCGACGGATTTCGAGGCAGAACCACGATCTTATCAGATCTGACGCCCACTACGATTGCAGGCAGCGCCCTATATCAATGTCCTGAGTCTACGCCCTTAACGAATAACTCTGTATCTCCACCCGAGAAAACCAAGTAGAGTACAGCAAAAGCAAAAATAAGAACGAGTGCAACAAAAAGTCCAGCGCCAAACAAATAGCTAAAACTTCGAGCGTCATCTTTCAGATGCATATAATAGCCGGCCACACCGATAGCTTTCATCGCCATTAATACGAACAGGCCAACCACGATCACCCAAGTCGCAACCGGCAAAAAAACTATAGCTACCTCGACCGCCGTAATTATGAATAGCCATACAGCTACTATTCCGTATCTTGTATGATGCTGTTTGTCCTCAGCGACTAGTTCCTCTGCTTTGTGCAGTGCACTCGCCCGTTCAGCTTCGGTAGGTAATTGGGATTCAAACCCCATCTGCGACGACATTAGTACGGCAGCAGATAGATGAGAGTAAAAATAAACACCCAAACCAGATCAACAAAGTGCCAATACAAGCCACATAATTCCACCGATACATAGGAGCCGCCATCTGTGGCTTCTGCAGGATCAGCAGGGAGTTTATCGTCAACCCCCACACGAAACCCCAGTGGGCGACGGGCACCACGCCCAACCCTAAAAACTAACAAGGATACCAACCATACAACTCCCCAAAACACGTGTGCACCATGAAAGCCAGTCAGAATAAAAAACGAGCCCCCGAACATGCTTTCAGTTAGCCAATACCCCTTGGACCAAAAATGAGTAAACTCATAGACTTGGATGCAAAGAAAAACAGTCCCTAGCCCCGCCGTGAGCAAAATATTTCGTGTGTATTTTCGTTGGTTACCCTCTCTTAGCCCGGCTAATGCTAAAACCATAGTTAAGCTACTCATCAACAACACGAAGGCGCCCGCTCCAGTAAGGTTGATGTCCAGGTGCTGAGGGCCCAATCCACCTTCATGGCTGGGCCTCCAAATAAAGTAGTTCGCAATCAGAGTCGCAAAAAATATGGATTCTGAACCGATGAATGTCCACATCCCCAACTTGCGCATATCAAGCCCCAAGCTTGTAGGCGGATGTCCTGTGTGTACTTCATTAGACATCGTTAGCTAGGCTCCAAGGACCAACCATACAGTGACCCAAGCATCATCAATGTGCCCAAAATAATTGCAGGCACAAACATAAAAACAAATCCTACTCCAAACAAAGTAAAGCCCACCCCAAAAACCAATGGCCAATAGGAGACTGGGGGCATATGAATGTGTTCGTCCGCTTTGTCATATAGAGCTGGTGGGGCAGTCTCTTCGTTGCCAGGCTCATGAGTCGCGCGATGAGATGGATATTTGGCATCCCAAAAAGGCCTTTCACTTGAAACAGTTGGTATCGCGGCAAAATTATAGAAGGGAGTAGGAGACGGTATTGACCACTCCAACGTAGCCCCGTCCCAAGGGTCTCCCGGGGCCTCTTCTTTACTCATCATAGACTTAATCATGATGACCACAAACAACGCCAATGCCAGCGCTGTCAAATATGATCCTGCCGTAGCCAGTAAATTCCCCCACTCCCAACCATTACCACCAGCCCATGTGTACACCCTCCGAGGCATGCCATCATTGCCTATTACATGCATCGGGCCGAAAGTCAGATTAAACCCGAGGAACGTAAGAGCCCACTGGACTTTCCCTAAAGAATCGTCAAGTACTTTCCCAAACATCTTAGGCCACCAAAAATAGATCGCAGCCAAGATGCCCATCATCGACCCTCCAAAGAGAACATAGTGAAAGTGAGCAACTATGAAGTAGGTGTCGGTATGCTGGTGGTCCACCGGAACTGATGCATGCATCATTCCGCTCAGCCCTCCCACTGTGAACAGGGCCACAAAACTCACCGCATACAGCATAGGAGTCGTCATCCGAATGGATGCATTCCACAAAGTAGCCGACCAATTGAGAACCTTAACTCCCGTAGGTATAGCGATCAGCATAGTAGAAGCAGCAAACACAGTATTGGTAATCGGGCCAAGCCCTACGGCAAACATGTGATGCACCCAAACCGTAAAACCAAGAAACCCTATCGTTATCCCTGAAAAAACTATTGCGGTGTACCCGAATATTGGCTTCCGGGCAAACGTCGGAATTATGTCCGATATCATCCCCATCGGAGGCAGAATTAAAATGTAAACCTCTGGATGACCGAAGAACCAAAACATGTGCTGCCACAATACGGGATCTCCACCTATTTCACTAGGCTGGAAAAAGCTTGTGCCAGCCACTCGGTCAAACAGCAAGAGAATGAAGGCTACCGTCAAAGGAGGCATTGAGAACAATAACAAGAATTGGGTTATCAACGACATCCAGGTGAACAAAGGCAGACGAGCAAAGCTCATTCCTGGTGCGCGCATATTCAAGATCGTAACCACAAAATTGACCGCTGCTGCCAGAGAGGCTACTCCGAGAGTCCCGAGCGAAATTAACCACACAACCACTCCTAAGTGAGGAGAATACTTGGCCTCTGACAATGGTGGGTAATTAAACCACCCTGCATCGGGCGCGGCCACAAACAAGCCAAGCCCGATCAGCATTAGCCCGCCTGACAAAAACAGCCAGTAGCTCAAAGCGTTTAACCTCGGGTAGGCCACATCTCGAGCTCCAATCTGCAGTGGAATAAGATAGTTAAAAAAAGCAGCGTTGAGCGGCATTACTCCCAGGAAGATCATTATCGTGCCATGCATAGTAAAAAGCTCGTTGTACGCCTGCCCATCAACCACTTCGGCATCTGGCACAGCTAGCTGAGTTCGCATTATGAGGGCAGCAATTCCACCCAACGCAAAGAACAGCATAGAAGTGAACAAATATAGCTTCGCTATTCTCTTATGGTCTACCGTCAGTAACCATCCTTTAAAACCCGGAGGCTCTTTAGGCAAATGCAGCCCTTCAATATGAAGCTCCCCAGTCGTAGTCGCCATTATTTAAGCTCTTTCAAATAACTGACCACTGCAGCAATTTCTTCATCATTTAGCCCTAAAGCTGGCATCTTAACCCCCGGTTTGACGGCTTCCGGATTTCGTATCCAGGCCGCAAGATTCTCATCAGTATTTTCGACCAATCCTGCCCCTATTGTAGTTCTAAGGCCAAAGGCCGTTAATTCCGGCCCTATTTGCCCTTGTACATCTGTCCCAGCAATTGCATGGCACGCTGCACATCCTCGAGTTCTGACGAGCTCGCCTCCCCGGGTCGCAATCTGAGTGCTGGGGCTGGGAGAAGCCTTTTGTCTTGCCACCCATGCGTCAAATCCTTCCTGCTCAACTACAAACAACCGCATTTGCATCTCCGCATGAGCAAAACCACAAAACTCAGTGCACTGGCCATCGTATTCGCCAGTCTTTTCTGGCCTAAATCTCATCTTGTTTGTACGCCCTGGCACCATGTCCATTTTCCCGGAAATCCTAGGGAACCAAAATGAGTGTATGACATCGTTCGACTTCAGTGTAAACGCAGCATCCCTACCAACTGGTAAATAGAGTTCGTTCGCCGTCGTAATTCCCAATTCTGGATAATAAAACTCCCACCACCACTGATTCCCCACCACTTCCACTTGTACAGCATCCGGCGCCGGCTCTGCCGCTTGCACTGCGATCACTCTAAACGTCATCACCGCCAAAATTACCACTATTACTGCGGGGATAGCAGTCCAGAGCAATTCAAGTTTAGTATTCCCGTGGGTTTGGACAGGAATGCCATCATTCCCCTTTCGATATCTAAATCGAATCATCGAATAGACGATGAACCCCTCCACCCCGATAAAAATCGCAAATGAAAGCCAGAGTATAGGGACAAACAAATCAAGCGTTGTTCGTGCATTATCCCCTGCAGGATCCATTATGGTCTGAGGGACGTCCCCACAGCCAGCGATGGAAACCGCCAAGGCTATAGCCAAAACTCCCTTCAGCTTAGCTCTTACCGAATCAGCTTGAATCCGCAACTTTCGTGCCTTTTGCTAAGAAAAACCAACTTTCGCCCATCCAGATAGACGATAGCCAAGACGCCTCCGCCTGCTACGTACAACCCGTCTGGGCAAGCCTAAATCGATCTCCGCAGGCCAAATGGAGGCGTCACACTCTATCAATCACTTGGGCCGCGTTCAACGATTCAGTTGGTGAATTCCATAAACGTTATAGAATCTTTGTCGAAAAATGTATGCATTACACAACATGTGGTGAGGTCTTTTTTATCAATGGTATCCATGACACTGAACCAGTTAGTACGTTGACTACCTCTTCTGCAACTGACCCCCAGAAAGCACCCTAACCTTATATGTTGAACATTTTTTCCGTTTACCGTATTTCCTTAGTCACGTTGCTAGTCACATTGCTGTTGATAGGATTAGGAGGATACGTAAGACAGTCGGGGGCCGGCTTGGCTTGCCCAGATTGGCCAGGATGTTACGGGCAGTTCGCGCCCCCTACCCAATTCGAGGGCACCCTAATAGAGATGAGCCATCGTTGGGTCGCATCCATCGTAGGGTTTCTAACGCTTGCATTAGCCATTCGTGCATTCCAAGCTAAACGCGTTGCTCCCTACACCTGGCGCCTTGCATTCATCGCTGGCTTAACGGTCTTGACTCAAGTCGTTCTGGGGGCCATAGTCGTAGCAGTGGAACTAAAGCCTCAACTAGTAACAGCCCACCTCTTTTTGGCGTTTGTGTTTTCCGGCCTCCTAGTCTCCATAATTCACACCGAAGCCCACCGGACAGGCCTTTTGGCCCCGCACCCCTCATCAAACATTCCTCACAGTCCGCGTTGGCTCCTGGCTGGGGCCGTGTTGACACTTGTGGTCTCGCTTATGGGAGCATTTATAGGTAGCGCAGGCGCCGCATTAGGATGTGCAAGCTGGCCTCTCTGTAATACATCCATTGTCCCTACAGGGGACTGGAAGGCATGGTTAGGATTTGCCCATCGGCTCTTAGCCTTGGCACTGGTCGTCTTACTCGCATCCAATACCTGGCGGCTAAGATCGAATCCTCCAAGACGTACCGCTCTAAGGTTTTCCCACTGGGCGGCTGCCCTCGCATTGATGCAAATAGGAATTGGGGCCCTAAACCCGATCTTGCTAGTTCCAACTCCCGTAGCTGTTACCCACTTGGTTGTAGGCACTTGCATATGGTTACTGATGATCGCTGCTTATCTAGACGCAAGACATAAGCCAATGCTGTCATGACAATAAACACCAACATTGTTGGCGCATATTTTGCTCTAACCAAGCCCCGCGTAACTCCTTTGCTTCTTATCGTTACCTTGGCTACTATGCTGGTTGCTAGCCCTGACTCCTTACCTCTATGGCCCACCATTGGAACTCTCGCCGGCGGCGCCTTGGCCGTGGGAGCCGCCGGGGCCTTTAACAATGCAATCGATCACAACATAGACCTATCAATGCGCCGGACTTCTGCTAGGCCAGTTGCCTCTGGCCGCATCCCTGTTCGAAGCGCAATAATATTCGGCTGGATTCTCACTTTGCTTTCAGTAACCCTGATGCTCGTCACTGTCAACTTACTGGCGACCGGACTAACATGTGCCGCCATCGTTTACTACGCATTAATCTACTCAAAGATGCTGAAATTGCACACACCTCAAAACATAGTCCTCGGTGGGGCAGCCGGGGCCGCCCCCACATTGATAGGATGGGCAGCCATTACAAACGGGCTGGAGGCGCCAGCTCTAGCGCTATTCCTTTTAATCTTTTGCTGGACCCCACCTCATTTTTGGGCACTTGCATTGATACTGAGAGACGAGTACAAGGAAGCGAAAGTGCCTATGCTCCCTGTCGTTTCTGGGGTAAAAACAACCGTAACGCACATCCTTATTTACACATTGGTAACTGTCTTTGTCAGTATCGCTCTGATACCACTCTTCTCAGCTGGCTTCCTATATTTGTTCGCATCTCTACTTCTCGGGGCCGTTTTTATTTGGTTAGCAATACGTCTTCACTCATCTCATTCGGCCGCCGTCGCCCGAGGGTTGTTTGCCTATTCGATGATATATCTGGCCCTGCTTTTCTTAGCGCTAGCACTCGACCTAAAAACCACTTTCTTTGCGTAAGCTCGTTAAACTGTGTCGCCAATTTAGCCCTCGCCAAACATACTTTTTGCATGCTGGGCTAGCGCCTCTCGGGCCTGATCGTACTCACCGGGAGCCCATTGAAAATACCCACCGCCCGTCTTAGCACCTAGACTGCCCTCCTTAGTCAACTTAGTGATAGATGAACGGGCTGTATGTGAATTATCAAGATCCGCGAATAATGTGTCGCATATAGCTTGGTACACATCTAGCCCTGCTATGTCAGCGATATGGAAAGGGCCCAGAACCCCCAGTCTATTTCCGAAGCTGAGCACCGTAGCCCGATCAACATCTTCCGGAGTCGCTATCCCTCCTTCTACTATCGCCATAGCCTCTCGAAACAATGCAAACTGAAGCCTATTCACCAGAAACCCTGGGACCTCCTTCTTTAGCGTTACGGTTTCTTTACCCATCAGCTTGCACATAGCATTCGCTCGTTCAACAGCATCCAAAGAAGTCGCTTCTCCTGGAACTATTTCCACCAATGGCAACAGAAACGGCGGATTGAAAAAATGTGTGACGAGCACATTCTCTGGACGTCGTGTCACCGTCCCCAATGCTGTCGGGCTCAACGCTGAAGTATTGGAGGCAAGAACCACATCGCCTGAGCAATATTCGTCCAATTGCCGAAACACCTGTGTTTTTACGGAAAGATCTTCCGTAACAGCCTCTACCACATACTCCACAGGAGCGACAGCTTGTTCCATCTCATCGAAAACAGCTATTTTGCCTACTATGCTACTAATCTTATCGGGTCTTACTAACTCCATCTTTGACATCAATGCAAGTGTCCCGCGAATTCTCTCAATAACTCTTCTTCTAACCATCAGTTCCTTGTCATAAATACGCACCCTTGCCCCATGTCTAGCAAATTCTATTGCTATCCCATGTCCCATCAACCCAGCGCCAATCACACCCACAGAAATTGCTCCGAGGTCTTGCATAATGATCTCTCCTTGCGCCGAACAAACGCTTCACATCTTTACCCTAAATCGAACAAAATCTTACCTAGTAACACCATAGGTTGATAACATCTGGCCGTCAGTTCGATCACAATATGGTAGAGGTTAAATGCCCGATCAAGAGCCAACACTCGCACAACTGGGCCAAACATTGGTATCGCACGCCTTACTCAAGGGCGATTTTTTGCTTAGCTCAGGAAAGCGAAGCGATTACTACTTAGATAAGTATCTTTTTGAGACTCAACCTCAGTTGTTGCGACAAATTACTCCTAAACTACTTGGCCTTGTTCCAAAAACAACCGAGGTGTTAGCGGGGCCAGAACTAGGCGCGGTGCCATTAGTAACAAGCATGTCGCTAACTAGTAATCTACCCTTCATCATTGTGAGGCGGGAGGCTAAACAGTATGGCACTTCACGAAACTTCGAAGGTCTTGTCAGCGCAGGGCAAAGAGTTGTGCTCGTTGAGGACGTCGTTACCAGCGGTCAACAAGCGCTCAGAAGCGCTAATCTTTTGCGCGACTTCGGTGTCCACCTAGACACCTGCATTTGTGTCTTGGATCGTGAAGAGGGTGGAGCGGAAAGCTTTGCTTCTTTGGGGATAACCTTAACGCCTCTTTTCACAAGCTCTTCCTTGGGGCTTACCTAAAGTGAGCAAGCTCCGTGTAGCCGTCTTGTTTGGTGGCATGTCTAGCGAGCACTCGGTGTCCTTAGCCTCAGCCACATCAATTATTCGTAACCTGGACGATTCCTTATATGACGTGCTCCCAATAGGAATAACCCCGCAAGGAGGATGGCTATTGGAAGGAAACCCACTTTGCCTCCTGAAAAATTCAGGCCAACCTCACAAAGAGACCCCATTATCGTCAGGCGACGCGATAAATTGGCTGGCCCGCAACCAAGTAGACATCGTATTCCCTGTTCTTCATGGTCCCAACGGTGAAGATGGAGTGTTGCAGGGGCTGCTCGAGACAGCATGCTTGCCCTACGTTGGGTCAGGGGTGCTAGCATCAGCTGTCGCTATGGACAAAGCTGCCATGAAATCCATTCTCTCATCACGCGGACTTCCAATTACAGACCATAAATTGATTCTGCGCTCGCACTGGCAAACCGACCCTAGATTAGTCCATTCTATGATTGAAGCGGAGATGTCTTTCCCTCTCTTTGTAAAACCTGCAAACCTAGGCTCCAGCATAGGAATCTCAAAAATAGACTCTTCCTCATGCTTGCCCGCAGCAATCGACCTAGCATGCACATATGATCGGCGGATAATCGTAGAGTCGGGGGTCATAGACGCCAGAGAGATTGAGTGCGCGGTGATAGGGAACGATACCCCCCAGGCTTCCGTTCCTGGAGAAGTCTTTCCACCAGCTGGGTTTTATGATTATCGATCGAAATACGAAGGGGCCGGGGCTAAAACTCAAATCCCTGCTGAATTACCGCAAGCTACGGCTCGGCGCATACAATCACTTGCTATTGAGGCCTTTAAAGCCCTAGATTGTGCTGGTCTTGCGAGAGTTGATTTTCTCATTTCGGCACAAACTGATTCCCTATACATTCTAGAAGCAAATACCATGCCGGGATTCACCAGTACCAGCATGTTTCCAGAATTGTGGTCCGCCAGCGGCATGCATTTACCAAAACTACTGACCACGCTCATACAATTTGGTCTTGAGCGCCATCTCGAAAAACCAAGCTTCCGCAACAATTCATAGCCAAGAGACCGGCATGCTGCTCACCTTGCGTCTTTTTCGTCAGGCTTAGGCTAAACCCCTACAGCAAATGCAGAATGATATGGGTCTGTTCCTCCTCGGAGCACTCCGTCCGAACCACAACTGATCGCAGTTGGACTTGCGAACTGAGGCCAACCTGCTGGATACGAAGCATCTATTACATCGAGGTCATACCCCGCGTGATTGAGAGCATTGACTGTACCGTCAGAAAACCGCGAATCTATCGTGATCATGTCTGTGCTACAGTCGACTCTAGGGGCAGAAACCGCATCTTGAGCACTCATGTCAAAATCCATAAAGTTACAGATTATTTGGCTTACACAATTCGTAATTCTCCGTCCGCCAGAAGCCCCGACCGCCAGCACTGGCTGGGAATCAACGGTCACTATCGCTGGAGACATATTATTTAATCCTCGTTTTAGAGGCTGAATTGAATTTCTAGTGCCTGGCCTCGGGTTGAACCACATCATTCCATTATTCATAACTACACCAGTCCCTTCTACCACCACCCCTGAGCCAAATATCTCCATTAGTGTATTTGTAAAAGAGACCCAATTCCCTTCCCCATCGGCCGCGCACAGATGGGTTGTCGAACCGGCGCCTCCAACACCATTACTCGCGTGCATATCAATTCCTGTGCTCCAAGGGTCTCCCGGAGTTGCAGGGGTCGCCTGCTGAGACAAAACCGTTGCTGCTCGTTCTGCAGCATATTCCCGGCTTATCAGCGTCTGCCACGGACCCTCAACGAATTCAGGATCTGCCATATATGCAAGCCGGTCAGCCCATGCTAACTTGGCAGCCGATATGAACGAATGAAGCCTTCCGGGCGCACCATAATCTAGTCCTTGCGTTTGCAGCTGCTCATAAATAGACAACGTCTGTAGTGTTGTTGTCCCAGCACAGGCAAATGGAGGCACATGAACTAAGCCTCCTCTGAAAGGGGATTTTACCGCTGGGGAGATTGTCGCTAAGTACTGGTCAAAGTCATCCTCTGTCAACACAGATCCTGCCTCTTTCAAGGCCTTAACAATATGCCGCCCAATATCTCCTGAATAAAAATCACTAGGGCCAGATTCAGCTAGATGTTGTAGGGTGGACGCCAAAGCAAGCTGAGTCAGCACAATGGGGCCCGACAGGCCGCCATTCTCTATCCTTTCGAGAAAAATCTTCCTTCCTTCTACAGACTGCCCAATACGTCTGGCATTAAGTGCGATATTGTGGGTTCCAAACCAATCAAGTTCAAACCCCAATTTAGCGAGCCTTATTGCAGGCAATAACACCTCGGCCCAACTCAATTTGCCAAAGCGCTCCATAGCTAACCCCATTCCCGCAATTGCCCCGGGAATGGCTATCGCCAATGGCCCTATTGTGTTCGCTTCATTAACTACACCCGGCATCTCGAAGGCCCCCACTGACTCCTCCCCTGTCAGTTCAAACATGTCAGGGCCAGCGGCCCCAGGCGCTTGCATCGGAAACGACACTGCCTGAACGTCCCTTCCCATCGAAACAACCATATAGCCCCCACCCCCAATACCGCTGAAGCCAGGCTCTACTACACCTACCGCCAACGCAGCTGCCACAGCCGCATCAACTGCATTACCACCGGCCTCTAGGATTTCGATTCCGGCTTCACTAGCCAATCTATGCTTGGTCGCAAGCATTCCATTCTTCCCTAGGGCCTCGGTTCTAATAACTGAAGTCGTCGATCTGCTCCGAGGATCAAAAGACCTCATGCTGCGCTGTGCCAAAGAAGCACTGGGCATTGTGCATATCTAATTACGTAATTCGGTGTCGAGCCCATCTCTACCGCTGTGTCTCCCACATAGCGACGGGTACCTACAACTAGCAAAGAAGCCTCTATCCGACTCGAAAGCTCAACTAGGGCGCCACCGGCACTCCTAGCTTGAATACACTCCGCCGAGTGGCCCACTCGGGACTTCTTCTTTAGTCGACGAACAGCTTGATCAAGTATTTTTTCGCTATTCGTTAGTGCATCATCCTCTGACTCCTCCAGCGCCTTCTCCCACCCAACTTCAATGACATTAACTACAACCAGCTGTCGCTCACGCACCACTGCCTGCCCGTGCGCAATATCAAGAACCACTTTGTCACAAGCCCCTCCACTCAACGCCGCTATTACAGGGCCCTCTTCAGTCACCGATGGTCTCCCGTGTTAATTGTGGATCTATCCTGCGGAATCCTCACCTGGATTGCCACCCTTCGCATCTTCCCCAGAGGGCTCTTCAGGCTCGTATGCATTCCTTATCTCGGTCTCAAGTTGCAAGGCCACTTCTTCGTTAGCTTTCAAGAACTCTTTTGCCGCTTCACGACCCATACCTAATTTTGTATCACCATAAGACAGATGGGCCCCACTCTTCGTCAAAAGCTCATTTTCAAGCCCCAAGTCCAAAAGGCCTCCCTCGTGAGATATTCCCTCGTTGTACATAATGTCAAATTCTGCAGTTCTAAAAGGTGCTGCTACTTTGTTTTTCACTATTCGAACCCTAGTTCGACTGCCAGTGATGTCACTCCCGCGCTTAACCTGTCCAATGCGCCGAATATCCACTCGAACCGAAGAATAGAATTTCAACGCACGTCCGCCGGGCGTGGTTTCCGGATTACCAAACATCACTCCAATTTTTTCTCTCAACTGGTTTACAAACAATACGACCGCCCGCGATCTATTGATGCTTCCGGTGAGCTTCCTCAAGGCCTGAGACATTAATCTCGCCTGTAGACCGACATGCGAATCCCCCATATCTCCTTCGATTTCTGCACGCGGAACTAATGCTGCAACCGAATCCACCACTATTACATCCACGGCATCGCTTCTAACTAGTACTTCGGCAATCTCGAGAGCTTCCTCCCCGGTTCCCGGCTGCGATATAAGCAAGTCATCAATATTCACTCCACACTTGGCAGCATATGTAGGGTCAAGGGCGTGTTCAGCATCGATAATCGCAGCAGTGCCGCCCATGCTTTGGGCGGAGGCGATCACGTGTTGTGCAAGGGTTGTTTTCCCAGATGCTTCTGGGCCGAAAACCTCTACTATTCGACCGCGAGGTAGCCCCCCCACTCCAAGAGCTATATCCACAGCTATAGCCCCTGTGGGGACCACTTCCACGGTAGGCCGACTGTCAGCATCCATCCGCTGTATGGAACCTTTACCAAACTGTTTTTCAATCTGGGCAATTGCCGAATCTATCGCCTTTGTCTTTTTATCTTCCATTATTCATTCAGGGTCCTCAGAAACTAGCACCGCCATATAGTAATCCGTAATGGGAGTGCTTGTCGTATTTGCACACTATCTTCTCGACTAATTTCAATTCGCCAGCTACCGTAATATCCCAATAATGACGTCACGCCGTTATCCAAAACCAAGGATTCTTTCATGGCCGAAACCAGCATGACAGCAGTTCGTCTACATGCACCGGGGTCGCTGCAGGTTGACAGGGTTCCTATCCCTCGGCCCGGCCCCGGAGAAGTGCAAATTCAAGTCATGCACACTGGCATCTGTGGGACCGATCTGCACTTATACGATGGTTGGCAAATGGGTTCGATGGTCACGTTCCCTCCCATGCCGGCAATTATAGGTCACGAGGTTTCAGGAATAGTAAGCGAGCTGGGGCAAGCAGTATCCCGTCTAAAAATCGGAGACCGGGTCACAGTACAGCCACAAGTTTACTGCGGTGACTGCATACATTGTCAGCGCGGTAACCCAAATTTATGCACAAACAAAATCAAATTCAAGCAGGGTGGATCTTGGGCCGATTGGCTAGTAGTTAATGAGCGTGCCGTCTACATAATCCCTGATCATCTTTCCTTCGAACTTGCCGCGATGAGTGAGCCTCTTGGCTGTGCACTGCGCGCAGTGGAACGCTCAGGATTGTGCCCAGGAGATAATGTATTCGTTGCAGGCGGCGGGACTATAGGTTTGATGCTAATCGCCCTGGCTCGAAGATTAGGCGCCAACCTTATCTTGGCATCAGAGCCCCACGCATCCCGGCGATCACTAGCTTTGGCCGTAGGCGCAAACATTGTCATTGATCCTGCCAACGAGGATCCTGCTACAGTCGTTATTCAAGCAACCAACGGTGTCGGGGCGGACGTATCATTAGAAGCAGCTGGGATGGTTGCCTCCACCTCGGACTGCTTAGCGTCAGCGAGGGCTGGCGGGCGAGTTATGCTAGTAGGGCTCTCTGAACCAAGCCAATTGTTATCCATAAACCAACTAGACGTAGTTTTCCGGGAACTTGATATCCTTGGTTCAATTCTTCAAGCAAACAACATGGAAAGTGTCTTAAGATTGCTTCCCAGCTTAGGGTTAGAGCCCATCATTACTCATCACTTGCCTTTTTCTGACGCCGAATCAGGAATACAGCTCTGCAAAAGCGGAGAAGCCACAAAAATCCTCTTTGATGTACATGAGCATTAGCCCAAATAATGAAGTTGGCGAGGCTTCATGCAACGCAAAATCCGTTGGTTGCCAGACTCAATGACAACCCGCACGTCTGCAAAAAAATAGTTCAGTTTGTCCGCATAACTCTGAGCGGAGCTCATCGCTATGTGGAACGCTCCATCCATAGAAACCAGTCTAAAAGCCTCGGAAATCATCCTCATTGCAACGACATGCTCTACTTTTGGGCCAACATGGAAAGGAGGATAGCATGCTATTAATTCAAAGCTTGCATCAGGAAGACCCTCTCCGAAATAGTTTGTGCGAGCTATAGCCGCACCACTCAGCCCATTCAGCTTTAGGGTCATATCAGTGCAGGCTGTCGCTACCACGTTGGCATCTAAAGCCACTACATTGCGCGCGCCACCATATCGCCCCATCCAAGCCGCCACTATCCCTGTGCCGCTTCCGAGGTCTAGAGCTTGGTCGCATCGACTGGGTAAAGACTGAATTAACAAGCGTGTCATTGCATCTAGTTTTCCCGCCGAATAAACTGCCGGGTGCCTGGCGATCCTCAATCCCTTACCTTCAATTTCGACCTCACCTATAATCAGCTGCATAGGTTCTAGGCTATGCAAAGGCATCTCCCTCGTTTCAGGCCGGCAATATGTGGATACGCGAAAATGGCCGGCCTTCTGAACATCTGTTGGTTGACCGAATAGCCTCGAAGCCCATTCTTCATGCGAACGAACACCTCGTTTTTTTTGCCCCGCCAGCATAAAACGCCCCCCTGGCCTTAAAGCCACTGCTGCTGCCTGTATAAGCCCAGTTATAGCCTTGTTCCCAAGCCAATGCGGGATTCGGAAAACTGCACAGTCAAAGTTTTGCTCTTGGCATTTTTTTGCCCCAAATGTCAGAGCCTGTTGCCATCGCCCTCCCGCAGCTAGCATATTGGCCTCTGCAACACGCTGGGAGCCAAGCAAGAAGTTGTTGCAAGCGCCACTGTTAGCAAGGCCATGCTCCTCAACCGCTCGGGCAAGGCTGCCATCCCAGGCGCAAACATCAATGACGTTGTCACTCTTGGTTGTCCATGCAGACAAAACCGGCGCAATAGCCTCGTCGAGAAACCGTGCAGGACAATCTGGCGAGCCATAGACTTCCATCATCGTCTTACCAGTCTGAATTCGGCGTTTGTTTTCTTTCCAAAAGTTGCCCATTATCGCTGCAGCAAATGCATCGTGCTAACGCCCAAGACTCCCCACACCAATATGTATTTCACCGCGTTGCCAAAAAACGCCAACACCATAAATTTCCAAGCTGAATACCGCACTACCCCGGCAGCCAGTCCTACTAAGTCAAAAAGTGGGTTTGGCATCATTGCCAAAACAAAAATTACTCCGCCAGCCATTTTTGTATGCCCATCAATGGCTTTATGGACCCGGCCATACAACGGGCCTTTCTTGAAAAGCCGGGAGCCAGACGCTCCCAATAAATAAGACACCATCTCGCCGAGTGTCTGGCCCGCTGCTGCAACTAAGCCTACCCCAACCGGGTCTTCTAGGGCAGACGCAAAGCTTATGGCTGTCAACGCTGCAGGAGCCGGCAGAACAACTGTCGCCGCTCCAATTAGCGCAAACATGAAGACTGCAACATAGGATTGGCCAACCCATCTAACCGACACATCTTCAGCGTAGATAAACGCTAGGGCAGCCACCACAATTATCGTCATAGTTAACAACGCCCGGCTTACCTCAGCCCAACCAAACCTTCTCAACCTCACCAACAAGATAGTGGCAAAGATTGTCACTCCTATTGCTATGGCTATTCCTTGACGACGAACAACCGTTTCCTGAAGTTCAAGCTGGTCCAAAACCGGCCAAGCGAGACCCTCGCGGACCACAGGCGCGAAAAATACAATGGCTGCTCCGAAAAGAGCAATTGCCAAAAGAAGGGCCGTATAATCGCCAGCCTTACGCAACTGTAGCGCCACCATTCCTGTCGCCATTGGAGCTATATGAGATGGCACACAACGCAGTTTTAATCCTTAGCCTCATCCATTCTGTCTTTTTTGCGTCAAAGGAACGCGACCTTTAGGGCCTCGGGCTCTACGTTAACTGTTGCAAGCCTTTCTCAGGCAAAGACTTAACAACGTCCCCAACCTGCTGGGCATGTTCACGGGAACAGACCAGAACAACGTCGTCTGTCTCTACCACTACCACATCCTCTAGGCCCACAACCGCCACAAGCCGCCCCGAGGAATCTACCAAGCATCCTGTGCTTTTCTCAAAAATTACAGGGGCATCATCGTTGCCTGTTCGGAAATTGCCTTTCGATTCAAGTGCTATCCTGTACGCGCCCTGCCATGTTCCCACATCAGCCCAAGGGAATTTGCCGCGCACCACTAGTACATTGAGGGCCTTTTCCATGACAGCGGTGTCTATCGCTTCATCTTTTGCTTCATCGTAACAAGCCGCTACTGTTTCTTCATAGCTTGCAGTGCCGATGGACCCGCCAATGCGTTCAATAAGGGCCGCCACTCCAGGCTGATGGCAGCTAAATGCTTTCTTGATGGTGTCAATTCTCCAACAAAAGTAATTGCTGTTCCACAGATATTTGCCGGACTCCACATATTCTTCGGCTAGTTTTTTGCTAGGCTTTTCATGGAAGGCTTCTACTCTGCATATCTCCGATCCCTCATGTTGTCCCATCTTGTTGCCAGTTTGTATGTACCCAAAGCCTGTGTCAGGACCCTCCGGAGGAATTCCTATTGTAACCAGCTCATCACCTTCAGCTGCTTTCACGGCTGCCCTAAGTGCATCTCTGAACACATCGTCATTGCCCACATAGTGATCTGCCCCCAAGCTAAGCATTACGCCGGCCTTATTAGCACGGCTTATATGCGCCACTGCTAGCCCTATGGCCATCGCGGTGTTTTTGCCTTGAGGTTCCACCAATACATTGCCCTCCGGAATTACAGACAGCTGACGCTGTATTTCCTCGCTCTGCTCTGGAACCGTAACCACAAAAACCCTCTCTGGCGTTGTCAATGGAAGCACCCTATCAAGAGTTGCCTGTGCCAAGCTCTTGCCTCCCAACAGCGGCAGAAGTTGCTTCGGTGAAGCTTTACGTGAACGAGGCCACAATCTTGTGCCTATACCGCCGGAAACAATTACTATATACGGGGCTTCCATCATTCTTTTTTTCGCGCCTCTTCGCCGGCCAAAGACTGATAGACGCTCACCTTCCCAGAGATTATTTCATTTAGCCCTACAGGTCGCCCTATATGCCCCGACTCCAGCATCGCCAATACCGCTGCCAGGGCGCTCACCGCCTCGGTAAGCCCGACTTCGGGTTTCACATCCGTTAGCAAACAATTAGAAAGCTCCCAATATTCGGATGCGGTGATCTTACGGTCGCCTTCATTGAATTCCATTTGATAGCTTGTCATCCTGTCCTTGCCAAACATTTTGCCGATTGCAGAATTCAAATGGAAATTAGGCACAAGTTCCAGGACTTGCTTTCCTTCAAGTTTCCCATCAGCCTTAAGGTCTACCATTACTGGGTCCCCGCTTCTATCTTCGGGGCATTCGATCATGCCCTCGGTACCATATATGCGCCGCAAAAATTTGCCGTCTCCGCCCCCAGCCTGGACAAAATGCGAATACTGCGTCACCACGCCGTGCTCATGGTGAAACATTGCCAGCGCTGCGTCTTCGGCATCTGCCAAGAATTCACCCTTCAATCCCCGGTTTGACACCTCATAAAACGCCCCTAGGGGGCCGCTTCCTTCATTCCATCGCCGGGTCTTCTCGATCACATTTGTCCAAGCCGAAACACTTTCTGGGCTCCCCATAAAGTATTGAATCATGTCTGTGTGATGAACGCCAATATCGATCATCAAGCCCCCGTTCCTACGTAGATGTCGCCAAGGAGTTATTACAACTTGTCTGTTCCCAGAGAACGAATTGTGTACCATGCAAAGCGGTTCCCCAATAACTTTAGCGTCTAGCAAAGCTTTGATTAGCCTGTTTAACGGATCACGCCGGAAATTTTCCGCCACTGACAAGATCTGATTAGTGTTTTCAAGCACTTGCCCCAACAGCCGAGCAGACAGCATGTCCAACACAATAGGCTTCTCCACCAATACATTAACCCCGAGAGACAGAGCTTTGCTTACCACGGCCAAGTGGGTTGGGGCGGTGGTAACAACAGACACCGCATCAGGTCTCTCTTTTTCGATAAGGTCCTCTAGTTCGCCATATACTGATGGTGCCCGGCCAAAAAGTTTTTGCCCCAGTGCTGCAGCAGAATCAGCCGATTGCTTATCTGGATCGCAGACACCCACAAGCTCCCATTGTGATAACCCATTTGCCCGTAATTCCCTCAGGGCATGCATATGTCTGTGCCCCATTCCGCCACAGCCAATCAAGCCCAGTTTCAGCTGTTGTAACACAGGCTCGCTCCCTAGTTTGTTAGGCTTTCTGCTACTACCGGCCTCCGGCCCATCTGAGTACTCATTGAGATCCTGCAAGGATTGTAGTGGTTGATAAACTTAGCTTATGCAATATTCTATTAGGCTGACTTCATCACTTCGCAGAGATTTCTTCAGCACCGAAGCCAATTCATCCGGATTAACCACCCGGGTACCCGTAATTCCAAATGCCTGTGCGAGCGAAACAAAGTCGGGATTCGTAAGGCTACAATCAAAAGATCTACCGTGGTCCCGTTCAAAAAACGGCTCTAACTCCATGTAGCCATTGTCGTTAAAGATTATTATTACTATACCTATTCGCTCCGCCACCGCAGTGGCAAGCTCCTGAACAGTAAACAGAAATCCGCCATCCCCACATAACGCTAAGATTGGCCGTTCAGGGGCAGCAACTTTGGCGCCCATCGCAGCCGGAACCGAGAAACCAAGCGTTCCCAGATAAGACGGGAAGAACACCGTTTTTGGTCGCTCCACCGGAAATTTCATAGGGACTTCATAACACAAAGTCGTCATATCATTGAACACTGCTGCATTATCGGGCAGTTGGCTTCGTATCGCTGAAAATATTTCCTGTGCTTTGTCCCCCTCCATAGAAATTAGCCTGCTTCGAAGTTGGGCCACTTTCCTATGCATATTCTCGCATTCCCCTTGGGGCCTAGGCAAAACCCGCCGTTTCAGTTCACGCAATGTAGGCAGGGCATGAGCGTGTATGCCTCGAACCCCACTGTAGTGTTTACCTAAAGCTTGAGAGTCCACATCTATTTGCACAACGTTCTTCCCCAAAGGCATCGACCAATTGTCAGTAAAGCGCGCGCTAAGCTGCGACCCTACAACCAAGACTGTTTCTGCCTCCGCCAAAAGATAGTCCAATCTGTTGTCCCCTCTCATCCGACAACCTGCATATAGCGGATGGCTCTCTGGGATAGCCCCTTTCCCATTCACTGTGGTTATGACAGGTGCACATAGGCGTTCGGCCAAACTGATCAATTCTTCGCAGGCTCCTGCCGCAATGACCCCACCACCAGCCAAAATGACAACTTCTGTTTCTGACAATATTTTTGAAGCGTTCTCCACCGCCTTGAGATCAGGGCCTAACATGGTCTGGTTCTGCGCAGCAATGACATTAACTTCTTCTTCTGCAACCAAAAGATCAAGAGGGATTTCCACGGATGCTGGCCTAGGAGGCCCCGACCCCATGTAGTGCAGCGCCTCGGCAATAACTTCTGGGATTTCTGACACTCGCTTAATTCGTCTATGCCAACCAACTATGGCACGAATCAATGCCGATTGATCAATCAACTCGTGCAAAGCTCCAACTTGCCGGCCAACAAAGTTCGTTTCTAGCGTTGTACACACATGTAGCACTGCAGAAGACTCAGCCTGTGCCCCAGCCAAAGATGTGGCGGCATTCGTTACTCCAGGCCCAGTAATAGTGAGTGCGCACGCCGGCCGGCCGGAAACTCTGTAGTAGCCATCAGCCATAAACCCCACTCCCTGTTCATGCCTGCACATAATGTGCCTAATACCTTTGGCGTCTATGAGCGCATCATATATGGCTCCTGTATGAACCCCAGGGATTCCGAATATCGTATCTATCCCGCTTGCCTCGAGGGCGCCAATCAATGCCTGGCCGCCAGTCATTTTCGTCATGAGCCTTCACCCTCTCAAATCATCTTGACCCCATTATGCACCACATCAAGAGCAAGCTTACAGTAGAAATCGTCCGCCTATAATCCCAGCAGTCGTCGATAAAAATAAGCTTAGGCCCCACACCCTAACTCCATTAAAGCCAAGACTATTGTGCAAAATGGAAACAGGGAGAGGGACCACCCCTACCAAAATCACCCCTGCAACAGCCGGGTCTGCCCCTTTTAGCAACAATAGGCTTGCAATAGGGACTTCCGCAGCCGTTCCAGCAGGAATAACCCTCCCTAACACTACCACCCCCATAATTGCCAGCCATACATTCTGGCCAAATAGTTGTTGCCCAATTTCATACGGCAAAACCACAATGAGACCAGCCGACAAGGCACAGCTTCCCAAGAACCAAGGTCCGCTGTATTCCAAGCCCGCCTGCAGTCTGTTCCACAAGGACTTTATTTCGGTTCTAGGCCCATCGCCTTGTTCTACCTCTCGGCTGGACGGCGCCCAAACACGAGCCCTGGGACAGCTTTCCTTCCTCTCCCACAACGCCATAAAAAAGGCTGTCATGACCACCACCCCTACCCGAAGCACTCCGATCCCAATATCAAGGGCTACAGTTGCATAGAGAGACGGCATTGAAAAAGCAACGGCGCCTATCATGATTGTTGGGAGCTGGCCCGCAACCCTTTTTAATCGCGGCTGAATCTCTTGGATAGCAACGCTTCCCAAGAGACCGGTCAAGAACCACGGTCCCACAGCCAGAATCATATCTCTGTAGTGAATCATTAGGACTGTTGTGCTTGTTTCCATCTTTTCTTTTGCTTAGCTTTCTTTTACCGCCTAATTAATATTGTCCAAACGCCTTTCCATGTCAGGCAGGCTTAAAGCACCTACATGGATCTTCTGTATAAAGCCACGAGAATCGATGAACACATGAGTTGGGATCGCTCTAATGCTGTAGGCTGCTCCCACAGTTCGTCCGCTATCCACTAAAACTCTCAAGGGCTCCCCCGTGGCTTCAATGGCTTGGTTAACCTTTTCTACAGATTCCCCAAGGCTTATTGCGTAGTGGGTTATTTCAGCATGCCGTTTCGTAGTTACCGCCCTCAAGGCCACTGATTCAGCTTTGCAAGTTGCACACCAGGTGGTCATAAAGGTGAGCCATATCGGACCTCCTGGCGGCTCTGTTAAGAGATGTGTTATGCGGCCATCGCTGTTAGGCAGTTGAATCCCAGGGGCTTTGTCTCCAACCCTTACTTGTCCGCCAGCCCCTAGCTCATCTACCAGGGGCCTTTCGCCTTCTCTATCGATCATGGCCCAGGCCCGAACGGCAGGATTCTCCATATAGCCAAATATTGATGCTAGGATCACTCCTGTAAGCAATGCCATTGATAACGGTTTCTCGCGTATGAGCGTTCCCATTAGCAGTCCATCAATTTCAATGTTTCCTGTATCAATAATATCCTTAATGATCCAAACAACGCGGCGGTAACTATTTTGCCCAGAAGAATTCGCAGGCCCTTTCGTCGACAACATAGCAGCAAGCTCCTTTGGCTAAGCCTAACTGTGGTTCCAACAATTATTCTTGCAGCTTGCGTGGCGGGGCTTATTGCAGTCGCCACCGTAGCCGGGTCCGTCAGCCTGGTTACTGCAGGGGCATGGTTGTCTGATTTGCCCGACGTAAGTTCCGCATCCGACTTCAACAACGAGCTTTTTGAAAGCTCTGCCGTTTACGCCAGTAACGGAGAGCTCCTTGGAGAGCTTGTGGGAGAAGGGCGCCGTACTTTGCTCAAGCCAGAAGAAATCCCACAACTGATCAAGGATGCCACCATTGCCTCAGAAGACGCCAGTTTTTACGACAATCCCGGAGTCGATCTATGGGCGTTTTTACGTGCCGTTTGGCTGAACGTACAAGGCAAAGGCATCGTCTCTGGCTTTAGCACAATTACTCAGCAAGTAGTCAAAAACAACCTGCTTTCACCCGAACAGTCAGTTGAACGAAAACTCCGGGAGGTCATTCTTGCCTATCGGCTCTCTCAAAAGTTGACCAAAGATGAAATCCTAGCCTTGTATCTGAATCAGAACAATTACGGCAATCTTGCCTACGGCATAAGTGCAGCAGCGCAAACTTACTTTGACAAAACGCCGGAGACTTTGAATCTTGCAGAAGTAGCTATGTTGGTCGGAATTCCTAGGGCCCCTTCCGCTGAAAACCCCTTCGTCAATGATGTTGCCGCACGCAGAAACCAGCACAATGTGTTAGACCTCATGGCAAAAAATCGCTTCGTCACTCCCGCAGCAGTCACTCTTGCCAAACGTGAGCAACTTGCCTTTCGCCCACAATCTACCGCTTTAGGGCCGGCTCCTCATTTCTTCAATTATGTGGCAGACTATTTGGCAGCTCGCTATGGGCCTGATATCTCTCGCCGCGGATGGCGGATCATCACCACTTTGGATCCGCTTTTGCAAGAGCAAACTGAGTCGCTTGCCCGCGAACATGTGCAGTCCCTCACTGGACGCAACGCCGGAAACTCTGCAGTTATCGTTCTCAATCCCAACAACGGCCAAATCCTCTCAATGGTCGGCAGCATTGATTTCTCTGACGAAAGCATCGATGGCCAGGTCAATATGTCCGTGTCTCCGCGTCAGCCAGGCTCCTCGTTTAAACCGATAACTTATCTTACCGCTCTAAAGAAAGGGCTTACGGCGGCATCTGTCCTTCTCGATACTCCGTTATCTGTGCCTGTGGAAAACCAAGAAGACTATGAGCCAAAAAACTATGATCTCAAATTTCGCGGCCCCGTTACGATGCGCAATGCCCTAGGTAGCTCCCTAAACATCCCTGCCGTTCGAGCCCAGCTACTAGCCGGGGTGCCGGACACCCTTGCCACAGCTACTGATCTTGGGGTTTCTCTCCAGGGTGGTGCCGAGCGCTTTGGCCCCGCCTTGGCACTAGGCTCTGGGGAAGTGTCTTTGCTGGAGATGGCTGTTGCTTATGGAGCCTTTTCCAACGGCGGCCTACTTGTAGAGTCCACCCCTATCTTGAAAATAGAAGACAGCCAAGGAAACCTTGTCAGCAACCCGGTGGTTGACTCCACGCGGGCTATTAGCCCCGAACTTGCATACATAATCACCGACATTCTGTCGGACTCCAAGGCTAGAATCGCTGGCTTTGGTGTCAACCCTCATATGGAGTTTGATGACAAGCGCGTGGCCATAAAAACCGGGACCACTAACGATTTCCGGGATGCACTTACCATAGGCTATACCCCCCAAAGGGTTGTAGCAGTATGGGCTGGAAACGCGGACAATACAGCCATGGACGATGTCAGCGGGGCTCGTGGGGCTTTGCCCTTGTGGAGGCAAGTTCTGGATGTTTCTGTAGCCGGGCTACCTTACACCGACTTTAAACAACCGGCCTCCTTGGTTACAACCGAAGTAGACTCTGTATCAGGCCTTTTGCCAAGCGAGTATTCTCCAGAAGTGTATAAGGAGCTTTTCATATCTGGAACCCAGCCGGTGAAAAGAGATACCGTTCATCAACCGATAAGGATACATCTTCCAAGTGGCAAAAGGGCTGGGCCAGACATTCCTGACAACGAGGTGGAGGTTAAAGTGTTTCCACTCTTGTCCTCCGAAGGCCGGGCTTGGCAATTGTTACAAAAGGAAGACTCTCCGTTCTACCTTCCCCCAGAGCAACTTGCTAGTGCGTTAGACTCCCTCGCTCCGCTGCCTAATGCCAGCATTGCCCTCCCTCGCCCTTTGCAACAAGTGCGCAGTATCTTGGAAGTTTTTGGTAGCGCCAAAGGGCAACAATTTCAGTCACACACCCTAGAGGTTGGAGCCGGAAGCAATCCTTCCGAATGGGGCACTGTTACCGGTCCCTCAGCAGACCAACATGACCGTGGCCAACTGGGAGCGATAGACACTGCTCAGCTTGCAGATGGGTTATATACCCTGCGGCTCACCGTCAATTATGCGGACGGCGTTCGCAACATTGTTCTCCGGCAGTTCATTTCCGACAATACAAGCCCAGCGGTTACATTCGCAAATCTCTCCCCCGGGCAACAAATGCCCCGCGGCCTAATTGCTTTTGATGTTTCCGCCACCGATAATTCGTTGATCGAGGAAATCTCGTTTTTTGTGGACGGCGCTTTTGTAGGGACTACCGTCGCCAAGCCTTACAGGCTCGCTTGGGCCGCGGTGCCAGGGAGTCATACCGTGAGAGCTATAGCCCTAGATGCGGCCGGGAATTTCGCGGAAACACCAGAGATTCCCTTTCTTGTTCCATGATGACCACGCGCTTTTCTTTTCCTTTCCGAAGACTCCACCAGCAATACTTTGCCTTTTGCATGGCCACCTTTTGGACATTATTTACATGCCCGTAGTTGATTCCTATATGAATGTTTTTTCGCTCAACGTAGCTCGCTATCCGCTCAATGCTAATTCGACAGATGACCCTATGTTTGCCCCCATTGAGCAAGCCCTCGTAACCCTAGGAATCCATGGCGTCGACATTGGGGTCTTGATGCAACCTCTGCCGTATCTATGGGACCACAGTTACATGCTCGACGCCTTGTCTCAATATGGAGATCGTTTCATCGGGATAGCTCACCTAGATCCCGAGGATTCCTCCTCCGCCAAAAAGCTCAAGTCTTTTTCTTCCGCCGGGATACAAGGCATTCAGCTTTATGGCTCTGTCCTGGGCAATTCGCTCTCAGCACGAACCACACTTGCCCTATGCGATCAGGCAGCCTCTATGAATGCCCCTGTCTGTCTTCAAATTCGCTCTGTCCACCTTTCTGCAGTTGAGCAACTGGCTTCTAGCTTGCCCGAAGTCACTTTCATTGTGAGCCAAGATGCAACTGCGCCCTCTCGCATCGAAGACTGGACTGATATCCTTGCCCTCTCCCAATTTGGAAACGTGTTTCTAGGTCTCTTTCATTTCTCGCCCAGCCACATAGAGGGCACCGCTGTTTCACATGGCCCGGCTTTTGCCATTAAGGCAGTAGACTGCTTCGGTGCAGATCGTCTATTGTGGGGCTCTAGTTTTCCCGCCGCGCTTGCTCAAGGCGGATATCAAGGAGCCTTGGATTTCATGCGCACCGGAATCCCCAACTTAAACGACGCCGATCTGTCTGCACTGCTTGGCGGGACTGCGGGTAGCATTTGGCGGCTCCCTGCTGGGCGCGTTGAGGCCTCCTAGCATGGACCTCTTCGGCATACAGTCCCGCCGTGCTAAACGGGAAGAAGAGGAAAAGCAATACGGGACTAGGCTTCCGCCCGGCCAGCACACAGTGCAGAATTGGCCTGTCCTCACATACGGCCCTACACCTAGTATCTCAGTAGACGCTTGGCGCTTCCACATAACTGGCTTAGTTGACCAAGAACAGACCTTTAATCTCTCGTCGTTCAAGGATCTTGGAGAGGCCACTATCCATGCGGATTTCCACTGTGTTACAAGGTTTAGCATCATGGATAATGACTGGGCAGGCGTGCCCATCACCTCGATTATGAGCAGCATTGCTCTTCAGGCTAACGCTTCAGCAGTCATGATTCACTGCTATGGTGGCTACACTACTAATCTTCTCCTTGAAGATTTTGTCCGAGACGAAAACCTGTTTGCTTTTGCGCGAAACAACACCCCTTTATCCGAAGAGCATGGCGGGCCTGTCCGGTTAATAGTCCCGCACCTGTATGCATGGAAAAGCGCTAAGTGGGTTTCAGGCGTGGAATTCATAGCTTCTGACCGGCCTGGATTTTGGGAGGTGAATGGTTATCACATGCGGGGGGACCCGTTTTCTGAGGAGAGGTTCAGGTGAAGCCTGCTGCCCGAACCATCTATAGAGGGCATCGCTTATTAAGGCGATTTAAGTTAACATAACGGCGGTGTTATTCGGAGCATAGGGCAAGAAATGAGTCAGTTAAGCCGTTACCGCTTGTTCGTAACATTTCTAACTGTTCCTCTATTAGTAATTGTCTTTATCGCCGTATTGGTTGCCAATCTGATAGGAGGCAATGAGGAGGCTGCTAGCTCTTCGACTGAGCCCGCCCCTGTTTCTCCTACGATTGCCCTGCTGGCGGAAGACAAGGAAGCGCCAGCTTCACCTGCCCCTATCCCAACAGCATCCCCTACGGTCGCCCCTACCTTTACTCCCAGCCCAACCCCTGTCCCTCCTGCCCCGACAGCAACCCCCATCCCTTCTCCACAGGAGTATGTGGTCAAGGCTAGCGACTCCTTGTCTGGTATTGCTAATGCTGCGAACCTCACCAGTGCTGAATTAGCCGAGTTCAACAACATAGAGAACCCTGACTCCCTAAAAGTAGGCCAAAAACTGCTCATCCCTCCTGAAGGGACAGTGATCAAGGTTACCCGGACGAGCACGCCGAGCGTCCAGGCTGCACGGGCTACTGTTGTTACGCAAGGGGGAAGCAGACTCAATGTCCGCAGCGCCCCTAGCCTGGAGGCCGATATAGTTAAGAAGCTCGAGACTGGTGACTTTGTAGATGTTACAGGTGAGACCACACAAGCTGAAGGCATCCTCTGGTATCAAACAGTGCCGGGAACCTGGGTGGCCAGCTCCTATATCGAGCTGCCTTAGCTATCAGTATTGCTCCTAAAATTCATCTCCAGGCCAATAAGAAAGTTGCCGCCGCGGAAACAGCTTCTCAATGAGTGGCCTCTGGTTATTTCCTCCCAGCTTAGGAAGCCGTCCTTCTAGTATGAGTGGCCAAAAATCCGACTCTGACATCCTAACTGTCGCCGGTTCACTGCCGCTTGCTTCTTGTACATGAACACCATTGCTCCTGACCTTTATCGTTATAGCTTCACCATGCACCTGAACAGTCACCTGCGCGCGCTCATCTGGCGGGAACAGAGTGTTGAGGCGATCAAATTCCGGGCTTAGGGCCTTTATTAGGCTTGTAAAATCTAAGATCTTCACCATCATATCGGCAGCCTTGCTATGGCTCACCCTGGTGCCTGCTGGAGCCAATTGGCTGACTCTATCTGGGTGAGGAGCTCTCCCTTTTACAAGCTCAGCATCTACTTGCTGGGCACGCCCAACAATCCAGTGTAGCAATTCCTGCTCAGCGGCTTCATCATACGCGGCAAAGTCATGTATCTCATACGCCTTTTGGTCGCCGTGCTGGAGGCATTTCGCTCTGACCATCCCCGTTATCAGGCCCTCCGTCTCCAGCACCACAAAATCTTCCCTGGGGTCACTCTTGTCTTTCAGCATGCCAGCCCACCAGCCCAGAGACCGCACCAGTATCCCGGAGAATCGGGCCCCGTACTCTCCATGCAGCGCAGCTACTGTAGACAAGTCAGTGTCTGCTCGGAACGCTCGTATTTCCGACGCCGTCTCCTTTTCTCGCCCCTGTGAGTTTTCTAGGTCCGCTATTTCATATTCTTTTATCGGAACACTCAGATACCCCAAATCGCTAAAAATTTCTTGTGCCTTAGTGAAAAGAAATGAGAATTGCCGTCCTTCACGCAAACCCTCTGCTAGCGCCGCATCCACCAAGTTTCTCCCATGCCCATGCCCTTGTTTTTGGGATTGTGTGACCAGATTAGCGATTCCTGCTCCTGATAACAGAGCCCTGCCTATCCTAACTTCGCACGCTATTAGCTGCAGCTGGCTTATCATTTGTCTGCCGACATGGGCCACAAAAGTTTTTGTCTGTGCTGAATTTGGGCCAGCACAGTACCGGTGAGCCAAGTCCTCTCGGTCTTGCCCAGTAACGGTGGCCGCAAGACTTAGTGCCTGTGCCACTACCTGCCCATCTCTGGCTAGATGGATTCGTCGATCATGGCTAGAAGGCACAAACACATCTCCATTTTTGGCTACAATAGCATTTCAGTACACTGCTGTATGGCAGACGCGTATCATACCGTGAAGAGCTTTGTTGTTTTGTTTTTGGTCTAGTAGAGAGAGGTTGATCTTCTACATTATGCTGGTTGACTTAGGGCTCTGGTTACCCATCCTTCCTTTGTGTATAACGCGATGGCTTTCATGACCGAACAATGGCTATCCTCCCAGTTGCTAATGGAGATTGACCGCACGCGTGACCTTCTAGTCTCTCTCCGTCAAAATGAGACCTCTGCGACTCTTCAGGAGATCGGCAGTCTTGCTATCGCTGCCACATGCATTCTCAACACTGCTCTTCGCTCCTCATCGAAGCAAGATGCCTCTTCTGCAGCCTTCATCCGCCAAGAGTTACAATTGGTTCACGAGCAATATTTGCCCGTTCTAACACGCCCCCAGGCCATTCGTCCTACACAAGAATTCGCAGGGCCCTTGCGAAAATCTGTCCGTGCATTTGCTCCGGGTGTAGTGGTAGCGCTACATCCATCTTCCAGCTTTTCAAGCTTTTCATCTCAAGGCTATCGCACACCCATGCTCAGCCTTGTTGATCGCTTGCTGTCGAATGTCACAGGCCTGCACGACCGATCGCTTTTATTAGGCGCTTTTGCACCAAGGCTACAGGCCCATCCCGGAGTGGCCATTTTCAACTACCCCTCTACAGAGGGTAAAAACCCCCTCGCGCTCGCAATTCTTCTCGGGGCCCCCGTGGGCCATCTAAGAAAGACCTTCTCCTCTGTCCGAAGCGCCGATGCTGCAGACCCTTGTTCATCTACTTCCGCTGTTCTCATATCCGACATTTTTGCAGCCCAAACCCTTGGGCCCGCTTATCTAACCGCATTGCGCTGGCAGTTGTCTCCACTGCAGGTAAGCCCAGCAACCCCTTTAGACCCACTCCGCCTCTTGTTAGTACACGAGGCCCTAACGGCCTTAGGACATCCTGCTATGCTTCCTGATCGCGAACATGCTTGTTTGGCACAGGCCTTCAGTCAATTCTCAGCTCCCCCCGACAAGGCTGAGCTTTTCGAACAGGCATCCCGGTTGCCTGGCCAAATATTTTCATCGGAGCAGTATGCCAAAGAGGTTCCGCCGCTGTTGCAGCTGCTTCAGGATGGGCTGCCTCCAGCGCAATATCTCTATTCTGACAACTTGCGTTGGGCTTCGGTCCCTGCCATTCTCAATGCGTCAGCATCCTTCGCAAACACTGCTTTAGAGCACTTGGGCTGCTTCCTAAAATTACCCGAAGACTCTCAGGATGCGACTTTATACGCCAAGCACAAAGCCGATGCCTTAGTTTTGAAAGCCTTAGAGCTTTCCGAGTTTGGCAAGGCCTTTGAGAAAGGGGATCGCTCATGACCCGCGATCGTTCTAGCGCCATCTCTGATCAGGAACTAAATTCTCGCCTTAATGGTCGAGAGAGGACGAACGAACTCACAGTTATGCCTTTGCTCGGCCATTCAGTTCGCGGGGGCGCCGTTGATCTTCGCTTAGGTCCCCGCTTCGTTAGTCTCCGCCGGACAGCCACATCGGCCCTCGACCCTATTTCAGTTGACAGTACTGCAGTTGCGCGAATGCTCGAAGAGCGCCACTTAGCGTTGGGAGAAAGCTACCACCTCCACCCCGGTGAGCTTATTCTTGCCGCCACCCTTGAGTACATCTCTTTGCCCTTGGATCTGGCTGCCAATGTAACTTCTCGCTCTTCTTATGGGCGCGTAGGCCTAGTGATCGCAACCGCCCCTTACGTTCACCCTGGCTATAAGGGCTGCCTAACGCTAGAGCTAGCAAATGTTGGAAGCACACCCGTCGTCATGTATTCAGGATTGCCGGTTGCCCAACTGTCTTTTGTCCGAGTTCACACTGAAGCTACTAGGCCTTCCCGTTACAGCCTGGCTACTGGGCCCCTGTTCCCTCCCCTCGAACAAGACGCTGATCGCATTAAACTACAAAGGCTCCGTGACGAATACGCCCGCTCCGTCAGGACGGCTCCGGACGCTCTAGGCCCTGACGCCCTATAGTTTGGGGGATTTCCCAAGCATTCTCTTTACGTCCTCCCTCATCTGCTCAATCGGCGAGCAAATCTCGCCGGCGCCAACGTGCACAACGGCCGCATCAGTAAGTCGATCGTGAAGCGTCTGCCCTTTGGCATCAAAATATTTCCACCAATAAATTAATCCGAAAAGCGGCCACAGGAGAAACGTTTGAATGCAGCCCCGGAGAACCGCCCGGTCCCTAGGGAGCGTTTGCCCTGTTTCGCGGTCAGCAAGTCGTAGACCCATAATCGCCTTACCTGGGCTAGCGCGATACCGGGCGTATGTATACGGGAAGTAGCCAATTCCAACAAGCACGATAACCGCCAAAGAGACCACCAACATCAAGCCGCCGACCAGCGGCACCTTGCCAAGGGCAAATGCTCCTGCAAGCGTGCCACCAATCACTCCTGTTAATAGCATGTAATCGATTACAAGAGCCGCTAGTCTCACAGAGTCTTCCGCATTCGCAGGTCGTCTTGTATGCCCTGTCCCCTCGCTCACGCTCCGCTCGCCTCCATATCCATCCCTTGCTTTCTCTACGAACCAAGGCTACTAAAGCACGCCCGTTTGAACCAGTTCTTTTTTTTTTGCCCGTGTTGCGCCCGGTCAGAAATATCCCTCTTCTTCCTTCGCCGGCCAATACCCAACGTCGTTCGTATCACCGTTTATAGCGTATCCGGCGCCCCTATAGTAATGAGGGCGTTACCATTGGGAACATGGGTGTTTGCGTGGCTTTGCCCGAACATTTTTTTGGTTTCGTACCAGCCTTGCTTTTTCCTCTGCGGGTGCCCGGAGTTTTGTCGCTCGGCTACTGATCATTTGTCCCAGCAAAATGGATAGGGCTACAGGCCCCACTCTGTCGACTAGACAAACCGCTAAATCACAGCCAGGAAAACGTTCCGACAAAGAAGCCTTTTTGTGGCGCCAGCGAACATATCATAATCACCAAACCAACACTCTTTTTTTTTATTACAGGTTAAGATAACATTGCCTTCGCCATTTAGCGTCCTCTATCATGGGGAGCACGATTTATCACTTTCTTGTTTCCAAAGGAGACCCTTTTTGCTGGCGCAAACGCAATGGAGAGCCGTCCTTGGGGTATTAGAGGTGGAGCTAGGTGGTGGCCAGTTTTCAGCATGGCTCAGCGATTCCCAGCTTATACACGGAGACTCTTCAACTATCACTATAGGTGTGCGGAATGCTTTCACTCGAGAAGTTGCCGACAGAAGCTTTCGCCCCAACATTGAGCGCGCCGTCGAGAGGGTTGCCGGTTGTAAGCTGGGCGTTACCTTTGTAGTTGCACCCCTCAGCGCCCTTTCGTCAGCCAGCAAGGCGGCATTACCGGCGACCCCACCGACTCGGGCGGAGCAAGCATTTGAACCGCCTTTGCCTCTGTCTGATCGGTTTACTTTTGAGTCGTTTGTTGTGGGGCCCGCAAACAGGCTGGCCCATGCGGCCGCGCTTCAGGTGGCCCAGGGCCCCGGGGCCTCTTATAATCCTTTGTTTGTTTGGGGTGGTGTTGGGCTGGGAAAGACACACCTCTTACACGCCATCGCTTCCGAAGCTAGACGAAGTCATCCGGGCGCTGAACCCAGCATACTCCTGGTGACTAGCGAGCGATTCACTAATGACTTGGTGTCGGCCATTGGCAGCGGTTCAACGGCCAGGCTGCGAGACAAGTATAGGTCCGTAGACATACTGTTAATCGATGACATTCAGTTTGTTGCCGGGAGAGAGGCTACTCAAGAGGAGCTTTTTCACACATTCGATGCCTTGCACAATAGGGGCCTACAGCTTGTGATAGCTTCTGACCGGCCACCGTCAGAAATCCAGCCCCTTACCGACAGGCTTACTACGCGCTTCGCCTCCGGGCTCGTGGTCGACATCCAGCCCCCCGAGCTAGAGGCCCGCCAAGCCTTTCTTCAAGCTAAGGCTTCCTCTATGGGGCTTGAGCTAAGCCCTAGCATTCTTCGTTGTATAGCAGAGCTTTCTCCGCCGACTTTTCGGGAACTTGCTGGATCGTTAACCCGAATAGCCGCAGAAGCCACTGTCTCCACCGCTCCTATGGCTGAATCCGACGTTCGCAGGCTTATTGGAAGCCACACCTCTTCAGCCAATTCGGCGAGCACCCCTGACAATATCGTCTCGGCTACAACTCGGCATCTTGGGGTTGCCCGGGATGCTGTTTTAGGCCCCTCGCGGGCCCGACACATTGTGCACGCTCGGCACCTAGCTATGTATTTACTCCGAGAAGATGCTGCTCTTTCCTTGCCAGCTATTGGGCGGTTTTTAGGTGGTCGAGACCACACATCAGCCCTGCATGCTTATCGGAAGATCCATAGCTCTCTGTCCTCCCAGCCCAAGCTTCGCCAAGAGCTATCATCTATCCGATCCATGCTTGTTCGCCACTAGCAACAACGTCGCAGTTGTGTTCCCGGGTTTTCACAGAAGCCTGTTAACCGCCCCGCTTTTTCCACCGTGGCTTCCATCTGCAGGCCTGACCTTGTGGGTTGTCCACTGTCTGCGCCCAAGATATCCCCGTCCGTTTCCACACCTCTTCTACAGGTGTCCTTTCACTCTATCCCTGTGCCACGCCTGTTTTGCACAACTCACACAACCCCTACAACTACGACTACTATTTTCCATAAACTATCTTTCTAATTATTCTATAGATAGAAGAATCTGTGAAAGACCGGACAAATATGTATGAGGGCATGGTTTTTGCTATAGCTAACCAAAAAGGTGGCGTAGGAAAAACGACGACGGCTGTTAATGTCGGAGCCTGTTTTGCTGAGGCTAATAAAAAAACACTGGTTATAGACTTGGACCCTCAGGCTAGCGCAACAAGCACCTTGCTGGGGAGGGGAGAGGCAAGTCGGTTGGATGAGGTGCTGCTAGGTACCGCTTCTATCCAGGAAGTGGTTAGAACAAGCGGGAGAAAAGATCTATGGGTGGTAGCCGGCAGCGGAAGGCTGGTTGGTGTAGAACATGCTATGGGTACCAGAGGAAACGGGGAGGGCATGTTGAGCAAAGCTATTGAGTCAGTAAGAAAGCTCTACGAATACATAATAATAGACGCGCCGCCTGCACTCGGCCCACTGTCGGTGAATGCACTGTTGGCTGCAGACGTGGTTGTGATTCCGGTACAGTGTGAATATATGGCGATGGAGGGGATAGCGCGACTGGAAGACACCCTGGCGAGAATGGCGATGCAAAGAGAAGGGAAAAAAGTAAAGCGGTTGTATGTAATGACTATGTATGACAGCAGGAACAGGCTTGCAGGGGAGGTAGTTCAAGAAGTGAAGAATCACTTTAAGGGCATGGTCAGCAACACGGTGGTGCCGAGAAGTGTTCGGCTAGCAGAAGCGCCGGGATATCACAAAACCGGATTGGAGCATGATCCGCAAGGCAAAGGGGTTCTGGCATATCGAGAATTAGCAAAGGAGATGATGATCTATGGAACATAATCGCAACAGGCTAGGGAGCAGTATGGCTGCTCTGCTGAATGAAGGAGGAAGAGTGGTAGATGTTCCTATAAAGAAAATACGGAGGAACAATAAGCAGCCACGAACAAAGTTTGAGGATAGTGAGATCGAAGCACTTGCTGCCTCAATAAAGAAACACGGAGTAATACAGCCGATCGTTTTGAAAGCGGAGGAGGGGACCGCAGGGGCAGAGTACGAAGTGATAGCAGGCGAGAGGAGGCTGAGGGCTGCGAGCAAAGCAGGTCTGACGGCAATTGCAGCGGTGGTGCGGGAGGTGGAGGGTCAGGAGCAACTGGAACTAGCGCTTGTCGAGAACCTACAACGGGTAGATTTAAGTGTCACAGACCGGGCAACGGCCTATAAAAGACTGGTGGAAGAGTTTGGTCTGACCCAACAGCAGGTTGCAGAAGGGGTAGGGAAGGGACGGGCCTCGATCGCGAATGCGATAAGAATATTGGAGTTGCCAACCAAGGTGATAGACGCGCTAGAGGAAGGCCTAATAACAGAGGGGCACGGCAGAGCGATTTTATCGGCCAAAGGGAGCAGTGAGAGGGAAAAGATCCTGGAAAAAGTGGTGCGCATGAAGCTATCTGTCAGAGACACAGAAAAACTGACAGCAAAGACTAGGGCAGCCAAAGAGCAAGTGTGGGCACGAGGGGGCCCCACTGATGGGGAGGGTGAGGGTGGCGAGAAAGAGCAAAAGCAGGCGGAGCAAGACGATGACGCAATACGGATACTTACGGAGGCGCTGGGGACAAAAGTCGAAATTCTTCGACGCGTGGTGGGAGGGCGGTTGATGCTGCACTTTTATGGAGAGGATGACTTGCAGGACCTAGTAGACATACTCAGAAAGAGGGCCTAGATGTTTCACGTGAAACATGTGGGATTATAGGAGTCGATAAAACGTGTCTGGAAAAAGAAGCAGCGGAAGGGCGCGGCGACGCAAGGGCAAATCACAGGCAATGCCGGAAGGCAGAGCATCAAGTGGAGACAAAGAGAAGAAGGGGCAGGAGCTGCCAAGCTTAAAGCATGTTCGAGAAGATATGCGGAAAATAGGCCTAACCGCCGCAATAACAACAGGGATACTAGTTGTGGCCGCAATACTAGTTAGGGCCTGATAGCAACCTCTCCAGAGATTGAAGGTATAACGTGAAAAGGAGAGATTGCATCGACCCGATTGTCAGGCTTGAAAAGACAGATGCGTTTTTTCAAGGACTAATGACAGGCAAAGCGGTCGTAGAGCGGGGCCGAAAAAAAAGAGAAGTGGAAGAAAGGGGTCGGCGAAGACTAGCAAGCATGGAGAAGGTATTGGCCAAGCTGGGCAACCCAGAACGGCAATACCCACAGGTGCACGTAGCAGGAACGTCAGGAAAAGGCTCTGTCACACAATTTATTGCACAGATATGCATGGAAGCTGGGATGAGAACGGGCCTACACCAGACACCGTATTTACAAGTTTCTTTGGAAAAACTACTGGTGAATGGCGAAATGCCTAGCATGACGAAAGCTGAGAAGCTGATAGAAGCGATAAAAGAGAAGTGTAGTGTCGGAGTTGGAGGAGAGCCGCTCCAATATGGTCCCGCTTGGGTGGGAATAACTATGGAACACTTTAGGCGGGAACAGGTGGAAATGGCAGTGATAGAGACAGGGGCTGGAGGTCGTTATGACCTAACAAACGTGCTGGCTCCCTGTGTGGCGGTGGTTACTCGGGTAGGGATGGATCATGTTTATTCCCTTGGGCCTACACTGAGAGATATAGCCGGTCACAAAGGAGGAATATTCAAGGCTGGAGCAGCAGCAGTGGCCCTTTACCAAGAGGGCGCCGTCGAGGAGGTGTTGAGGCGATGTGCGACGGACGCAGGAGTCCAGCTACGCCAAATAAAGGAGGGGAGGGACTATTCGGTGATAGATAGTGGGACTGATAAGTATGGACTTCTATACAAGGGGCGCTTAAAAGGGGACGGATTAGAGGTTGATCAGGTAGGTATGTCAGGGCGGCACCAAGTGGAAAATGCTGCTCTAGCCTGTGCTGCCGCTGAAGAAATGGCTAGCCAAGGCTACCCCATTACGGTAAAAGCGATGTCCGAGGGACTCAAGAAAGCGAAGATGGCGGGCAGATGGGAGGTTGTGGCCAAGTCGCCAGCAATAATTCTAGATGGGGCCCACAATAAAGACAAGGCCAGGGCTGTTGCAGAGACCCTTGCCCGATATGCCGCCGGTAGAACAACGGCGGTGGTTGTTGGTGTCTCTCAGCATAAAAACAGCACCGATATCCTGCGTGCGCTGGCAGGGCACGCGGAGTTTGTGGTGGCAACGGAAGCAAGTGTTTATAAAAAGCCTGGGCACAGGGCGGAAAAGTTGGCACAAACGCTTGCAGAAATGGGAAGCTGTTCGGTGGCGGAACGAGATCCGAACAAGGCGTTAAGTGAAGCGGTAGGGCGTGTAGGGAGCGACGGGGTCGTGCTTGTGACGGGATCGATGTTTCTGGTGGGGCAGATAAGAAACATGTTTTATCCAAAACGCGAGATGTTAGAGAAGGCGTCTGTTTGGGCTGGCACAAAGAGGACAAAATAGACGGAGTTACTACTGCTAAGGATGCATGTCTATAGGAAGCAAAGAGGCGGCTTTGCTAGAGACGCTAAGCCTTTGTTTGCGGTAACCCCAGTGAAGACCGGGGGTTTACCAAAGAGAACCACGGTTTACCACAGGCAACGACTGCGCTAAAATATCTAGATAAGAGATAAAAATGAAGCTTGAAGACTGAAAACAGGAAGGCGGATGTCTGGTGGGGTTTGCAGAAGCGGTTAAAGCGGTGCGGGAACAAAGACGGCTTAGTAAGGCTGAACTGGCAGAAAGAAGCGGGCTGGCGGCATCTTATTTGTCCAGGCTGGAAGCTGGCGACTACAGAAGCCCGTCTATAGAGACGCTTACGGCGGTTGCAGAGGGGCTGGAGATGGACCCTAGAGATCTTCTTGTTCTCGGGGGCTATGTGCCAGAGGAGGAATCTAGTGCTGGGCTAGCGCTCGCTCAAGACGAAATCTCGAGGACAGCGCAGGACGCGATAAGGCGTATAGCAGAAATAGCGCAGGCTGCAACGGAGGAGACAAAAGGTGGGGGTAATCGCGAGGAGGAGGGAGCAGGGTTTGATGCGGAGTCTCTGGCAGAACGCCTCGCTGCTCGACGAGAATTAGTTGGGATTACAGTCAACCAAGCGGCTCGGCGGGCACGGGTGCCACTTCGTCAAATATTGGAATTGGAAGACGGAAGTATGCAGCGAGAGCCTTCTGATCTGAGCCGTGTGTTGAGAGAGGGTTATGGGCTCAGTGAACGAGAAGCTGAGCTTCTGATTGTGGAGATGGCTCTTCACCTTGTGCTCCGGCGGCACCCAGCGATCAACGACGAGCAAAGGAGGGTGATAGTCGATGTGGCTGTAGCCACAATGGGACGCAACTGATCCGGGGTGCGATCTCAACAAAAACTTGACAGAGGAAAGGGAGGCTTAGTGGTCTTTGTCTAACCAGAAAGAGCGGATAGCGTCTTCCACCTCCGTCCGGCGATCGATAGCTTCACGAAGGCGGGCGAGATCGAAGCCAGCCTCGTGGTCTGCTCTTCCTGCTAGAAGCTCCTGAACAAAAGCCGACCGAGCACGCCACTGTCTAAGCAGGCTTTGGAGCAACGTGTTCCTGGACGATTTAGCGGTCAAAAAACAAAATCCTCTCTAGGGGAGACCTCGGTAGTTGGAACGAGACCGCAAAGAAGCCTGGCACATTGAAAAAGGCCCTGAATTTGTATGCTGAACGAGATTTGATTCAGCAGATTATAGAATAACACTGATTCGGCGCAGCTATTTCTGGCCGGAGTTGGGCGACCAACCAAGCGTAGGGATGTTGTTCGTTGCCATAATGCAATAAAATGGGTGAAGCCAACGAAAGTTGGAGCTGCGCGAGGCGATTTGTGGGCACAGGAAAGTATCTCAGCGGCATGGTTGACACCAAGGATTCAGATCGCTGTGCCTGTGAAATGAAAAGGAAAATACTCGCATGCTAGCCAGATTCTGGTATAACTGCGAGTCGAGTGCTATCGAAATCCCGCATATATAGTAGGTAACCATAAAGGGACCGCCCGGAGGAAGAAATGGCCCAGCCGATTCATGCACCCAATCAAGAGAATGTGGGCGCTGACGACGCCGACAGTAATGTAAATCGGCTTCGCGAGCAGCTGCAACCTTTGAAGGAAGATCCGGGGTCTGTAATGGAGGCGATCTATGCCGCACAAGAAATTTTTGGCTTTGTCACGCCGGAGGCCATAGAGGTCATAGCTGAGGAGCTTGGATATCCAGAAGCACATGTCTATGGCGTTGTCACTTTTTACACAATGTTCTATACCGATGATCAGCCTCCCTACATTCTGCGTGTGTGTAGGGATCTATCTTGTCATCTCGCAGGGGCTGAGGCCGTTGCCGGAGCAATAGAGAAAAAACTAAACATACATCCGGGCGAGACGAGTGAAGACGGGCTTTTTAAGCTGGAGCTTGTGTCTTGCTTAGGACAATGTGAAAAGCAGCCCGCTATGCTGGTGAACTTGGATTCCAGAGCAGAAATGACCGCGGGAAAAGCGGTGGACTTAATCAATGAACTAAAGACGGGAACAGAATAGATGCCCGAGATTCGTGTGGTAAACAGGAACATAGGGAAGAAAGATTCGCATACACTCAAAGTTTTCCGAGCTGAGGGCGGGTATGAACAAGCGAAGCGTGCCCTTAAGAGCATGGATCCGGAGGAGCTCATAGGCTTGATGGAAGAAGCCGGGCTTAAGGGGAGAGGAGGAGCGTTCTTTCCAACGGGCTTTAAATGGAAGTTGGTGAGGGGTGACCCCAACACGCCAAGATATGTAGTTGCAAATGGAGACGAGAGTGAACCCGGGACGTTTTGCAATCGGTACATACTAGAAGAAGATCCGCATAATTTTATTGAAGGGATGATTCTTGCTGCCTACGCAGTGGAGGCCCACACGGGGTACATCTATATTCGAGGCGAATATGGATTGGCTATCGAGCGAGTGCAAGAAGCGCTCAAGGTTTGCTACGAAGAGGGGGTGTTAGGGGAAAATGCCTTGGGGACAGGCTTTAAAGTTGACTTGATTTTACGGCGAGGGGCCGGGGCATATATTTGTGGAGAAGAAACAGCCCTGTTCAATTCATTAGAAGGGAAAAGAGGCAACCCTAGATTCAAACCTCCTTTCCCTACGAACTCTGGGGTTTGGCGCAAGCCGACGGTTATCAACAACATAGAGACATACTGCAACATCGCTCCGATTTTAGAGAATGGGGCGGAGTGGTTTCAGCAACTCGGTGACGGAGAGGATAATGCAGGGACAAAGGTGTATTGCCTGTCGGGACACATAAACAAGCCAGGGCTATACGAGCTGCCCCTAGGGGTGACTGCCCGAGAATTGATTTTTGAGTACGGCGAAGGCATCCCGGGCGGAAAAGCCTTGAAGGGCTTCAAGCCGGGAGGGGCATCAGCTGGGGTTTTAACGGCAGAAGAGCTTGATGCCAAGATGGATGCCAGCATAGGGCAGTACAACACTATCTTGGGAACTGGGGGATGCATCGTGATGGACGAGACGGTGTCTATAGTGGACTCTGCATATAGGGACGCCCTTTTCTTCGAGGAAGAGAGCTGCGGATTTTGTATTCCGTGCCGAGAAGGAACTCCGAACCTAGTTCAGATTCTGGAGCGGATACTGCATGGCCAAGGGACAATGGCCGATCTTGATCTCTTGGAAGATATAGGAGAGTCTATGGCCGGGTCGTTTTGTGGGCTCGGGCAATTTGCCTATAGGCCTGTAGTAGGGGCGCTAAGAAAATACAGAGAAGAATTTGAAGCATATGTGCGAGGAGAAATACCCGCTTCAATTGTTGGAAGTCAATAGCATAGGACGACACAAACATTCGTTGTTTGGTACAACTGCTGGCAAGAAGGCTTCTTTAGGAAGCTTATTCCTCGAGCTCTTGAATACTAACCTTTTGCATTATTAGGTCGCTAATTGGCCGGGAAGATTCGCCCCCGCCAGGCTGAAGGGTAGTGGGAGTGGCGCCTATTTCGTCAAGAACCTCGAAGCCGTCCTCGATGATCCCAAAGATGGTGTAGTTTTTTGGCAGCTTAGACGTAAGGTTGTCTAGCACGACAAAAAACTGACTACCATTTGTATTTGGGCCAGAATTAGCCATAGCAAGGGTGCCTTTGACGTAATTTAGATGGTCTGGAATAGGCTCGTCATCGAAGCGGTATCCGGGCCCACCGCTTCCGGTCCCTGTTGGGTCTCCAGTCTGAAGAACAAAGCCCTTTACGACTCTGTGGATGAGCAACCCGTCGTAGTAGCCTTTTCTTGCAAGAGAGACGAAATTATTTGATGTTTGAGGGGCTGCCTCGGGGTACAGGCGGCCTCTGATCGTTCCAGCGCTAGTGTCGATAGTGACGAGGTATGCTTTGCTGGTGTCTATTTCCATAAGAGGTGGCTCTCCAAAAGATATGACCGCCGTAGCGGCTTGAGGACTAGATTCCTGTGTGCAACCCGATAGGAATAAAACAGGCACTAATGTCAACAAACAGACGATCAGGCTGAAATATCGCAAAGACGAGTAATCCTGATGGGCAACAAAACAGGGATGACCTGAATAGACTAGCAGTAGACAAGAATAACGGGAAGTACCTAGGCGGGCCTTGTACACAAGGCCCGCCTAGGTACTTAAGCAAGTCACCGGGTTCCCGGGGGAGGAAGGAAACCACACAGCAACGAACTGTCTGTAATAACGCAGGAAAGACGCCAGGTGTTACGCTGCAAAGGGGAACACACATACTGAAAGGAAGAACCCCAAGATGTACATACCACTTGAAGATGAGGTCGGTGATGTAATTGGCAAGGCACGACGCGGGCTAGACCTTTCGGTGGAAGAATTGGCAGCGCGATCACAAGTTGATGTTGAAATAATACGAGCTTTGGAGGGATATCGAGCTGATGCAAAGAAGGGGCAAATTGAGAGATTAGCACCTACTCTAGAGCTGGATACAGAGAAATTGTGGGAAGTTGCAACGGAGGCGTGGGCCCCAGAGCGTGTACCTGGAAAGTTATCCGGAGGAGAGGACGTCGTCTGCGTCTGGCATGAGCCGGACAGAGTTTGGAGTTACGTCTTGGGAGATGCAGAACAGTGCGTTGTGATCGATGCTGGAGCCCCTGCTGAGCAAATACTGTCAGAAATGGGCGGCAGGACATTGCTAGCAATTCTCCTAACCCATACGGATGTGGACCATGTGGCGGCCCTGGTAGACATGCAGATAGCTGAAACCCCTGTTTATGTGCACGAAATTGAAAGGTCAAAAATAGAAACCATGGTGTCGGCCGGTCAGGGGTTTAAGGACGGAGAGCTCATAAAAGCCGGGCCCTTTTCATTTATGGCCTTGCACACGCCAGGGCATAGCCCAGGGGAGACTTGTTTTCAGATAGGAGATGGGGTTTTCACCGGCGATGCGCTTTTTGCTGCATCTATAGGGGGAACAGCCATGGGCCCTGACCTATATCCTAAGCACAAACAATCCGTTAGGGACAAGGTTCTGAGCTTGCCGCTCAACAGCAAACTGTTTCCAGGGCATGGGCCCCAAACCACTGTGGCAAACGAACTGGACCACAACCCGTTTTTCTAGAAACCGCGAGGGTTTCAGGCCTCCCGTCGAAAGACAAAGGCTCCTGTAATGACACCAGTTGGGATTAAAGAGGCTCCCCCGCCCGAAAAGTATGAATAGCTTTGACCTGGTGGCTGCCCACCCAGGAGGTTCCTAGGGAATCCATAAAGGTTGTAGGCTGTTCTCTGTGGCGGAGGATGGCAATATCGGCTTCGCGGCCCTGCTGAATAGAGCCTATTACGTGGTCCAGGCCCAAGATCTTAGCGGGCCTTAGTGTAACCCGTGAAAGAACGTCCTCTAAAGACATGCCCAGGTTGAGCATTTTGGCCATAGTGGTGGGCAGGTCGTAGACAGGCCCATCTATGTTTCTGACGTGAAGGTCGGTGCTAATAGTGTCAGCTAGAAACCCGGAGCGGACGGCCGACTGTGCCCTTTCGTACTGAAAGCTGCCAGAACCATGGCCGACATCAAAAAAGATGCCTTTAGACTGAGCCTCTTGCACGGCCGGAAGAGGCTCGTTTGCATCATCAAACAAGTTGTTGGGCCCGGGCCGGTAGCAATGTGTGACGATGTCTCCCGGCCGAAGCATAGCGAGGAGCTCTTCAATAGGGAGGGGAGTGTTTCCTATATGGACCATCAGAAAAGTCTCAGCCTTGCCGGCCATTTCGAGCGCTTGCATGGCGTGGCTTCTGCCTTGTTGCCCCCAGCCAGCCAACTCACCACTCAAGCGGATTTTGCAACCAAGAAAAGTTTGTGGGAACGCGTTTATTCCTTCCAGGCCGCCGGCTATGTCGGCAAAGATAGGGTCTCTCAGCTCTCCTTTGTCGCTCGTCAAGCCTAGTTCGCTAAGGTTCATAAGGCCGAGAACCCGCACCTTTGCCTGTGAGACGATCCATTTTTGAAAGCCGCGGTAATTTTGTGAGCCAGTACTGCCGGCGTCTAATACAGTAGTCGTGCCGCCTTTGCGACCGATGGTGTCGGCGTCGACTCCCCAGTATGTTGCCCACGGGTAGACGTGCGTATGCAAATCAATCAAGCCCGGCGTAACCAAAAGTCCTGAGGCATCGATACGCAATTTGGCGCGAGCTGTAATGTTTTGTGCCACGTTGAATATGCGGCCGTTTCTAACCCCTACGTCTAGCACACCGTTGATGCCTGTCATAGGGTCTATAACTCGGCCGCTGTGGATAAGTAGGTCTAAAACGGCGGACACAGCAAGCCTTTTTGGCAGGGGTGGGTAGAAGGTGTTGCGATGAGCATTTAAGAACCTCTATGGGGCTTCCTGATCAGGGATTGTGAGTACTTTTCCTACAAACAATACCTCGCCTTCAGCCATGTTGTTTGCTGACATAAGTGCCTCCATGGAGACGGCAAACTGCTGGGCAATTTGCCACAGGGTGTCGCCTGCCACGACTCGGTGCTTCCTGTCGCCTAGGCCAGAGCTGGGGAGATCAGCCAACTCTTCGTTTGCAAGGGGTATCTCGAGGCGTTGCCCCACGAATATCTGGTTAGGGTCTGAGATGTTGTTTTTAAGGATTATGGCTTCAGTGCTGACACCATAAAGAGCAGCGATTTGATTCAGGGTTTGTCCTTCCCCTACGGTGTGAGCTGACGGCTGTGGCGTTGAAGTAAAAACCGGTGTCGGCTCGTTGCTGGCTTTTGATTGTGGGCCCGTTATTATGCCTCGTGTTGGAATGGGCGAAGTTTGCCCTGCCAAAGGGTTGCCAGCCGACTGCTGTTGGCTCGATGACGTCTCGTCGGATACCCTTGCCTGGTCGAAGACAAGCCAAAGGATAATGCCGAATATGACGATGCCTAAGAGTCCGAAAATGGCCTCTCGTGTGGTAGAACTCATCTATTGCTTGAAGGAGACCTTTTCCCCACTACTACTAATCTGCCATAAGGATTATAGGCTGTTTTGCAAAGGAGCTCAGAAGATAGGTGCTAACCGATGAAGGCAGTAATTCTTGCGGGGGGGTACGGGACGCGTATAAGCGCGATAACGAAAGGACGATCAAAAGTTCTGATGCCGGTTGCCGGGCGGCCAGTTGTGGAGTATGTAGTAGACACAGTTAATACTGTTGACGATGTAGATGAAATAGTGCTGGTTACAAACGACAGGTATTATCAAGATTTCTGTGAATGGTCCGATGGCTACGACCACGAAGGTAGGTTGACAGTCATTAATGATCACACAAATAGCAATCAAGATAGGCTTGGAGCAGTGGGAGATGTGATCTTTGCGGTGGAAACAGGGCAAATAAATGATGACTTGCTTGTAGTGGCTGGTGACAACATCTGCGACTTTGACTTAAAGGCTATGCGAATGAAGGCAAAGACATCGGGATCTACGATAGCGCTGTACGATGTAGGCAGCGTGGAAGAGGCCAAAAAATTCAGCAATGTGGAAATGGATAAGGAAGGACGGATAGTAAAGTTTGTTGAAAAGCCAGAAGCTCCCGAAGACAGTCTTGTGGCAGTGGCCCTATATATGATTTGCCAGCAAGAGCTCGCGCTTCTGGATGCTTACAAGCGTGAAGGCAACAGCCTTGATTTACTAGGAGGGTTTATCGAGTGGGCGTGTGGTCGAGCAAGCATATACGGCTACCGTTGTGGAGGGACCTGGTGGGACATAGGCGACCCAGCGATATATGCAGAGGCCAACGAGCATTACAGTAAAGGACCAGAAAGATAGATTTGTGAGTACAAAGCAAGCGCCTGAATGGGCGGAGGTCCTGGCTGCTAGGGAGGGCATGCAAATAAAGGCAGGAGTTTGGGTGGAGGCTCCGGGCAGAGTAAATCTAATTGGGGAGCATACGGACTACAATGGAGGGTTCGTATTGCCGGTGGCGATAGATAGATATGTAAGGTTGGTTGGAGTAGCTAGGAACGACAGAAAAGTAAGAATCAGATCCCGAGGGCAGCTGGAGGAAGGTGAGTTCAGGTTGGGGGAGGAAGGGAATAGAGGATCGGGGCGATGGTGGGATTATGTGGCTGGGGTTTGCTCAATGCTCGGCAGGCATGGAGTTAAGCTCGACACTGGCATTGACATGGTGATCGATTCAACAATTCCGGTTGGCGCCGGACTGTCAAGTTCTGCGGCGCTAGAGGCTGCTGGAGCTCTAGCATTGCTGGAAATTCACGGACACAGGATGGAGCGCACAAAGCTGGCTTTAATATGCCAAGAGGCTGAGAACGAATATGTTGGCGTGTCGTGCGGTGTAATGGATCAAATTGCAGTGTTAAAGGGCAAAAATGGGCATGCGCTGCACATAGACTGTCGCTCGCTAGAGACTGTCCCTGTGTCTCTTCCCAAAGGTGTGGCAATCGTAGTATGCGACACCAAAGTAGAGCGATCGCTAGGCGGGTCTGAATACAATGAGCGACGGTCACAATGTGAGGAGGCGGTTGCTGTTTTGAAAAGACGCTGGCCAGGCGTAAAGGCTTTGAGGGATGCAACTCTTGCCCAGTTAGATAAAGTGGCAGGTGATCTTCCGGCGCCGATTCTTCAACGATGTAGGCACGTGGTGAGCGAAAACAACAGGGTTGGCAAGGTAATCAATGCGCTGGCTAAAGAGAACGCTGAGACTATTGGTCCTCTCTGGTTGGAGTCTCACGAAAGCCTCCGGCTTCAATATGAGGTAAGTTGCCCAGAGCTGGATCTAATGGCCGCCATAGGTAGACGGGCCGTGGGAGGGCTAGCAAGCAGGCTAACAGGAGGTGGCTTTGGAGGGTGTACAGTAAACTTGGTCGCCGAAGCAAAAGCGGGCCAATTCACCGAACAAGTAATGGAAGAATATAGAGCGCAAACTGGACTAGAGGGAGAGGCCTATATCTGTAGGGCGGTAGAAGGTGCTGCTTCGGGGGCTATGACGGGCAGCCTTGCGGATGATTGACTTGCAATGCTAGAAATATTTTTGCTTGGCTGTGCTGTAGGGTTGAATCCGTTTGTAACACTCACCATCGTTTTGATGGGGGCGGCTAGCAATAAGGGGCTTTTAGGGCCTGAAGCCTTTGGCATGCCGGATCCAGCGATAATCATCGTGGTGGCGGCTATGGTCGGGGTGGATATATTGCTAGACAAGTGGCCCCGCACGGCAAAAACATGGGGAATTGTAAGCGTGGGAGGGAGAGGCGTGATAGCAGTGGTCTTAGGCTTGGAGTACGCTACTTACACAGGGTTGCCCGAGGTTCTAGCTGCCGCGGCCATGGTTGGGCTGGCTGTAAGCGTCTGGGGGCTTCGTATTTATGCGGTCAAAGTGACCAAGGCGAAGTTAGCCGGGCTAGAAAGAGTGGCGATAGGGGGATACGCTGACTTTTCAGCAAGTATAATAAACTTTGTTGCACTGGTGTCTGTAATTGCCGCCGCTCTCCTTAGTGCTTTAGTGCTTGCCATAGGAGCAGTGTTGGTTCGAGGGTGGACAAAGGAATAACGCGACGTGCGTGTAGTGCTTGCGCTTTTGGTGCTTATTGCAGGCTTGACGGGCTGTGCTGCAAAGCCGAACACGGCTAATCCTGCAGCTGGAGTTGCTGAACCAGCTCGATTAATGCGGGAATTGGTTCACAGTGAGGCATATATCGCAGCGGAATACGGGGGAGAGGTGGCCCTAAATGGAGGGGGCGAACTGCAGGTTTTGCTAAAAATTCCTCCTAATTCCATGCCAGAATCTGGGGCCGTAAGACTGACAGAGATGGAGTTGCTTCCAGGCATTGAAATGGAAGGGCTGCTGAGCGCGTTTGCAGTAAATCTCCCGAGAGAGTCTGTCTCGACTGAAACCTCTGTGAAGATAGTCGTCCCTTCAAGGGAGCCGGTTCTGGGTCGAGCTGTTGCACCGATGGCGATTGTGCCTATGCAGAGAGGTAAGCGGCAGGCTTTCAGCCGTACGACATTACTGCCGCACCCAAATGGCGTCGAAGTAACTGGGGAGATCACAGCGGGGGGCATATTTCTTCTTGTTAGGGGGCCAGGAATGATTATGACTTGGCCTCGCGTTATACAAGTAGGCGTCGGAGAGGCTTGGCCGTCGATTGTTGTTGGGCAAGGTGAATCCCTAGGCCTAACGAAGCCGAACCGCTTGCGATTTCAGTCCTCCGGAGCGGTGAGTGGGGGTGGGGTTGAACAGATAGAGCGAGAGCAAGGGGGGCATGTTTTTGTTCGGCAGCCGACAAAAGAGCGGAGGTTTGTCTGTGTTGAAGAAGGGGCTGGGGAGGTTGCTGTGAGCACAGAAGCTGATTGGAGGATTGGTTCAATTGAAGGCTATGGCCCATGGGATGTAACGGCTACAGTAGGGACAAAGACGGCAGTCGTTTGTCAAGGGGAGAAGGGCAACAAAACCCTAGCGTTAACATATGAGAGCCTCCGCATACCTTTTCAAGAAATCTATCTGGCTGATCCTGACGCTTGCCCAGGACCACACTGGCACTCGATAGGCGCGGCAGCGACAACTGTCGCAGGGCAAGAAGTGGCCGATCCGAACAGGAACGGGTGCGGGTTTGGAAGTGCCCTGGGCGCTAACTGGGAACTGGTTCCTATCTCAAAAACCTCAAGTAAATAGAGTGGCACCTATATTTGGGCTTTGCCAATCAAAAACAAGATAGTTCTTTCAAAGTGGGGGGGCGTCAATGTATCTTGATGGCCCCGTATTGTAATTTTGCGTCTGAGGGAACCATGAACGAACCGTTAGTTGATGAAGAGGAAATGTGGACACGAGTATCGATTTAAGAAGCGACACTGCGACGACCCCTACGGACTCGATGCGTAGAGCCATGGCCAACGCTGAGGTGGGGGATGATGTGTTGGACGAAGACCCTACGGTTCACGAATTGCAAGAATATGTTGCTGGGTTGTTTGGGATGGAGGATGCTCTCCTAGTTACAAGTGGCACACAAGGGAATGCAGTATCTTTGCTAAGCCATACGAGGCATGGTGATTTGGTCTATGCTGAAAGGCAGGCGCATGTAGGGGCCTATGAAGCCGGTGGATATGCGGCGCTTGCAGGGGTGACGCTGGAGAAAGTCGCTACTGACGATGGGATATTGACGGCAGCACGTGTCCAAGAAGCTATGTTGCCTTATGACGACCATTATCCTAACCCTGCTTTGGTTTGGGTTGAGAATACTCATAATCAAGCTGGAGGTGTCTCCACAGGCACAAAACAAATGGCCAAGCTGCGCGAGCTTGCAGACGATAAGAAACTTAAAATACACATAGACGGGGCGCGAATCTTCAATGCGGCCGTAGCTCAGCAATCTAGCGTGAAAGAGCTGGCGGTCGATGCTGACTCTGTCCAGTTTTGTCTGTCCAAAGGACTAGGCGCTCCAGTTGGATCAATGGTTGTGGGAAGCACAGGCTTTATTCGAACAGCTCGCAAGAAAAGAAAAATGCTAGGCGGAGGATTGCGACAATCAGGTGTGATTGCTGCGGCTGGACTAATAGCCTTACGGGAAATCGCTCCTAAGTTAGCTGAAGACCATGCAAAAGCCCGAATGCTAGCGGATGGCATCAATGCAATAGAGGGTGTTTCCTTGAAGTTTCAAACTCCGGAGACGAACCTAGTGTTCTTCAATTACGACATGGAGAACACAAAAATTATGCAGTTTGTGGAGGAGCTTGCTGGGAGGGGGATACGTATAACGGTTCGCGGAGGAGTTACGCGTCTTGCGTTGCACCACCAGATTAGCTTTGAGCAAGTTAGGTGTGTGATACAAGCTATGCAAAAAGCCGCCTATAAGGTTAGGAGCTGAAGAGAGTGACAGAATTGCAATGCTGACACTAGTTACAGGGGCAACAGGCACACTTGGGCGACGATTGATTCCACGCATATTAGAACGCGGAGACCAACTGCGTGTTTTGGTAAGGCCGGACAGTGACATTTCAATGTTACCCGAAGGTGATATCGATATTTTGGATGGAGATGTTACAGACGCTGACGACGTTATGGAGGCAGTTAAAAATTGCAACAGCGTCTTTCACCTTGCAGGGCTATTCAAAGAATGGGTTCCAGAGCAAAGATTGTTTTTTGACGTAAATGTTGGAGGGACGGTCAATATCTTAGAGGCGGCAAAACTTCATAATGCAGAAAGGGTGGTGTGTGTGGGGTCAGCCACTACTTGTGGACAAAAGTTTGGCGAGACGGGTGATGAAGCTACGGTGCACCGAGGATGGTTTTTTACTAATTACGAGCGCTCCAAATGGGAGGCAGAGCAAATGGTTGTCGAGGCCGCAGAGGCGGGCGTGCCTGTGACGATGGTTTGCCCGAGCTTGATTTTTGGGCCCGGAGATCTTGCTCATAGCGGCCCGCGAATCGCTGATGCGTTGAATCGGACTGTGACAGCAAGCATCCGAAGCCCTGCAGGATACGTGTATATAGACGATGTTGTAGAAGGGCTTCTTGCTGCTGAAGCAAGAGGAAAATCCGGGGAGAAATACATATTGAATGGTATCAACATCACTAGGCTAGAGTTTCTCAAAACTGCTGCTGAAATTGCAGGCGTGAAGGCGACGATTAGCGATGCTGCCCCCTGGCAGTACAGGGTCCTTGTTGGGATAGACAGTGTTAAGCGGATCTTCACCAGAGGGAAGCCTGTACTTACAAAGGAGGCGCTGAAGGCAACTTTGCACGGGGCTTGCTACGATTCGTCCAAAGCTAGTCGAGAACTAGGCATAAAGTTCACAAGCCTTGAAACTGGCCTTGATGAGACAATAGAGTGGCTCTACCAGGAAGGGCTTATCGAATTACCGGAAGACGTATTGCCTGAAAGGGAGGAAGAGGTTGATGGAGAACGTACAAAAGGGCAGACGGGTGGGGATAATGGCGAGTGACCCAATAAACATAGGCCTTCTTGGATTAGGGACTGTAGGCGCCGGAGTTGCTAGGGTGTTGCTTGAAAAGGCGACGCAGCTAGAAGCAACTATTGGCCGACGACTTAAATTGAGCAAAGCTCTAGTTCGGGATCAATCAAAATCTAGAAATGTGACGCTGCCAGAGGGCGTATTAACCACCAACCCAGATGACATCGTTTCCAGCCCAAAGATAGATGTAGTAGTGGAGCTTTTGGGTGGAATTGATCCGGCACGCGGTTTGATGGAGGCTGCGCTACGTCAAGGGAAACATCTTGTCACTGCCAATAAAGAAGTCATGGCTTACCATGGGGCCGACCTCTTAGGCTTAGCTGCAGAAAAACGGCGAGACTTGTTTTTTGAAGCTAGTGTAGGTGGAGGGATTCCACTGATTGGCCCGTTCAGGCAGAATCTGGCAGCGAACGAAATTACTGAGATCCACGCGATAATTAATGGGACGACAAACTATATTCTGTCAAAGATGTCTCAAACGAAAATAGACCTTCAGACGGCGCTGGGCAACGCTCAAGAATTAGGGTTTGCAGAGCCCGACCCCACAAACGACATTGATGGCCACGATGCAGCTTACAAAATTGCCATATTGGCAACACTGGCATTTGGAACGCCAGTGTTGCCTGAAGACGTAAAAAGGGAAGGGATTGCAGGGCTGTCCCCGATTGATTTCTCTTATGCTGCCGAGCTTGGGTACGCGATTAAATTGCTAGGAGTGGCGCGTCTACGGGGAGAAGGAATAGAAGTTGGTGTTTATCCGACCCTGCTTACGGATGACTTTCTGATAAGCCAGGTGCACGGGGTTGATAATGCCGTTCGGATCAAAGGAGACCTGTTGGGCAGGGCGCTGTTTGTAGGGAAAGGTGCCGGACCGAGGCCTACAGCAAGCGCCATAGTTGCAGACTTAATAGACTTGGCCCACAACATCAATGTAGGGGCCCACGCTAGAGTCCCGGCCAGATTTGATCTAGGCCGAGAAGTGTTGGCTGAGGATCAATTAGCAAGCAGGTACTATTTGAGGTTGTGGGTTGGCGATCAACCAGGTGTCCTGGCCCGAATAGCGCAAGTTTTTGCAGATGTAGGGGCAAGCATAGCGGCGGTGACCCAGAAAGAAACAGATCCAGATGCTCGTACTGCTGAGTTAGTAATTTTGTCCCATGAGACTAACTGTGCGGCTATGAGAGTTGCGGTCGACAAACTTGCTCAGCTTGATAGCACAGAACGGGTAGCTAGTGTTCTGCGAGTGGAAGACCTTGAGGATGATGAGTGATGAATGGTGATCAAGGCCTTGGCACAGGCAGAGGGCTTCTCTCTCGGTACGAGCGATTTTTCCCGATAGGGCCAAAAACCCCTCGGATTTCATTGGGAGAAGGGGAAACGCCATTGATACGGTCTCGGTCACTAGAGGCGCTAACGAAAGCAAAGCAGGTGTGGCTCAAATGCGACGGAGCGAATCCTACAGGATCTTTTAAGGACAGAGGGATGGTGTTGGCTACGGCCAAAGCAGTTGAAGATGGGGCGGCCGCTGTGATTTGTGCCTCCACCGGTAACACCTCAGCTTCGGCGGCTGCTTATGCTGCTAGGGCAGGGTTGAAATGTGCGGTCCTTGTATCAGATGAAATATCGGCCGCGAAAATGGCTCAAGTACAGATGTACGGGGCAGAAGTGATACTGATGGATGCTAATTTTGACTCAAGGCTATCTGTGGCCAAAGAGATCACCTCTGCAGTGCCGGGGGTTACACATGTGAATTCGGTGAATCCCTACAGGCTTATTGGGCAGAGATCGGCAGCGTTTGAGATATGTGATCAACTAGGATGCGCACCAGATGAGCTGTTTATTCCAGTGGGTAATGCGGGAAACATACATGCATATTGGAAAGGCTTTAGCGAATACATGGGCGCAGGGATAGTAGGCAGCCGACCATGTATGCGAGGCTTTCAAGCGGAAGGGGCCGCTCCCATAGTTAAAAAAGAGGTGGTTTCCTCGCCAGTGACGATTGCATCAGCTTTACGTATAGGGAATCCTGAAAACTGGGAGAAAGCGATTGAAGCGCGGGATGAGTCTGGTGGAACGATACAGGCAGTTTCGGACGAAAGGATAATGGATGCCTATCAGGCTTTAGGAAGAGAAGGGGTTTTCTGCGAGCCTGCCTCAGCGGCTTCGGTTGCTGGGTTGCTACTGAGGGCGGAACAGGGGCTTGTGAGCCCTGAGGCATGTGTAGTGTGCGTCTTGACGGGGCATGGCCTCAAGGACGCCGACGTGGCGAACGCTAACTCTTTGAAGCCAAGAATATTAGCGCCGCAAGCATCTGACGTGATAGAGAAAATGAACTGGTAGTCAGTCTTCAGTTTTAGAAGAAAGATCTTTTTCAAGCTTACGATTATTGGCGGAAATTACACTTGCCAGCGCCTCGGTTAGAAAATAAATCTCGTCGGAGCTTAGGGAGGTTCGCCCTTCGAGATCTCGTCTAAGCAAAGCGATCAAATCTGTTTTGGTGAGGCCGACGGTGGTTTGTTTGCTTGCTGCCTTTTGAGGGACAAATTCTGTGTGCATGCAGCTTAGGCACGGGACCACGTAGCGGCCGGCAGGAACAAACTGAGCCTTATTACAGCGAAGGCATCGGACAGAGGTGGCCGTATCTAATGTTTGCCCAATAGACACCCTCTTGTCATCCATGGGATTATTCACCAACTGATGCTTTAGGTGTGTAATCGGCCCAATAATGTTCTGGCTCCCAGCCTAGACAGAGCCTTGCAGCCTCTGTGGAAAGAGGTGAGGCGTATGGGTTCTCGTCCGAAGCACGGTCTTCAGCATTCGGATAAAACTGTTTCATGAGTTTGCGGGTAGGGGTGTTCATATAGGTTGTTTTGGCAGCGATGTACATAGAGCTTGTTGTTGGACCCGGCGCTTCAACTGCCAGCCTACATGCTTGAGCCGCATCTCGCACGTCTACGTATGACCAGAGCTGCCTCTTCATGGAGCCAGGATTTCTATGGGCGGGCAGGACGATAGACGGGTAGGATTCGGGGTGAGCGACCCGGCAAAACCGTAGGTTTACGGTCTCTATTTCTCCGCCGGACTCATATGATGTGCTGATTTGCTCGCCAACCAACTTGCTTAGCCCATAAGGGTCCTGTGGACGCAAAGGATGATCCTCATCGATTGGGAAATAAGATGGCGAGAGGTCCTGATAGGCAAAACTAAACCCCAAGGTTGATTCACTGGAGGCCGTAACAACTCGCTTAATTGAAAGCAAGCGGGCAGCCTCATGCACATTGATAGTGATCGTGGTGTTATGGATAAAAACGCGAGGACGTGAATCCCACAATGGGTGAGCTATAGCTGCCAGGTGAACTACTGCGTGGCAGCCCTCTAGCGCTGCTAGGGTTTCACCGAAGTCGAGAAGGTTTGCCCTTCTTAGCAAGCCCTTATTCTCTTTTGCAGAAACATCAATATTTGTAAACGTCGAATCCACCATGATAGGGGAGTGCCCGTGTTGCTGAAGGGCAGACACTACGTAACGGCCGATGCGACCGTTTCCTCCCGTGACAGCAACGTTCAAAGAGACCCTCCTTATCGATGTTCCGACAGTAGCAGGTTTGGTCTTAAAGCCCCTGCAATTTACAATAGATCTAGTTTAGATAACAGCTTGGCTCTCATTGAGTCTAGCTGATCAGGAGAAATAAATGCCTGCTCAGGAAGAGCCACAAAACAAGGCAGAGGAGATAGTGAAAGACGACGTCCAATTGTTGACCAGAAAAGGGTTTAACCAGAAAGAAGCGTTTTCCCTTCGCTATGAGCGAGCTAGATGGCAAGAGAAGCTTGATGATGAATGTAAGGGAGAAGCTACGGTCATACCTGGTTGGGACCCTGGCGGGGACGACGAATGATTCCAGCTGCTAGCGCTGAGCAGCAGCGCTAGGCTGCCGCTTAGGAAAACCAAGAAAGGAATTCATCTGTGGAAAAATCACAACGCCATTTCCTCGAGTCACTCATCAATGCTCCTAGCCCCGCCGGATATGAACAGCCTGTTCGTCAGGTCTATCGCGAATATACAGAGGCCTTTGCAGACGATGTCCACTCAGATACACATGGAAACATGATCGCCATTCGTAATGTCAATGGTAATCCTCGGCTCATGTTTGCTGGGCATTGCGACGAACTTGGGTTACAAGTGAACTATGTCAATGAACATGGGTTTATCTACTTCAACACGATAGGTGGGCACGATGCCGGGCTAGTGCCCGGCCGTAGAGTGGTAATTCATGGCGCAAATGGACCAGTGGCTGGGGTGACAGGCCGAAAAGCAATACATCTGACCCCAGCTGATGAACGAGGGAAACCAGCAAAGATCGAAAACATATGGATTGATATTGCTGTCAGTGACAAACAAGAAGCCGAATCCTTGGTGAGCATCGGCGATCCCATCACATATGACGTTGGTCTTCAGGATCTACGCTCTGATGTAGTGGCCGGACGTGCACTCGACAATAAAATAGGAACATGGGTCGTTGCTGAAGGTTTGCGCAGAACATCTGCCTCACAGCTGAAGGCATCTATACATGCCGTAGCAACTGTTCAAGAAGAAATAGGCTTGCGAGGGGCTGAGACCAGCGCCTACGGTATCAACCCGACTGTGGCCATCGCTGTAGACGTGACTCATGCTACAGACCATCCCAATATCAAGAAACAAACGGCAGGCGATGTAAAACTCGGTGGTGGACCTACCATCTCCCGAGGGCCTAACTTCAATCCAAGAGTGGTCGAGAAGCTTATTGAGGCGGCAGAAGCGTTGGGCCTCCCCTATCAGCTAGAGGCTGCCTCCCGTGGCACTGGAACCGATGCGAATGCGATTCAATTATCTAGAGCAGGGGTGGCCACAGGTTTGGTCAGTATCCCTTTGCGTTATATGCACACACCGTCAGAAGTGGTCGCATTGGGCGATGCAGATGCTGCAGCTACACTGCTTGCCGAATTTGCCAATCGGCTATCACCTGGAGATGACTTCACCCCCTAGCGTATCGAAACTGGCGGATTTTGAACCATCCATGTTGCATCTAGCAATTTTTGGCTAGCGCTGAAGGAGGTCGGGAAGCAAGCTTTTTAGAACATCAGCAGAAATAGGGCCGTGGCGTTCCAATGAGGGTGGGGACGTTGTGAGATTGATGACGGTTGATGGCATCTGGAATTGGCACTCGCCTGTAAGTAAATAGCCTATGTCGACACCTTCTGTTTCAACCTGCATTTCAACGAAACGTAGAGCTTCTTGGAAGCTGGTTGCGGGAGGAAGGCCCGTCATATTGGCGCTTGTCCCCACAATTGGGCTTCCTGATGCGCTGATGAGGTCGCGCAGACCTGTGTGGTCAGGGACTCGTAGGGCTATTGATTGGTTAACTGCGATAGGGGGTCGTAGGTGCGAGAAGGCCTCGCAAATTATGGTCAGGCCTCCAGGCCAGAATTGTGAAGCTAGGGTATCGGCGTTGGCGTTAGGCACGCAAAGCCCGTGGGCTTCGGCTGCGTTTGAAAGTAATACTGGCAAGCCTCTATCGCGAGTTCGGTTTTTAGCCCTTAACACAGCCGAGATTGCGCTGGGGCAGTTGATACTACAGCCGATACCGAACACGGTGTCAGTGGGATAGACAACTATGCCCCCGGAACGCAACACTTCTGCCGCCTCTTTGAGGTCAGGGCCGATGTGGGGTTTGATCAAAGGGGCCTCTTTATAAAGCGAATGTTTCGATCGATTGGGCCACTCCGTCTTCATCCGCTGTTGCTGTGATATAAGAGGCTTGCTCTTTTACCTCGGGCGCGGCATTTCCCATTGCAACACCGAAGCCGGCCGTGGCAACGAGACTTAGGTCGTTTAAATTGTCACCAATCCCCATAATGTTGGACAATGGTATCTGCAGGTGACCAGACAGCCATTTCAAGGCATTGCCCTTAGATGCGCTGGCACTTATCGTTTCCGCAAATAGTGGATGTGATCTAGTGGCGGTGAGCTCTTCTCCAAATAATTCTTGTAATTCAGTGACAACTGATAATGTTTCCTCCTCCCGTGTAACGAGGACTATCTTTAGCAAATCCGTGGCCAGCCAGGACAAAAGATCCCCAACAATAGTCGCTTCAACCCCGGAAACTTCAAGGTACTGCTTCCCTTCCTCGGTCAGAGCGTTCATAAAAACTGAGTCCTCGCTGAATGCGTTTATGTGAAGCCGTTTCTGTTGTGCAAATTGTATAACGCGTCGGCATAGAGGCTGAGGCAGAACAGTTTCAGATAGTATTCGGCCGGTTGACGGCTCTCGAATCTGCGCTCCTTGGTAGCAGATCAAGGGACAGGATATTCCCAGGTCTTCGGCTATGCGATTAGCGCTGGCAAACATGCGGCCGGTGGCAAGGGTAACGGCAACCCCTTTTTTCTGAAGGGCGGTGATGGCCGCGCGATTCCTGTTGGAAATCGTGTTGTTGCTCCCTAATAGTGTGCCATCCAAATCTATTGCGACGAGATCTATAGTCATGAGCTGTCATCCTTAATTCGTTTTGAGGCTAGTCGGTTTCGGTGTCTTCTGGAGGCTCGTTGCCGTGCGCGGCGCATCAAGATTTCAGGGGCTACTGCGAGCTCACCACACAGAGACTTCAGTATCTCTACGTTCCCTCGGTCGGGCCCTGTTCCGTCGAACCCCGGCGTTTCCATGATAGCCGGAACGTTGATAAGCAACGGATGATTGAGAGTTTTTGACAGCCCGGCAAATCCTATTTTGCCAGCACCCAAATTTTCGTGCCGATCCAGCGTTTCGCCACAAGCGACCTTGGAGTCATTAATGTGAAGTGCTGTGAGACGCTTGAGCCCGAAGCTTTCTTGGGCCTCGGAGAGAAAAAGAGACAAGCCTTCATCTGTTCTCAAATCGTAACCGAAGGCATATGCGTGAGCGGTATCTAGGCACACTTGGATACGAGGGTCTCCATCAAGGCCTTCGATTATGGGGGCGAAATCTTCTAGACGCCCACCGATAACTCTGGGGCTTCCCGCTGCATTTTCAAGCAATAATGGAATATTGCAGCGAGATAACTTGCGGGCTTCAAGTAGGCCCGTGATCACTGACCCAAGCACGCCCTCAATACCCAACCCATAATTGCTTCCCAGGTGAATGATGAGGCCGTCGAGGTCCAGGATATCGCATATCTTCAACCCTTCTGCGACAGCGCGAATGGATTTTTCGTAAACAACGGGGTTCTCCTTGTCCGCTCCGAGATTGATCAAATAGATTCCGTGAGAAAAAACTTTTTCTAGCCCAGCTTTCTCCCGGCCGCAGCGAAAGCGAGAGATTTGTTCTTTGGAGTAGCTACGAGGGGCCCATTGCACCTTGTTGGAGCCGAAAATCTGTGCAGTGTTGATTTTCAAATCCTGAGCAGAGGTGACCCCAAAATTGTTGTCTCTGCCGGCGGATACGTGGGCGCCAAGGAGCCTGCGACGGTCAGATTTTTTGGTTGTTTTGTTTGTTTGAGAGCTTTCTGATGGATGCGGTTTAATGGCCAATGATGAGACTCTTCCGATGTCGAGCGCGTACAATTGTCCAGTCTACTCGATTTGAGCATGGCATAATTCTTGTGGCACAAAACCGTTGGAGGTATTGACTTGGGAAAAACTGTCGCACTTGTGCACGCTACCCCGCTCGCTGTTGAGCCTATCAATGATGCCTTTCGAGAACTATATCCTGACTGTGTGGTCAAAAACATACTCGACGATAGCTTGCTTATTGACCTGCAGGAAAATAATGGTGAGATCACTGCCCAATTGAGAGAACGGTTAGCCGCACTGGTAAAATATGGCGAGGATTGTGGTGCAGATGCGGTACTCCTTACCTGCTCTAGTTATAGTCCTTGCGCTAGTGACTTTCAAGATTTGGTGTCAGTGCCTTTTTTTCGAGCAGATGATGCATTACTGGAGACGGCTATCGATAGTGGGTCGACGGTGGGGCTTATAGCAACGGTGCCGTCAGCTGTGGAGACAGCAACGATAGAACTCGAGGCTTTGGCAAAAGCCCGGGGCTCTAATATCGTAGTGGTGAGTTCCTTATGCGAGGAGGCTTTTATCGCTCTGAAAAGAGGTGATGGTGAGGCGCACGACCTTGCCGTGGTTGCTGCGGTGATGGAGCTGGTTGACCAAGTAGACGTGATAGCTTTAGCCCAATACTCGATTGCCCGAGTTATATCACGAATTCCAAAGACGGTAGCAGGAAAGGTTATTTCAAGCCCCCATGCAGGGGTGCAAAGGTTAAAACAGGTGTTGGAATGAGGATGCAAATTAACAGAAGAAATAGGACGAAGGTAGCCTTAGTAATACTTGCTTGTGTCGGCATGTCTCTAATGGCTGGTTGTGAGGATCAAGGATTGCAAGATTTGAACAAAAGGATGTCGTCGCTTGAGTCAGAGGTTGTTGCATTGCAGAAAAAATCTACAGTGATGAGTGAGAACATTGACCAAAACAAGAAGAACCTTCTGAATACTGCGATAACAACGCCGACAGCAGAACCCGCCGAGGTTACCCGGACAATTGATCCTAAGCCGACGGCCGTTCCTGCGGCAACCCAAGCTCCCGTTGCCCAGACGCCGACCCCAAGGCCGACACCAACACCATCTGTACAGGT